>Ga0207037_10020_pt1 | contig 52282 bp, 42 predicted proteins | sample Alteio_BWMinCont_75_FD_153268 | JGI IMG/M metagenome (GOLD analysis project Ga0207037, IMG submission 153268) | Enriched cells from forest soil in Barre Woods Harvard Forest LTER site, Petersham, Massachusetts, United States -... | ecosystem: Environmental > Terrestrial > Soil > Temperate forest >... | reverse complement strand
ATCGTTTTCATCTTGATAAACTTCGGCGAGAAGGGCCGCAACTCGAAGCCTATTGTCGCCATAAGAAAATTCGAAAGCCTTTAGGGCTTTGGTCTCGGCCTCTTTATAATTTTTTAAAGCCGTTAAAAGTTTTGCGTGTTGATAGTAAAAAGTAAATTCTTTCGGAAATTGAGTCTCGAAACTCTCGTAAAGCTTTTGAGCTGACTCAATCTGGCCCGCCTTCCACAAACAATAAATTCTTTCTAAATTGTAGCCGCGCTCGGAGTTTTCATCTAAGCCCGCCACTTTTATTTCTCGTAGATACTCTTTTGCGCCTTCACTATAAGCATCTAAAGATTTTTGCTTCTCATCGATGGCTTCGTATGCCGCCCCTAAAACCTCAAAGAGATCGCCCTTAACGATATCCGTACCTTTAAGGGCCTTCGGATGAACCATATACCACTTAGCTGTATCGATTTGAGTTCTATATGCAAACTGAGTAGCATCTTTGTCATTTAATTCTTGAGAAAGAGAAATGAGCTTGTCCGTTCTATCGAAAACTTCCGTTTGGCGAGGATACCATTCTAGAGCGTGCCACAAGAGTTTTTCATAGGCCTTTTTGTCTTCTAAGGACTCAGCAAAGCTAAGCAGCCCTAATTGGGCTGACATCAGTTTATTGCGTCGAATATCGGGCAAACTCCAATGACGGCTGGCTTTTAGAAGATAATAGTTAGCTAAATAATACTGTTCTTTTTCTAAGAACATATTTCCTAAATCATAAGCCGCCTTATCGTTAGTTTCAGCTTTAATTTTCTTCGCTTCAATTCCATTGTCTTTATTTTTCAAAGCCTCATTCATAGCCGCAACAAATTCTATTTTATTTCTATAACCAATAACCCTTGAAATTTCGTCTCCCAAGTCTGTCGCAAAAACTACCGTGGGATAACCTGTAATATTATATTTGGACTTCAACTTCCACGATGCCGCAGAATCCGCATCAAGTTTGAGTAAGATAAATTGGTCACTGGCCTTTACGAACTCGGAAGTATTGTAAACGGTTTCATCTAATTCATTACAGGGCGGGCACCATATTCCAAAAAACTCTATGAGGAGGGGCCTATGGGTTTCCTTTGATAAAGACAAAGCTTGATCTGTGTCGTTTAAAATGAAATGGGCGTCTTGTTTTTCGTTAGGAACAAACTTGGGCTTAATAAGGTGATCATCACTTATCGTCGGTGAAGAAATAAATTTGCCTTTTTGGCATTTGAAAGTCAGGTTTCTCGGAAGGCAAAAAGTGTTTTTATCATCACAGATAAAAAGTTCAGCTTTCACACCCCGACACGGATCAATAGTTTGAGACCAACTGGCGGTCAGTCCTGTGCCGTGGGGCTCTACCTTATCTGCCCGCAGCCAAACTCCTTTAATTAGGACCTCAGCTTTGTTCGGCGCTTCTTTATTAAAATGAAGCCCCTGGGGCACGATGAAATGGAGAGCACCAGACTCTAACTTTATATCTTCGGGAGAAATGGTAAAGTTGATCGGCTCTCCGCCAAGCGAACTAAGTGAAAATAAAATTACACCAGTAAAAAAAAGTTTCATCATCAGATAAAGCTACCCTATTTTCTTATTTTAGCAATTCTAGAATTTTGCTTCAGGAATATGTAGTGCATCTTCTTTCTGAAGTCTAAAGCGAGAAAAGAGAGGGGTCCCCTAATTGTCTTTGGCCAAGCGTTCAAATATCTCCTGGGCTCTATGGGGGGCTTCGTTCTGAGCGGGCTGCACCTGGACCCATTGGCCGTCGGGCATCAATTGACGAGCTTTTTGATTGTCCTTAAGTAAGTTTTCTAAAATAACATCGCGCACATAACGTTTGAGGTCATTGTCGTAAATGGGGAATGCAATCTCTAACCGTGTATGAAAATTACGGGGCATCCAATCCGCGCTGGAAAGGTAAAGTTGAGGATGATCCCCGTTTTGGAAATAATAAATTCGGCTATGCTCAAGGTAGCGCTCCACAATACTAATAACTCGAATATTTTCGCTTAAACCAGGAACTCCGGGCTTTAGAACGCAAATTCCCCGAACTATAAGATCAATTTTCACCCCCGCCTGGGAAGCGGCATAAAGTGCCGTCACAAGTTCCTGATCAACTAACGAATTAACCTTAGCGATCACGCGGGCGTTCTTATCGCCTTTCTTGGCCCTTTTTGTTTCGTTACGAATCCATTCTAAAAGCCCTTTATGAAGTTGGGCAGGAGCAGAAATAAAGGCCTCGAAATTCTTTGGAAGTCTCTTGCCTTGAATAAATTTAAAAACCTTCTCCGCATCGCGGCCAAAACTTTTGTCTGAAGTGAGGAGTCCAAGGTCTGTATAAAGTTTGGCTGTGTTAGGGTTGTAATTCCCCGTGCCAATATGGACAAACGATGTAATTTCTTTTTTGTCTTTAACAAGAATTTGTGTGAGCTTGCAGTGGATTTTTTTATCCGGATACCCTAATAAAACTTTGACACCATATTTTTTCAATTCTTTTGCCAATTGAATATTGTGAGCTTCGTCAAATCTCGCTCTGAGTTCAACAAAAACCGTAACGTGCTTCCCTCTCTTTGCCGCCTCGATGAGGGCCGCAACGATGGGAGAGTTTTTATTTGTTCGATAAAGGGTTTGGCGGATGGCGACAACTTGCTTTTCTTTAGATGCCGCCTCAAGGAGTTTAATAACCGTTTCAAAGGAGTCATAGGGGTGATGAAGAAGTATATCTTGTCCGCGAATCAGTTTTACTAAATCGGGCACTCTTTGAAGGTATTCGTCATTGGCTCCAAGATTTTCTGGAAATCTCAGTCGCTCAAGACCTTCGAGATTGTACAACCTCCATAAAATCTTTAAATCCATGGGAACGTCATAACGATAAACGGAACGAGTATTGAGTTTGAACGCATTAGCCAGGAGAAGGGCCCCGTCGGCGATATTTGGAGCGTCAACTTCGAGTCGTACAACGGTTTGCTTAGCCCTAGATTGGATGGCTTCTTCAACGGTGGTGAGAAGATCTTCAGGGTCCGTATCAGGGTCAATCTTCACATCGGCATCACGAATAAGTTTGAAGGGAAAAACCTCTAATAACGTTTCATTTTCAAAAAATGTTGGGGCTGCGCTGACGAGAAGCTTTTCGCTTAAGACATAATGAAATTTGGATTGGGCCAATTCTGGCGGGAGTAAAATAAGTCTATCGGCATTTTCAGGAAGACCCAAAATTGCAAATCGGTCTTTAAGTCGCACGAAAACAAAAATCTTTCCGCCGGCGAGCTGTTGGAGGGCATCGAGTTTTGTAAAAACTTGAACCTTCACTTCAGGCAAAAGTTTTTTGGCATTTTCTAAAAGAGCGGTGTCCGTTGGCTGAATTTGATTTTGAAGGTAAAGTCCTTCACTTTTAAGTTTCTCTAAAATCTCTTTAAGAACTGTACCTTGTTTGGTCTTTTGCGCTAAAACCCATTCTCGAATTTGTGAAAGAACATCTTCAACGGCTGAGCCATCATCGCCACGAATACGAGGTGTACGTTTTACTTTACGCTCCAAACCCGCGACACGAATCATAAAAAATTCATCTAAATTCGAACTGACGATAGAAATGAATTTTAGTCTTTCAAGAATGGGGTAGCGTTCATCTTGGGCTTCTTCTAAGACGCGATCGTTAAAGGCAAGCCAACTGAGCTCACGATTGAAAAAAGGCTTAAAACCAACATTTGTCACTCGTCGCTTCCTACTCCTCGCCCTTCGGGCAAGCGTTACTTGTGCAAAAAGGCCGTAGTGGCCTTTTTGTCATAGGGGCACACCTTAATTTAGCACTGTAACTAGCTCAAGAAGTTTGGGTCACTTAACCGAATCTTAACTACCGAGTTAGGCCTCGGCTATAATACCTTACACTCGCGAACCTGGCTAGCGGACTTTCCTTTACTTCCCTAAGGCAATGTATCTAAAATTAACGAATGCTAAGTGATCTCAGGGAGGAAGTCAGAGAGCAGTACAATAAGTACCCTTACCCCAATTTTTCTTGGTTCGCCAAGGTCGACCCGGTGGCCACATGTCACGCCAGTTTCGAGGTCGGGTCGGCTTTAACCAAGGGAACAATTGAAAGTCATGGGGGGAAGAAAATCGCTCTCTTAGGATGCGGAACCTTTGAGCCCTACGCCATGGGCTCTCTTCATTCAAAAACGCGACTTGATGCCGTTGATATTAGCGAGAAATCCCTAACCCTTGCAAAGAGAAGATGTTTCTTAAGAAAAACAAAGAACGTGGATTTTTATCGTAATGATCTCCTCAATTTTTGCAAATCTAACCAAAACAAATATGATTTCATAAATTGTTTCGGAGTGATTCATCATCTCAGTGACCCCACTGCGGCCTTCAAAGCCTTAGCTTGTGCATTGAATGAAGATGGTTTTGCCCGAATTATGGTTTATTCAAAAACCCAAAGACGTAAAACCCGACTTATTCAAGAAACGGCAAAAACCTTGGGGCTTACACCAAAAGTTTTCGGCGCTCCGTCTAAAATAAAATACCTTTTACGGACTTTGCCCCCGGCTCACCCTTTGAAATTATCTCAGCTCCTTAATTCAGAATTAAAAACGAGCAGTGGGACAGTCGACAGTCTTCTTCATGTCTCAGAGACAGCTTTTGGCGTTCAAGAATTAAGAGAAGCTCTTAGCGAGGCCGGCCTTCACATCCATCAATGGGATTTTTCGCAAAATCTCTTAGGGCTTCTCTCAGGAGCTCAAGGGAGGAACTTGACTGAACAGCTTTATTTTCTAGAATGTTTTGATCAATGGCCCGGGCCCTACACTTTTTGGGTTTCAAAAAATCATTCAAGCCACAAGGAGCCAAAACACTATAGAACAAACCCCCACCTTTTCGAGCTCCTTAGAGCCAAACTTCCGTCTACGGTTTTAAAAACAACGTTGCATCTGACTTTCGAAGAACTCTCAACCTTGCAGGCGGGTTTCCAGAACCCCATCCCCGCAACAGAAAAAGTTTTAAAAAATTTAATTGCTTCAAGATTCTTGCTCGGGGTTTCACAATGACAGACAAATTTCCCTGGACTGAAGAAGAAACTCAAGAACTCTTAAGAGCCTTTACCGGCAACACTTCATTTTCAGTTAAATGGCCGTGGGCTAGTTTTCATTTCACTGGATTTTCGGCCCTAAGATGGGCCGCATTTAATAATATGAGCGTACCGGAATTTTATGAAACTCTCATTGATCTTTCCGTTCCAAGTGCTCCGAAGAAATATTTCAAAGATTTTCAAAATGCGGGAATCTTAGATTTCGATGATAGAATCATCCCTCTTAATCCCGCACTCTCCATGAAACAAACTTTTAAACTCGCAAAGGAGAACATTTCAGAGTTCAAGCGACCAGATTTGGTTTTGCTTACGGTGAGCGATCTCTTAAAACGAGATTCCACAATAGAAAATTTATGGCGGCCCATTTTTAAGGAAGATTCCACATTTGTTGAGAAATGGCTGTCTAAAGATCTATCACTGTTGAATAGTTTTCAGAGTTTGAAACCTTGGGGTCAATTAAAAGTGGTCGAATGCCTCGTCGGAGTGGCTAAACCTTTGTCAGTCCTGAATTTTGAACGTATTTACTAAATAATTTCAAACTGTTAAAACTAGGGTAACAGAGGAGCACTTACCCCATGGGCAGTATCTCATATTTAAATGTATTCAAAGCAAAGCGCCTCTTGGAAGACGGCAAATTTTTTCTCTCAACGGGAGATTTAGATCAGGCCATCGAAGCCTTCCAAGGGTCAAATCAAGCCCGTGAGACCGCTGACGCCCTTACCTACTGGGGATGGGCCTTGAGTCTTAAGGGACAAATCTCTGAAGCTAAGGATCTCTGCATCCGAGCCATCGCCCTAGACCCCGAATTTGGAAATGCCTACAATGATCTTGGAAGTTATCTGATTAAAGAAGAGAGCCTCCTTGAGGCCATACCCTGGCTAGAGCGGGCCAAAACCGCCAAACGCTATGATGCCCGCCACTTCCCGTTTATGAACTTAGGAAGAATCTACTCAACCTTAGGCCGTGTCGACGAAGCGATCGCTGAGTTTAACAAAGCTTTAGAAATCGTACCAGGGCACCGGGAAGTTCAAAATGTTTTGGAGCAACTCCAAAATCTCAAGAAATCTGAAGTTAACGCTTAGCGTTTAGTTCAAATAAGACGTAAAATTTATTGAAATCAAAGGCAAGCCTTGCGACAACAGGTCACGGGTCTATCTCTGTAGAATAAAGGACTTAGAAGAACATATGCCAAATACAATCGTCAACGACTGCAGTATTTCGATGGCCACTGTCAACGGAAGTGGATCTCAATCTGCAAATAACATTCTCCTTAAAACAATTTTTCGAATGGGAATTCCGGTTGGGGCAAAAAATTTATTTCCGTCCAATATCGCGGGCCTTCCAACTTGGTACACACTTCGACTAAATAAAAATGGTTATACCGCTCGAAAAAAAGATTTGGATATTTTGGTTGCCCTTAACCCAGCCACCTGGCAGGACGATCTTTTATCTGTCAAAAAAGATGGTGTCGTTATTTATAATAGCGATTACCCCTTGGCCGCTGGGAAACGTGAAGATGTTATTTATTACCCCATTCCTTTTAAAAAATTAGCCGAAGATAACTTTACCGAAGTGAAATTAAGAAAGCTTCTTACCAATATGATTTACGTTGGAGTTCTATGTGAACTTTTAGGGATGGATTTCGAAGCTTTGAAAAGTGCGATCACCGATAATTTTGCCAGCAAAATCAAGGTTGTTGAAAGTAATCTCAAAGCCGTTCAGGTAGGAATTGATTATGCCAAAGCGAGTATAAAAAAAAGTGATCCCTATCGCTTAGAAAAAATGGATAAAAATAAAGACAAGATTATTATTGACGGTAATAGCGCAGCGGCCCTTGGCTGCCTCTACGGCGGTTGTACAGTGGTGGCCTGGTACCCCATTACCCCTTCAAGTTCCCTTTGTGAAACATTAATTGATTATATGGAAGAATTTCGGGTGGATGCTAAGACCGGTAAGAAAAAATTTGCCGTTGTTCAAGCAGAAGATGAACTCGCCGCCGTCGGCATGGTACTGGGTGCAGGTTGGGCAGGAGCAAGATCAATGACGGCTACGGCTGGCCCGGGAATCAGTCTGATGTCGGAATTTGTGGGCTTTGGGTATTTTACCGAAGTTCCCGCTGTTATTTTTGACATTCAACGGGTGGGCCCTTCAACGGGGTTGCCAACCCGGACTATGCAAGGCGACATTAAATCCGCTTATCATTTAAGCCATGGCGACACACAACACCCTCTTTTATTACCCGCAAACCCCGAAGAATGTTTTGAGTTCGCTCAAACTGCTTTTGACTTGTCAGAGCGTCTCCAAACTCCGGTATTTGTGATGAGTGATCTTGATTTAGGAATGAATTTTTGGACAAGCACAAAATTCAAAGTTCCAACAAAACCCTTTGATCGCGGCAAAGTTTTAGATGCCGCTCAACTTACAAAACTTGGAAAATTTGAACGCTATCGCGACGTGGATGGCGACGCTGTCCCCTACCGCACATTACCAGGGACTGATCATCCTCTCGCAGCTTACTTCTTAAGGGGTTCAGGCCATAACGAGGCTGCAAAATATACGGAAAAGTCTGAAGATTACGTAAATTTGATGACCCGACTGAAAAGAAAACACGAGACCGCAAAGAAATTTATTCCAAGGCCTGTTCTTGAAAAAGAAGTTGGGGCAAAAGTAGGAATTATTGCCTACGGAACCACCGACCTTGCCATGACTGAAGCCAGGGATTTATTAAAAACACAAAATATTAAAACAAATTATCTTCGCGTTCGAGCTCTTCCGGGAACTGAAGAGATCAATCAATTCTTTAAGGACAACGACAGGGTCTATGTTGTTGAACAAAATCGTGACGGCCAATTAGAAAAAATTCTAAGACTTAATTTGGGATTGGATTCAATAAAATCCAGATCCATAACACTTTTTGACGGCCTCCCGATCGATGCAAAATCCATTGCTGAAGGCGTTCTAAATCAGGAAAGGGCCTAGCCCCATGAGTGAAACAGCACAAGCTCCAACCACACCCGCTCCTGCTGCCCCAGCAAAGAACAAAGCTGGCCTTTTAAAAGCTGATTATAAAGGAGCCCCCAGTACCCTTTGTGTGGGTTGTGGGCATGATAGCATTACGAATCATATTATTTCTTCGTTCTACGAATTGGGAATTAACCCTCATAATGTGGCAAAAATGTCAGGCATTGGTTGCTCATCAAAAACGCCCGCTTACTTTATGAGCCAGGCCCACGGATTTAATTCCGTTCACGGCCGTATGCCTTCAGTTTCTACTGGGGCAAAGCTTGCCAATAATTCTTTAAACATGATCGCCGTTTCTGGCGATGGGGATACGGCAAGCATAGGCTTGGGGCAGTTTTGCCATCTTATTCGCCGCAATCTCGATATGGTTTATATCGTCGAGAATAATGGCGTGTACGGATTAACAAAGGGGCAATTTTCTGCGACGGCCGACAAAGATTCAAAACTTAAATACGGAACCGTAAACTCGTTTGAGCAAGTTGATATCTGCGAACTTGCTATCATTATGGGGTGCTCATTTGTGGCACGATCATTTTCTGGCGATCCAAAACAACTTGTACCTTTAATCAAAGCAGGTGTCAGTCATCAAGGGACCGCCATCATCGATTGCATCAGCCCTTGCGTAACTTTTAACAACCATGAAGGATCATCTCGCAGTTATTTGGCGGTAAAAGAAAAAGACACCCCTATTCATGAAGTCGGTTACGTCGAGCACGGCAAGGAAATCGCCGTGGACTATGCTCCGGGCACAATGAAAGAGGTTGAATTCCCAGACGGAAGTATAGTTACTCTTAAAAAACTTCAGATAGACTATAACCCTTCAGACAAAGTCACAGCCCTAAAAACACTTGAAGACTCAAAACAAGCTGGCACTTTGCTTACGGGATTATTTTATGTAAATACCAAAAACCACGATCTCGGAAGCACTCTGGGAATGGTTGATACCCCCCTTGCCCATCTTAAAGAGGCCGATCTCCGACCTGATGCTGCTGCATTAGAAAAAGTTTTAAAAGGATTTGCTTAATCCGGAAATCGCTGTTGTGATTAACCCGGGGGAACATCACTATGAAATTCATTCGTGCGGTCGCTCTCACCTCAGCGATTTTGTCGAGCAATGCGGGGATAGTTCGCGTAGGCAATGCCCGCTTCACCGTTATTACTCCTCAATGCATTCGCCTTGAATATAGCCCCCAAGGACAATTTGTCGATTCCCCCTCGCTCTTCGCTATAAACCGCGACAGACGAGATACAAATTACCGACTCGCGCAAAAGGATGACCAGACAATAATCGATACCGGCCAAATCCGCTTGATCTATACCCCCGACGGAAATTCCTTCTCTGACAAGAACCTCAAAGCCCTGATCCAATCAGACGGTAAAGAGATTCTTTGGACTCAAAGCGCCCAAAACAAACAAAATCTCGGGGGCACCCGCCTCAGTCTTGATGATAGATACGGAAGAGCTCCCGTAGCCAAAGGCCTTCTTTCACGGGATGGTTGGTTTTTGCTAGATGATTCAAAGAGAAATATCATTCAAGATAATTGGTTGGCTGAGCGCCCTAAAAACTCGGGAACTGATTGGTATCTTTTCGGCTATGGCCTTGACTACAAGTCAGCCCTTAAATCTTTGACCGCCATCGGCGGCGATGTTCCCATGCCCCGTCGCTATGTTCTTGGGTCTTGGTATTCCCGCTGGTGGAGTTACACCTCCGATGATTATCGAAAAATTGTCAAAGAATACCACCAGCATGATTTTCCTTTGGATAACCTTGTAATGGATAAAGATTGGCACGAAAAAGGCTGGAGTGGTTATACTTGGAATAAGAAGCTTTTTCCCGACGGCGAAGCCTATCTCAAGTTTATTCACAGTGAGAATTTGTTTTCGAGTTTTAATGAGCACCCCCAAGGGGGCGTAACACCCGTTGAGGATCACTATTCTGACTTTATGAGTGCCATGGGAGAAGACCCTGCCCAGAGGCAGGTGCTTAAGTTCAACGCCGGAGATCAGAAGTACATTACAAATTTTTTTCATTTCATGCATGAACCCTTAGATAAAATGGGAGTGGATTTGTGGTGGCTCGATTGGCAGGGCGACAAGCATTCGTTTTCTAATCGCCTCGATTGGTTAAATGAATATTATTTTGGTCAGTCCAAGCAAAATGGCCTGCGGGGTCAGCAATTCAGCCGGTGGGCGGGCTGGGGCGATCATCGTCATCCGATCCACTTCTCTGGAGACACCATTTCGGGCTGGCGAACGTTAAAATTTCAAATTCCTTTCACTGCAAATTCCGGAAACGTAGGCGCTTTCTTTTGGACCCACGACATAGGTGGCTTCATGGGATTTCGAAACGGTCAGCTTCTCACACGTTGGGTCCAGTTCGGGGCTTTTTCTGCGGCCTTAAGACTACATTCCGTAAAATTTTCGTTTTTAGATCGTAGACCTTGGACTTACTCTCCTGAAGAAGAAGAAGCGATGCAGATTGCGTTTCACTTGCGTTCAGAATTTTTTCCGTTGACCTACACCCATGTTTGGCAAGCCGCCACTGATTCCGTTCCTCTCATCCGGCCACTTTATATAGAATATCCGAGAATCAAAGAGGCCTATAATAATCCCCAAGAGTATCTTTACGGGGATGACGTCTTAGTGGCCCCTATTACGTCTTCTGGAAGAGGCCCGCAAAAAATCGCTTCCCAAAAAGTATTTTTTCCAACCGGTGTTTGGTACGACTGGTTTACGGGCGAAGCTTATCAAGGTCCCATGACAAAAACCTTTTTCAATGATCTCAATACATTTCCGCTCTTTGTTCGGGGCGGTGCACCCCTTACCCTTCAACCCTATACAGAGCGGATGACCACTGAACCCTTAAAGACTCTTGTTATTCGGGTTTACCCCGGTGAAAATGGAATTCAAAAACACTCTTTTCTTTACGAAGACGATGGCCTCACTGAAGACTACAAAACCGGTGGATCGGCTCAAACTGATTTAGATTATATTCGAAACGAGAATCAAGTTTCATTGGTGGTCTCACCAACTCGAGGGACTTTCAAAGAACAGCTCCAAGAGCGAGCCTACGTTGTTGAACTCTTTGGAATGAATCCACAAGCAAAAGTAACCGTAAACGGTACTGAAACGATCTCCCAATATGACAGTGACAAAAATATTTTGAGGATTTCAGTTCCGACTCAAACTATTCGTCAGTCTTTAAAAATTTCAGTATTAGATTAGCTTGAGATAGGAAGACCTCGCTCCGGGGCATTGGGGAAAACCATTGATGCTGCCACCCGACTCGCTAAAGCCATAATCGTAAGTGTGGGATTAAGCCCCGACGATGTTGGAAAAAGTGAGCCATCAGCGACATAGAGATTATCCAACTCATGGAGCCGTCCTTGGGCATCGCAAACGCTTGTCTTGGGATCATTTCCAAAACGTAAAGTCCCCATGATATGCCGGGATGTTGCCGGCTTATTTTCAGGCGCGATAAACCCGTAGGCGGCTCCCGCTGCTCCAATAACGTCAAGAAGTTTGGGTGAATAATATTTTTTTGCCGAGAGTTCAAAGTGGTGATTTTTATAAGTCGCCCGCGCTACGGGAAGTCCATCTATGTCGCGATAATCGGGATCTAAGTCCACAGAATTTGTGAGTTGCGGAGCATCTTCCCCTTGCATAATCAGCGCCATCAATCGATCTCTTAATGGACTTTCAACCATGAATTTCTTAAGAAGGCGCCCCTTAATTCCTACGCTACTTGAATAATTGATGGCCTCGTCAATGGGATTTCCTTCGCCCCCGATTTCTACGATTCCTCCAAGAGGGCGAGTTTTGTCCCGGGGTGAACCACGAAAATCTAGGATGCCATGGGTTACGGCTCTTCCGCGGTGAGTATGAAGTCTGCGATTAAAAATCCCGATGGCATAAGTTTGAAAATGAAACATGAGATTTTTTCCAACTAAACCATTTGAGTTTCCAATTCCCGAACCACCCGGGTCCGACAACAACAGGAGCCTGGCATCTTCAATGGGGCTTGCAGCAAGAATATATTGATCAGCTTCGAAGACAACGGGTTTTCCCTCCGGGTCAAGAGCCCGGACTCCCACAATTTGGGAACCCTTTTTTAAGAGATCTTGAACTCGGGTTTCTGAAAGTAAAAGACATCGACCCGTTAAAAGAGCACGCCTCAATGCGGTAACAGCGGCTGATCCCTTTGCTGAAGATGGGCAGCCGTAGGCGCTGCAAAATCCACAATCAACACAGGCTGGCCTGCCATCATAGGGCCTGGAATTTACGGCCGTCGGATAGGGAAAAGGATGATACCCAAGCTTTGAAGCCCCTTCGGCCCCCAATAATCCCACCAACATTGGAACTCCTGGCGGCATGGGATAAGGCTTACTCCGGGGGGGATCAAAAGGAGTGGCATTTTCTTTTCCTTGAACGCCTAAAATACTCTCCATATGGCAATAAAATTTTTCAAGTTGATCATACTCGATGGGCCAATCTGCAAAATTAGCTCCAGCGACTTCCCCAAGATAGGAGGCCATTTTAAAATCATCAGGGTGAAATCGCGGAGTTTTCATATCCGCATGGACTGACCCGCCGCCAACAGTTTTGGGTAAGTGATTGACGTCTCCAACAAAGGTTCGAATTTTTTTCGCATTTGGCCTGAAAGTGCGGGGTTCAGTCAAAGGATCGGGTTGAATCAAATTTCTTCGGGTCATTTTAACTTCGTCATTTGAAAACTTAGTTTTTATATTTTCAAAATGAGGATCATCAAGTTTTTCAAAATAATTTGATCCTGCTTCAAGAATCAAAACTTTTTTACCCAGTCTCGTTAACATTTCCGCAGCGGCAGAACCTCCGGCCCCACTTCCAATAATTAAAACATCGAAATGAGTAAGAGAATTATTTCCTAGGGAAGGCGACATCATCGGTAAACCCTTCCTCCTTGAAAAACGGCGATGAGGGAGCAAAAAACTCGAGTTATGAACCCCATTTTTCTCGGATCGTGTTCATCAAACGTTGACAGGGGTGAATCAGATCTCTCTTTATAACTCCGAGTCGTTTCATCAAAGAGACTGTACCCCAGGGGCTGGCTGTCGCCTGGAAAATACGAAAGGTTCCAACCTTGAATGTTTTGGTTTCCACCATATTCGGGAGCAGAGAAACATCCCTCAACAGTCAAGGCGCTCACGGTTTTTTGAAATGCAGATGATGCTCTGCCCCAATCAGGAGATTTATCGTTACTTTGAGTTGCATTTTTTATTCCCGCTTTAATGAGGTCTCTAAGACCAACGACACCACCTGCCGCTTTCTCGTTCCAATAACCTCCGGGGATCGACCCAGATCCATAAATTTTTAATCGCCAGGTGGCCTCTTGAACTCGGTTCAAAGGCAAGAACTCCACAAAGGAATTCTTCGGATATTCTTGAGTGGGGGCACCGTTTTTTGAAAAAGGATTTCTCCCTGAATAAGGGCCCCCGGCATAAATTTTTGGTGGATTGGTATCAAAGGCCGTTAGCAAAGTCTCAATGTAACAGACAGCACCGAGGGAAGTCGCTTTTGGGAAAACGCGATCGCAGAACAATCCAAGAGCCTGCCGTTCTTCTTGGGTAAAAAATCCAAGACTTTCATCTTGGATCGCCCCCTCATTTGCACTTGCCGATTCAGATAAGGCGAGCCCGTAGGGAAGAAGGTAAAAACCCGCTCCCAATCCCATGGATCGGCTTAAAAAAAGTCGCCTTGATATTTTCTTCTTTGTGAACAGAGGCGCCCCCCTTGTACCCAAAACGATATATCGAGCGCCGGTTTGAAGTACACTTTATTTTTCGAAATGAGTTGACTGCACCTGGCACTCCCGTACCATTTTATAAATGAGCATAAAAGGGGAATGGGCAATCTTGTCTTTATTGATCTTATTGGCCCCTTTGACTTCGAAATGTTTTGCTCAAAATACCTTAGAAATAAAATCAACTGGGGAATTCTCTAAAGAAGACACGTCTCGTTGGAATATCGAAGGAGATATTCAAGCCCATTCCGTGGCTGGACCTGCCTCGCCATGGCTTGGAATAGGTGGCGCTTACAAAATTTTTGAACCCATGGATTTGGGAATTCGGGGTTTTTTACCCCTTTCCCACACCGTTGATAATGCCACCTACGCTCTTCAAAGTTATCTTCGATTTCGAGTGATCCGCGGGCTCAACACAAGATTATTCCTTGAGCCAGAATACAGCGAGAACTTTTATAATCTAATTCCGTTTGGCTCTCTTGGTCTTTCAATCGGTACCCTAACCCGCATTGCGCCGGGATTAAGTGTAGGAATAACCGGTGGAATCGAAATTGCTCAGGTTGTGGTCGATAGCGTTGGCCTGGAAAACGAGAGTGGATTCGTGGCGTACCCGAAAATTGGATTTCTAACGGATTTTAATTTCTAAGGAAGAATGAAAACTCTAGAGTTTATCGCCATCATTTGCATTTTAACTTTCAATTTGAGCTGCGCTATTCGGAAAGACCTTGAAACACCGTCTCCAATTCCCGCAAATAAACCAGGATTAGATGATGGAAGCGGCAGTGACCCCACACAAGGAACAAAATTCTGTAAACCCGATTCCAACGGAAACTTTGACGGAGTAACCAATGAACTTCAGTCGGGTCAAAATTCGTCTGATGGTTCGGCTTGGGCTGAAGGAGGAGGGTGTGTCCTTAAACCCATTCGCGAAGTTTGGGCCACACTCAATAATCTTGAGGTCATGAGATTCCAGGCTGCCGATAGCTTCACCTATCAGAGAACTATTAACCCAGAGCCCAATCTCACACATCTTTATGTGGTCACTTATTACAAAGATACGGCCGTTGGGCCAATCGATTGGACCATCGATTGGTTCCACGGCTTTGATAAAGGTACCTTCGAGGCCCCCCAAAGAGTGAATATAAATTATCAACGGGTGCGAGGTACTTCAAATATTCCCATCTGGCATGGAGGCATTGTCTTATCAAAGGTAAATAAAGCCGTTACCTCCATTGCCATTCGAAATGACTTCAAAGCCCGCCAGTCCAGCGCTGCTAACGAAGGATCGGCGCGAAGTGCTTTAGTCGAAATGATCACCCACTCTCGAAGCGGCACTCCTGACTGGAGCCGCTTGAATACTGGTTTAAAAGTGAATCCCGATCAACCCGACCCTCCGATCACGGGAAGTCCCGGTTCTGCGAGTCCCTTTTGCGTTAAAGATAAAGAGGGTCACTACCCCACCCAAGCCCAAGTTACTGAAGGAAGCGAAGCGGGGGTTTCATGGGTCAAAGCGAGGGCGTGTCTTGCCTTACAAACGACTACTATTTATAAGGCAGCACAAAATCCCCTGGGGCTTCTCTGGAAAAATGCATCTCGGGCGAAAGTCTCTTCTATAAACCGAATTTCTTATGAAAAAGATCGACCCTTCGCCCGGGCCATCAAATGGGATATGTCTTGGGAATATCATGATTCCCTGATCACATTTAAGATTGACCCGGCGACGCAAGAGTTTCCCGTTTGGAGTGGAAGTCTTTCTATAGTTGAAATTGAGCCGGGAGAGACCGCCCTGGATATCGACAATCAGTTTTTAACCAATGTGGTAAGCCAAAGTCTAGAGCAGAATAAGACAGTAACCTTAGGGTTATTAAGGGATTTGACGAATTAGAGGGCCTCAGCCAGAGCGCCTAAGCCCTTCACGATATCTCCAGTGATATGAACTCTCAAAAGTCTACGCTCGCGCGTAGCGAGAACTTGAAAATCTCCGAGAGCTTGGGCGGCTTCAACAACTCCGAAAGTAAATTTTTGATTTGGAATCTGTAAATCCTTTTGGGGTTCGCAGGTGATTTGCAGAAAAACACCGGTGTTAGGGCCACCCTTATACGCTTGACCCGTAGAATGGAGAAATCGAGGACCAAAACCAACACAAGTTGCGATTTTTGTAGCCCTTTGAAGTTTAGATTTCATTTTCTTGAGCAAGTTTTCTGTTTCTGCCTTCATTTCAACATAGGCCAGAAGACCGATGTAGTCCCCTTTTTTTGCTCGAGAAAAATGGGCCTCCAGATATTCCTTTATCGATTTTGGTTTATCCATCATCAATTGGCTAAAATTTCGCTCATCGGTAAAAAGTTTAATTTCGCCGGATTCAAAAACTGGATTTTCATGGGGAAGATAACCCACCTTTTCATATTCGTCGGTCAAATATCGCGTCGCAATTTTTGAGGCCTCTACATCGGGTTGATCGAAAGGATTAATTTTTAAAATAGAACCTGCAATGGCCGTAGCCATTTCCCATCGATAAAACTCTTGACCCAGATCATAGATATCTTCGGTCTCAAGAATTAAGACAGGAAAACCAGCTTCTTTGACAGCGGAAATCTCTTTATCAAAATTCTTTGTAGAGTCTCTGAGCTTCAAATAAATAAAATGTCGATCATCCCCATAATACTTTGGATCAAGAAGCTCCTCTTCAATAACAGGAATAATTCCATGTCCATTTTTCCCCGTACTCTCAGCCACAAGCTGTTCAATCCACCCTGGTAAAGATGAGAGTTCAGGACTTGAAACAAGGGTCATCTTGTCTCGCCCGACTAAAGTTTGAGAAGCGAGCTGGGTTCCAAGTATAAAACCAGGATTTTTTTCCAACTCCACTTTTGGCCCACATCTTTCGACCATCATTTGCGCTTGAGCGAGATATTCGGTGATATCCACTCCGATGGCGAGAGCTGGAATAATTCCAAAATCAGAAAAAGCGGAGTACCGGCCACCAATACTTGGGATGCCGTAAAAAATGTCGAGAAATTTTAGTGACTGTGCTTTTTTCTCCATTGCAGAACCGGGATCAGTGATAGCAATAAAATTTTTCTTTAGGGCAAGATTATAAAAATAATCTAAAAAGACATTGGGTTCAAGGGTGCTCCCCGATTTGCTGGAAACAATAAAACATGTTTCATCGAGATTTAATTTTTCTTCAAAGCTCTTAACTTGTGCTGGATCCACTGAATCTAAAATAAATAATTTTGGAAACCCTTGAATAGATCCAAAAGTTTTTGCCAAAACCTCAGGACATAAGCTCGACCCACCCATTCCCAAAAGGCCTATGGTTTTAAATTTTTCAAATTTTTCTTGGATTTTTACAAATTCTTCTAGGCGGTGATGCTGGCCCTTGACTATATCGAGCCAACCGAGCCATTTGTTTTCGTCTTTGCCGGTCCATAAAGCACTTTGCTTTTTCCAAAGCAGTTCTATTTTTTTATTAGACTTCCAATCCTTAAGAATTTCTTCGTACGTCATTTAATTAAGTCACGGGCTGCTTGGGCAATCTTTGAGGGGGTCAAACCAAAATGCTCATACAAATCTTTTAGCGGTGCTGACGCGCCAAAAGTTGTTAAGCCTATATTTCGACCTTTAAGGCCGGTATATTTTTGCCACCCTAAAGTGGTCGAAGCCTCAACGGAAATCCGCGCCAAAACCCCCGGTGGCAAAACTTTGTCTCTATAACTTTGACTTTGCTTTTCAAAAATTTCTAATGAAGGCATACTAACGACTCTCACCTTAATTCCCTCACTCTTTAAAATTTCGTAGGCCTCAAGGGTGAGAGCCACCTCGCTCCCCGTCGCCATAAGAATCACATCAGGTATTATTTCTGGATCCCCCGCAATAACATAAGCCCCATGGGCTGCCCCTTTTGCCGAATGATATTTAGTTCTATCAAGAGTTGGTGTTCCCTGACGACTCAAGGCCAAAGCTGCCGGTTGGTGCTGCAATCTCATGATAATCTTCCAACTCTCCACAACTTCATTGGCATCAGCGGGGCGTAAAACAATTAAACCGGGGATGGCGCGAAGCCCCGCAAGTTGCTCAATGGGTTGATGGGTTGGACCATCCTCTCCAAGGCCTATGGAATCATGGGTGTAGATAAAAATATTTGGAATTTCCATAAGAGCCGCAAGACGCACGGCCGGTTTTTGATAATCACTAAAAATTAGAAAAGTAGAACCGTAAGCTCTGACTTTCGAAAGATTGATTCCGTTAGTAACTGCACCCATGGCGTGCTCGCGAATGCCGAAATGAAGATTGCGGCCATCGTATTGGCCCGGCTCAAAACTCCCGGCTCCCTCAAATTTAAGAGTGGTCTTAGCCGAAACGGCGAGATCTGCCGAGCCCCCAATAAACCAGGAAATATTTTCTGCGATGGCATTCATAACAAGACCAGAGCTTTCACGGGTTGGGAGAGCTTTGGGGTCGGCTTTAAATTCTGGAAGATCTTTATCCCATCCTTCTGGCAATTCACGTTTTTCTATCAATTCTAATTCACGGGTCAAACCGGGATGATTTTCTTTGTAGGCGGAATAGAGTTCTTTCCACGCACGATTTAATTTCTGACCACGACTCCCAAGTTTTTCCGTAAAATTTTCACGAACTCCATTAGGAACCAAAAACTTTTCATTTTCGGGCCATCCATAAAATTTCTTTGTTGCCTTAATAACCTCTTCGCCCAAGGGTTCACCGTGGGCAGCAGATTTATCCTGTTTGCTAGATCCCCAGCCAATATGGCTATCCACGATAATTAGTGTGGGCATGCCCACTGTTTTTTGAAATGTCTCAATGCATCTGTTAATTTTATTTATGTCGTTGGCGTCATCCACATGAAGAACGCTCCAACCGTAAGCTTTAAATCTTAAAGCCACATCTTCAGTGAAGGTAATTTTAGTATTTCCGTCGATGGTGATTTGATTATTATCGTAGAACCAACACAAATTTGAAAGCTTAAGATGCCCCGCAAGAGATGCGGCCTCACTGGTCACTCCCTCCATCATGCAACCGTCACCGCCGATGGCATAAACATTGTGCCTAAATAATTCGAAATCCGGCCGATTAAATTTTTGTTCCAAATATCTTTCGGCTATGGCCATGCCAACACTGTTGGCAAAACCTTGACCCAGTGGGCCTGTTGTCGTTTCAATTCCTGGAGCCACATGATTCTCCGGATGCCCTGGAGTTTTGTATTTAAGTTGTCTGAAATTTCTTATGTCCTCAAGAGTGATTGAACCTTTTACGCCGCTTAAAAATAAAAGTGAATAAAGAAGCATTGAGGCATGCCCGACAGAGAGAACAAAGCGATCCCGGTTGGGCCAATTTGGATCTTGGGGGTCGTAGTTCAAAAAATTTTGCCAAAGGGTATAACCTAGAGGTGCCAGAGCCATGGGGGTTCCGGGATGCCCTGAATTGGCCTTTTGGACGGCGTCCATAGACAAAGTCCTGATCGTGTTTATGGAGAGTTCATCGATATTGATTTTTTCTGTTCCCATGGGGGAAATTCATAGCTGAAATACTTAATTATTTCTACTAGTTCCTTAAGAAGCCCCTTGTGATAAAATATCTGAAGCTTAGGACGGGGGTCTCGTACTTCATCTTAATTATTTGAAGGTATTGAAGCAACGGTATTGTTTTTCTCTGGCGCATTCAGGCACCTTGGTGTTAATTGGTGTTAACAAGGTAACTCTTAACACATAGTGTGAGTTCAAAAGTTATGAAGCCCCATCGAGAGAAAAGACTGAAGCCGACGGGGCTTCTTTTTATTTCTATTTTGGCCGTTACATATTCTTTCGCCGAGGGAGCCCAAAAGCCGTTGACGCTTAGAGAGGCCATCAATTTTGCCCTAGAGAGCTCACCGCTTATGGACTCAGCCAAGAAAACGCGATCCATTCGTGACTTAGAGTACAAAAGTTCCGTAGCCAAGATGCTCCCCTCCCTCGATTTTGCGACCACCAATGGAATCCAGAACTATATTCCTTTCTCGAGCACAACGACCTTACTCACTCCTAACCCGACAGACCCCTGGTATAGCACCCTTAGCTTGGGAATCACCGAGAATCTCTATGATAACGGAGCCTCCCTTACGAATTCTAAGATCGCCGATCTGAAGCGCCGTCTTGAGTCTATTAATTATTTGAAGGCCCGGGATGACTTAGTTCTAAATATTACCGAAGAGTTTTACCGCTACTCTCTTGCGATAATTCTATTAGACGTCCGCAAGCAACAACAGGCCATTTTAGATAAGCAATTTAAAACATTAGCCAATCAGTATCACCAGGGCTTCAAAACAAAAAGTGACTTCTTGCGACTCAAAACTCAAGTCCAACAAGCTGAAATAGATCAAACCATAGCCGAGAACAGTATTGCTCTTTCTTTAAACGAGCTTCATAGGCTCGTTGGGTCTAATTTAAATGATAATGTTTCGCTCTCATTCGAAGCCGTCCCAGTACGCCAAGATCAAAAATATATTTTTCCAAAAACGCCCCCAGCCTTTGAAAATATTTATGACTCTAAGATCACAAAAATACAGCAAAACATAAATGAAAAATCAGTAGATTTAGTTCAAAGAAACTATTGGCCTCAAGCTTTAGTTACCTCCGGTGTTACCTATGAAAACTCAAGTTATATTAACTCTGGCCAGCCCTTTAATGCGGGAAACCAGTTGTCTTGGACTGCCCTTTTAACACTTCAATATAATATTTGGGACTGGGGAACGCGGAAACGTGATCTAGAGGTCGCCGAATACAATCGTGACATTCAACAAGATTCGCTGAACCAGAATTTACAAGACGCAAAATCAAAAATCGCTAATTTGATGGCAGATCTTTTACGAATTGACCGAAACTTTTCATTAGGTCAAGAATTAATCACCCTTGAAGAAGAGAGTCATCGAAATATGGAAACGCAATATCGAGAAGGAAAGGTTTCTTATCTTGATTTCATAACGAGCCTTAACGATCTACTCAGTGCTAGGGTCCAGTTCTACACGGTTTATTTTGATGCTCTTCAGAATATGGCTAAGTACCGATACTACGAGGGAACAATTTATGAAAACACCGTTGAGAAATAAATATTTCTGGATAGCTCTGGTTATTATATTTGTAGCTGGATTGTACGTTTTCAAGTTCTCACATCAAACTCAAGAGACCAATATCGGAACTGTAACACGAGGTAATCTCGTTCAAAGAGTGACCATTGCAGGCAATGTGAGTCCAAATAGAAAGACTGTGATCTCCGCCCCCTACAATGGCTACGTGAAAAAAGTTTATGTAGAAATAGGTCAACAGGTTCAAGCCGGTGAGCCCATTGTCAGCGTGACCCAGTCTCTCCGCGGAGGAGGGGACGAAGTTTACCCCCTGCGCGCTCCATTTCCTGGAACTGTTGTTCAGATTCTTAAAGAAGAGGGAGAATACGTTGAACAAGGTTCCCAAGCCAATGCCCTCGTCCGCATAGATGACCTTAAACACTTTTTTATTGAGGCTACGGTTCCTGAGATTGAGGTGGGGAGACTTAAGGTCGAACAAGAGGTGTTAATTCAAGCGTCAGCCATACCAGGCCGATCTTATAAAGGCAAGATCCGAAATATTTCTTTGGCAAGTAAAGATCAAAAGGATTGGGATAAATCCCGGGTAGAATTCCCTTTGCTTATTGAGATTTTGGACAGTGATGCTCAGTTAAAATCAGGGATGACCGTTGTGGCCGACATCATAACAAGTAGGTATCCAAATGCTTTGGTCCTTGGCCATGAATTTGTCCAAAAAGAGGGAGATCAATATTTTGTCGTGACCGAAAATGGAGTTAAAAGACCAATCGAAGTGGGTGCACAAAACGAAGATTTTTTTATAATCAAAAGTGGTGTGACCGAAGGAGAACACGTTCGACAGACAGACTTTCTCTCCCTTTCAGGCTCAACAAACTAATGTTTGATGTCAGGGACTTGTCTTTTTATTACCAAACCGGTTCGAGATCCGTTGAGATCTTGAAAGACCTAAACTTTCAAGTGCAAGCAGGCGAGTTTGTAGGCATTCAGGGGCCGTCGGGTTCGGGTAAATCTACACTCTTTTATATTTTAGGATTTTTGCTGGGTCCTTCTTCTGGAAAAATTGTATTTGATAACTTAGATATCACGGACCTTTCGGCGGACGAACTGACGGTCATTCGCAGTAAAAGAATAGGGTTTGTCTTTCAGCAATTCCATCTTCTGCCAGGAGCAAATGTTCTTGATAACATTGCTCTTCCTTCTTGTTACCCAAGTGAGCTCGCCTCTCCTGACAGAGAAAATAAAGAAAAGGCCTTGACCCTGGCTCAAGAACTCGGTCTTGGGACTCATCTCTCCCATCTTCCAAATCAGCTCTCCGGTGGCCAGCAACAACGGGTGGCTATTGCCCGTGCCCTAATGAACGATGTGGATGTCATTTTGGCCGATGAGCCCACCGGAAACCTCGATAGTCATAATGCAAAGTTAATTTTAGATTTGCTAGCGGATTTAAATAAGCAGGGCAAAACGATCATATTAATAACCCACGATTCTGAGGTCGCAAAACGGTGTTCGAGGGTCTATCATTTGAAAGACGGGAAGTTTACCAATATAATAGATCATTTTCGGCCAGCTCCCCGCCCAGAAAAATCACTTTCGAAACCTAACGTTAGCCTTTTACCCAAAAATTATTCGTTCTCCGTGTACAAAAAGATTGGAAAATCGGTCTTCCCCTTGGTTATTGCGAATTTATTGCGAAATAAAGCAAAGTCAATGCTCACCATGCTCGGAGTTATTATCGGTGTCGCGGCCGTTTTGGCTATGGTGACCCTGGGTCAATTTACGAAGAGAAAGATATTAAATACCTATGAAACCCTCGGAGTTAATAAACTTTTGATTCAGGCGAGTCCGAATTGGGATCTCAAAGCAACGGATATGGTTTTTGTCACTTTTCAATCATTTGATTGGGATAGAGACCTTAATCCCTTGAAGAAACTTTTTCCCGAGATCAAATACATTTCACCTGTCATGGCCAATGGGCAAAACACTGCAGCCGCCGGTGGGGTTTCCGTGGGAGTCGTAACCATAGGTGTTACACCGGAATATCTCGCCATTACAAATAGAAGAATTGACATGGGTCAGAACTTCAGTCCATTTCATATCGAAAGCCGCAGTCACGTCTGCTTGATCGGAACAAGTATTGCGGGACGATTTTTTTCTAGGGTCACACCCCTTGGAAAAGTTATTAATATCACCGACGGACAAAAACATTCCTTTCCATGTCAAGTCATTGGGGTTCTTTCTTCAGTGATTACAAATTCGGAGTGGGAAACACCTAATTCCCAGGTTTTGTTACCGTATACCTATCTTAGGACCGTTGGCCAAGACTGGCTTACCAAGCAAATCAACGAGGTCACGTTAAAAATTGAATCCGAGGCCGATGTTCAAGCAGCGGGAAAAAAAGTAAGGGCTTACTTCGACCAAAAATATGGAAAAGCAGCTACTTTTACTGTTGATTCAGATAGCACTTTAATCGCTCAGATGAAGAGATTCTTAACCTTATTTTCGGTTTTGCTCACCGCAATTGCCTTACTTTCATTGATTGTTGGTGGAATAGGAATCAATAACATGATGCTTGTTTCTGTAACCGAACGGATCAAGGAGTTTGGTATCAGAAAAGCCCTGGGGGCGACAAATCGAAGTCTTCGCATTCAAGTGCTAATGGAATCCATGGGCCTTTGTATGGTTGCAGGTATTTTAGGTGTTCTTTTTGGATTCGGGGCCTATGAACTTATGATTTATGGGGCCACCAAATTTGTTCCTCACCTAACATTTGAGTGGGTCTTTGAACCCTTAGCCGCCATTTTAACTGTGGTCTCCATCGTTGCCGTTGGAATAGCGAGTGGCTTTGTCCCCGCATTGCGCGCCGAAAAACTGCAAGTCATCGAAGCCTTAAGATCAGAGTGAATTATCGGTGTGCAAATAACAGACGACACCCGAAGGGTGCCGTCGTCAGAAATAAATTTTTCTACGGGGCAGCGGTATCTCAGAACTTTACCTCGGGAGCTTTTTCATTTCCCGCGGCGGCTTCGAAATACGCCTTCGGCCTAAAACCACTCATGTTGGCAATAATACTTGTGGGCATTGTTCTTATTCCCACATTGTAATCTTGAACGGTGGCATTAAAATCTCGTCTTGCAACGGCAATTCGGTTTTCAGTTCCCTCAAGCTGCGACTGAAGTTCGCTAAAATTAGATGTGGCCTTAAGTTCCGGATATTTTTCAACCACAACCATAAGCCTTGAAAGGGCCCCGGTGAGTTGCCCTTGAGCCTCGTCAAATTTCTTCATGGCTTGGGGGTTATCTACGATGTCTTTATTAATTTGCATCGTTCCCACTTTAGCCCTGGCTTCAACAACAGCAGTAAGTGTTGACTTCTCAAAATTAGCTACACCTTTAACTGTCGCCACAAGCTGAGGAACTAAATCTCCACGCCTTTGATATTGGGTCTGTACTTGGGCCCATGAATTGTTCACGGCTTCTTGTTTACCAACCAATCCATTGTAAGCGCCCATATAATAAAGAACTAAAAGTATGCCCAGACCAACAACTACCCCTACGCCAATGAGAAAACCTTTCATATAAACACGTACCTCTCTATTTTGCAGCCAATTTCTGGGTGAATTTAAACGGAGCGCGCTTAGCCCAAGACTTTTTATGATAAGCGTATCCGGCCAAGAGCGGGAGAAGTGTTGTGGCCTCTCCAAAAACCATTTGCTCATAAGTCGTATCTACTTTGCCCCAAGAACTCGCTTCTTTCAATGTTGAACCTGAAAGAGCACCATCTCTCTCATCGGCTACAGTAATTTGGATGGCATATTTGTGCATGGGAACATCTTTGCCAAGAATCTCCGCGGCAACAACTGTATCTTGGGCGAAATTCTTGGGAACCCCACCACCGATCATTAAAAGGCCACTTTCCTTAGCCATCAATTTTACTTTTGTGAGCTCTAAGAAATCTTTTGCTGAATCAAGACTCACATGACTCTTGGGCGAATTGAATTGATGATGAACAAGGCCAAATCCCGCTGAACAATCTGAGAATGCGGGAACAAAGATCGGAACACTATGTTGGTAAGCGGCAAGAACAACAGATTCTTTGTTTTTTCCGTTTTTTTCTAAATAAGCGCCCATGGCATGGATAAATTCTCTTGATGAATAAGGACGTGGCTCAAGTTCATTACAAATTTGAGCGATGGTCATATCGCAATTTCTAAGTTCGTCTTCGTCAATATAAGTATCATAGATTCGGTCGATATGATTTTCCCTGAGCATATTATCATCGACAAATGGGGTCCCGACATAGTGTTTGAAACCCAATCCTTCGAAGAAATCTTGGTCAACAATGACAGCCCCTGTTGAAACAATGGCGTCAACCATATTGTTTGTCACTAAATCATAAACAACCTTTTTAAGACCCGCGCTAAAGAGACTTCCGGCTAAACATAAAATAACGGCGCAATCTTTTTCAGCCAACATTTGATCGTAAATTTTGGCGGCTCTCCCTAGGTTTCTCGCTTGAAATGCCATTTTTGACATGGCATCAACAATGGGAATAACATCTATTTTCTTAATGTCGTAGTGTTCAATGGTTTCTTTAAGAAGATCTTTTTTCTGCATAAGCCCTCCAGGCTCTCGATATTTTAGCTACGGAGGCCACCATGACCTTCCGCCATCGCTAAATACAGGTGGCTTATTACCAAATTTCGTAGCATAAATTCTTGGAATGATGAAGGAGAAAAACAAAAATTTATTGGTTTTTGTTCGCCATGGGCATAGGGAGAAGCTCGGTGCCGATAATGGCCTTTCCCCAAAGGGCTTCACCCAAGTCGAAGACCTTTTGAGGAATTTCAAAAAAGGACGCCTTCCCGAATCCAAAAATTTTTGGTCGAGCCCCAAAAAAAGATGCGTAGAGACGCTCGAACCCCTTGCAAAATTGGCTGGGGCCACTCTTAAGGTAGAAAAACTTTTAGATGAGCAAGGTGCTGGCGAATCCACTTTGCAATTTAACAAAAGAATAATGGAACTACTTAAAAAAGCCACGGAGACGGGCGAACCAGTCTATCTTTGCAGTCACGGCGATCTCATTCCCGAGGCCATTGATTTTCTTTCCGGAAAAGTCGTCGACATATCCAAAGGACAAGCCATTCAACTCACAAATTCCGAAGGGCACTGGGATCTTCTATGATTTATGGAAAGTAAGGCGGAATGGACCTACGAATAGACTTGAAAAGCTCTGGGGGCGCGAATAAATTAAACCCTTCAATGAATAATCAAAAAGACCTTATCTCTCAGAAGATTTTTGATCGCGGTTCCGAGATCTTTGGTCTCATGGAGGCGGACACCACTTCTGTCTTTAATAAAGACTGGTGGTACGGGCGAATCATGGATTGGTCCATGAAGAACGAAGCCTTTAAAATTCAAATGTTTCGATTCGTCGACGTTCTTCCCTACCTCAAATCATCTGACGAGGTAGCCCGTCACCTTAAAGAATATTTTTCTTCTCAAGGTCAAGAAATTCCATCGGTTCTCGGTTGGGGATTGGGTCTAGGGTCCCTTGCACCAGGTTTAATGGCCGCAGCCATTCGAAAAAATGTCACACAGATGGCGCGAATGTTTATCACCGGCGAAACTCCAGAGGAAGCTTTTAAAAATTTAGAAAAAATGCGTAAAGAAAAGCTGTGTTTTACCGTCGACATCTTAGGTGAGGCTGCCGTAAGTGAAACCGAGGCCGAAACATATCAGAAAAGATATCTAGACCTTATTGAAACTCTTGCCGCAAAATCTGCAAAATGGCCCGAGATAGAGCTCATTGATCGAGATCACAAGGGGCCTATTTCAAAGGTTAACGTTTCAGTAAAAGTAAGCTCTCTTTATTCCCAGCTTGACCCCATTGATCCAGAAAATTCGATAAGAGTAGCTTTGGAAAGATTAAGACCTATCTTCAGGCGAGCCCGAGAATTAAATGTTTTTATAAATTTGGATATGGAAGCTTTTGTTTACAAAGATTTAACGTTAAAGCTTTTTAAAACTCTAATGAGCGAAAAGGAATTCAGCGATTACAATAATGTTGGAGTCGTTATTCAAGCTTATTTAAGGGAATCAGAACAAGACCTTAAAGATTTAATCTCTTGGGCCAAAAATCGCAGTGGCCATATTACAGTTCGCCTCGTCAAAGGCGCTTATTGGGATTACGAGACCGTATTGGCACAGCAAAAGGGTTGGCCCCTTCCCGTCTTCACAAATAAAAAAGAAACCGACGCCAATTACGAAAAACTAACGCTTATCATGCTTGAAAATGATCGTTATATTAAATCAGCATTTGGTTCTCATAATATTCGCTCCCTTGCTTTTGCTTTGACCCATGCTGAACGCCTTGGAATCGACAAACGCAGTTTTGAAATTCAAATGCTTTACGGTATGGCCGATCCCATAAAAAAAGCAATGATCAAAATGGGGTTAAGAGTTCGTGAATATGCTCCCGTCGGAGAACTCATTCCTGGAATGGCCTACTTAGTCAGAAGACTTTTGGAAAATACTTCCAACGAATCTTTCTTAAGGGCAAAGTTTTCGACAAACCTTTCAACCGAAGAACTTTTAAGAGACCCGCGTGAGGGAATTCCCGCGACACAAGACCAAACCGTGACCACCGGGCATTTCAAAAACGAACCCCCTATTGATTTTAATAAGAGTGAAAATCGGCAAGCCATGCTTAACGCCATTGACTCCGTTAAGAAGAGGCTGGGGAAGAGCTATCCCCTTGTCATTGGCAAAAAAGAAATTAAGACTTCAAGGGAATTAAAATCAATTAACCCTGCAAGTCCTGAAACCATCGTTGGCAAAACCTATCTTGCAAGCACAGAAGACGCTGATCTTGCCGTTGAAGCGGCAAAGGCCACTCAAGGGTCTTGGGCCAAGGTCTCCCCTAACGAAAGAGCTGTAATTTTTGAAAAGGTCGCAGAGATTCTTAAGGCGCGAAAATTTGAACTTGCAGCTCTTGAAGTCTTTGAGGTGGGGAAAACGTGGCGTGAAGCCGATGGTGATGTGGCCGAAGCCATAGACTTTTGCCGTTATTACTCAAAACATCTCAGGAGCATTTCAAAGGGCCAGCGCACAAGTTTTGTTCCCGGTGAAGAAAGTACCTATAACTATCAACCCCGGGGGGTAGGCGTTGTTATAGCCCCTTGGAATTTCCCCCTGGCCATTCTTACGGGAATGGTCGCGGGTGCTGCCGTCTGCGGGAACACGGTCATTATGAAGCCTGCTGAACAATCTTCGATTATTGCGGCATGGTTTATGGAAATTTTAAAAGAAGCGGGTTTACCCTCCGGCGTTGTTAATTTTCTTCCAGGTCTTGGGGAAGAAGTCGGCGAACATTTAGTAAAACACCCTGACGTTGATTTCATTGTTTTCACAGGTTCTAAAGATGTGGGCCTTCATATTATTTCTAACGCAAGTAAAACTGCACGCACGCAAAGATCCGTAAAAAAAGTTGTCGCCGAAATGGGCGGGAAAAACGCCATCATTATCGACACTGACGCCGATCTGGATGAAGCCGTACTAGGAACTTTGTATTCAGCCTTCGGATTTCAAGGGCAGAAATGTTCTGCGTGCTCACGAGTTATTGTTCTTGAAGAAAATTACGATAAGTTCCTAACACGACTTCTTGAAGGGGCGGCGAGTTTGAAACTTGGCAACCCTGAATTCCCTGGAACTGCCGTTGGCCCCGTTGTCGATAAAGACGCCTATGAAAAAATTATGGCAATGATCGAAGTAGGTAAGAAAGAATCTAAACTCGCCTATCAAGCAACAGCACCGACAAACGGGTACTTTGTTCCGCCAACAATTTTTGTAGACGTTCCACCAAGTTCAAGGCTCGCTCAAGAGGAAATCTTTGGCCCCGTACTTGCTGTGATTAAAGCCAGAGACTTCGATCAAGCGCTAGAAATTGCTAACGGAACACCCTTCGCCCTGACAGGCGGTATTTTTTCTCGAAGCCCCGCCCATCTTGACCAAGCAAGAAAAGAATTCGATGTGGGTAATCTCTACCTCAATAGAGGAATCACCGGAGCCCTTGTAGGACGGCACCCTTTCGGTGGATTTAAAATGTCTGGAGTGGGAAGTAAGGCTGGTGGCCCAGATTATCTCTTACAGTTTGTTGAGCCCCGCACGGTCACAGAAAATACAATGCGCCGAGGTTTTGCTCCACCTTCAGAAGAGTCTTAAGGTGGGTGCCTCTTGGGTTTTCAAAGCTAACAGAGTATTGGCTTCACCCAAAGTTAATTGGATCAGGCGTGACTGGCCACTTGAAGTCTTAACACTGTAAGTTTCAATAAGGCGATCGTCTTTAAGAACAGACGAAAGTTTTTTGTAGACCGCTTTCAAACCAAACTGAGCGGCATATTTTTTTAAGAAATCAGTGCGATCAGGAATGATTGTCGGCTTTTCATTGCGCGATTCAATAAATAAAATTTCTGAGATTTTTTCGCCGTCCATTTTGAAAGCGTATTTTCCTTCAAGAGTTCCATAACGAAGATTTGCAATACCATCAGCGGGTTGCCCGATACTTGCTAAACTTCGGCGAACGCTGGGAACAGCCACCTCCTCGGCCAAATCGTTTTCTTCAATACGTTGAAGTTTTTCAAGGGAGGTCGAGGCCATGCTCACCGAACCTACGCTTGCTGGAAATCTAGAATTTCTAGCCTCAGATTTATGGGTAAGGTTCTGCATATTGCCTAAATAGGCCGCCGTTAGGACCAGGGCAAGGACCACAGAAACGACTTGAACTTTGATATTTTGAAATGCCATTTTTTCTTCCCTCTCTCTTCTCTTGCAATTTATAGTAGCAAGTCCTAGGCCCATGTAATTTCAACAACTTAGACCCCCTTTTAGGGCTTCCGAACGTCAATTGGCCAACACCTGTTCAATGTTTAGGCGGTTTGAAAGCTCTTTCCCTTTTAAGTGCTCATTATTACCCACAACTTAAATTAATTTTCAGTCTGGCCCAAACCCATCTTGCCATTCGGGCGGAGGACGCGCATCCAGGCGCTCTGCGGAGGAAGGTCTGTCTATTGAAATGGAGAATAAAATACGGCATGAATAACCCCTTCTTGGGGCTCGAGCCTCCCCCCTCAGGCAAAGATGGGTTTGGCCATACTATTATTACTAATCTTCGCTCAAAGGTTTTTGACCCGGAGTCACAGGGCTCTGGCCCCACGGAGGGGGCGGAGTAAAATCGGTTTAAGAGTTTATCATTCAATAGATAACCTCTACGGCTGAAAGGGCTTACCAGCAGAGCGCATGGATGCGCGTCCCTGTGGCGATGGGTAAAAACCTTTGAGCGAAGACTTGTGGGTAATAATGAGCTTTTAAGTGGGAACGAAGATTTGTGAGACTTCATCCTCAAGCTTTCTTATGGCACCTCCGTTGCAATCCCAAGGGGTCATAAAGGAGGTTCGCCATGACAAGCTACGAAAAAGAATTGCACAAATACGATAAGATCGGAGACGGCAAACCTGAGAGTCCGCCCCCCAAACCGGAACACTTTGGCCAGGAGACCAGCCGATATGCTCCTGGGACACTGGAGTCAAATGACCCCAATAGCAACCAGTCCACATTTAAAGATACTTCAAGAGAGAAGATCGATGACGAGGAAGACTTAGACTAGACCTTTGCTTACCCCTTGCCGATTTTTTTCAGATAGGATAGATTCCCAATCGGCCTGTACTGCCGACCGGTTTGGGGGTTAGAGGTTTTGAAGAAAAGTCTCTTAGTCATTTTAGTTCTTATTCCCGTTCAAAGTTTTGGTTGGTCCCGCCACAACCGCATCACAGAAATTGCCATTGATTCTATGATTGAGGTCAGAGCGCAAAAAGTTCTCGTCACGGATTTTAGCGATGTGGAAAAAAATGCGGCTTACATTCTTCAAGATCTTAAGGCCCTTAGAGATGCAAAATATCAAGACCTAGACGCTTTTGATCCCAAGCTTACATTTAACGAAAATATTAAGATAAATAAGAATTATAAATTTCAAGCCAATGCCACTTCTCCAAACACAAACTTTCAAGACATGATCGGCATGCAAGTAAGTGCTGCGGATGTTTTGATTAAGTATGCCGATGAACCCGATTGGACCATGGATCAACTCCTGTTTGGCGCCGATCAATATCCACAAATCTATAAAGCACAATATGCCTATATGGGTGGCGCTGATAGTAATGACCCCATTCCTACTCAGGCCTTTCGCCACATGTTTTGGGAAAGCTGGTCTCTCCCGCACCTCTTTGAAACTTTTAAAATCCCCGTGAGCAGAAGCCCTGCGGGGCAAGCTCCCGATAGGGCGGGATTATTTCTCGCCCTTTCTAGAAGAGCAAAAGAACTCCATTTAGATTATTGGTCACTAAGATTTTTGGCCAATAGTCTTCATTATCTTGAAGACGTTTCCCAGCCCTATCACTCCACTCAAACTGCAACCAAATATTTTATGTTCATGGGGGCTTTTGACCCTAAAAGCGAAGGGCCCTTTGTCAAACTCGCCACGTATTCAAGTGTTGTTCAACATGTTTTGACCTATTACCATTTCGCTTTCGAAGACTATATGGCTCTGCTTATTGAAAAATATTACGCCGACCCCAATTCCACACCTGAAGCTAAAGTATTAGTGACGGCACTGGGAGTGCAATCCAAAGACGATTCCCAAATCGTTGATCCCAATCAAGACCTTTACGCACGAGTTTTGGCAATGTCTTCCATGGCTGTGGCTGAAGCCAGTAAAGCAGGACGAGCCAGTTTGAAATTCTTTCCCCAAATTCCGGAAAAATTTATTTCTTTTGACGGAACTGCCGCAAATAAATTTATGGATGCTAATTTCTGGAGCGCGGTTTTTAAAACAGGGGAAGGGGATTCCGAAGGCAAAAAAGAATACTACGAAGTCGTGAAAGACATGTACATCCCTCTGGGGGCCGAAATCCGAACGGTGGTCAAATCTTCTTTAAATTATGAGCTCTTGTAAGAAGCAGGCCTTCGGATATGAATGCCTTCGATGATGGCGCGGGCTTGAGGTGTCCAAGTACTCGCCTCGGCAAAAGTCGTTTCAAATGCCGGTAGAGCCCAGTTGTCTTGCTCAACAAAGAAAACTCGATCTTTAAATGGCTTTCTAAATTGATTCACTCGGCCTTCGGCGATGTGCCCCACATCTGAAACGGGAAGGGGGTGACCCCATCGTGAAAGTCTCACGTCGACAACGTTTTTAGATTGAAGACCTAGGATGGGCAAAATCTCTTTATGAATTTGTTTTTGAAAATCAGCCCTATATTTTTCGTAAGCATCAGGGGAGTAGATTTCTTGCCTCGCTCCATCGTAGGGAAATCCCCTAAATAAAGTTAAAACAGTGTGGGGGGTATTGGGAGTGTTGTAATTGGCGTATACAAAATCTGAAGCCTTCTGCCTTTCAGCGGCGGTTTTGATATCCCCAAGTTTACCTGCTTTTTCATCGAAGAAGAAAAGGTCGTAGAATGAATCTTTAACGGGCCTATCTATTAAAACATTTGCCACTAAGTAACTTCGATAGCGAAGTTTACTCAAGGCCTCGATTCTTTCAGGCTCAAAATCATCGACCAAACGTTGAGCTACGAATTTAGGGCAAGACATTATGACCGTGTCAGCCTGTATTGTATAAACTCTGTCTTTTACGTCCACGTAGGAAACCAAAACTGCATTATTTACAACACGAACATCAAAAACCAATGAAGAGGGCCTCAGGTTTGTGTGCGGAATATTGAGTAAAAGTTTGGCTAAAACGGCCTCGGCAATGGCGCCATTTCCCCCTGGCAGAACCGCAATCTTGTCAAAATCAGCTGCAAAAAAGTTGAGCCCCGCAGCGGCACTGACTTCAGTATACGATGCCGCCATTGCAGACCAAAAATAATGCTCAACGACCTCTTCAACATGGGGATGGAGGGGGCCCACAATTTTCTCGAGATATTCTTTAAATGTCATTTTATCCAGATCAGAGACGTATTTGATCTGACCTTCGATGACTGGAATGTGGGGATATTCTTTTCCCCCGTCTTCTTGCACAACGGCTTTAAAATGTTCCCCGAGTTTTACAAATTGCTCTTTAGATTCCGGCTCTGTTCCGTTTTCCCAAATATTTGTGTACCGTTTTCCCCCAATAAAAATATCGTCTTCACCGGTGTGCTCGCGGTACCGGCCGTCTAGGCCCACTTCTTTCATAAAAGTGTCCACAGCACCACCCTTTTCCGGAACCCCGAAATATGCCGTCGCAAGGGAGTAATCGATATTACCCCAAGACTCCCCTCGAGAATTCCCGCCAAACCTTTCGGCTTGTTCAAGAATTACGGGCTTATGATCTTTTAGAAAATATGCTGAAAGAAGGCCACTCATTCCGCCGCCAACAATAACAACTGGGACTTTTTCTTCAGGAGCCGGAAACCCACCCCCGATAGATTTAATATAAGCTTTTTTATCCCAAAGGATTTTGTGGGCTTTTGAGGGCGAATCCCCTGAGAAAACTCTTGGGGCTACATCACCTTTTGATCGATCAAAGGGACCAATCTCTACCAAAGGCCCAAGGCCGTAAGACGGTAAGAGGGAGGTAGGTGATTGTTGGGCGAAGCTTGAACAACCGGCAAGATAAACCGAAGCTGTACCCGAACCCATGATTTTTAACAAATCTCGGCGACTGAATCGAAGGTCTTCTAAACCCATGACATCCCCCCTATTTCGACTTACCCCTTTAAAGTTTCTAACTTTGAACGCTGCACAATTCAACGAGTTTAAATGTAAATTTTACAAAACAACATCAATCTTTGCTTGCAAGAAGACCTAATGTGGTGTTTGGCATGGGACTTTACATTGTGTGGGTGAATTTTCCCCTGATGACTATGGGTGGTGGATTTGTTGGCGGTGCCAGGGGCAATGTTTCAAAAGATTTTCGCTCTGTGGGCCCCAATTTTTTAATCACAACAAGAAGATTGAGTTGATGGATCTTTTGACCAAAGCTCGTGACTTTTTGAATTACGGGAACAAATTCTGTGAGAATTTGGTTTCCATAGCCCAAGGATTGAAGCCTCAGAAGATTCTCTTCTTGCCGTTGTTCGAAGCCTAAAATTCTACCCTCCCCACCCACTTTCAATAGGCGAATGACTTCATCAAGGACCTTGAGTTTGTCATCAAAGTCTTTCAAATTATCTATAAGATTAGTCGAAACAACATAATCGTAACTGTCCGATGGCAGATGGGTGTCTCTTGCATCGCCTCTTATAAGAATTTTGCCAAATTTCTCATTGTACCCTGACATCAAACGACCCAGGTGATTTTCGGGATAATTTGAAGAGTGATACCAGATATCAAGGCCGGCGGCATCTACACCGTACCATTCGAGATAAGGGACAAGGTCGCTATAACCTTCTCCTAGTGAAAGAAGCTTTTTCCCCACCATAGTTTCAAGCTTCTCTTCAGATAACTTTAAACTTTCTAAAAGATTTGTATAGGGATGCAAATCACCCCCTGTGATGGCAATTTCATCTTCAGTGGCCTTGGACTCTTCAAAGCCGAAGAGACGTGAGACTTTCGCCACACATTCCTTTACGGTCCAAGCTTCAGCGGGCCCACTGGAGAGCAGAAATGAGAGTATTAGAATGTATCCAAATCTTTGCATTATTTAAGATAAGTGCAATCAACGTACCAGCCTTTAAAATCCCGCGGCTACTTAACTTCGACCAATTCCACATCGAAAAGAAGAGTGCTATTGGGAGGCATCATAGGTGGTCGGCCCTCGGCCCCATAGGCTAAGTCAGGGGGAATGGTGAGCTTTCTTTTCTCTCCAACGCGCATCCCAGCAATGCCTTCATCCCAACCTTTAATGACTCGTCCCGCTCCCAGAGGAAATGTGATGGGTTGCCCACGATCATAAGAGCTATCAAATTTTTTACCGTCAGTGAAGGTTCCGGTATAATGAACGCTGACCTGCTTACCTGCTTCGGCAAGATCACCTGTTCCATTTTTCACTTCCTCGATTATAAGTCCCGATGCCGCTTTCACGATGGCCCCTTCTTTAATACTCTGTTTTTCCTGGGAACATCCGTTGGTACATCCGAAGTTAGCCAAAATAAATAGGATAGAAAAAAATCGCCCTTTGAATTTCATCACTTCCTCCTAAATGAAAATAGTATTTTAAAATTGATGAAATTGCAAAGCGCTATTAACGTTCTTTTATGACTAAAGCTGCCTGGCCGTGGGTTTTTCTTGCCACTTCTATATCATAAATTTTGAATTGATCGATGGAGACTGTGTGAGACCCATCGATGGTTTTTCGCCTCCAGATGGTCCTTTAATGACTTCCCTTTAACCGTCAGGCCGTCATTAATAACAAGGTAGGTTTCTTTGAGTGTGAGCTTATTACCTTCGATCGCATTTGAGTTATAGGTCAGTTCAATTGAAAATTGCTCTCTCAGTTTTTGAACCAATTGTTTTGAAAGTGGCCGATGGGACTGAATAAGTTCATATTTTTGATCTATTCGCTTGAGTATACTTTTGGGAATCATAGTTTGCTTAATATGGTATAGATTAATCTAGAGACTATACCATATTAGCGATTTTTCAGCGATTCTTTTTAAGGTAGCCTGATATAGTTACCAAGCCACCCCAAAAAATGACGAAAATCTACAAAACACCATGAACTACCAAAAAGACACGAAGCCTTGTCTTAAAAATTCCCAGCATTTAAAAACAGCGCGGGGTACCCCTCAAAAAGAAATAAATCCATTGGGCATCCGAGTTTTATGGAAAAGTTTTTTATTGAACTGTGCAGGTCACTACAATGTTGTTCTGGTTCTTTTTCTCATTCCACAGACTTTGGAGCATAAAGGAACCATTAATTGCACTACGCGATTCAAATGAGGACTTGGCCTTAACTACTTCTTTTGCCACGTCCCCGTAATTATCTAAGGAGTTAATTTCGACCGTCGAAAGGGGAGCACCATTTACATTTGATGCATAAGAAACAATGACCCTTGATTTCATGCTTTGAAGTTCGGCCTTCTTAATTTGCATGTCAGGTGACTGTAAGTCAAAGTCGAGGGCAAAAGTTTCTTGAGCCACTGTCTTTATAGGGTTGTCTTTAACCCCAATATCCTTGAGAACTGCAGTGGTTTCATTCGCCTTACACTGAAGGGTTACGGCCAACGCCGCATGGCTTAAGGTCAGAACTAAAAATACCGGTATCAACTTCATCATAAAACTACCTCTTTAAATGTTATTAAAAATCTCTAAACTTGGATTGACACAATGTATAATATAAATTGACATTAAAGTCAATACTAATTAACTTGGTGTCAAATTGCTTCCAAGTGCCTTCGCTTTATGGGATAATTTTTATATGAAGGCTCTTGAGACCGCCGATAAAAATATTATCTTTAGTCTTTTTGACATTGTTCCAACAAAGGCGCAAGAAAGGCAGTTAAAGATTATTGAGGCCGCAGTCGAGGACTTTGCATCCGTTGGTATTGAAAAAAGCACCTACGAATCAATAGCCCGGAGAAGCAAAGTCAGTCGCCCCCTGGTTCATCACTATTTTCCTGACAAAGAAGTTCTTATCGAAAGAGCCATCACCTATGTTCGTGCGAATTTTCAATCCATTGCAGTTAAGGCCATTCAGGGGGAAGAGAAGAGCGAACATCAACTTAATGCCTATATCGTTTCGACGTTCGATTGGTTAAAGAAATACCCCGCCCATGTCAAAGTATGGCTTCTATTTTATTACTACTGTGGCATCGACGCTAAATATCGAAAACTAAACAGCGACCTTGTTGATATGGGACATCGGCGAATCAAAGCTATATTGGAAATTGGTCACACTCAGAAAAGATTTATTGTGAAAAATGCTACCGAAACGGCCAAACTTATACAGCTCCTCATCACCGGCGGACTCTTAGCGGGTTGTACCGAAAACGCGGATCTTAAAGCCCTCCAAAATCAGGTAGTCCACGGGTGTAACAGACTGATTTTTGAAAAAATGTCATAGATGTAAAACAAATAGGCAATCTCATAGCCCTTAGAGTGGGAAATTCCCCCTTCTCCCCGGGCACTGTCTTTGCTTTTAAAATCTTTGTGAATACAAAAACTTACCGCTCCTCCATGGTAGTTTTAGCGCTACTCCTTCTCTTTTTGCCTAAAAGTGGTGAAGCTGCTTTGTTACAAATTTCCGGAACTCAGTTCAAGTTGGAGAAGGTCTCCGAAAATACATTGTCCCCATTTACAAATTGCAATCTCCTTTTTCAGGGACTCACATCCGTCATTTCCTCGGCCAACAAACAATTCATGCGGCGGGGCTGGAGCGAAGACTTCCTCAAAGAGCGGCTAGGCATAGCAGAAAAGTTTTCAGATCGATCTCGCTATTATGCCGCATTTCCCGGGATGTTGGATTTTGACGACATAACTCGTCCAGATATTGAATATGTGGCCACGATAGGGGTAACCACAGCGAAGTACGGTTCGGATGCAACTGAAATCCTGCCGTTAGAGGACACTCTGAAGATAAGAATACCCCGCGATGGGAAGGGGCTTATTATTGAAGCTCGAACCTATTCAAAAGCAAAAAGAGACGGAATTAATCTCTACCCACTATTATTGAATTATCTTATTGATACGGCAGCACGAGCAATCAACGAGTCTGGAGATCATAGTCTTTTTGATAAGCCCATCATTTATCTGTATGGTGATGATGTTTCCATACGCTTCTACTCAGGGTTTGGGTTTCGACTGGTTGAAGAAATCCCGCCGGTTGAGCATGATGGAACTCAGTGGAGAGTCATGGCTACGAGCTTGAGGGATCTCGAAAAACTTTTTTATAATGATAAAACTGAAATTGCCAAAATTCCCCAAACCTGGGAATTTCAAAAAGCGTCGGCCCTCCCAAGGCTTGAACCCATTGTCTTTTCTCAACCAACTGAAGTTCGGGATGGCATTGTCGCGGCGCCGGGATCATCCATCACCTACATCAACGGAAAATTGGCCTTATCAAACATTAAGCTATGGAAAGATGCGTACTTCCCAGAATTGAATCAAAGCTTACCAGCGGGTACTTTTGTAAGTTTTTTTCAAGGGAAATTGCATTCCTTCGCCAATCTGACCCGACCGATTATCCTCATTAGCTCTGGAAAAAAACTGGCTCCCGGTGAGTACTGCTCATATCCAGCCTTTCGAGTAGCAATATGCCATATCAACGCGGTGCGGTCAACCTTTTTTATACCGAATAATTTCGGTTCATTTGACGGTATATTGAAGCTGTGGTAGCCTTTAAGCATGAAAATTGACGGGAAGGCCATGCTTAAAAAGCTGGCCGATGCAAAGGGCGACCGAAAAAAAGTGAGCCTGTACCTATCCAAAAGCCTTTACGAAGCCTTCAAAGAAAGCTGCGGCGAAAAAGTTTCTGCATCTGAAACGATGGAGGAACTTATGCGGACTTTTATCGAATCATTAAAAAAGAAGTGAGTGATGGTAGTCGAAAACAAGAACCAAAAAGTGGTGCGGCCTGAGGGAGTCGAACCCCCGACCCTGTGGTTCGAAGCCACATGCTCTATCCAACTGAGCTAAGGCCGCGCAGTTGGTTCTCGTTTCACGCTGTTTCAGTCAGCGTGGACCCTATGAGGACCCTAATTTAATTTTCAAACTTCGTCAAAACTCGTAACTTATTAAATCAACTTAACTATTCAATCCATCGAAACCGTAGCACCCTCAGATTCGAAGCCACATGCTCTATCCAGCTGAGCTACGGCCGCGCGCGGTGGTATTCTTAAAAGATTTCAGCAATCTAGCGAGACTTTGGCCCACTGTCAACTCGACAAAGGTCAAAGCTTGCCGCATCTTATCCAGATTGCCCGTCAAGGTTGCCCCTTAGAAATCTATTGGTATGGAGCCGCCGCCCAATCCTTGACGAGCTTACGTTATCTGATTCATGGGGCGAGAGCTACGTTCTCAAAGCAAACGACCTAAGGGCAGATTAGATATAAAACCAGACTTCTGGCCTCAAGGGAGGCGGCTCCATAGACGAAGAGAATTCATGAAGAATAACGTGCGCAAAATGCGAATCGATTCAAGTGCACTTAAGAGCTTTGAGGAATGGAAGGTCGCCAGCCCCTGGCTTCGTTTTTTAGCCCAAGTTATCGACCAGGGTTTGGTCAGTTTTGCCGTGATCTCAGCCATGAGCGTTTGGTTCCCGCAAAAAATCGGAACTGCGCGATGGCTTGTCACATTACTTTTGCTTTGGATTCTGGTCTCTTCCATCACCCAAACTCTTTTTATTTGGTTTTATAAGAATTCACCCGGGAAAAAATCCTTAGGTTTATCTCTGCAATCCGCCCAGCCCGGAAACTATAATATTCGGTTCACACAAATTGTGGTGCGGTCGTTCACTTGGTGGCTCGGCGTTCTCACCCTTGGTGCAGGGTGGAGCACAATCTTAAGCCGCTCTGACAGGCGGGCTTGGCATGACGTTGCCGCAGATACAATTGTTGTCGCAAAGGCCATTGCTCCCCAATACCCCACAGCCCTTCAAAGAAAAACGGGCGAATTATGGCTCGGATTTTTATCGCTGGTTTTTGTATTTTTCATCGTGTCACTCCTTATGGTGCAAATGCAAACTCTCCACCACCAAAGTAGTTCTGCGGATTATCGTCGATTTGATCAACTTTCACTTTTAGATCAGCAATCCTGGCTCGTTGTTGCCGGCGCTACTTTAATTCCTCCCGACGGAATTCTCATTGGCGATGAATCAAAACTATCCCATCTTCTCCTTTATTTTTCTAAAGGGCGACAACTTCCTCTTGGTGATCGATTCGCCTATTACAAAGCAAATATGGAGCCCATTGAAGATGAAATTTGCAGACCCGGTCGAGAAAAACTTCCACCCTGCCAATCTGCTCTCTTGATGGTTGAGCTTCTCACTCCAAGTCCGGAAAAAACAGACTACCCGAAAGCTCTCCAAGGTTTGATTGCCCTTCAGAACATCGAGACCCTGCCCACAATGGCGGAGCAAATAAAATTTATTGAAAATGAAATTAGGCGTTCACCGGTCTATTCACCCCAATACTTTGCTTTCAAATCTGCTGAAGCAAAAATTTATCTTAAGGCCGGAGATTTCAAACGGGCAAAAGAGACCATTGAGACCGATACAGAGAAAATTCCAAAGACCCATTTAAAGGGACAGAAAATTTTTGAAACCACTTTCATTGGCAATGCCTGCGAAATTACGGCTCTTCAAGATTGCACTATAGAAAAGACGACTGTCTGCCTGGAAAATCCCTTTTGGAAAGATTGGGATGCAGGCTGTCACCTCAAAGACAGTCAAGGCTTATCATCAAAAGCCCAGACTCTTGGGTTTTGGTGGGCCCAAGCTCAAAACTCGGCGATCAAAAATTATAAATATTCAGATTGGGAAGAATCTCGAAAACAATTTGGCGAAAACAAGGGCGAATTTCAATCAAACCTCGATTTGGCCCTGGATTTCGTTATCAATATCAAAACTCAACCCCAAAATGTCTTGGCTAAAGAAAGAAAATTAGCCCCTGAAAATCCCCTTTGGGGATGGGCGCAGAAACAGGCTCTCCAAGAGTTAGGGAATCAATGGAGTTATATAATTTATCCCTTGGAACGAAGAATTCTGGAAAAGTTTAATATTCTCAGTACCAAGCAAAGCCGCTCGCCGGCCTCAGACCCGGTCACAATCGAGAGAAAACCCCATCTTACTCCCCAACTCACAATCGAACGCTAGGCTTTTTGTGATCGTGGAGCTTGGGCTGTTGTCCCCGGAATAATGTATTCTTTTGTGAGGGGGAAAAAGGCATCGGCCGCTTGCTGCATTTCGCTACTTGTAGCTTCGGGCCAAGCCCAAATTTCTGTACGACAGCCTCTTGACTTGAGATACCAGATTAAGGGCAGATAATCTTTATCTCCGCCCAAAATAATAACCACATCTAACTTCTCGGCCATGGTGACGGCGTCGATAATTAAAAAGCAATCGGCATTTTTTACGGGTCGCTTTGTTTCACCACCCATTCGTGACCAAAAAACTTCGAACTCATTGGAAATTTCTTTGAACTGAGGTTTGTAGTAGATAATTCGAATGATTTCGCGATCGCCAACGGCCTCTAAGATTTTTTTGTAATCTGTTCTTCCGTTGTGATGCTTCCACCCTGATGTTTCAATATTTTCTGCATCGACGAATATGCCGACCTTTTGAAAGACAAGGCCTTTCTTTTCTGCTGTTGCCATGTGTAAGACTCCAAATGATGTGTGTGATTAAAGGTTAAAAAAATGATTTTATTTGTCGGACTATATTTAAACGAAGAAGTAATCGCCCCTCCATGGGCACCAAGGTATCTGGAACCTTGTAACCCCCCTCCGTGTAGTTTCGTACTTAAGCTAAAACTTTTGATTGTAACCGCCCCATGGAAAATATTAGATGGGTTTAAAGGTAAAACGTAAAGAACATTATTAAATTCCGTTCTCTTTTTGACTCAACTGGCTATAAGGACCTTGAAACCCAGGGGCCCCGGTGTCACCATGTTCACTATATGATTCTTAGAGAGTTCAACGGTGCTTTTATTTTAGATAAACCTGCGGGGGCCCCAACCCATACTCCGGATGGCGGCTCCACCGATGGTTTTATAGAGATGGCCGGCCGAATTTTGGACCGTAGGCTTTGGGCGGTTCATAGACTTGATAACACCACATCAGGCTGTCTTCTTGTCACCTCAAGTGGCCAAAATGTTGATATATGGACACAAATTCTCTCCCGGGGAAAAAAGAAATACGTTTTCATATCTCACGCAATATCAAAAGACTCTGTTTGGTCGGTTAATGGGCGAATAGAAAAAACCGGTAATCATCAGTTTAATCTGATAGATGGCAAAAGCAATAGCCAAACAACTTTCGCAAGACTTGGCCCATGCGGACTTGGAATTCTCTACGAAGCTGAAATCTCAACCGGAAAAACCCACCAAATTAGAATTCATGCCCAAGCCTCGGGCATTCCCATCTTGGGAGATTCAGAATACGGAGGAGCTCCATTTTTTCGAACACTGCTTCACTCAAAAGAGCTCGTACTCGATGGCGAAAAAACAGTTTCACCTTTGCCACGGGTTTTCAATTTAGAAAAGAATGAAACTCACTTTGAAGATCTTGCTAAATTTCTGATAAGCGTAGATCGAAGACGATTTCTCATGGATTACTATAAAGACCAAACCGACGCTTTTCGTTTAGTTCATAGGGAGTGGGCCACGAAAAAAGGTGTTAGGCTCGCAGTTGAAAAATTAGGGAATGTTCTTCAGATCTTAAGTTATTTCGGCCGCGACCCCGATCGTGATTTTTTGAAAACCCTGAGCCATGAAGTCGGTTGTGACCATTGGTTTATAAGACGGATGTTTGATCGCGGTCCAGCTGGAGGAGAGACCGTAGAAAATATCAAAGGTTCATCCCCTGAACTTCCTTTGCAGTGGGTCATCAAAGAAAGCCGAATGAAATTTGATTTGAGATACAATCAAGGATTAAGTTCAGGATTATTTTTAGACCAAAGATTAAATAGGGATCGCATTCTTAAGATGACTCAAGGAAAACGTGTCGCCAATTTCTTTAGTTACACTTGCGGATTCAGTGTGGCCGCAGCTCTGGGGGGAGCTCACGAAGTTGTAAGTGTGGATACCTCTGCAACGAGCTTGGACTGGGGTAAGGATAACTTTAGGCTCAATGATCTAGATCCAGATCAGTTCGAGTTTTTTAAAGCCGATGTCTTATTCTTTCTGAAATCTTGCCTTAAACGGGAAAGAATTTTTGACATTATAATTTTAGATCCACCAACCTTTTCCCGAAGTAAGATCGGGACTTTTAAAATCAAAGAAAATCTCCTAGAGCTTCTTGAGCTTAGTTTTAAGTGCCTTGATCGAAGAGGAAATATCTTAGTTACGGTAAATGATGAAGATGTAACTCCAGAGGCTTTAAGTCGTGCCATTGAAGAGGCTGCTCTTAAAACACAGTTTTCTCCATTACGCATTGAACGGGCCCCAGTCCCCTACGACTTTGAATTCCCACTTGAAAGAAATACGGTTATGAAAGGGTATTGGATTTCAAAAATCTAATTTTTCTTCTCCCTAGGGCTCAGAGTAAAGAAAAGTCTAAAGGAATATGGAACTTCGTCAAGACTTGTAAGCCCCTTTGTCAAGGTTTTCACATAAGGTGTATTTTCAACATCATCATCGTCCGGGAAATCAAATGCCATGGCCATTCTCGTTTCGGTCACTACAATTTTGTCAATCTGATGGCCCGACTGGGTGAGGACCGTAGAAATATATCTTCCCGTTGTAGTTTGAGGTAGAGCCAGGCTAACTAAAAAATTAGGAAGAACAGAGTGGGGATGTCTTTTCATCCACTTTAAAATAGTGGGGTTGTGAATCAACTCTAAGGACGTGACCCAGTTTGATGTGGGTCCTGTCTCCGCATATTTAAGACCACCATACTGGACACCCGCAATCTTCATCTGCATTAAAGTAACAAAAGCCTGAGTGGGAATGCCCCGCCCCGGAACTAGAGGAATGCTTTCAGGAATGTTCATAAAACTTGGAATACCTTTCTCAAATTTTATATCTGAAAATCTCATTTCAGTCAGATTGGATGAAAATGCTCTTTTAACATAGCCAAGTCTACGCCCTTTGCTGTTGAGAACGTTGGTTACGAGAACCACATCCCAACCCTCATGCTCTTTGTCTGGCTTTATGGTCTTCGTAGAAAAATTGAGGTCTTGATAATGGAGATTCGCGTTATCAAGAATGGATTCGAAAAGGCCGGGCACGGGTTCAGAAATTAAATTTTGAAATCTTAGGGCAATGGCCAATCTCTTCTCACACTCGACAACTTCAGGTGAATCCTCTGGCCTAGGAGTGGCTTGCAGCGGAGTATCAAAAATAATATTTGAAATTAAAAAAAGGGGCAAAAAGGCTCGTGAATGTAAAATAAAGGGCAAGGTTCACTCCACAAATGGTCATTCCATCTTTAGAGTGCACTAGGGTTCAATAAGGATGCCAAGGATCAGGAGCTAGGTAGAGATCTACGCTCCCGGTTTTTTGTGGTTGGCTTTAACGACGGTGTGAATATTTCCGCGGACGGTGAAATCGCCGATCACTTCAATTTCCCAGGGGTCTAAAAGTTTAATGAGATCGTCGATAATGTTATTGGTCACATCTTCGTGAAAAACTTTCTTGTCGCGAAATCCGTTTATATAAAGTTTTAAACTTTTGAGCTCAACGCACTTCTTATCAGGAGAATACTTGATATGAATTGTCGCAAAATCAGGAAATCCACTTCGCGGGCAAACACACGTAAATTCAGGGCAAGTAAATTCAACCCAATAGCGCCTGACTTGAGTTCGATTTTCAAAAGACTCCAATTGGTTGTTCTTTATCATTTCTTCGCCGCGAAGCATTTCTTTAGGTCCCTTGGCTTATTTTATGGTGAAGATATTGACTACTGAGATGAGAAAACATGAGTTGGGCGTCTTCACAAATTCCATAGTTCTGGGTTTCAAAATAAATCGGAACATCTGAAAGAGGCTTTAATTTACCTCCGGTGAATCCGACTAGGCTTATAACTTTGGCGCCATTTTTCTTGGCGTATTCAACAGCTCTAATAACGTTTGGAGAATTGCCACTGGCCGAAATCGCGATACAAACATCTCCCGGATTAAGAAGATTTTTAAGTTGTTCTTCAAAAACCGTTTCATACCCGCAATCATTGGCATAGGCACTGAGTAAACTCATATTGTCGGCAAGACCAAGAACCCTTAAGCGCTTCTTCCCTTCAACAGAACTTCCTTTTGAGAGATCATTGACCATATGTGAGCTCGTGCCCGCACTTCCGCCATTCCCAAAAATAAAAACCTGTTTATTATCTTTATAAGCGGCCCAGATAAGATCCATCGCCCTGTCAAAATATTCTGATTTATAGGCATCAAAAATGCCATGGGCTTCGTTCAAGTAATTCTTAACAAATTCGTTTGGATTCATTTTCATCCCATAAAAATGATTTTGCTACCTTGGGTATCAAAACCACATTCAAATTGCCTTAGCTCTTTTAATTCTTGTCTTACTCTATTCTTCAAAGTCGGCTCAACAAATACCATGAGAAAGCCTCCACTGCCAGCCCCTAAGATTTTCCCGCCAAGGGCTCCAGCCCTGAGGGCCCTTGAGTACCACTCGTCGATCTGAGTGGTACTTATATTTGAGGCCAGGCTTCTTTTGATTTGCCATGCCTCATCTAAGAGCTTACCAAAGATCTCAAGCTTTGAGTTTTTTTCTAGAACAATTTTCATTTTACGAGCAATATTGACCATGCTGCGAAGTTCTTCCCGTTTTGACTCCGTATTACTTCTCTGCTCCGTTAGCACATCTTTTGCGTTTCGAGTTAGGCCTGTGAAAAAAAGCAGACAACTCTCCTCTAATTTTTTTCGCGTATCACTTGAGCAAACAACAGGATCAACGTGAGTTTCGCCGTTGGGCATAAATCTTATAAATTGTAAGCCCCCGTAGGCCGCAATGTATTGATCCTGTTTGCCAATGGGTTCATGAAGCTCTTTAATTTCAATATCACAAGCTTCACCGGCTAGATTTTCTGCTGTCTGAAATTTTCCAAGATAACCTTTAAGGGCATGCAGTAAACCCACAGTGAAGCTTGAACTTGAACCAAGACCTGACCCTGAAGGAATATCCGCCATAGAAATCAATTCGATGCCACCTTGGGGAAGATATTTTTGCAAAACATTTTTAAAAATGGGGTGTTCAATTTGTTCCACTTTTTCATGAATTTCAGTTTTGGAATAACTGAGGCGAATGGTGTGGTCAAAGCGATGATTCGCAGTAATGTACATATATTTATCAAGAGCTGTTGAGAGAACGGCACCTTCTTCTTCCTTGTAAAAACTCTCAAGATCAGAGCCGCCTCCGGCAAAACTCAAGCGAAATGGAGTTCGAGAAATAATCATGAACTGATCCCCATATTTCCGTCGGCCAAAATATCATCGACGGCCTTTTTCACGGCATTTAAACTATCGAGCTTGGGCTCATAACCCAATTTTTGCAGCTTCCCGCCGTCAAGATGAACTTGCGAAACATCGCCCTTCCAGCCCCGGGCCCCGCCGGTAAAAACTGTTTTAGCTTTAGGGCTTACCCTGGAAATGACACTTTCAGCAATCTGCGCCACTGAACATATTCCAAGACCAGCAAGATTAAAAAGGTTCACATCACGTTTAGATTTTTCTAAGCCAAAGATCATTCCGTCTATACAATCAGTGACGTGAAGATAACTCTTCGCCTGCTTGCCATCGCCAAGAACTTCTAAGTTGTCAGGAGTCTTCTTTATTTTCTTTATAAAATCGTGAATGGCGCCGTGGGTGGTGTGACTTCCCACAATATTGGCAAAACGATAAATCCAAACACGATATTCATAATTGTGACTAAAAGCCGTAGTCAAAGCTTCGCACGCCAACTTACTGGCGCCATAAAAACTAATTGGAAGTAAGGGCCCGTAACCTTCTGGAGTAGGACGCTCGGTAGCCTCTCCGTAGATGGCACTAGTAGACGAAAAAATAATTTCTTTAATTCCCGTCAATCTCATGGCTTCTAAAACATTATACGTTGCGATCGTTCCAATCTTAAGATCGATATCGGTCTTTGCGCCCCCGCTGGCAATATCAGAGTTTGCAGCCAGGTGCCAAACCCTGCCCACACCAGCGCAAGCCTTAACTGTTTCTCCAAGATCCAGTAGATCAGTTTTTATAAATTTGAAATTTTTAAAATCTTGGCAAGGTTTTAAGAATTTCTCTTGACCAAGACTTAAATCATCAAGAGCTGCGACATCAAAGCCATCTCTTAGAAGTCTTAGGCAGAGATGGCTTCCGATAAAGCCGGCCCCGCCGGTAACGAGACACTTCATATTTTGCCCGTCATAAAGAGTCTCGCTTGATTAACTAAAGTAGGCTTGTAAAGAAAACGAACACTCTCTTTTTTAAAACTATAGTGAGGAAGATTTTTTTTATCGACGAGTTTACCGTCACGAATAATTTTTTCGAATAAAGCCAGATAATCCGTGGCCATTCGATTAACACTAAAATATTTTTCAGCAGCGTCACGACAATCTTTAGGATTTACGTGAGCGACTTTTTCTTTTGCGACTAACAAATCGCTATAAGTATCGCAAGTCACACCTGTAACACCATCGCTGACCATCTCCGGCATGCAGCCATTCTTTGTGGAAATAACAGGGGTCCCGCAAGCGAAGGACTCTAGGGGCGCACCCGCGCAAGGCTCATCCCAATTTGTCGGATAAACTAAAGCCCTAGCTCCCCCTAGAATTTTATTTTTTACGGCATCATCAACAAAGCCGACATACTCAATGAGGCCTCGCGAAACTCCATTGCCCCCAATAACCTTAAGCTTAACTTTTAAGTCGTTAGCCCAAGCAATTACAGTTTTTAAATTCTTCACTCGCCAAGTTGTACGGGCGAGAAAAATAAAATAGTCTTCCTTTTTTGAAATAAAAGTGTAGCGCTTTGGATCCACTCCATTAAAAACAAAAATATTTGACGAGTGATTTCTTGCGTGACTCCGGCTCAAAAAATTTGTGTTCGCCAAATATCTTTCTTTGGGATGACCGTTTCCGTGAATGGTCACAAGATAAGGTCGTTTTGGTTCCATAGACAAAGGTTGGTGGGAATGGATAAACTCCACATCACTCGGGATAAGACTCTCAATATCCCCACCCTTCCAACCCTCAGGCAACTCGACAACGTCACTTCCACTAAGTTTCGAACCGGGCCTACAAAGAACGCTTACCCTGTGCCCCTGGCGCGTGTATTCTTCCGCCAAAGTCACAACGATGCGCTCGATCCCGCCGTAGTGGGGTGGGGGCAGTTTTGAGTCGTGAAAGAGCAATATATGCATGGCATTTGTTCTAAGCGGAATAGGGTTTTTTGGCAAGATTAAGAGTGTTTGTGGGTCGCCGTATGGGTTCGTTTGGCTGTACGTAAGCGCTTATTACGTTTTGTAGGCACTGTTGGAACTCCGAAGACAGTATTTATGATGTCATTGGCCATGGTAAAAACGGGGTAATTGCTTTCATTAGTCAGAATGATAATCGTAATATCGTGTCCCATATAGTGAATCAGAAGGGTCGTGTGACCAACAAGGTGGCCCGTGTGATGGGCCACAATTTCGTCATTCATCGCTGCAACACGAAGACCAAACCCATATCCACTTTGGAAGCTCTTTTTTGTATTTGAAATATTTTTCAAGTGGTAGCTCACCGTCTGCAAGTAATTTCCTGTGGGATAAATTCGATTTACGAAATCCGGATCAAAGCCAGGAGGAGTAATCATTTTTTTAACGGTTGTTGGATCCAAAACCACTCCATCTACCAAAAGTGCTCTCTCCCACTTGTAAAGATCTTCGAGAGAGGAATACATGTTCCCTACGGCGAAATAATTGGCTGGATTTGCGGCCTGTGGTTCCATCTCAGAGGAATATAATTGCGATGCCCGTGCAGACCAAGGAGGAATCATTCCTGAACGAGTCATATTTAGCGGCTCCGTAATCTCTTTTCTTACAAGTTCAGAGAGCGGGATACCGGTCACAATTTCTAAGACAGTTCCAAGCAAAAAATAATTTACGTTATTATAGAAAAAATCAGATGCGTTCTTGGGATATCTTGGCTTCATTTTTTTTATGAAAGTCAAAACTTGGGCTTGAGAGCTGAAAGTATGGACATTGAGATAATCGTAGCGAAATCCTGAGGTGTGATTTAAAAGTTTTCGGATGGTGACGGGTTCCCAAGACAAAGGTGTTCCGGGAATATATCTTCTCACCGAGGTATCAAGACCTATATGACCTCGTTCGTATTCCTTTAAAATAAGAGCTGCAGTAAATTGTTTTGTTATCGACGCCAGGAGAAACCGGGTGTCCGCATCATAGGGTTTACCGCTTGAAGGGACTGACCCATAAGCCTGTTCAAAAAGTATTGCCGGTCCGTGGGCTATAAGAACCACGCCCTTAAAATTTCTATGTTTTTGAATAATAGTTTGATCTATGGGAACCAAAACCTCATCTGAATTTAAATTATTTAACGAATTTGAATTTTGGGGCATGGCGGGTTGATCTTCCGAAGTGCCATCAAGTTGGAGAGGATTTGGTTGAGGAGCGGTCCGATGCGGAATCGGGGGAAGTGGCAGGGGTATTTCTGTCTGATACTGAGCAAAAGCAGGCAAAGATTGGCCCACAAAAAGCGCAATAAAGGTCAGACCTAAGATCGTTTGTTTATATGTTCCCATTTCCAATGAATTACTAATGCAAATCTACGGCCTACCCTACGGCCTTTAGATTCGAGAATAGTTAGTTAATACGATGAGTTAACAGGCTCTGACAGAAAAAACCTGGTAAAATATAAAGGCTGACAATTATGGCTATACAGGTGAATTAAGCCCAATCACTTTTGCGCTCCTTTACCTTTTATGTCATCCTCAAGCTTTCTTAGTGTTTCAATTGAAGATTTGTGGTTCGGATGATACTTTTGAAATCAGTTCTCATGATTTCAAAATCCTACAATGATCCTGATTTTTCAAAAGTCAAAAAAGATAAGATTTTCGAGAGGATCGATTCCCCCGCACCTATGAGCAGCCCATGGAGTTCCCACAGTTGAGGCATTTATAACATGAACCATTTCGCACGGTGGTGTGGCCGCAACTTGAGCAAAAGGGTGCATCCCCCATCATCGACTGAAGATGGGCACTTAAAACATTGGCCGCCCCCACCGCGGAATCAGTCATCGAAATATTTTCAGTGGCCGCACGTTTTACTTCATTAATGGCTTTTTGTTCTACCATGGCTGAGCTCATATCTAACTGCAGAGCCCCGTTACCGCGATGAATAGCTAATTCTTGATTGCCATCGGGTTTCACGTGAACGAAATCCGTTTGGCCTAAATATTCCATTCCCAAAACTCTAAATAAATAATCAACAATAGATGTGGCATTTTTAATATTCGGATGATCAACAACACCTTGAGGTTCAAAGCGTGTGAAGGTCATTTTCTCAACATACTCTTCAAGGGGAACTCCATATTGAAGCCCCAAAGAAACTGAAATCGCAAAACAATTTAATAAACTTCTAAATGTTGCGCCTTCTTTATGCATGTCGATAAAAATTTCCCCAAGACTTCCGTCGGCGTACTCACCGGTCCTTAAATAGACTTGGTGACCACCCACTCTGGCTTCGACAGTGAAGCCTTTACGTTTTTTCGGAAGTTTACGACGCTTGCCTGCTCCGATAGCGAACTGGGCTTGTTTAAGAGCAGCATCTACCGCTTGAGCCACGATCTTGTCCACATCTTCACGGGCAATTTTGTCCGACTCTTTATTTGAAGAGTTCAGAGGTTGACTCATTTTACTTCCGTCGCGATAAACGGCGATGGCTTTCAGACCTAACTTCCAACCCTCGATGTAAACCTTATCTATATCTTCAACGGTGGCTTCATGGGGAAGATTAACAGTCTTGCTGATGGCACCGCTTAAGAAAGGTTGTGCAGCCGCCATCATATGAATATGAGCCATAGGGGCGATGTAGCGTTGGCCCTGGGCTCCGCATTTATTAGCGCAGTCGAAAACAGGAAGGTGCTCGGGTTTTAAGAAAGGGGCTCCTTCAACAGTCATTCGACCGCAAATAAAGAAACTCGCTTCTTCAATTTGACCAATGCTAAACCCAAGTTCCTTTAAAATACTTTGACCGGGTTTCTTAACTTTCTCAGCGTCAATACCAAGACGTTTCATTGTGTCGTCGCCAAGAACCCAAGGGGCAATCGCAGCGCTTAAATCAAAAGCTGCGGGCAAAGCTTTTTCAATTTTTTGAATATCACTTGAAGTAAAACCTTTAGCGGCTAAGGATTCACGATTCACGTGGGGAGCATCAGACAGAGAATTTGTTCCCACTGCGTAATTCAAAATGCCGTCAATTTGGTTTTGGGGGTAACCCAAATTCTTCAACGCCATGGGCACTGATTGGTTAATAATTTTAAAATACCCACCACCAGCCAATTTTTTAAATTTTACGAGAGCGAAATCAGGCTCAATGCCCGTGGTATCGCAATCCATAAGGAGACCGATTGTCCCCGTTGGAGCCAAAACAGTGGCTTGGGCGTTTCGCACGCCAAATTGCGCTGTGAGCTCAACGACATCATCCCAATCTTGGCAAGCGGCCTTCACTAAATATTCTGGTGCATTCTTCTCGGAAATTTTGTACGCCGCATCTCTATGCTGGCGCATAACTTTCATTGTAGGTTCCGCATTTTTTTCGTATCCAGGAAATGGCCCCTTAACTCGCGCTATATCAGCACTTGTTTTGTATGCACTTCCCGTCATGATCGCCGTCAATGCCCCAGCCCATGCATTGGCTTGGGGGCTATCGTAGGGAATGCCTTTGATCATCAAAAGTGTTCCAAGATTCGCGTAACCCAAACCCAATGGACGATAGTCGTGGCTGTTTTTTGCAATCTGTTTTGTGGGATAAGATGAGAAATCCACCAAAATTTCTTGGGCTGTAATCAAGATGCGGCAAGTTTCTCGATATCTCTCAACATCAAATGTTCCATCTTCATTAAGATATTTAACGAGATTAATACTCGACAGGTTGCATGCAGTATCATCTAAGAACATATATTCAGAGCACGGATTTGATCCGTTAATACGATCGGTGTTAGATGACGTATGCCATTTATTAATTGTGGTGTCGAATTGAACGCCTGGATCAGCGCACTTGTAAGCCGCTTCACAAACTTGCTTCCAGAGATCCCTTGCTTTGTATGTTTTGTGAATTTGGCCGTCGGTACGATTTTTGGTGCTCCACTCTTTGTCATCAAGAACAGCTTGCATAAACTCATCACTTAAACGAACTGAGTTATTGCTATTTTGCCCAGCCACAGTTTTATAAGCATCACCATTGAAGTCGCTTGAGTATCCGGCTTGAACAAGAGCTGCGACTTTCTTTTCTTCTCGAGCTTTCCAATTAATAAATTCTTCAATTTCCGGATGATCGATATCCAAGGTCACCATTTTGGCGGCGCGCCTTGTGGTTCCACCGGATTTTGTAGCTCCGGCGCCACGATCAAGAACCTCTAAAAAACTCATGAGGCCCGATGAATACCCTCCACCACTTAATTTTTCTGTGGCCGCGCGAATTTTACTAAAATTGGTTCCCGTTCCTGAGCCATAT
>Ga0207037_10017_pt1 | contig 52821 bp, 52 predicted proteins | sample Alteio_BWMinCont_75_FD_153268 | JGI IMG/M metagenome (GOLD analysis project Ga0207037, IMG submission 153268) | Enriched cells from forest soil in Barre Woods Harvard Forest LTER site, Petersham, Massachusetts, United States -... | ecosystem: Environmental > Terrestrial > Soil > Temperate forest >... | reverse complement strand
GATTCAACCTCTGATTTGAACAAGCAGCAGAATAATCCTTTTCGGGAACAGCAGCAGGACACTTTTCTGCCCGAGGAAGAACTCGTCACCCAGAACGACTCGACAACAAATCCCAATGAATTTTGGGCCTAATCTTATGATTCCTATTATTCCAGCCGTCTCTCTCGGTTCAGTCGCAGCCTCCCACCTCATACCAAAAGGTTTGGCACCCACTCAGACCCCTCCAAACACTTTGTTTGCGAACCATTTGAATGGAGCGATTCAGCAGCAAGGGACAACTTCCGCTTCCGATCTTACGAAAATCCAATCGCTTTTGGCACTGCAGAGGACACAGAAAACATTATCCCCCGATCAGCAGCTCGCGTTGAGCCAGATGCTCTTCAATAAAACCGTTCAGGTGAGGGATTCGAGTGGCAATTCCGTTGTGGGTGCGGTTTCCGGATTACAGCCGACAGCCCAGGGCATGACTTTGACGATCAATGGAAAAAATTATCCGATCTCTTCCATCCAAGCCGTTCTGAACGGGGTCTCAATAAAATAACTTCAACCTCTCTTTTTTATGACAACAACACCTGTCTCTGCATCGCTTTATACATCGCCAGCCGATCCTAATATTCAGGCGAAAAACATGAGTACGAAGGATTTTATGAACCTGCTGATCACCCAGCTTCAGAATCAGGATCCCCTGAGTCCCACGGACCAAGGCAGCATGATGACCCAGATGACGCAGATCGCCTCCATCCAGTCCATGACGCAGATGCAACAGGGAATGACCCAGCTCGGCGTGGATCAGCAAATGACACTTGGACAGCAATTGATCAACAAAAACATCCAGCTTCAGGACAGTCAGGGAAATACCGTTACAGGTGCCGTAGGCCAAGTAAAATTAGCCACCGGCACGGATAGCAGCGGAAGTCCGACGAGCACCGTGGAACTCCAAGTCAATGGAGTTTTGTATCCGATCACGGATCTGCAGTCGGTTTTGCCTGATACAACCACACCCGCCAACCCAACGCCGCCCACTCCATAATTTCAAACAGAGGAGTCTCATATGCCCGCACTTAACACCGCAGTCGCCGGACTTCGATCCCTTCAGCAGGAGATTGATACCATCGCAAATAACATCGCCAACGTCGATACGGTGGCATTTAAAGCGTCCCGAACGACGTTTTCTGATTCTTTCTACCAGACGCTGCGGGCCTCTTCAGATCAGGAGCCAATTGGCGTTCAAATCGGTTCCGGCGTCCAAACGCAAACCATCAACACGGTCCAGTCCCAAGGATCTTTCCAGCAAACCGGCAATACCACGGACCTGGCAATCTCCGGGGGAGGATTTTTCGCGCTGCAGGACAGCAGCGGAAATGAAGTGTTTTCGCGAGCGGGCAACTTCACCCTCAATCAGACGGGCGACTTAATCAATTCTCTCGGTATGCATGTGCGTGGCATCATGGGTAACGCGTCGAGCGATACCGGGGATGCGACGGATCCCGGAACGGCGAGTCCGGCTTCGCTTACGGATGTCGTCATTCCCAGTTCCTTTGTATCGCAGGCTGCTGCAGTGGCGGCTTCGGCAACCGTCACAGTGGGTTCCTCTGTCCTTCCGAATGTCGGGGATCACCTCGTGGTGGGCAGCGTCACATTTACCTTCATTGCCAACGGAGGAACTCCCGCGGCCAATACCGGAACTTCCGGCCAGATTGCCTTAGGAACGAATGCATCCACCACGGCGACTGCCATTGCAACGGCGATTAACAACCATACCGCCCTGGAAGCCGCAAGCGGAGTGTCCGCAAGCACCAGCGGCAACGTGATCACGCTTACGGCAAACACGACTGGGACCGGAGGCAACCTCATCCCCGTGACCACCACATCTGCGGCCACCTCGCTCGCCGTACCCGCAGGAGGTACGCTGAGCGGAGGTGTCGCCTTAGGAAGTTTGAGAACCGAAAGTGTGACAAGTTACAACATCGGCCTGGACGGAAAGATCTCACTCTTCGGGTCTGCGGGCACGACCCGCATCATCGCCTATATTCCCATCGCAAAATTCTCCAATCCGGAAGCGATGACGCAAATTGGAAACAATCTCTACTCTTTTTCGAGCGCCGCAGGGTCCTTTTCGGGGAGCACCTCCTTCTCCGAAACGGCGGACATGCGCAAAGCAGGAACCAATGGTTTTGGCCAGGTTCAGAGCGGCGCGCTGGAACTCTCCAACGTGGACCTTTCGCAGGAATTTTCCGAAATGATTGTGACTCAGCGCGGATTTGAAGCGAACGCCAAAGTGATCACCACAAGTGATCAATTGCTGCAAACCGTGGTGAATTTGAAACAGTGAAACAGGGTTAATCCTTTTCATGTATGGCTGAAGTCGAGACCAAGCCCAAAGAGGCGCCGAAGGCCGAGGAACCGAAAAAGGCCGAGGCCAAAGCCGAGCCCGCGAAGGCTGAGGCTGGCAAGGAAGCGCCTGCCGAAGGCGCCAAGGAAGGCGCAGCGCCACCTGCGAAAAGCGGAGGCAAAGGGGCGATGCTGCCGTATATCATGCTCGGAGCCGTGTTGCTTGTCCTTCCCATTGTCGGCTTCCTTGTCGCACGCCTGGCGCTTGCTCCCCGGATTGCCGCCGTGCAAAAGGAGGCAGGCGGAAAAGATCACGAGGATTCCAAAGATAAAAAAGAAAATGCCGGCAAGGCCGAAGCCAAAAAGGAAGAGCCCAAGGAAGCGAAGAAGGAAGCCTCTAAAGAAGAGAAGGGCAAAGGCGAAAAAGGAGAGAAGGGAGAGGGCGGCGCCCGATTCTCGCTCACCGACCAGGTGGTGAATATCGCCGGCACCCGCGGCACGCGATTTTTGCGCGCCGGAATGGAATTTGAAGCGCCACCGAGCGTTCTGACGGAAATGGAACAGCGCAAAGCGCAGGTGACCGACATTGTCGCGACCGCCTTAGCCTCCAAACGCATGGAGGAGCTTGAAGCTCCAGACGTCCGTCAAAAACTCCGCACCGAAATCGTCGGTCTCCTGAACTCGGTTCTGAAGTCGGGCGAAATCACCAATCTTTATTTTACGGAATTAATCATCCAATAAATATTTCAACCTCGACTTCTCTTCTGAAATCGAAATGATCCACACCAGCATCGGTTTCGAATATGGCCACTCCTCCTGCATCCGATAAGCCCGTTTCTTCCGAGGCCATGGATCACCTGATGGATATCCCCGTCGAGCTCACCGTCGAACTCGGCAGCACGGAGATGTCTTTGAAAAACGTCATGGGCTTGGCGGCCGGCTCGATCATTGAATTGGACAAAAAAGCCGACGAACCGGTCAATCTTTACGTCAATCACAAGCTCGTCGCCCACGGCGAAGTCGTCGTGGTTGAAAATAATCTCGGCATCAAAATCATTGATGTGTTGAACTCCGATCCTGCCCAGGTCGCGGCCGCCGCACCTGCCGCACCTCCTCCTGCCAAGCCCGCCGCGTGAACCCGATCGTCTCGCTCCTGCTGATTGCCGCGGTTTTTGGTTTCATGTTTTATCTCTGGTATGCTGTCACCACCCGCCGGGGCATCGGCCGATGGCTGGTTCAAAGGCAGGGGGAACGGGAGATCAAGGTCATCGATCAGATCGGCATTGCGCCTCGCGCTTCCATCCTTCTCGTTGAAGTGCGGAATCAAAGTTTTCTCGTCGCACAGGGACCTCAGGGAATTCAGGTCGTTTCCCTTAAAAGCAACGCAGACTCTCCTAAGAGTTGAATCCGCGTTGACTTCAAACAACTGGGAAAAAGTTTCCCTGGAAAAGGGATGAATCCAGGGTTTGCCCTGGCCGGATCAGGTCCGATTCGATGAACCGAGGTTGCCCAGCAATGGCACCGAGGTTGCTTTTAAGAGTTGCAAATGTCCCGTATGCGCTTCTTGAGCTTGATGTTTCGCTTTTTTCATCGGGTGCCCTGCGGATGCTGGGTGATGATCCTTGGGCTTTTGTTGGGAAGTGGAAGCGAACTGTTCGCCCAACAAGGGACACCACCTTCCAATGTCCAATTGAACGTTTCCCTTGGGGGCACCGGAGCAGCAGGTGAGAGCAGCGTGGCGCTTCAACTTCTTCTTCTCTTTACCGTCTTGAGCCTGGCTCCGTCGCTTCTCGTCATGACGACCTCTTTCACGCGGATCGTCGTCGTGTTGTCATTCCTGCGCACCGCCCTGGGCATCCAGCAGCCTAGTGGCCAGGTTCTCATTGCCCTCTCGCTCTTCATGACGGGGTTCATCATGTATCCGGTTTTTACCCAGATCGACAAGGAGGCGTTGACGCCCCTGCGTGAAAAGAAAATCGAGCTTCCGGTCGCGCTTGAACGGGCGGGTGTGCCGCTCAAGGAATTTATGCTGAAGCATACGCGAGAGCGGGATATCCAGCTCTTCGTGTCCATGGCGCCGGCGAATGCGCTTGCGGCGACGAAATCCGGGGAAGTCCCATTCCAAATGGTGGTGCCGGCGTTTATGGTGAGCGAGCTCCGGACGGCGTTCCAGATGGGCTTCACGATCTTTCTCCCGTTTCTCGTCATCGACATGGTGGTTTCTTCGATTCTGATGTCGATGGGCATGATGATGCTGCCTCCGACGATGGTGACGCTGCCGACAAAAATTCTTGTGTTCGTGCTCGCCGATGGATGGGGACTGATTGTGCGTTCTCTCGTGGAAAGTTTTCGCTGAAAATTTATGAATATTGACCTCGTCCAGGAACTTCTCAAACAGACCCTCTTCATGGCGTTCCTTCTCGCGGGCCCGATTCTTCTCTTGACGCTGCTCGTCGGTGTGATCGTGAGTATTTTTCAAACGGTTACGTCCATCCAGGAAATGACGTTGAGCTTCATGCCGAAGGTTCTGATCATCAGCACGGCTCTCATCGTAGCCGGTCCCTGGATGCTCCATCAGATCACGATTTTTGTGGTGAGCCTCATGCAACGTTTGCCGGATCTTGCAAAATGAATTTTCTTTTTTCACCCTGGGATTTTTTTTTGGTCTTGGGAAGAACCTCCTTCCTTTTCGGATTTTTCCCGATGTTTTCTGAAATGCAGATTCCCCAAACGGTGAGGGCGGGATTGGCAATCTGGGTGAGTTTGGTCATCATGCCGACGCTCCCCCCGTCGCATTTCCAGCCCAACGGAGTGTTTGATCTGTTTGGAGCGGTCTTTCTCGAGGGTGTGCTCGGCGGGTTGTTCGCTTTTTCAATCCGTCTTGTATTCACCACGATTTCATTGGGCACGCAATGGATCGACAGCGAAATCGGATTCCAGGTGGCGCAGCAGATCAGTCCTTTGTCGGGAACTCCCAATAGCCCCTTCGGCACGCTTGCGCTGGTGATCACGGCACTCATCTTCTGGTGCACAGGCCTCTTCGAGGACCTTTTGATAGTGTGGGTGCGTCTCTTTCAGGTTCTTCCTCCACCCATTCACTCGCTGAAGCCCGCCGTGGGCGACGCCGTAATTTTTCTTACAACCAAAATTTTTGTGGGGGCCTTGCAGGTCGCGACACCCGTGATATTTGTGATGTTTCTGGTTTCGCTTGCGATCGGACTTCTGGCCCGCGCCCTCCCCGGCGTGAATTTTTTCGTGGAAAGTTACAACGTCAAAATGCTCGTGGGGCTTTCGTTCCTTGTGGTGATTTCTCCGTTCCTCCTGACATTGATCCACCATCAGCTTGATCGGATTCCCGAATCATGGCTCACGCTGGTGCGTGCGCTGAATTCCAAATGAGGCCATGGACAACGAACTGAATAAAAGTGAGAAGGCGACACCGAAGCAGCGTTCGCGCGCTCGCAGCCAGGGCCAGATCGCCCGAAGTCCGGAGATCTCCAGCACGGGGACCATTGTGGCTGGCACCATTGCACTGGCATGGGTTGGGCCGGTCCTGGGTCGTAATATGATCGATTTTACGCGCGGCGTGCTTGCGAGCTTGCGTCATGGCGATGTGGAGGTTCCCGGGCAGGAAATGCTTCTCTCTGCGCCGAGCGTCAATCTTTTGGTCGCCACGGTGGCATGGATGGGAATCGTTGCCCTCGCAGCCTTGACGACGGGATATGGCCAGGCTGGCTTTGATATTGCCGGGGAGGCCCTCACGCTGCGCTGGAGCAATCTCGATCCGATTGCTGGAATGAAAAAACTTTTTTCGTGGTCGAGCCTCATACGCTCCGGGGTGACCGTTGTCAAAATGGGCGTGGTTATTTTTGTCTGCCAGAGCGTCATCGTTGACGCATTCAAATCCGATCTCTTCACTCGCGAATGCACGGCAGTGGAAATGATCGTTTGTCTCACGAGCTTCGCGATCACGCTGGGATGGCGTGTTGCGCTCGCGATGATCGTCATCGCGATATCGGATTTTGCGTATCAGAAATGGAAATACGAAAAAAACCTCATGATGACAAAGGAGGAAGTGAAGGAGGAGACGAAATCTTCGGAACCGAACCCCCAGGTGCGTAACAAGATCCGCAGCATCATGCTGGCGAGGCATCGCAAACGCATGATGGGCGAGGTTCCAAAGGCGACGGTGGTGGTCACTAACCCGACCCATGTCGCGGTCGCCATCCGCTACGATCGCCGAAAGATGAAAGCGCCCAAAGTGGTTGCCAAGGGTTTGAATTTGATCGCCGAAAAAATCAAAAATGTCGCTAGCAGCAACGGTGTCCCGATCATTGAAAATAAACCGCTGGCTCGCGGATTGTACCGCAAGTGCAACGTGGGTTCGGAAATTCCTTCGACTTACTACCAGGCTGTCGCCGTCGTGCTCGCGCAGGTCTACCGCTTGGCCGAGCAGCGGCAAAGAGAGGCCTTGATCGCTGAACCTCCACCTAACTATTAATTATGTCTGCTGCTGCATCCAATTCTGTCTGGAATACCATTCTTCGTCGGAGCGATCTCCTCTTCGCCGGAGCGGTGGTGGCTACCATCCTGGTTCTCATTCTTCCTCTTCCCACCTTTCTCATTGATGTCGCGCTGGTCTTTTCGATCGCCGTATCCCTGATGGTCCTGATGACCGTTATTTATGTGAAAGAGTCCGTTCAGTTTGCGGGTTTCCCGACGATCCTTCTTTTTGTGACGCTTTACCGGCTGGCGCTCAACGTGGCGACCACCCGCTCGATTCTGGACAGAGCGGACGCAGGCCACCTCATCACCGCATTCGGAAATTTTGTGATCGGAGGAAACTTCGTCGTCGGCATCGTGGTGTTCTGCATCATCGTGACGATCAATTTTATCGTCATCACGAAGGGCGCCGGCCGCGTTTCCGAAGTTGCGGCCCGTTTTACGTTGGATGCTATGCCCGGCAAGCAAATGAGTATCGATGCCGACCTCAACGCCGGCAATATCACCGATGCCGAGGCCCGTAAACGTCGTTCGGCGCTTCAGGATGAAGCGAGCTTTTACGGATCGATGGATGGCGCCAGCAAGTTCGTTCGCGGAGATGCTGTCGCTGGAATTATTATCACGGTCATCAACATCCTCGGCGGTTTTGCCATTGGCATTCTGCAAAAAGGCATGGCTCTCAAGGATGCGGCGCAACATTATTCCCTCTTAACGGTGGGTGATGGACTCGTGACGCAGATTCCGGCCCTCCTCATTTCCGTTGCGGCTGGTATTCTCGTGACGCGCGGTCCCACGAAGGAGAACCTGGGAGAGGACATCGCCAATCAACTGCTGTCACAATACCGGTCACTTTATGCCGTTGCCGCGGTACTCGGCATCTTCATCTTCATCCCCGGATTCCCGTGGTGGGCGTTTTTAATTCTTTCCATCGGCATCTTCATGCTGGGTCGTTCCGTGAAGAAGCGCAGTGAAGAACCTGGATCGGAGGGTTCCTCGACGGATGGTTCCTCGAACAAATCGGGCTCCGCAAAACCTGCAACGACCATCGATAAAATGGAGAGCTGGCTCAAGGTGGAGCCGCTCCAGCTCGAGATCGGCTACAATCTGGTTTCCTTTCTCGACAAGGCCAAGGGGGGGGATTTGTTGGAACGCGTCACTTCGTTGCGTAAAACCGTGGCAGCTGAACTCGGCATTTTCATCGCACCCATCCGTATTCGCGACAACCCCATGCTTGGGGGTAATCAATATTGCATCCAGCTGCGTGGAAGCGAAATTGCCCGCGGCGAAGTGGTCCCGACACAATATCTTGCCATGGGGGTTGGAACGACAGCGCGTCCGCTTCGTGGAAGGACCGTCACTGAGCCCGTCTTTGGGCTTCCTGCGACGTGGATTTTGGATGCAGAACGCCGCACGGCAGAACAACTCGGCCTGGCGGTGGTCGATCCGATTTCCGTCCTTGTGACGCACCTTGCGGAAACCATTCGCCAACATTCACATCAACTTCTCACTCGCCAGGATACCAGTGCGCTGCTTGATCAATTGAAGGAAGTGAATGCGGCGGTCGTGGCGGAACTTGTCCCCACCATGGTGAGCATTGGCGTCGTGCATCGGATTTTGCAAAACCTTCTCCGTGAGGGCGTCTCCATTCGCAATCTCGGGGCCCTCCTTGAAAGAGTCGCCGATTATGCGGCGGCCATCAAAAATCCCGATGAACTGAGCGAACACGCCCGGAAGGCGCTCGGCGGCGATCTTGTCCGACACCTGCTGCCTGCTGGACAAAACTCTCTTTCTGCCATCACGCTCGATCCGGACTTGGAGCATCGCATTGCGCAATCACTCCGGCAGTCCCCGCATGATGTTTCACTTGCGCTCGAGCCCACCGTCGCACGCCATCTCTATGACGGCCTTGCCAATAAGATGAAGGAAATGGCATCCGCCGGACTGCAGCCGCTCGTGATCTGCTCGCCGACAATCCGCCTGGGGCTGCGCCGTTTCTTCGAAGGCACGTTCCGCAATCTCACGGTCGTTGCCTACAACGAACTCCCCGAGCGCACCCAGGTGCAATCTATCGGAATGGTTCCAAATGCAGCTTAAACCGCCCTCCATGATGAAAACAAATTCCCAAAAGCCAACCCTGATCGAGAAATTCAGCGCTGCCACCCTGCAACAGGCCATTGAGGCAGTGAAACAAAAGTGGGGATCTGATGCCGTGATCCTGCACGTTGAAAAGCGCAAGGAGGCAAAGAAATTTCTGAGTCGTTCTCAAGAATGGGTCGAGGTGACCGCGCGTCCGCCGGAACCTGTTTCCAACCCTTTGCCAACACGGGAGGAAGCGATGCCGGGGCAAATGTTCGAGGAGATGCATTCACTCCGCGATGAAGTACAGCAATGTCGTACCACGATGCGCCAGATGGAGCGCATTCACTGGGCGCGCTCCCAGATGGAGAGTAAACCGCTGCAGCATCCGCTTCTTGATTTCATGGTTTCGAAAGGATTCAGCAAGGATTACGCGATGGAGCTCTTGGTGGATTGGACGAACGGCAATCCGAACCTTGATCTTGCCCAATGCATCGCCGATCTCGACCGCCGCCTGCCGCGCACCGGGTGGAACGATCTTTTTCCGAAAGGGGAGGGGCGTTGCACGCTTTTCCTTGGATTTCCCGGCATTGGCAAGACGTTGCTTCTTTTGAAGATCGCCGCGCGCATGCGCCTGATGCAGCAGTCGGATGTGCTGATCGTTTCTGCGGACATGACGCGTCCAGGCCCCTCCCAGGAACTCGCGCTTTATAGCGAAGTATTGGAGATTCCGGTGAGGCATCTCTTCAGCGGTTCCGACCTGCGTTCCCTCGCAGGGGAGATGACCCCCCGCACGCAGCTATTGATCGATTGGAACGGGATTTCACCCTATAGCCTCGAAGCCTGGAAAGCGCTGGAAGAAATTTCTGCGCAACATCCGCAGTTTCAGATGATCCTGACAGCGAGCCTTCCTTCGGATGTGGGAATTTGGGAAAGTTTCTGTCCGAACCTGGAAAAACTCCCCATGGCCGGGTTGGCATTGACTCAAGGCGACTTGGAAGTCCGTTTGGGGAAGGTATGGGAGGCGCAACGGAGCACCCGCCTTCCTATTGCCTTCTTCTCGAGCGGGAAAAATGTGCCTGGCGAACTCTTTGAAGGGAAGGCCTTCCCGTTCGGGAAAAGCTTCTTCCATGGGTACTCGGCGGCAGAATCACCCAAACCAACCGCCGTCTCCGCTTGATGGCATTCATTCTGCTTAACAATTCTGAGAATCCTTATGCTTTCTGATCAATTCTCGATTCTGCTGCGGGCTTTCATGATCTTGGGAGGACTGGCCGGATTTCTGATCGGCATGGGGTTGTCCCTCTGGCGTGACGTCCCGATCGCGATGGCTTTTTTCCGGGGCGCGGTTGCCTGCGCTGCATGCGCGATATTGATGAAGCTCATGATGATGAGCCTTTTCCGAGCGCATGTAAAAGCGCTCCATGCGCGAAAGCATCAGGCCGCTCCGCCGCCTTCAACTCCACCTGTTTAATTATTTATGCGTGCTGCAGCATCCTGCGCCAAAGAAACCGCCGAGCCCGGACACTCTCCGAGCGAATCAAGTTCGGAACTGTTGCCGAAGATTCCGTCGCAAGCTTCTGCACCGGAAATCGCGCCGCCGATTCCAAAGGCAAGAAAGGCGCTGGAGTCCTACGACAAGAGCACCCAGGAGCAACACGAATTGATCGTCAGTATGCTTCCGCTTGTGAAAACCGTGGTCGGTCGCATTGCAATCAGCCTTCCGCAGCACATCAGCCAGGATGACTTGCTCAGTGCAGGTTTGATCGGATTGATGGACGCTGTGCGCCGGTATGACCCTGCCAAGGGGAGCAGTCTCAAGAGCTACGTGGCCATGCGCGTGCGCGGTGCCGTGCTTGATGAATTGCGCAGCATGGACTGGGCGCCGCGTTCCGTACACCGACAGGCGCGCGATTTCCGAAAAATCCAACAGGCTCTTGAGCAGCGCCTCGGGCGCGAGGCTTCCGAATCCGAGCTCGCGGAAGAGATGCATATTTCAATCGACGAGCTGGAACGCGTTCTCGCAAACATCCGTCCCGCGTCGTTCATCTCCCTCCAGGATGTGCGCTCTTTGCAAGGAATGGATGGTGATTTGACACAGGAAGAATGCATCCAGGATACAAAAGCGAAAAGCCCTCTGGATATCTCGCTGACGGCTGAGCACCACCGTCTCGTGGTGGAAACCATTCAAAGCCTGAGTCCGATCGAACAGAAAGTCCTGGCTCTCTATTACTACGAGGATCTTCGCCTGAAGGAAATTGCCGAGACGCTGAACGTGACCGAATCGCGAGTTTCACAAATCCACACCCTCGCCATTCAACGGTTGCGCGCGCGTCTTGAACGAATGCAAACCTAGCAAGGTGCATGATTGTTTTTCAACAGCTTGCAACGAAACGTGAAACATGACACTGCTTGTTGGATGGGGTATCGTAATGGTTTCGGTGTGCGTCGGATTCATCATCGCCGGCGGAAATCCCCTCGCGCTTTTCGTTCTCTCTGAATATTTCGTCGTGGGCGGCTGCGCCTTCGGCTTTCTCGTGGCCGCCAGTCCTCCCGCCGTTCTCAAGCTGCTCTTTTCTTACGTCATCCGCTCGTGCAAAGGCTCTCCCTATTCCAAGAAGGTCTACACAGATCTCGTTCAAATGCTCTATGAGATTTTTCGTGTCGGACGCCAGCAGGGAATCATCGGTTTGGAAGCCCATGTCCTGGAACCCGACAAGAGCACGATCATTAGCCGTTATCCTTCGTTTTTGAAGAACCACCACGCCGTCGAATTTTTCTCAGACGCGATGAAGCCGGTCATTGACGGCAAAATCAAAGCCGATCAGTTGAAAGTCTTCCTCGACGAACAGGTAAACGGGAAGGACATCCATTCGTATCACCCGGTGAGCGTTCTTTCGAAAGTGGCCGACGCTCTGCCCGGCCTCGGCATTGTAGCGGCCGTGCTCGGCATCATCATCACCATGGCCAATATTGATGGACCTGTGAAGGAGGTTGGCCATCACGTCGCTTCAGCGCTTGTAGGCACCTTCCTTGGTGTATTCTTGAGCTATGGCATTTTGCAGCCGCTCGGCAGCAATATCGAATTTCTCAATCACGATGAACTGGCCTATTTCAGCATCATTCGCAGCGGCATTGTGGCGTTCGCTGCAGGAGCTTCGCCTCTGACCGCGGCGGAAAACATGCGCTCCAACGTTCCGGAGGACCGGCGTGTCAATGCGGAAGGAATGGAGACTCTGTTGAAAAGCTTGAAGGGATAAACTCATGAGCGGAAAACGAGGATCTCACGGAGGCGCATGGAAGGTGGCTTACGCCGACTTCGTCACCGCGATGATGGCGCTCTTTCTGGTGCTTTGGATCGTCGCCATGAGCCAGGAAATGAAGGAGAGCATTGCTGGCTATTTTCGCTCCACCGCGCTTCTCCAGCGGAATCCGAGCGGCGTGGGCATGCTCGCGCCTCTTACCCAGCTTTCGCGAACTCCGGCGCGCATCGTTCCCCCGCAGCCTTCTTCGAGTGGTGATCTTGGCGGCGAAATGTGGGCAAATCGTGCGCTCGCAGCGAATGTGACGCTGAGGGAGGTTGCCACGGCGCTCCAGCGCATTTTGCATCGCAACAATGATGAACTCACCGATTCCGAAGCGTTTCGCTTCGAATTCACGAACGATGGATTCCGCCTTCAGGCGATGGACGCTCCGAACAGGCCGCTCTTCGAAGATCGATCGTCGAAACTGACGGATTACGGCCGCTGGGTCCTGAGTACGATCGCATGGGAGCTTGAACGCTATCCATTTCAAATCGAAGTGGAGGGTCATACGCAGGGCGGCGACAAGACTTCCGAATTGCCCATGGATAAATGGGAACTTTCCACGCAACGGGCCATTGTGGCCCAGCAATACATGCAGGAGATGGGAATCGAACCGAACAAATTCCTCCGCGTCGTGGGATATGGCGACCGCCAGCCTCTCGATCCGGCTCATCCTGAGGAGGAGATCAACCGCCGCATCTCGATTTTTTTGAGGCTTGATCCGACAGCCGACTTCGATGCGATCCGCAAGTCGTTTGCTCCTAAAAACGTCCCCTGAAATATTTTCTCTTATGTCGAAATCGAAATCAGAAGCCATCATCAAAGTGAAGCTTGTCCGTGGCGAGGCTTCATCCCAGGCCCAGCGACTGGCGTGGCCTGCGGTGGATGGCGGAACGCATCCGATCACGCTGCCGACGGAACCGAAGGTGGAGCTGGTCAACCAGCCCGATGGAACCGTTCGCATCGTTGTGACCTGCACCTGCGGGAAACGCATCGAAATCGCGTGCGAAGTCTAGGCGCGGCCCACGCTTCACGCCTCTTGTGAAGGATTCTCGCATTTGGAGTAAATGATCCATGGGAATCGGATGGTTGGCCCTTCCCGTCGGGAAAATGCGTGCATGTCTGCCATGGAGAGAATGTCCATATTTTGTAGGTGTTTTTTTCCCCGGGGCCGAACGTTTTTGCCGTGTTTTCCTTGGGAATAAGGCAATTCCCCCCCAAAGACTGACTCGGGAGTCACATGAACCGGCCCTTGGGAGTCCTCCCTCCCTTGGCATGCAGGTTGCTCTTTAGGCCAGTGAATGATTCCCGGCCTCTATCAATCTGCTGCAGGAATGATGGTCCAAATGGAGAACCATCAGGTGATTGCAGAAAATCTTGCAGCCAGCTCGGTTCCCGGTTTTCGCCGCAACCAGCCTTCGTTCGAAAGCTATCTGAGCCCGATGGTCCAAAACCAAAGCCAGGGGAGTGCGAACGAGATTCCAGGGATGCAACCGCCGATGGTTCCCCAAATGCAAGTGACGACGGACTTCACTCCAGGACAGTTGGAGCCGGATGGAAATCCCACGCATCTTGCGATTTCGGGCGATGGATTTTTCGTCGTGGGGACGCCCGATGGGAGCGGACAAGGTTACACGCGCAACGGCTCGTTCCATGTCAATCCGCAAGGTGAGCTGGTGACCTCCGAAGGATGGACGTTGATGACCGATTCCGGCCAGCCTCTGACATTGCCGAAGCCCGGCAGCCCCTTTACCGTGAACAGCACAGGCGATGTGAGTCAGGGCAAGGATTTGATTGGGAAAATCACAGTCGCTTCTTTTGACAACGCGCCGCAGCAATTGAGTCCTATAGGCGACGGAGTGTTTGTTTCTACGAATGGCACGACCGCGGGTCCCATGCCTGCGGACACGGCCTTGCACCAGGGATTTCTGGAAAGCAGCAACGTGAACTCCGTTCAAGAAATGGTTTCGATGATCCAAGCCGCGCGGCTGTATGAGGCCAATCAAAAGATGCTGAAAGCGACGGATGGCACCATGGATCAAATCATCAACAAACTTCCGGCAAGATAAACAAGAGGTGACTTATGTTAAGAGCATTATGGGCTTCGGCGAGCGGAATGGAAGCGCAGCAGATGAATATCGACAACATCGCCAACAACCTTGCGAACGTAAATACCACCGCTTTCAAGAAATCGAATGTCGAATTTCAGGATTTGATGTATCAGACCGAGCGGGCTGCGGGCGCCGCCACCGCTTCAGGCGGACAGATTCCAACGGGCATCCAAATTGGACATGGTTCGCGTCCGGTATCAACGGCCAAATCTTTTTCTCAAGGTTCGATGCAGTCAACCGGCGTGCCGCTTGATCTGGCAATTCAGGGCGATGGATTTTTCGAAGTTTTGCAATCGGACGGGACTTCTGCCTACACCCGCGACGGCTCCTTTAAACTCAATTCTTCGGGGCAGGTGGTGACCGCCGATGGCCTTCCAGTCAAGGGGCTTGATGCCATTCCCGCCGGCACCACGTCCATCACGATCGGCAGTGACGGCTCGATTTCCGTCATGGTGGCCGGCGTCTTAACGAAAAAAACACCGATCACCCTCGTGCGTTTTCCGAACGAAACCGGATTACAGAGCGTCGGACAAAATTTGTACAAAGCCACCGATTCTTCCGGAACGGCGGAGACCGGCGGAATTCCGGGTCAAAATGGATTTGGGACGATCTCTCAGGGTTTTCTGGAAATGTCGAATGTGGAGACAGTCCAGGAAATGGTGAACATGATCGTGGCTCAGCGCGCGTATGAAGTGAATTCCAAAGCCATTCAGACGGCGGATCAGATGATGAGCTTGGCCAACAATCTGCGCCAATGAATTCTTTCCATTTTCGACTTCTTCTGGCTGTCTTCACCATGGCGCTTGCCCGCGCCGAAGAAATCCGCGAAATCCCCCTCGCACTCAAGTCTTTCGCAGAAGTTTCGGGAGCCACGCTGCTGCTTAAGGATGTGGTTGAAAGTAACGCTGCAATCGATCCTCTTTCGCCCGATATGCCGCTCGGAATTTCTCCTGCCCTGGGCAGGCAATTCATGTTGCACCGCACCGATATCGATGTGCTTCTGAAACGCAATTACAGCCAGCTTTCGTTCAAGTGGACGGGTGCTGAACAATGCACCGTGTCACGCCCAGCCAATGAGGTGACGGAGAGGCAGGTCGTTCCGATGCTGGAAGAAGCGCTGCGCAAATTTGTCGGTGGAGAGGGCGAGATTCATGTGCTGCAACTCGTGAACTATTCGCCACTCCTCATTCCGCGCCAGAATTCGTTCACGGAAATCGAGCTCGTTTCACCCAACACCAATACGCGCTTCGGACAGGCCAGTCTGAATGTGGAGAACGATTCCCTCCCGTTTACACGGCACAACATCCGCTTTGAGTGGGAATGGAAGCGTCCGGTGTGGGTAGCCCGCGAGAGTCTCATGTCGGGCCCGCTCCAACCGGACTCGTTCGTAATGGAAACCCGCAACGTGCTCAGCCTCTCGGGCGAACCTTACATAGCGGAGTCACTCCCAACTGACCTTGTACTAGAGCGGTCGATCTTACGTGGCGAACCGCTGCTTCACTCGAACATCAAGAATGCGATCGCCGTCACGCGCGGATCCTCCATCGATGCCTGTGTCCGCACAGGAGCCCTGCTGGTTTCGATGAAAGGCCTCGCTCTTGAGAATGGAAGCGTCGGACAGACGATTCGCCTCCAAAATCCCACTTCGGGCAAGGAGCTCTACGGGAAGGTCATTCATGAAAATACAGTCGAGATCATACCCTGAGTGGGTCCGGCTCGGACTCCTCATTGCGTTCTGGTTTTTGACCATCGCGGCTGCCCGCGCGACTTCGCTTTGGGATGAGGGCCGCAATGGCGGACGCTCGATGTTTACCGACCGCACGGCGTTTCGTCGCGGCGACCTCATCACGATCGTCGTGAATCAGTCCACAACGGCGACGAAGAATCAGGATACGAAGACCTCCAAAACGACGAGCGAAAACGAGTCGTTTCAATCTTTTTTCCAGCCGTTCATGGGTGGCGTGCGCACGGCGGACGAGCTTACCCGTCGTGATCCACATTGGCTTTGGGGTGGCACCAGAACGTTTGACGGCGGTGGAACGGTGAACAATAGCGAGACCCTCACTTCGACCATCCAGGCACGCGTGACCGACGTATTGCCAAACCGGGTGCTTCGCGTTGAAGCGACAAGCCGGTTCGACGCAGGGCAGGAGCGTTCCGATCTGGTGCTCTCAGGCCTTGTTCGTGAGGAGGATCTCACGACCGCCAATACGATCATGTCGACGCAGATCGCCGATTTGCAGGTTCGCCAGATCAGCAACGGCGCCGTTTCACGCGAACAGCGCAAGGGATGGCTTACTCGATGGTTCGAAACTCTCACTCCGTTTTGATTATGCGTTTCATTCTCTTTTTTCTGGCCCTTTGTGCACTTTTGCCGGTGGATGTTTCGGCGGCACGCATCAAGGATATCGCGCGCATCCAGGGCTCCCGTCAGAACCAGCTTATCGGTTACGGCGTGGTGGTGGGGCTCGCAGGCACCGGCGATTCCAATCCGAACGTCACGCTGCAGACAATGGCCAATTTTTTGAACCGTTTTGGTTTGACCGTTGCGATTTCCGATATCAAGGCGAATAACGTCGCCATTGTGATGGTCACTGCCGACCTGCCGCCCTCCATTCGCCAGGGCGCGCGCATTGACGTGAACGTCGCTTCGATTGCCGATGCCAAAAATCTGCAAGGAGGGATCTTGATGCAGACTCCTCTGATCGCGGCTGACGGCCAGGTCTATGCGGTATCGCAGGGAGCGCTTGTGCTCGGTGGTTTCGGCGGGGGAACAGGCGGTGCAGGTGGTGCCAGCGTCCAAAAAAATCATCCTACGGTCGCTCAAATCTCGGGTGGGGCACTCGTTGAGCGTGAAGTTCCCTCCGATGTGATCACGCAGGCAAACACACTCGACATTTCGCTCGAAGAGCCGGATTTCACGACCGCTTCCAGAATGGCGGATTCATTGAACCGTCGCTTCACGACGATTGCGATGGCTGTCGATGCCGGCACCGTGCGCGTCCATGTTCCTCCCGATTGCGTCGAGCCTTCGAAGCAGGTGAATTTCATTTCCGAGCTGGAAAATGTGGAAACCGAACCTGACACGACGACAAAGGTGGTGGTTAACGAACGCACCGGAACGATCGTCGCCAATGCGCGAATCCGCGTTTCGAGCGTGGCTGTTGCTCATGGAAATTTAACGATCACCATCGTGTCGAGCCAGCAGGTCTCCCAACCGCTCCCATTCAGCACCACGGGGACCACGACAACCATCGGGGCCACGACAACCGGCGTGAAAGAGGAGAAGTCGCGGTTGGTGGTTCTCCAGGATCTTCCGACAGTGGACAAAGTCGCTGCAGCCCTGAATGCGCTCGGAGCGACGCCGCGCGATATGATCACGATTTTTCAGGCGTTGAAACAGGCGGGTGCCCTCCAGGCAGAACTTGTGATTCATTAACATGAGTGTCGATCCTCTCAATATCCAAGCCCTCCAGCCGGCAGACCTGACGAAAGCCGAGGTGACGCCTGAGCAAAAGCTGCAAAAATTGAAAGGCGCCTCAACGGATTTCGAAGCGATGTTAATTCATCAAATGTTGGAGGATATGGAGAAGACCTTGGAGAAGGGAAACCTCGTGAGCGAAGGCTTGTCCGGTGATATTTACTCAGGGATGCTCACCACGGCGATTGCGAAATCCATGGCGGAGCATCAAAGCATGGGCCTGGCGAACCAGATCTTCCAAAACGTCGTCCAGCATGAGCCTGATTTGAAGCAATACCTCGAAGCGCATCCGGAACAAGGTCACATGAGCCAAATCAGTCATCGCGTCGTCGACAAGGGCAACTGGGAAGGCTTGCAAACTCCTGTAGTCCAGGAAGTGGCCCCAAACCAGATGAAAGCCCTTACATTGATATCCGGAAATCCTCCAGAAACCCCTCTCAACGCCGATAATGTAAATATAGCCTCCAAGCCGATTTCGAACCCTTAAATCACCCGCTCTTATGCCTTCTGACATCGAAACGCTCTCCAGCCTCCTCCTCGCTGAACATGATGGATTGGTCGCGCTTGTATCACTTTTGAAGGAGGAACAGCAGGTGATTCTCCAGCGCCAGACAGAGAGGCTCATGCCGATCCTGACGAAGATCGAGGATCAGCTTTCCTGCATCCGCCAGTGCGGCCAAAAGCGTGCAACCCTTTTGAAGTCGCTGATTCCTGAGGGCGAGAAACCCTCGGACACGACCCTTTCGGGGATGATTGAACTCCTGCCTGCGAACGTGCGCGAGCATTCGATGAGCATTGCAGAGCGCTCCGACGTGCAAATGTTTCTGGTGCATGAATTGGCATGGCAGAATCAGGTCCTTCTTTCCCATTCGGTCCATTTCCTAGAGCAGGTTCTCTCGCCGTGGCTCGGCCTGAACAGTTCGGGATCCATCTACGGACAGAATGGATCTCTCCAGAAACCCGGCAAACGACAAACTGTTTTTCAGACGGTTGCTTAAATGAGTTCCCTCGGCATCAACGGAGCACTGTACATGGCGGCGAATGCGCTGGACGTGCAGCAGCAAGCCATCGAGGTGACGGGACAGAACATTGCCAACGTCGATACGCCGAACTATTCAAGGGAGCAGATTCAACTCCAGACGTCCACTCCTCTTGCCACCACGCTTGGACAGCAAGGAACTGGCGTTACCGCCACCGGCATTGAGCAGATTCGCAGCTCCTTGCTGGATTCACAAATCCCGGGAGGCATCAGTTCGCTTTCCTATTACAACACCAAAAGCGATTTGATGACCCAGGTGCAAACGAGCCTCGATCAGCCTCTGAGCAGTCTGAATTCGCTTTCAAGCACGAGTGCGACTTCGACGAGTGGAGGATTGACGGATGACATCAATAATTTCTTCAGTGCATACCAGTCTTTAAGTACGGATCCCACGTCCAGCGTTCTGCGGCAACAGGTGGTATCGAGTGCCCAGATTGTTGCCACGGCGCTGAACACGATCGGCAACTCGCTCATAACGACTCAAACCCAGATTGGCACCGACGTCACGACCGCCGTGAACGCAGCGAATACAATTTTGGCCAATATTGCTTCTTTGAATCAGCAGATTTCGTCGGTTGAAGTGGGAGGAACAACCAAGGCAAACGACTTGCGCGACCAGCGCCAGCAACTCGTGGAGACTTTATCTCAGACCTTTGATATCAGCACGCACGAGGAAAGCAATGGCAGTTTGACCGTCCGCTTAGGTTCCGCTCAAGGTGGCACTCTCCTCGTGAGCGGCAACTATTCCGGAAATACGGCATCTGCAACGACGGTGAAACTCGCAGTCAATGGTTCCGCACCGACGATGGCACTCGAAGGCTGGACTGGCGGCGTCGCGGAAACTGTGGGAAACCTGACCGCCGTGACGCAACCCAGTGCAGGAACCGTGGCAGCCCAACTCAATGTCATTAATTCTGTCATTGGGGATGGCACGACGGGGTTGGTTCAAAATTATGATAATATTGCGGCAGGACTTGCGAACCTCGTTGACACCGTGCACCAGACGGGGTTTACCCTCCAAGGGTCGCCCGCCTACAATACTGCCGGATCCGCCAGCTTCTTTGATAACGATAATATCCCTGGAAATGCACTTGGAACCGTGACAGCACGCAATATCCAATTAAATAGTGCGATTGCCGCAGATCCTACGCAAATTGCAGCATCGGACACCGCAGGTCAGCCTTTGAATGGCAATTTAGCGCAGACGATTGCCGATTTAAAAAGCAATACCACAGCCCCCCAGCTTGGAGGCCAAACGGTTTCCAACTATTATCTCAATACTTTGACTTCGCTTGCGGCCAATATCCAATCTACCACGAATCAGGGAAGTACTCAGCAACTTGTGAATCAGCAGCTGAGCCAGCAGCGGGATTCGGTTCAGGGCGTTTCTTTGGATCAAGAGACGAGCAACTTGATGATTTACCAGCACGCCTATGAAGCTTCCGCACGCCTCATGAGCACGATCGACTCGATGATGCAGACACTCATTCAAATACAATAATTTATGCGCATTACTTCCAATATTTTTCCGGATTCGCTGTCAACCCAACTTCAGACAATTCAGACATCGATCTTACAGGATCAGAATGCGATCTCTTCGGGTTTAAAAGTCAATGTTGCTTCCGACGACCCCGCAAGTTATGAAGGCGCATTGCAAATGAGGGCTTCGCAGCTTCAGACGCACGGTTATATCAATGTGGCGCAGCAGATGCAGCAGCGGACACAGTTGAACTACAATTCGGCAACCCAGCTTCAAACCATTGTAACCAATGCTTCGCAGCTCGCCATACAAGCCGGCGGCGCGTTGAACTCCTCGGATATGCAGACGCTTTCCGTTCAGGTGAATAATCTCCTCGAACAATCTGTTGCGCTGGGCAATAGCCAAGATTCAACTGGTAATTATTTATTCGGTGGCAATTACCTTCGGCCGGGGGACACAGACCCCGCCACTACGGCGGCTTATGTTCCATTCAGCGTCACACGTAATGGGTCGAATCAGATCACCGCAGTGACTTATCGTGGCAACAGCAACGTCACACAACTTGAAGTCGCACCGGGCGCCAAGATGGATTTCAACGTCGTCGGTTCCGGGAGCGGCTCCCCTGGGGGTCTTTTCATCAATGGCGCCTCGAATGTCTTTACACAATTAATAACCCTGCGAAACGATCTTTCGGCCGGAAATGCGCCTGCGGCTCAGGCCACCTTGTCGGGGATCAATGGTGTCTTAAATAATGTGTCCACCGTCATTGGCGCTACGAGTGCAAATTTGGATCGTCTGAACATGACTCAAAACGATCAAACTCAGCAACTCAACCAGGACCAGACGACCATTTCTAATTTGACCAGTGCAGATTATGCCAGCACGGTGCTCGATCTGAACTCGAAGCAGAACAGTTTGCAGGCCGCCTTGCAAGCCGGGTCGAAAATTTTGAACTTGTCGTTGATGAACTATCTGCCAGTACCATAATATTGATATTCTCCATCAAGAACGTGATTCTGAGCCCGCAAACGCTATGACGGCCCAATCGTTCCTTCAATTTTCGAAGTTGCTCCATAAAATCACGCCGACCAATGTCGTTCGCTTCAAGCACGGCCTTCCTGGATTTCCCCATGAGATGGAGTTTGTCCTCATGCAAAATCCTGAGGATAAACCTCTGGCGTGGCTCCAGTCGCTCAAGACACCTGACCTCGCATTTGTCGTCACTTCTCCCTTCTTTCTTTTTCCGGAATATCGGCCCGACATTCCAGAGGATGATCTCATGGAGATCGGTTCACCTCCTCTGGATCAGGTCCTCGTCGTGAGCATTCTCAAGCTTATCAATAGCACCCCTCCGGAACTGCACACCAATCTCAAGGCACCGATCATTATCAACCTTCTTAGTTTCCAGGCGCAGCAATCCATTTTAGCGAACGAGTCCATGTACTCGGAGCGGGCGGTCTACCGCATCCAAGGAGTCTGAGTTTGCCTGTTTTCCTTCGGCCCCCCCTCAATTTTTGTGGGTTTATGCCGATAGAATGAAGTGGAGAGAACGATGACACGCAGACGCCAAATTCGAGTTCATGTGATCGCCGCAGTGAGGCATCCGGGGCACTTGCCATTCCATCTCCGCGGCATTCTTCGGGCGATCCTCGACTTTTTGCTCCGTTGAGTCTCGGTTGAGTCGGCTTTTTCTGGTTGATTTATTACCCTCTCGAGAGGCTATCTTAGCAGGATGCTAATCGTTACCAGGAAGGTGGGGGAAGTTGTCGTTGTCAATGACACGATCGAAGTCGTCCTTGTTTCGGTTGAGGGAAGCCAAGTGCGTCTGGGCTTCAACGCTCCTTCGGACGTCCATATCTACCGCAAGGAAGTGTACGACCGGATCCAGTCGGCGAACCGTGAAGCCGCGACGGACAAAAAGTCCATTGCCCTCCCCAAAATTCCAACTTCGGAAAAAATCTCCTAGGGTCAGCTGCTGTCAAGATTGTTTTGAGGTTTGTCTAAAGTCGTTGTCGGACAGGCCGATGGAATGACTACAGGTGCATCGGAACCTCGATCCGATGGATCACATGGAAGTGACCAGAAAACAAAAACAAAACTCTAAGGAAGGAGTTACTTATGCCAGTAATTGGAACAAACATAGCGGCCCTCAACGCAACATACTATTTAGGCGTTGCGAATGCAGGGTTAACCAAATCCATCGAGCGTTTGTCTTCAGGCAGCAACCTTGCTGATCCGTCGGACGACGCCGCAGGTGTTGCCGTAAGTGGTAAGTTGGGCGCGTCAAGCACGCGTCTTGCTGCCGCTACGGCAGGTGCACAGAACCTCATCTCGTTTGCCCAGACAGCGGATAGCTTCCTGCAGACCGTTCAGGATGAAATCTCGCGTATGAGCGAACTAGCGACTCGCGCCACCAACGGTGCGTTCAGTGCGTCAGATCGGGCGAACTACAACACCGAGTTCACCGTGTTGCAGAGCAACATCACCAACCAAATCACGAACGCCAAGTTCAACGGTACGCGCGTGTTCGATACGTCTCAGACGATTAGCTCAACCGTCAGCGATGATGGCTCAAACATCTATACGCTGACGCTCGCAAGCGCCTTGAATAACGTATCGGCGATCACCGCCACCAGCACGAACGTCTTGACCGCGAGTGCTGCGACGAGCGCGTTGACTGCGTTGACCTCTGCGTTGTCGAACATTGCCAGCAGCCGTGCCACTGTGAATGCCGACGTGTCGGCCCTTAACTTCTACGTTACCGACTTGTCGGCGCAGAAGATCAACACGGACGCTGCAAACTCACGCATCAAAGACCTGGACTTCGCTGCCGAGTCGACGACTCTTGCGAAGTACAACATCCTGAACCAAGCGGGTACAGCGATGCTTGCCCAGGCCAATGCCTCGACGCAAAGCGTTCTGGCCCTCCTGCGCTAAGCAAAAAGGGTTCGGACCGTAAATCCCACGCTGCACCGGACAGTGACCCTGTCCGGTGCATTGTGTTTTCACGAGGTCAGGGACAAGAGCGCATCCAACCCTCCATGGTCTCGATGCGGTGCCGCCAAAGATGTTCCTTCTCGAATCGTTTTCGGGCGGCGGCTCCCACCTCGTGTAACAAGATGGGATCTGCGAGGCAGTGGCGCAATTGGGCCGCGAATTCAGCGGCGTTGTGGTAACCGAGGATTTCCCGTCCAGGTTCAAAGGATGCTTCCAGCTCCGGCCGCAGATCCGTGAGCAGAACCTGAGCGCACGCTGCTGCTTGAAACACGCGATAAGGAATGCCGCCTCGCACGGATTGTGGATCCGTCGCCTGAAGATGCAGCGAGCCACATTGATGCAGTCGCGCGAGCTCCTCAGCAGTCAATTCCGAAGTGTCACTGACGCTTAAGCGAGGCCCTTTTTGTCCCAAGAGCGCGTGCCACTCCTCTTCAGACGCGTGTCCGAGCTGTTTTTGTTCGCAAAACACATGCAAAGGCGTGGCTTCCAAGGCCTTTCGCAGCATTCGAACTCGAACGACATTTTTCGCAAAGGCCCACGTGCCCCAACGCAGACGCCACCCGGCCTCCCGATCGCGTTCGAATTCCGTCCGGAGCAGGATCTGCTCCTTCGATAGGAGCTCCTGCTGTGCCTCGTTCCATAAAACGTCCCATGAAGGAACCATGCGCCACTCCGGATCTTCCATCGCTTGTTTCAGCCGGTTTTCGACAACACGAGCGAGGGAGCGCATCGAGCGGGGAAGATGTTCCAGTCTCTCCGAAATCGATGCTTGCGAGTGCAGCATGCCCACAAAGAATACCTTTTCTGAAATCAAGTTGCCGGCAGGCACGTATTCCTCCTCGTCTACCGAAAGGTGAATCGCATGAGCCTGCAACCCCCACTGACTCTTTGCCACGTCGCGCCAATGGCCGTCCCAGATTCCAAAGTGAAAATCGCTTCGCGACGCAAGTTCCCGGAGATCCGATTCCAACCCATAACGCTCCACGGGAGTGACGGGGTCGTCAAACCAAAGCACGATTTTTGGGATGCCTCCCAACGCTGCTCCCGACCAAAGTTCGAGGTAAGGCATGCCGGTGATGGAACACCAAAGGACCCGATCCGGTTTCCAGGATGTTAAGACCGTTTCAATCTCAGTGTGACATTTTAACCCACTCGTCCCCGTGACGTGGAGGATCCCGACTTCGTGTCCCTGACGTTGAAGGGAGAGCCGGATTTGGCGAAGGGTAAAATCTTCCTTTGAAGGATTCGCATCAAGGAGAGCCCAGCGCACACTTCTTCATAAGCTGACTGGGTTCGTGATCACAAGAGCAAAGGAAAAAAAGCTCAAGTCGACACTTTTTTTGACGATAAAATAAGTAAGGAAACTCCTGACCAGGACTCTCCTCAAACGGCAATAAGCCCCACCGAGTTATGTCTGCAACTGGAATAGGTCAAATTCAATTAGCAGGTTTGGCATCGGGAATCGACACGAACGCGCTCATTTCGAAGATCATTGCTGTCGAGCAGATTCCCGTCACCCACTTACAGCAACAGCAAACGGTTCTTTCGGCCCAGGATTCTGCCGTTTCGGCTATTCAGACCTCCCTTACGAATCTTCAAAACACGCTTACGAATCTGAGTGATCCCGCGTTTTTTAATTCGAATGTTGCGACGACGTCTAATTCGGCGATTGCCACCGCCACCGCCACCTCCAGTGCAGCGAAAAGCACGTATACCATCGCCATTTCTTCGCTGGCTTCCGCGGGGAACCTGCAGAGTGGAACTTCACTTGGGCCTGCGGGGCAGAAGATTTCGAACACGATCACGGCGGGTGATTTGCTCACGGCCAATGACAGTTACGGCACTTCATTGACGCTCGGCACGTTCACGGTGAATGGTCAAACCATCACGATCGGCTCCTCCGATACGCTCACGTCGACTTTGGCGCAAATCAATACCGCGACAAGTGGCAACGTTACGGGTACCTATAACGCGGCAACGGATACGATCACACTGTCTGCCGCGAGCGGTAATCTGGTGCTTGGCTCCAGCGCGGATACGAGCAACTTCCTTTCCCGATCTCGTCTCTACACCAACGGCACCAATAGTGTCACAAGTCTCACTTCCGTGGGGAACATCGATACGACGCAGGTCATGAACACCGCGGCCAGTCGAATCGGCGCCTATTCGAGTCTTACAGCTGGTACGTTCACGGTGAACGGCGTTTCGATCTCCGTCGATCCGACCGTGGATACGCTGCAGAATGTACTGGATCGCATCACCGCTTCGAATGCGAATGTCTATGCCTCGTACGACAGTGTTGAGGATCGCATCGTGTTGACCTCGAAGGTGACGGGGAGCACCGGTATTACAGTCGCTGATGGCACCAGCAACTTCGCGAGCTCGATGAAGTTGACTTCGTCCACTTCGCAAGTCACAGCGGGCACGGATACCAAGTTTACGGTGGACAATGGTGTCACGCGCGTCAGCCCCGATTTGACCATCAACGACGTGGAAAGTGGAATCAACGGAGTGACCATTAACGCAAACCAGGCAAACTCCACATTCACACTCTCGGTGGGTGTCGACTCAACCACCATCCAGTCGGCTGTGACTGCTTTCGTCAACCAATATAATTCGCTTCAGAATGTCATTACAAGTTACACCGGTACACCTCCCACCGGAGCTGACCCTACGGATCCGAGATACATTCTTTCCAATGATTCACTGGTGACGTCGTTGCCGACCAGCCTTCGCACTCTCGTGAACGCTGCGCCGGGCACGGGAACTTATCGCATGCTCGCGGATCTAGGCATCACATCCGACAGCGCCAATAATCTCCTCACGATCAGTGACTCATCGGCTCTGAGTTCAGCGCTCGCAACCAATTTGAACGATGTCATCTCCATGTTCACCAATTCTACCAGCGGAATCATGAACACGGTCAACACGTTTCTGAATACGCAACTTGACCCTACGGTGGGATCGTTCCCGACCCGCCTGGCGAACGATACGACCAAGTCACAAGGACTCACTGACTCGATTACCAATCTAAACAACCAGATTACGAGTGACCAGAATCGTCTCATCACAGAGTTCACGGCCATGGAGCAAGCTGCAGCCATAAACTCCAGTATTACGAGCTTATTGTCAGGGTCGACAAGCCTGCCCTCGAGTGCCACGAATCCGACCACAAACACCTCGGGTTCCGGTGCATGATCACCCTGCTTTTCTTTCTTCGTAAGACAAGTCTTCATTAAGATAATACTTCAGCGACCGATAACATAACTATGAACTCGACTACGGATTTGTTTATCGACGGAATGCCCCTGATTTTCAACGAGCTTTCCATTTCTGAAAATTTTGAATCATTTTGCCGTTTTTGCTCGACCCACCTGCAAGAGAAAGGACGTGCGATACGCGCCGTTCACGTGGACGGGATCGAGGTGAATTGCTCGACGCCGCCTGCCGTTCAGTTTCTGCGTCAGGCACGCCGGATCGAGGTAAGCTCCTGCCTCGTGGAAGAACTTTTAAAGAGCGCGCTGGACCAGCAGGCTGCTGAAGCACGCAACCTCGCAAGGGAAGTCGCCGTGCTCTCGACCGACTGCCTCATTCAGACGCCTCGCGAAACGTTTGATAAATGGCGCGCCGTGCTCGAAAATTTGAAATCGACCGTCGGTTTCATTCCGAAATTCGTATTCATGAAACCGCTCGCACCTTCCATCGCCGCTTCGTTTGAGGAGAACTCCCTGGCGGACCGCATCCAGGAGATCCAGGAGGCTGTCGAAACCTCGCGCCGGGCCTTGGAATCGCAAGATGTCGTGCAATTTTCCGATACTTTGGAGCTTCGTATCGTCGCTTGGCTGAAACAGCACGAGACGCTCGCACAAACGGTTGCAGATTCGCTGCACGCGTGCTCAAACGCCTAATTTCGACTCCAACTCTTATGAGCGCATCCTACCACACTTCACCCGCAAATCCATATCTCGCAAGTCAAGTGATGTCGGCTTCGCCCATTCAATTGGTCACCTTATTGTATGATGGAATCATTCGTTTCCTGAGCGCGGCGCATGATGGTTTTTTCGAAGTGAATCCCCAGGCTCGTTTCGAGACAATTAACAATAACCTGATTCGCGCCCAGAACATCGTCACCGAACTGCAGGCGTGCCTCGATCTGGAACAAGGACAGGCGGTCGCGCGTCAGCTCGACAGTCTCTACGACTTCTTCAATGTGACGCTGCGGCAAATCAATAGCACCAAAGACCCGTCCGTCATCATGCGGATTATCCATATGGTGTGTGAACTGCGTGACGCCTGGAAGGAAATTTCTGTCCAAAGCCGCCCGGGCGTTTCAAACGCGCAGCAGCTCAATCTCAACGAACCCGTCGTAGGTTGAAGGTGCTGCCCAGCGGGTTTGCCGTCGGTATCGAAAGGTTTGCCGTTTAGATGTCGAAGGGTTATTCTGCCTCATCACATGGGGACCGTTCTGTTCATCGAGGATGCGTACCATACCGAACGGCATGTCACTCGCGGTTTTCGTCTCGGCGCCGTGAGGTCTGGCTGGACCCCGAAGGTTGCCTGGCTTCGCGATCCAAACGGACAGCAGAGACCTTTTGAGGATCTCATGCGCGATATCGAGGAAAGTGCTCCCGATCTGATCGTCTGGACCATGGATTGGGTTCTTCCATGCGCAAAGGCGCTCATGCAGGAGCGCTTCCGCCACATCCCAAAAGCCTCCCTCTGGTTTGATGATTTTCAACGCACGTATGCCATTCATCGCTATACGGAGGAGCATCGTCGTCTCGGGAAAGAGCATCGGCTCCAAACATATGTATGGGACGGTTACTGGCGGAACCAGTTCGAATCGAAACTCCAGGTTTCTTCGCTTCCCATTCACCTTGCAGCGGATGAGATTGACTACTTTCCACAGGATGCGACACGTTTCAAAGGTTACGAGAATACGGTCGTTTTTATTGGAAACATTCCAAGCCTTGCCTCCATTCTGAACGAAGTTTCCGCGCTGCCCGTTTTTTGTCGATCCTTCATCGAACGCACGGCGCAGATCATTCAAACGGGTGCCTATGCGCTCCTTCCCTATGAGGCGATGGAGCGGGCTTATCATGAACTCACGTTCAAATGCAAGGTTGCGGTCGATCATTTCCGGCAGGATATCGGGCAAGGGATCGTGTTGAATCGCCTTGCATGGTTATTCGGCAAACGGGAAGTGCGCCTGCGCATCCTGCGTCTTGCTCTGCAGCAGGCTGATCTTGTGATTCTGAGCGGACATTCGGAAAAAACGTTTGCCCAGGCTGACGAGCTTTCAAGGGAATTCGCAGGGTCGCGCCACCGGGTGCACTTCATCAACACGGATCATGTCGAACTTCACCAGCTGGGATGCCTTTACCACATTGGGGGGTTGCACCTCCAAGCCACGGATCCCCAGTCCGTTGAGGGAGGCATTCCCTTTCGCGTCTTTGAGACGGCGGCCAGCGGGCGACCTCTCCTGTCCGATCGCAAGCCGGAATTGGCGGCAGCTTTTGAAGGGGGCCGCGAAATTCTCTTCTACGAAAGCGATCAGGATTTTTCCGAAAAATTGAGCGTTGCGCTGCAGGAGCGCGCCCGATGGAAAGACATTGGCGATGCCGCTTACAACCGTTTTTTGCGTGAACACACATGGAAACACCGCTTTCAGGCACTTGCAAATGCGGTGACCATTCCCGCATCATGAATCCGCCCTTGCGCATTCTCTGTTTCCAACCCGAGCATCCCGACGCGTCCAAATACATCCGTGTTCTCGAACCGATGGGTGTCCTGCGTAAACGCGGTCATACGATTCTTTCCGTGGAAAAGCTGCTTGCCGCCCATGGCCAGGAAATGACTCCTGAAAAATTGGTCGATCAATGCGATATTTTTTTGATTTCAAATGTGGATATCTCGCCGCCCAGATTTGAGGTCTTCGAGAGAATGGTTGCGCACTGTAATGAAACGAAGAAATTGATCATTTACGATTTTGACGATTATTACAACGAGATCCCGGATTCCAATCCGCACGTGAGGAACTGCCCCGAATGGAATTATTTCGTCAAATTGATCGGCATGGCGCATGTTCTCACGGTCACGGGCAGGGAGCTGCAGCAGGTCCTTTCCGAGCATCATCCAAGAATTTTTGTTCTTCCGAACATGATCGATTTCGAAATATACAAACCGCGTCCGCGGCATAGCCAAAAGCTCAGAATCGGATGGACGGCGGGCATCACGCACTTGTCGGATTTTCCCATCGTCGCATCCGTCATTCGCAAACTCCAACAAAAGCATCATTTCGAGTTCATCCTCTTTGGCTTGTTTCCTGACTTCCTGGAATTCATCAGCAACGCCGAGATGATCGCGAAATATTCCATTCAACCCGAAGAACTTCAGGATAGTTATCACCGCGCGCAGGTCGAATTCATGAAGCATGCCGAGGGAATTGAGTGCGCGCTCGTGCCGGCGGTTTCCTATGCGGATTTTCCGGCTTATCTGACAAACCTGGATCTCGATATCGGCATTTGCCCCATTCGCGACGCGCGTTGGAACCGTTGCCGCTCAGGTGTGAAGTTTTATCAATATGCCGCGACGAAGACCGCGACGATAGCGAGCAACGTCTATCCTTACAGCGATGAGCCCGTTGTTCTCGCCGAGAACACGGAAGAATCCTGGACCGAAAAGCTCGAATCGTTGATTCTCGATCCTGTTTTTCGCGGGCACACGACGAAATTGCAGTTTGAATACGTTTTTAAAAATCGCAATTTGAATCGAAATGGCCTTGCATGGGAAATTCTTTATCAGGAACTGGTCAAACATCTCTGCCGCAAGGAGGGAGCATGAAGGTTTTCGTTCTCTGCATTGATGACAATCAGCCGCATGGCGGGATCCGCAAGCTCTACCACCATGTCGATCTCCTCAATCAGCATGGAATTGGGGCTGAAATCGTGCATGAAAAGAAAGGTTTTCGCTGCACATGGTTCGAAAATCGAACACCCGTGTCTTATGCCCATGACAATCGTTCGACACTGCCGGGAGAGCAGAATGTTCTTGTGGTTCCTGAAATTTACGGACCTCACATTTCCCAATTCGGCCCGGCCATTCCGAAGGTCATCTTCAATCAAAATTGCTATTACACATTCATGCAATATTCCATGGATAAGAACGATCTGAATACGCCTTATTTAAGTCGTGATGTGGTGGGGGCCATCACGGTTTCCAAGGACAGCATGGAATATTTGAAAGCCGTCTTTCCCGCACTGAATGTGCACCGGCTTCACTATGGTATTGATGAAAGCCTTTTTCACTATTCCGATCGCAAACGGCGCAAAATTGCCTTCATGCCAAGAAAGAACGAGCATGATCTGCTTCAGGTGATCAACATCCTGAAATTCCGAGGGTTGCTTGCAGATTGGGACCTCGTTCCCATCGAAAATAAGAACGAAAAACAGGTTGCCGAGCTTTTGCAGGAAGCGATGCTCTTTCTTAGCTTCGGACATCCGGAAGGTTTCGGGCTTCCTCCTGCCGAGGCCATGGCATGCGGGGCGGTCGTGGTGGGGTATCACGGCATGGGTGGACGCGAATTTTTCCTGCCGGAATTTTCCTATCCGATCACCAACGGCGACATCATCATATTTGCACGGACTGTAGAGCACGTGATTCAACTGCAGGCATCAAATCCGGATGAGATCCGTAACAAGGGACGCAAGGCTTCGGAATTCATTCTGAAGACATACACACGCTCCCGTGAGGAATCCGACATTCTCAGCTTCTGGAAATCGATTTCCGAACTGCTGGGCACAAGAACTTTATCCCAGTCGAAGCGCGTTTAACACATCGCGCATGCGATGGGTCCATGTGTGATCCTGGAGAAACCGCCGGTGCGCGGCCTCGCCCATGACGCGCATCCGGTCTGGTTCTTTCCATGCTTTTTCGACCACGACGCCCAAATCGGCTTCGTTTTTGTAGAGGACAATTTCCTGATCCGGTTTGAACATTTCGGCGAGTTCCTTCTTCGCGTCGGAAACCAGGGGAACGGCGCATGCGGCACACTGGAACACCCGGTAGGGGATGCCGCCTTCGACGGATTGAGGATCCGTGCTCTGAAGATGGAAACGTCCGGAGCTGTAAAGATGGGCAAGCTGATAATAGGACGCTTCCGACGTGTCGACGAAGAGAAGATTCTTTTTCGCGCCGGGTTGCAAAAGATCTCGCAGCTCTTTTTCGCCTGCCGCCTGAGGATCCTTCAAATTGCTCAAGATCGCAAGCGGCGCAGCTTGAACGGCCGCACGCATGGCGCGCAGGCGCGTCTCACGCTTGCCATATTGCCATGCAAACTGGCGGAGCTGGATGTGGGGTGCCAGCGGCTTTGAAAAATCCGGGGTGGAATCGATATATTGCTTTATATCGCCGCGCACGCAGGTGGATTCCTGAGGTAATTCTGCCAGGCAGAGGTCCAAAGATTCAAAAGGATTCATCGCGTACGGACCCGCGGCGAGGCGGGAACGAACGGCGGCGGCCACGCGCTGATATGCCGGGGGGAGCCCGCCTTCCAATTTCCGGAGCATGCCCTCGCTCGGAATATTGCCGAGGAACACCACACAATCGCGGACTTGCGGGATGAGGTCCTTCTTGCCGGGGGAAAAATGTTTTGTTTCGGCGGCAAGGTGCGTTGAAAAACAACTCCTGCCGGTCAATTTCTCAAAGAGGCGAAGCCAATAGCCATCCCAGATGAAAAAATGAACATGAGGGGACGAGAAAAAAGGATGACGCCTCCCGAAGAGAAAATAAGTGGAAACGGGATCGTCATAGAAAAGCACGGCGATCTTCTTGGATGCGAATTCGGGCGCGGCAAGTGCTTCAGCAGCGAGGAAGCCGACCGTTTGGATGGCGACAAAAAGGTCGGCATTCGCGGCGCTCAGAAGTCCGCGAAGTTCCGTGTTGTTTCGACCTTCGATAAAAACGGTTGTCGTGGCATGGCCCAGCGCCTCGAACGCGTCCTGCAGAAAAGGAGGCGCCGGTCGCTCCTCGCGTTCATCCATGATGCAAATGCGCGACATGAGGCTTCAGAGCTGGGTGCTCGTCATCTTTGGTTTGGAGGAAGAGCGCATGGCGGACATCACGTAGTGGTAGCGATGCTGCCAGGTGTGCTCTTTGAGAAAACGCTGGTAGCCCGCTTCCGCAACTTGCTCGAGCAAGTCGGCTTGCTTGAACGCGTGTTCCAGGGTCTCGGCGAAATCGACCTCGGAATGGTAGGTCAGAAGCTCCCTGCCAAATGCATAGCATTCACCGAGTTCGTTTTTTTTGTCGGTGAGGAGCGGACGCTTGCATGCGGTGGTCTGAAAAACCCGGAAGGGAATGCCTCCCTCCACGGATTGGGGATCGGTGGCCTGGAGGTGAAGGCGTCCATAGGCGTAAAGATTTTTCAGATCTGTCACATTGCAATCTCGCGTATCGCGAACGACGAGTCGTTTTTCGGGAGCCTTGAGAACCTGCTGGAGTTCCGTTTCCGACGCATGGTTTTCCTCGAAATTGCCGCTCAAGATGAGAAGGGGCGCCACCTTCACCGCCTCCCTGAGAATGCGCTTGCGTACTTCGTTTTTGCCGATCATCCAGGCAAAAATATTCAGGCGGTAAAGGATTTCGGAATTGTTGTGGCCCAGCATCTCGAGTGCCGAGACCAATTTTTCCGGCAATGCATTCAACGTGTCGCCCAGGATTTGATAGGGATTGAGCCCGTAAATGGCGTTGTCGATATTTTTGGCGAAGAACTTGGCGATATGCTGTCCGACGGGATGGAGTTTTTTTCGCTCTGCTTCGATATGCTTTTGGCTGATGAGAGTGCCCACAAAGACGGCATGATCGCGATATTCTGAGATCCGTGGAAGGGGATGAAAATCGTCCGGGTCTGCGGCAAGATGGATGGGCAAGGATGGGACGCCGACGTGAGTCTCGAACCATTTGCGCCAGAAACCATCCCAGATGAAATGGGTCATATTGGCCTGCTTCAGCGCATCACGATAACCTGGTTGGCTGATAAAGCAGCTATAAGGCCGAATCGGGGCGTCGTACCAGAACACGCCGACAGGCACTTCTTGGATCTTGCGATGGTGAAAAAACTCCGGAAGGTTGAATCCTCCCCCTCCTTCCATGAAAATCATCTCGGGCCTGGGATCCAGAACTTCGGCGACAAGTTGGTTGAGATTGGCACGCGGGTCGACATTCGGTGTCCTCAGATTATGAATATGGACTCGATGCCCTTGCTTTCGAAGAGTGGAGGTCCATTGGCTCTGGGCCATGGTTTCCACTCCTTCGAGCGGGCGAAGAACGGCAAGGGAGCTCATGATTTCAAGGCGTCGCGCAGCAGCGCTTCGGCCATTTCAATCGGAAGGTTGTGGATGCCGAGCGGACGCGAAATGTTCATTTCCTGGACGTACGTTTTCACCGATGGCGCATCCTCCCATGAAAATTGTCGCGCGAGAATCTCCGGCGCGAAGCGCAGGCCTGTAAGCTGGCCGAAATTGCAATAAAAAGCGTCCTCCTGCATGTATGACAATTGCGAGATATTGTATTTTCGGCACACTTCCAAACAAGGAGCAATTCGGCGAAGCGAAAAGCCGCCATTGCCCACATGGTTTCGTTTCAACTGGGCGCGCAACACGGGATCCAAAACCTGCTCTTCCGGATCACAGGGCCCGCACCATCCTCCTGAAAGCAACCCCTTTTCCCACACAGCACCGAAATAGTCGTAAGGTGTCTCCATGTATCGCTGGAGCCCGGTCTGAAGCAGAAAAGAATCGATTTGGAAAATCAGATAAAACTCCGCCGAGGGAGCGAGAGCTTCCAAAATTTCGTAAAATTTAACCGAGGTGATAAAGTGGCTGTACGCGACCTTGGAAACAAAACAGATTTCAGGAAGCGCGAAAGTTCGAAGGTCGTACTTCTCTCGGAACGCCACGGACACCGGTTTGGATTCCGGATGAAAGTAAATGATGGGATAATGAAAATCGGCATGTTTGCGAAAGAGATAAAACGAGAGCGTATCTTCTTCGGAATGGGGATTCTGATTATAATAGATTCCCACAAGGCTTGCGCTCTCGGGCTTGCGAGACAGCGCCCGGTCCAGTTGCGGTGACAACTTTTGTTTCAGGACTGAATAAGGATGCGCCATGGCCGGATCAGATCCAAGCTGTCATTGGGCAGCACACACTGATGATGGTCTGCACGACTCCCCGACCGTGCAACATCCCATAGCGACGGCGATGCTTTGATTCACATTCTTGGGAGCGCGCTCGCAGCAGCTTTCTTTTCATCAGGAAACACCGATCCGTTTCAGCGCCTCCTGCAGCTTCAACGCAGAATTCTTCCAGGTGAAATCCTTCACCGAGGCGAGACAGTGCGATTCCAACAAAAGAAATTTCATGGGATCGGCGAGGATTGCCTGAATTTTGTGAGTAAGCTCTTCCTGATGGATAGGCCACCATACGCCTCCTTCGCGAGTCGGTTCCGTTTTGTTCGTACTGAGAAGAAGTTCATCAGGGTAAATTCCCGGGCTGAGATAATCCTGGTGCGCGGTATTGCGCGTGGTGAGACATGGAATGCCGCACGCGAGGCATTCGAGCAGGGGAAGGTTCCAGCCTTCTGCTTTGCTCGCCCAAATTCCGAATTCTGCCATGTGATAGAGCTTGCGCGTATCTGTGCGAAAACGTTCCTGCGGAACAAGAATGCGCGTCTCGCCCCGCATGAAATGCATTCCCGATTGCGCAAACCCTTGCTGTGCCAGGAATCCCCGGATGGGTTCAAACCATTTCGGATCGAACGGATTGCAAACATGAAAGAGAAGATTGGCGCGCATTTTAGGGTCGGCCGTGGCGCGCGCGAAACAGCGCAGGATTTCCTCCGAGCTTTTGCGAGGCTCCCATTTGCCGACGTGGACGAACGAGACGCCTTGTTTTTGAATACGCTCCCATTTCTGCTCGAGCGTCATTTCCTGAAAATAGGCGGCAGGATCGTATCCACCCGGCACGACGTGCACATGCTTGACCCCATGCTGTTCGAGAACGGCTTTCCCCCAGTGGCTCGCTTGAATCATCGCGTCGAGAGTTTTGAAGATGCAAAGGTCATATTCCGGAACGACATCGAGTTCGAAGATGGGCAGTCCGATCATGGGCGAACCCGTAAAACGGTTCAGCCATGGGCCTTGGAAAATCATCAGGCTGGGCTGGTCCCGCCGAAATTTTTTCCCGTTTTCGATCCAGCGTTCAATGGTGGCGTCTGAGAAATCAGGCTTGAGCGGCATCGGAAAAAGTGAGACTTCTTTGCTGACGTGTTCGTCGAACGCGCGGATCAGGTTATGGCTGAAAACGCCATAACCAAGATCATTGATGGGTGCGAAGAACTGGATCATGAGGGTGAGCGTTTTCGGGCCGTCAGCATGAAGCCCACGGTGAAGTGAACATTCACAAGCTTCGTGTCGATCTCATAAAAATAGCGAGGCAGGTCGTCTGCAAGGATCTTGAGCAAAGTCTGGGGGTCTAAGCCCGCAAATTCCGGATGTTCTGAGAGCAGGGATGCTGCCCTCGCGCATTCCTGTCCTAATTGCTTGAAGAATCCACCGTTGGGTGTGATTTCCATGATCTCCATTCCAAATTGGGCAAGGAAGGTTTGGTAAAAATGAGGCGTGTAACCTCCGTAATAGTGAAAGGGGAGCTGGTGCAGGCCCGAGCCAAGCGGGGCCGTGCAGAAAAGATGTCCCCCCGTTTTCAGGAGACGCGACATTTCCCGCAAAGCGTCGATCGGCCGGGGAACGTGTTCCAGAACCTCGGTGCAAAGAATGCAGTCAAAGGATTGATCGGGCGCCGGAATGGCGGCGATGTCGGAGACATAGTCAATTTCACCATAGTTCGTGGTGCCGTCGAGTTTGACGCCTTCGAATTTTTTGAAATCGTGTGTCTTGTATTGGCAATGCGAAAAAAGGGAACGGTAGGGACAAGTTCCCGCGCCCACGTCGAGCACGAGGGATCCCGAAGGTATGGTTTTGGATTTCTGAAGGACCCACTCGTCGCGCGCCCGCTGGTTGAAATCGTGAATTTCGTGAAGCGGCAACCTCGATTTTGGCAGGGAGGATAGGATGTCAGGGGAAAGCAACGGAGGGCCGGCGGAATCCGCTTCGACGGGTACCGGATCGGAGCGTTCCAGCATTTCTTCATCGGTGAACACCGGTTCCGTTCCGGTCTGAATCCATTCAAGACATTGGCGGATTCTGTTTTCCTGAGTGTGATGACGTAAAAGATTGTTACGTGCCTTGAGAGCCACTCTTCTGACAAACATCGGATCGGATTGAATCCGTTTGAAATGTTCGAGCAATTGTCCTCGGGTGGAAAAGAGGAGAATCTGTTCGCCATCCTTGAAGAGCCGGCGGGTTCGGGGACGGTCTGGAATTTCAAAGGCTGCCACAGGCCGCCCGGCTGCCATGCCTTCCACGACTCTGCCGCCGTACATTTTTCCGAATTGCGGGAGATTCACGACAGCGATGCCTTCTTGGAGGCCTTTCATCCAGAGGGAGAAACATTCCTTTCGAACGTGGCGCAAATCGGCGAGATAACGGTCAAGATGCGCGGAAGTCACCTCCACTCCACTTGCGAGAAGTTCGTCCGCGCGGCGGTTCAATGCGTCGAAAAGCTGTGGATAAGAAGAATTGAACTCGGGAGAATGAGTCGGACGCACCAGATAATCTTTGAGATCGGGATCCTGCAGCCAGGCCGCTCGCTCTCCATAGAGAGCACCGTAGAAAAGAGCGGGTTTGGAAGAGATCGGCGGGATTTCCTGCGTCACCCAACCCTGAGGCAGGGTGGCGGGCCACCACATGACGTTTTTAAAACCGCGGGCCTTCAGTGTGTCCACATCTTTTTCATCCGCGACGGTGACATGGGTGGCGCAGCTGAGAAGCTTCGCCACATTGGCCTGGCGTTGACGCGTCGGGTCCGGGTTGTTGACGAATTCCTGAGGATCAGGCTCGAGGCTTTCGGGCGCATGTCCCACCCGAATCGGTGCAAGCGAGGGAAGTAACTTCAAAAACATGTCGTCCAAATGGCTGTGAACCACTTCGAACCAGACCTGGTCGAAGGATTTGTCGGCGCAGAGTCGGGTGAAATGATGGAGCCATGATTGAGAAGGCAGCGAAGGTTTCTCGTGAATGGAGCGCACGGGAAACGTCGTGTATTCCACATGGTTCGCAGAGAGTCCTTCTTCCATGCCAATATTGATCGGAGCAGGATAGGACCAATAGCGCGCGTCGTTCCAAGTCCTGAAGTCGAGCGCCAGGACCAGAATGCGCAGTTTTGAATCTGTCGAAGCATGCAGGACGGGTTGAAAAAAAGCGTGGAGCTGGCGGACCCAGACCGCATGCGTGGATGTTTCGGCCGGAGAAACCGTGCTGTTCCAAAGGAGCTCCTCCGCGGCTTCAAGCTGCGTTTTGAGGGGAACATCACCAGCTTTTGCCGCACGCACTTCGACGTCTGAAATCTGATGATCGGCACGTGTCCATGAGCGCGTCTGGATATTACAAAAACCGAGTCGTTTCAAGGTGTGTTGATAGCGTTCTGCAAACCAATGATCCACGTGATAAGCCCACGCATCTGCCTGGTCGCCCGCGAGATGGCGTGCCACCGACATTTTAATTTTGAAAGGCGAGTTTGAAACAAGAGTCTGGGCACTCCCCATCAAATCGGGCGTTTCGAGATGCAAGACACCTCCCACTTTGAGCCATTGATGCCACCTGATGAGCATGGCGAGCGCTGTCACGCGGTTGAAATGCTCGAAAACGTGATGGAGCCGGATCTCGTCCACGGATTGAGGCGGAAACTCGATCTCGGTGATGTTGGCGAATGCGTCCGCCTTCGGTTTCATCACCTGATGTTGGGAGGGCGGGTAATCGATGTTGATGTAGTTGTCGAAATGTTGTTCGCCGCAGCCAAGATGAAGGTGAAGGGGCTGTCCCCGCTTCCACAATCCGGCCGCACAGAGTTGTTCCAGCGGGTTGACCTTAAGCGTTGGAGGAGTGGGATCGGGCATGGAAATCAACTGCGACATTAAGCAGGCATTCTCTGGGATTGCGAGATCTTGACGCTTTCCTTTTTCAGGAGGTCGCGCACCTCCGTGACGAGAGGGATATAGGTTTCATTTGGCGACAAGGTGGCGGCGAAATCCACCAATTCTAGAAAATAGCCTAGACGACGGCTCATTTGCAGCATATCCGACTCAAGAAGGAAGGCGGACCCCCCGTTTCGCATTTGCAGCACTTTTTCCTGAAGCGAACTCGCTTGGAGAAGCTGGGCTCGCTCCGAAGCACCGAGAAATGCGATTAATTTGAGATAGGGTTTCAACAACTTCGGGTCTTTGTCGATGTAGTCTTGCTTGACCCACATCAGCAGGTTGAAGCAACGCAGAAGAAAGGAATCCTGCAGCACGCACCGGGTAAAATCCTTTTCGCGATCCGCCATATCCGATTGATCGACGAGAGCATGGATTTTATTTGAGAAATAAAGTTGATGCCGAACGTAGTAGATCCAGATGAGCAACGGCGTTTCGTTCCCGGGAAGTCCATGAATTCCCTTGGGATCGGCATAACGATGTTTTTTTCGGTAAAAGAAAAGGATTTCATCGAGGAAATGACATTTGTCCTTAAGGAAAAATTTCAACAAGAAGAGATTGTCGACGTTGGCGATCGTCTCATCGAAGGTTTCGAATGGCAGCAGTTCGTTGAGGCGGCGGGTCCGATAAACGCCAAAAATAGGCGGAATGACATTGGCGTGATAGGCATAGGAGCAAAAGTTGAAGAGTGAGGAGAAATCTTGAGTGTAAGCGGCGTCGGGCGTCACCATCGGTTGAGGCTCGATCTTTCCTTCCACATCCACCCAGCACGCGTTGGAGTAGGCCATCGTGACGTTTTCGTGCAATTCGAGGAATTCAACCATCCGGGTGATGTATTCGGGATGCCAGAGATCGTCATCGCCGGCGTAGACGCAATATTTACCCTGAGCCATCGTGGCCAGCTTCGATGAAGCCTCGTGGGGATTGTGTGGCGCACTGTCCCGAACAAAGCGAATGCGCGGATCTTTTTGGGCGTAGTCGTTGCAGATCGTGGATGTCTCGTCCGTGGATTGATTGTCGAGGATGATCAGTTCGAGATTTGAATGGGTCTGAGCGAGCAAGGAATCGAGAGCCTGGGGAAGAAGGCGATATCCGTTCGAACGAGCGTAGCTCATCGAATTGAAGACGGGCATCATGATGCTCACGAGCGGCGGTTCCATAGAGAGGGTCATCGAAGATCCAAAGTGATCAAACGACTCATCTCGGCCGATCTTCTGCCAGAACAGACTCGCTTTGCGTCTCGTTCAACCTTTTGTTTCCCCGAAGTTTCCATGCAAAAAAGGAAGTTCATCGCGATGGGCATCGAACTGTCGAAGATAACCTTATCAAACTCTGTTGAGTCGGAAGATGGCGAAAATCAATGTTGCGAGGTTTTATTCCTCACCATCTCACGCACCACTTCTGCAATACGTTGGGGAGTGGGAGTGCCGTTTTCGAGGTGAGGCGCAACGCCGCTGCAACGGTCAAATTGTCCCAGCGCTCGCACAGGAACACCCGCGGCAAACATGAGGTCGTAGGCAAGAGACTGCGAAGCACCCGCGATTTCAAACGCAGAATCAATCACCACACCACACCTTGATTTCTTCAATGGCTGCATGACGCGCTCGTTCAACTCGAATGGTTTGAGCCAGACAATATGAACCAAATTGCAGCGGATATTCTCCTTCTTAAGCAGTTCCACTGCCTCCACGGCTGTGAATCGCGCGGCGGAAATGGCGTAAAGGGTGACATCAGCATCATCGTGGACGATATCTGGCATTTCCGCGGATGAAAGATAGCTGCGGCGGTGTTCGCTCACCAACATCGGGTCGTCCTGTTTCAAGAATGCCGTCCAGATTTCCTGATATTCATGGGGAGTCATGGGAGCGCACACGCGCATGCCGGGCATGTGCATGAAAATGCTGTGGAAGCAGTTCGAATGAACAGGGCCGGTGCCTTTGCCTTCGCTGGCGATGGCCCGGATGAAAATAGGAACGCCTTTGCCCCAAAGATCGCGCGCTTTTGCCGCGTAATTGACGATTGGACTGACGGCGAGCCAGAGGAAGCTTTGGAAGCGAAGCACAAGCATAGGGCGCTTTCCGACGATTGCCGCGCCAATGGCAAAGCCTGGGCCGCTCACGTCGGACATGGGAAGTTCCACGAGTCCGGGAGCATTCGGGGGTACGGTATTTTGAATCCACCCCACGGCCGTGATGCACTGGCCAAGGAGGAGCCCGTTGTTCTTCGTCAAATGCTCGCGCGTTATTTCGCGGATTGTGTCTGCAACCGTCTTTTCCATACGCTTTCGACGTGTTCCTTCGTTTCTTTTTCCACCGCTGCGGCCCTGGCGCCCAACCCCATCGCGCGGAGCTTTTCTTGGACGAGGGCAAAACGATCCCACTCGGGAGGTCCATCCTGTCCAGCGCCCACGTGCCAGTAATATCGGCAGGTTCTCACATTCAAAAATCCAGGCAGTTTTTTCGACATTTCCTGCGCATGATGTTGCACGAGCCATGGATCATCCGCGATATCGATGGCTGAAATTCCAAACGCGCGCGCAATATCGTGAATCTGCCATGTCCGGCGGTCCCGCGTCGGGGTCAGCACGGAAAGATCGTTGTCTTCGCAAACAAATAGAATCGGCAGTTTGTGCGTTGCGGCGAAACCGAGCGCGCCGAAAAAATAATCTTCCTCCACCGCGCCATCGCCGAAGAAACAAACGACGCGCGATGAGCGGTCGGCGTATGCGGCTCCAACTGCGATCGGAACGTGCTCGCCGATGAGACCTTCGTGGCCAATCATCCGGATTTTTGGATCTTGAATGCAGGGAGATCCACCCATGCCCTTGCAGCAGCCGGTGGGCAGCCCCAGCAACTCATCGATGAACTTTTCCAAGTCGCCGCCGAAACAGAGGTAGGGCGCGTGGCCCCGATGTTGGGTGAAGATGTAAGATCCCGACATGACCGTGGAAATGGCTGCTGCAATCGATTCTTGGCCTGCGGAAAGATAGATGAGGCTTTTGAGGAGGCCCTCCTTCGAGGCTTGATAAGCCTGCTCGTCGAAGAATCGCGAAAGGCACATTCTGCGAAACATCTCGATGGAGTTTTCCTTTGAGGAAGTTTCGGCGAGTTGAGGAAGCGCGCCGAAGTCCGCCGAGCGCGCCGACGGTGACTGAAGGGTTGCCTGGCTCATGCGGTCACCGATTCGCTCGCAGCATATTTTCGCTTCAGGCGATGTTTCGTCATGTCCTGCACGTGTTTGAGCGTGTCGGGGCCGAATCGTTTTTCAACGTGGGCAAGATATTTGGGATGGGTGAAAAAGGTGTGGAAGGCGTGATCGCGAAAGCGCAGCACATCGGAGGCGGGAAGATGATCTGTGGGGAGCGGCAGGGTTTCGAATGCATGCTGCGAGAAACCGAGCCAAGACGCCGGCAGAGGCCATTTTTTTTCGACGGCCAGCGTATAAAGCTTTGAACCAGGATAGGCCATGGCGGAATAAAAGTTCGCCCAGTCCGGACAGACATCGATCGCCATGTCCAGCGTCTGCTGCATCGATTCCATCGTGTCGTCGGGCAGGCCGAAAATGAAGTTGGCGCCGATATTGATCCCTGAGGCGCGGACTTTGTCGATGATAAGCTTGATGTCTTTGACGTTGAAATGCTTGTCCATGCCGTCGCGGACGAACTTGCTGGCGGATTCAATGCCAATGCCGAGCCAGTTGAATCCGGCCTTTTTCAATTTTTCGATCATGCTGTCCTTGATCGTATCGATGCGCGCATAAGCCCAGATGTTCAGGTCGTAGCCGCGTTCGATGATGAGATCACAAATGCCAAGCACGTGCTTTTCGTTCAGCACGAACATTTCGTCGATGAACTTGATATTGCGCACCTTGTATTTGGTGACCAGCACATCGATCTCCTGAATGACCGCTTCGGGGCTGAAGCGGCGGTATCCTTGCCCAGCCCCCCCGTAAGGACTGGCGATGCAGCAGAAGGCGCATTTGAAGGGACAGGAAAAACTTGTGTAAATCGATGCGTAGGGCATGCGTTCATGAATACGGTCGAAGCAATGCCAGTTATGCGCGCGATATTTCTCCATCGGAAGAAGATCCCAGGCAAATCCAGAAAATTCTTCATCAAGATTTTCAATGAGAGGAGCTGATGGATTGTGAAGAATGGCATCGCCCTTGCGATACCAAAGGCTGCCGATGGAGGTGAGATCGGGTTTTTCTTGGAGCAGGCCCAGGATGGTGGAAGGGCCTTCGCCGTCGCAGACATAATCGATGGGTTCTTCGCGCATGGTCCTTTCGGGGAGTGCGGAGGGATGAGTCCCAAGCATCAGGATCTTGCGGGAGGACATTTTCTTTTTGATGGCCACGCAGGTATCGTGCGCGGCGGGCATATTTTGGGTCGATGCGGATGGCTGCTGGCCGTGAACGACCATGACGACGAGCCGCGGATCCTCCTTTTCGACATAAGCAGCCACTTCTTCTGAAGTCATTCCCTCCGCATCTGCGTCCAGAAGTTTCACGGACGGTCCGCGCTTTCGGATGGACGTGGCAAGCAGAACACCCCATGTGGGAGGTTCAATAGCCGCCAAATCTGAGCTGAGTTCCTGATAGATTTTTTTGCGGCCGTTCGGGTTGATCAACAGCAGGTCCAATGTGCTCATCGTGACTCCCATTCAGTAAAAATCGGCATTCAAGAACAACTCTTAAGAAGCTTTTCGGACAACAAACAATTTGGCCCCGCCAGGTGAAACACACATTTCGTTGAGACGATCGAGATTTTCAGATACCGTCACGTCCCCGGGACCAAGCACAGGAATGCCCACTCGGCTCACGAGGCCTCCATCAAGCACGGTCAGAATCTCGCCCGGAAGCCTCTGCTTGAATCCGGAATTATCCTGAAATTTTTCAATGCTCAGCTTGCACCCATGGAAGGTTTTGACCTGAAATTCCTGGCCGTCCATAAATTGGAGACAGTTATGGTCGATCGGTCGCATATGTTCCAAGCCTTCGTAGGGCTTGCCTTCGCGGCCATAGCGGTCCACAAGCCGAATCAGGTCGGTTTTGTCGTTAGGCGATTCTGTTTCGATGATATGCACGCCTTCTGGGGAGAGCGCCGTGGTGGAATGAAAAAGCCCCTGGCGGATCATGGTTTTACTTAATGGCTTGATGCGATGCGTGTCGTTCAAGAAGGAGACTTCCGCTTCACCCGAAAGAAGAATCAACGAAGTTTTTTTCTTCGCATGAGAATGGAGCGAAGTTTTCTCACCATGCTTGATGTGAAGATACCACATCGCCACGTTTTCGTTTTGATACATCAGATATTCGTAACCCCAGGGTTTCTGGACGATGTAATTTTTAAAATCGATTCGGCCGCCGGTTTTAACGTTATCGATGACCGCGCGCATAAAATCCCCATTGTTGCGGTAGTGGGGCGCGGTAATTAAATTGCCGTCCACGACCACGGGAAGGTCGGCATAATCGGCCCCTGCGTTGATCAGGTCATCCTTCATTCCGACGTAGCATGTGGCGCGCTTTCCTTTCACGACGCCCGCGGAAATGAGAACCCAAGGGCCATGGCAAATGGCGGCCACGGTTTTTCCCTTGTGGTGCATCGCTTGGATGAAGCTTAAGACTTCTTTGATTTGACGGACTCGATCGGGAGCTTCGGTGCCTCCTGGAACGACGACGGCATCGTAATTCGATTCCTTCAAATCCTTTACATCGATGGTTGGCTTGGCAGGGATGCCATACTTGCCGTGAAAAACGGCCTTGTCCTTTGTGGCCACATCCACGTGAAACCCCTCTTCCAATAAACGATAATAGGGATAGACGAATTCTTCGTCCTGAAAGTCCGGTCCTGTGATGATGACAGCTCTTTTTTGTGCAGATTCAATCATACGCTCTGGTGATTCAGACGATGGAGACACTCCTGAATAGTGCAGGTAAATACCATGAAATAGTGGGCCCTTCGGGGATCATGAATAAATTGTTTTAGACCACAAAGCAACGCTGTTCCATCCTCGAACGGTTGGATGCACCCCAAAAAGGTGATTCGAAGCCAGAAAATCGCCTCTTGTGCCAACCATTGCAGGAGCCCGCTCTTCCTTTCGAGCGGTCTCCTATTGGAGGTGTCGTTCGACGAATTCGCGACTGCGAATGATCCGGTCCGTCGCACTCAACTTTTCTTCGCCGACATCTTCCAGAGTGAACGAACCTTGAAAGCCGATTTCTTTCAGGAGTCGGAACATCGTTTTGAAATCGGCCTCACCCATGCCGAGGGGGACAGGGAAACCTTCGTGTGTATGGTCACACACATGCACGCTGCCGAGAAAGGATCCATAAGCAAGGATCTCCTCGGATGGAGAGTGCCCGAGTGCGAGGCTATTTCCTATATCGTGGCTCGCACGCACAAAAGGATGCTCAATGGCGTGAAGAAGCTCGGCGAATTGGGAGGGTGCCAGATCCGTTTCGAGGTGCAACTCGACGCCTCTGTTTTCCGCTCGAGGCGCGATTTTTTGGAGGACAAGGATGAGGGTTTCGAATTGGATCTGCCGGGAAATGGAGGAGCTGTCGATAAAAGGAAGAACGATATGGCGAGCACCCAAGAGTTTCGCGCTATTGAGAAGCGATTCGAGTTTCTGGATCGCTCCATGGGACGGCCGTCCGTCGGGGTAAGTCAAAACATGCGTCTGAAAATAATCCGCGTGAATGGAACGGATCGGCAGCTTTCGCGATTTCATGAGCTGGCGGATCGCTGAAACTTGCTCCTCTGATTCGAGAGAGGTGGCATGGGACTCTTGATAATTCCATTCGATGAAATCCATTTTCGCCGCGCCAGCAGTTTTGAAATCATGCTTCCACTGCTCTATCGGAAACGCCTCGATTTCTCCTATCGCAGCCGGGGAAGGCCTGTTTTGCCTGAGTCCGATGGGATTCACGCGTTCGCTTCGGCCATGGCATTTATTCCTGCCAGACGATTTTGCCTGCAACGATGGTGGCGACGGCTTTGCCTTTGAGGTTCCAGCCGTGAAAGGGGGTATTGCGAGACAGCGATGCAAATTGTTCACGATCGACAGTCCATTCTTTGTCGGGATCGAGGATCGTGATGTCCGCTGGAGCCCCAGCAGTGAGGGTTCCCCGATCCAGATTCAGCAGGCGAGCAGGATTTACCGTGAACATCGCGATCATCTTGGGAAGAGAGATCACTTTTTTGTGAACAAGCGAGGTGAGGAAAAGACCTAGTTCGGTTTCGAGGCCAAGAATTCCGAAGGGTGCGTCGTCAAATTCCACTTCTTTTTCAAAGCTGCAGTGGGGCGCATGGTCGCTTGCCAGGATTTCGATGACGTTGTCGGCGACTCCTTGGAGCAGCGCCTCAATATCCTTCTGGGTGCGAAGCGGCGGATTCATCTTGAAATGAGTGTCGTACGATTTGAGCGATTCGTCCGTGAGCACGATATGATGAGGACAAATCTCCCCCGAAACTTTCGCGCCGCGCTGGCGTGCGGCGCGCAGGATGCGCACTGCCCCCGCAGAGCTCAGATGCTGCATATGCACTTTCCAGTCGCAGAGTTCCGAGAGAAGACAGTTGCGGGAAACGATAATGTCCTCCGCGATATTCGGCCAGCCGCGGAGTCCCAGGGTCATGCTCCAATAGCCTTCGTTCATGACGCCATCTGCGGAGAGGTTGAAATCCTGACAATGATCCATGATCGGCAGCGCGAACATTTTTGCGTATTCGAGCGAGCGGCGCATAATTTCGTTGTTCTGGACACATTGTCCATCATCCGTAAGCGCCACCACGCCCGCGCGCTTGAGCGCGCCGATTTCCGCCATTTCTTCCCCTTTGAGGCCGTTCGTGATGGCTCCCGTAGGGAAAACATTGACGACGCCTTTTTCACGCGCGCGCGCCTTGATATATTCGACAGTCCCTGCGTTGTCGACGGCAGGGGAAGTGTTCGGCATGCAAACAATGCTCGTGAACCCTCCGCGGGCAGCAGCCTTCGTGCCGCTTTCGATGGTTTCTTTGTCCGTCCTTCCAGGCTCGCGTAGATGGACGTGGATATCAATCAGGCCGGGACAGACAACAAGACCTTTCGCGTTGATCGTTGGGATCTTGTTTGCATCTTTTTTTTGATCGAGAGTTCCGATCTTCCCATCCACCACGAGGAGATCTTGAACCTGGTCGACTCCGTTCGCGGGATCAATCACGCGTCCGTTTTGAATCAGCAATGACATCAAAGAACCATCCAGCCTGAAAGTCGGTGACCTTTCAATTCAAAAGGGATTCATCCCCGTATCATCGGATATTTATGCCGGCGAAGGCAATGGGCCTGAGGTGGGTCCAATAGAGTCTGGGGAGGGTCTCGGCTCCACCAGGCCTGGAGCGACTGTAGGCTGTTCATTTGAAGGCGCAGGCGGAGGTGTTTTATTGGGTGGATTCATCAGCTTGCCATGATTGAGGATTTCGTCCACGTGATCGCCGTCAAGAGTTTCGAACTCGAGCAGAGCGGTGGCAAGCGCAACGAGCTTATCCTTGTTTTCCTCAAGAATCTTTTTGGCGCGTGCGTAACATTCATCGACGATACGGCGCACCTCCTGATCGATTGTGATGGCTGTCTCCTCACTGAAGTCGCGGACCGCTGTCGTATCGCGTCCCACAAAAACGGGCTCATCTTTTTCTCCATACTCAAGGAATCCCATTTTTTCGCTCATGCCCCATTCGCACACCATCTTGCGTGCCAATCGAGTTGCGCTCTTGATGTCGCCATAGGCGCCAGAGGTAATGTCTCCGAACATCATTTCTTCAGCGATGCGACCACCCATGAAGGTGGTCAATTCATCCAACACTTTTTTCCGACCGTAGGTGTAGCGGTCTTTTTCGGGGAGCTGCATCGTAGCACCGAGATAGGCATTGCCCCGGGGAATGATGGTCACTTTATGCACCGGCTCCGTGTGTTCGAGCATCGCCATGACGATCGCATGGCCTGCTTCATGGTACGCCGTGACTTCCTTGTCTTTTTCGTCCATCACGCGACTGCGGCGTTCTCGGCCGAAGCGCACTTTATCACGCGCTTCTTCGAGATCGCTCATGTCGATACCCTTTTTATAATTACGGGCGGCAAGGAGTGCGGCTTCGTTGATTAAATTGGCGAGGTCGGCCCCTGAAAATCCCGGCGTGCCACGCGCCAGCACGGAAAGATTGGCTGTTTCGGAGAGTTTCACTTTTTGAGCATGCACACGCAGGATCTGATCGCGGCCTTTGAGATCGGGCAGATCGAGCACGATTTGACGGTCGAAGCGTCCTGGGCGCAAGAGTGCCGTGTCGAGAACGTCGGGACGATTCGTGGCGGCAATGAGGATGATGCCTTCTTGTGTGTCGAAGCCATCCATTTCCACGAGCAGCGCGTTCAATGTTTGTTCGCGTTCGTCATGTCCTCCACCAATGCCGCTGAAGCGAGAACGGCCTACGGCATCGATTTCATCGATGAAAATCAGACACGGCGCATTCTTGCGGCCCTGTTCAAACATGTCGCGCACGCGCGAGGCGCCCACACCCACGAACATTTCCACGAAGTCGGATCCGCTAATCGAGAAAAATGGGACGTCTGCTTCCCCGGCGATGGCTTTGGCTAACAAGGTTTTGCCGGTCCCTGGAGGCCCTATCATCAGCACGCCCTTGGGGATGCGACCGCCCAATTTTTGGAAACGCTTGGGATCCTTTAAAAATTCCACGATCTCCAATACTTCATCCTTCGCTTCTTCAACCCCGGCGACATCCTTGAAGGTGATTTTGTTTTTATCGCGGTTGAGCAATCGCGCGCGGCTTTTGCCAAATGAGAGGGCGCCGCGTCCCATCGAGCGCATCTGGCGCGCAAACAGAAACCAAAGCAGGAGCATGAGGAGAAGGAAAGGGAGCGTGCTCATGAGCAGGGAACCCCAAAAACTGGAGGGGGGTTCGACTCGAATGGGAACGTTGTGCGCAACGAGTTGATCGCGCAGTTTGCCCATGGGATCGAAGGAGGTATTGATAAAGACTTTATATTTGCGGTCTTTGCTCGCATCAGTCGAACCAGCAGCCAACGTGTAATCACCCGAGATGTATTGATTGCCGGTGTTTTCGCTGATGATCGCCGCAGATTTGATCTGGCCCTGGTCGAGAGCCTTGATGAATTCGCTATAGGTAAAATTTTGCACCGTTCCTTCAGACCATTTATTGAGACGCAAGATGAGTGGGACCAGCACGAAGAAAAGCGTAATGATCAAAATGGATCGCAGCGCGCCGCTCCAGTCCTTGCCCTCGTTGTTGGGTTTGCGAGACCTCTGGGAACCTTTTTTTGGAGCATTCATGTAAAAATCTTGAACAATGTTCGAAAAACTATGACATATCCGCTTCGACAGCACAAGGCTACCCGGGAATCTTCTTTCGAGGCAGTCAGGGGTAGGAGCCCACGATATTCCGCGCCTGTTCGCAATCATTTTGCAATTGCGCACGCAAGGCTTCGTGGCCTTCGAATGTCTGTTCCTCGCGCAATCTTTGGAGAAAGTGAAGGCGCACATGATGTCCGTACAGATCACCCGAGAAATCAAGCAGGTGCGCTTCCACTCGCAAATCGCCGGAGTGGGTCACCGTGGGACGATGTCCGATATTGACCGCAGCGGCATAGGTTTTTCCGGCGGAGCTCATCTTTGCGGCGTACACACCCCGAGCAGGAACAAGTTCGTTTTCCACGTCGATATTGGCTGTAGGAAAACCCAAGCGCGATCCAAGGCCTTGTCCACGCACGACGCGGCCGATGATCTGATAGGGTCGCCCGAGCCGGAGGTTTGCGGACGCAATATCGCCCATGACAATCTGTTTGCGGATCATGGTGCTGCTGATGACCTGTTCTTCGACGCAGACAGGTTGAACTTCGATCGCAGCGATCTGGCGGGATTGGGCCCACGATTTTAAAAGCGCGAAATTTCCGGATCGCGCGTTTCCAAAGTGCCATCCCGGCCCCACTACGATGGTGTGCAGCATGGGTGCCGCCTCATGCACGTCGTTCAAGAAATCTGCAGGCGCGCATTGACTGAGTTGCACCGTGAAATCCAGTGTGACGCAGAGATCGATATGGAGAGATGAGAAAAGTTCACAATCCTGCTCTTCGGTCGTGAGGAGTTTTGGAGCGGATTCAGGACGAAGGACCTTGGCGGGATGTGGATGGAAGGTAATGATGGCCGCGTCGCCATATTCGGCGCGGGCGCTTCGCACGGCTTCGCCGATCACTGCCTGATGTCCGAGATGGACACCGTCGAAAACCCCAAGCGCAACGGAAAGAGGCCGGTCATGATGGCGGATTTCAGAAAGGTGGCGGGCGATGCGCATAGGATTACGAAGGGAGTTCGAGTGGGTTGATCGCATGCTGCAACAAGGTGCCATAGCCCCACAATTCAATCGCTTCGAGAGTATGGGCATGATCAATGCGGAACTGCCCGCTGGCAGTGCGCCGCAGTCTTGAAAGATGTCCCCCGCAGCCGAGCTTTGCTCCAAGTTCGTGACAGAGCGTGCGCACATAAGTTCCTTTCGTGCACACCACACGAAAATCGATGTTGGGTAGCTGAATCCGTGTGGGCTCGAAACGGTAGATATGAATGAGCCTGGCCTTGCGCTCGACCTCCTTCCCTTTGCGTGCGAGTTTGTAGAGCGGAACGCCCGCAATTTTTTTTGCTGAATGCATCGGCGGAGTTTGCAATAGATCGCCTTGAAAACCTCGAAATCCTTCCTCGATGGTTTCGTGCGACAAAGCGGGCACCGGTTGTTCCGCCGTCACTTCTCCCTCCGCATCCTGTGAATCGGTTGTGATGCCAAGCGTCAACGTTCCTTCGTATTCTTTGTCCTCACCCATGAAACGTTCGCTCAGGCGCGTCGCTTTTCCGAGGACCAGGATAAGAAGTCCGGTTGCCATGGGATCGAGCGTTCCACAATGGCCGACGCTTTTGATCTGAAATTTGCGGCGCACCCGGTCCACGATGTCGTGGGAAGTCGGCCCCTGAGGTTTGTCGACGAGCAGGATGCCGTTCAATTCGGACTGCATGAAATCACAGGTTGTTAGGAGGCGCCAGGGTTGGGAAGTTTCGCCGACTTGCTTTGGATAAGCTGGTTCAACTCTCGAATCATCAGGGTGTTCTCCGCAACGACTTGATATTCTTTCCGGAAGGCGTAGAGGTTCGTCACGACTGCGATCCAAGCAATCGTCATGTGCCATACGTGGGAGATGGGGCGCAAGTCCGGGGCCGCCCAGCGGTTTGTGTCATGCCATGCCCCGAGCCATGCGGCCGCGATCGTGAACATGGGAACGAACATGGCGTACGGAAACGCGCGTCCCTTGAATTTTTTCGTGCGGCGAACGTAGCCATTCTCTGGATCGTCCGGAATTGAATACGCCTCGACCGCTTCCTTGATGCCCTTGCCAGATCCGATAAGCTGGATGAAGACGAGGCTGTGCGTAAAACATGTGAAGATCCCGGTGAAGACGCCCAACGAGAAATGCCAAAGACGCATTCCTTCGATGCCCGTGATGACGGTGGCGGCTAACAACAATATATTCCAAATCACCAATCCGAGAAAAATGACATTCATGTCTGATTTTGTGAGCTCCCCATCTTGCCATCCTTGCCGGAATCATCAATCCCGTTTTTGTTCATGATAGTGTCAGGGAGCGCAAAAGAGCTTCGATTTCTCACCGCATCAGGTGCTCCCCGGGGCCTGAATACGCTCGCCTGCGTGCAGTGATCGATTATAGTTTTTATATGGTCCTCAAACAGCTCAGGGCGGTTGCCGGCGTCTATTCGCATCTTCCGCGTTACCGTGAAATCTTCCGTGTTTTCTTCAAGCATGGATTCGGTGACATCCTCAAGCTGATCAAGCTTCAGAAGACACTCGACATTCAGGACAGCCAGCTGCCGAAGCGCGTGGGCGAAATCGACCAACAATCTACTGCGGAGCGTTTCCGGCTCGCATTGGAGGAACTCGGGCCCACCTTTGTTAAATTTGGTCAGATCCTGAGCACGCGCCGTGATGTGGTGAACGAAACCTTGGTAACGGAGCTCACCAAGTTGCAGAATCAGGTTGCGCCCTTTCCCGGTGACGAAGCCCGACGTATCATTGAGACGGAGTTGGATTGTGAAATCGACGATCTTTTTTTGGAGTTTGAAAACGAACCGTTCGCTGGCGCGTCGATGGCGCAGGTGCATCGCGGCGTTCTTAAAAATAAGGAAGTTGTTGCGATCAAGGTTCAGCGTCCCGACATTGGGGCTCTCATCGAGGTCGATCTCGAAATCCTCATGGATGTTGCGAAGTTCATCGAAAAGCATGTGCCGCAATACTCCGTGCTCAATCCCACGGGGATTGTCCGCGAATTTGGCAAGACGATCCTGCAGGAGCAGGATTTTTTAAACGAAGCGAAGAATATGGATCGGTTCGCCAAACAGTTCCGCAAAAATAAGTGGATTCGCGTACCGGTCGTTTATCATGAGTTCACCACGTCGCGCGTGTTGACCATGGAATTCCTTTCCGGCTATCGGATCGACGACCTGGATACATTAAGGCGTCACAAAATAGATCCCGTCCAGCTCTCACAACGGATCTCCCGGCTTATTTTTCAGCAAATGTTTCAATTTGGTTTCTTTCATGGGGACCCCCATCCAGGCAACATGACGGTCCTATCCGGTGGCGTGGTTGGGCTTTACGACTATGGGATGATGGGGATTCTATCGCATGATTTTCGAGAGGACATCGCGAACATGATTTATGGTCTGACCGAGAAAGATCAGCGTCTTGTCACTCGCTCGTTACTTGGGATGTCGGAGCATGGCTTTGCGGCTGATCCTCGAAAATTAGAAATTGATGTGGAGGCATTCACCGAAGAATACCTGGACGTACCTTTGAAGGACCTCAAGCTAGGTTTCGTGCTCAATCGCCTGCTCGATTTGCTTATGGAGCACCGGTTGAAAATGCTTTCGGACTTTTATCTTGGCATCAAAGCGCTCACTCAAGTGGAGGACCTTGGGAAAAAATTGAATCCGGATCTGAACTTCGTCCAGTTCGGGAAACCGTATGCCTTGCGTGTGATCGAGGAGCGCTACGATCTCAGGAAGGTCATCAAACACCTATTGAAAGCGTTTTTTGAGTCAGCCGAGTTCCTGAAGGACTTTCCTGCCGACGCCCATGATTTTTATCAGTGCGTCAAGTCAGGCGAATACCGCATTCCCTTTGAACATCGATTCGATGCCAAAGGATTCGAACCGCTTCGCAACACGATGAATCGTATCGCCAATCGCTTGACGAACGCGATCATCGCGTCATCCGTCCTGATTTGCTC
>Ga0207037_10016_pt1 | contig 54597 bp, 53 predicted proteins | sample Alteio_BWMinCont_75_FD_153268 | JGI IMG/M metagenome (GOLD analysis project Ga0207037, IMG submission 153268) | Enriched cells from forest soil in Barre Woods Harvard Forest LTER site, Petersham, Massachusetts, United States -... | ecosystem: Environmental > Terrestrial > Soil > Temperate forest >... | reverse complement strand
TTGATCAATCGAGTCCACATGGATCAACCAGCGCTCGTCCATTTTGATGGTTTGCCCCAGTCCTTCAAAGGACGCGTAAGTTTCATTGCGGTCAAGGCCGAGTTCACCCCGCGTAATGTCCAGACGCCGGAGGAACGGATGACCCAGACCTTCGCCGTCAAAGTGCGGCTCCAGGACCCCCCGGCGTATCTGCGTCCCGGCGTGTCGGCGGATGTGACGCTCACTTTTGACAGTAAATAAAATGGACCGGATCGCCATCGAAGCGCAGGGTTTGACGCGAAGCTTCGACAAGCTCTTGGCGGTCGATCATATCAGTTTCAAACTTTGTTACGGGGAAATCTTCGGTTTTTTGGGACCGAATGGCGCCGGCAAAAGCACGACCATTCGCATGCTCACCGGCATTCTGGCGCCGACTGATGGTGGCGCGCGCGTGGCGAGTTTTGATATCAACAAGGATGCTGAGAAAGTCAAGGAATCGATCGGCTACATGTCCCAGCGCTTCAGCCTCTATCTGGATTTGACGGTTGAGGAGAACCTTTCCTTCTACGGCCGCATTTATCGTCTTGGGGCTGAGTTGCGCAAACGGATTTCCGAGGTTTTGGATCTGACGGGACTTGAATCATGGCGCGGTAGATTGGCTGGAGAACTCTCAGGCGGTCTCAAACAACGGCTGGCGCTGGCCAGCGCCATTCTTCATCGGCCACGCATTCTTTTCCTGGATGAACCCACGGCCGGCATCGATCCGCTGGCGCGGCGTTCGCTCTGGGAGCTCCTGTACATGACGGCGGAGGAAGGAGTCGCTCTCTTTGTCACCACGCATTACATGGAGGAAGCGGAACGCTGCAACCAGATCGCCGTCATCAGTCAGGGGAAACTCCTCACCATCGGCAATCCTAAGGAACTTAAAGATCAACTCAGCGGGCGGCTCCTGGAAGTCCAATGTGCGCCTTTGATGAAAGCCTCCCGTGTCTTCAGTGGACTTCCCGGGATGGGGGGGATCACCGCGTACGGCACCGCGCTTCACATCCATGTTCATGACGAGCAACGCGCCCGGGCCTCCCTGGAGCAAGCCGCGCGAACCCATGGCATCACGCTTTTCTCGGTGCAGCCCATCAGCGCGTCGCTCGAGGACGTCTTTTCATCGTTGACGGAGGACCATGAACGATCGATTTAGAGCCGTCGTTCAGAAAGAGTTCATCCATGTCCGGCGCGACAGGCGGACTCTCGCGCTGATCATCCTGATGCCAGTGATTCAGCTGATCCTCTATGGTTATGGCATCAATACTGATGTGAAGCATCTCAGTATGGCGGTTTATGACGAGGATCAGTCGCCGCTCAGCCGCCAGCTCGTGGAAAGCTTTGTGCAATCGGCCTATTTCGACGTCACCCTGAATGTCCATTCTGAAAAGGAACTTCGCGCAGCTCTTGATCTTGGCCGGGTGAAAGCCGCCTTGCATATCCCCCCTGGTTTTGCGAAGGACGCCCTTGGCAATCGCGGTTCAAAAGTGCAGATGCTGATCGATGGGACCGATTCCAACCCGGCCAATACGGCGCTCAACACCAGCCAGTCGATTGTTGCATCGTTCATCCAGAGCCAGCGCCTGGCAGAGTTGGTGGTCTCGCCGATCGATTTCCGTCCGCGTCTTTGGTACAACCCCGATCTGAAGAGTTCGTTTTTCATGATCCCGGGCCTGGTGGGATTGTTGCTGCAGTTGCTCGTTCCCATGATCACCTCCACGGCGCTCGTGAGGGAAAAGGAGCGTGGAAATGTTGAACAACTTCTGGTGACCCCGATCCGTCCCTACGAGCTGATCTTTGGGAAGATGGTCCCTTATGTTCTGATTGGGCTTTTCATCGCGGTGCTGATCATTGCCGGGGCCTGGGGTTTGTTTCATGTTCCGATCCGGGGAAGTTTTGTGTTCCTGATGATAGCGACCTTCATCTTTCTGCTGGTCTGTCTCGGCATCGGTTTGCTGGCATCCACGATTGCCGAGAACCAGCAGCAGGCGGCTCAGATCGTCATGATGCTGGCGCCTCCATCGATTTTGCTTTCAGGTTTTATCTTTCCGCGCGAGACGATGCCATGGCCTATTTACTATCTCGGCCAGTTGATTCCGCTGACCTATTTTTTGAAAATCATTCGGGGCATTGTCCTAAAAGGTCTGGGGCCGTTTGACCTGTGGGATCAGATGGTTCCACTGATTCTCATTGCGGTGGCTGTGATGACGTTGAGCGTATCGAGATTCAAAAAACGCCTGACGTAGCTGCTTTTAGCTCTTCGTGCCGCCGCGACGAATCGTGTAGCGCGTCCAGGAATTTTTAAATGGAATCAAACTGCCTCTTGGGTAGCAGCTTTGCGGTATTAAACTGCAACTTGAGCCTGTATGAGTGAGTCCACGTCCCTTAACCAGGAGGCGATTTGGTTCGATCTCGCAACCGTAAGGGCTACCAGCGAGCGAGCGAGGGCTCTGGACTCTTCATCATAAACAGGGGCAAAAGAGGAGTTGAAGAACCATTTCACGCGGCTTCGTACGTCTCAGTTTCGCGTTACGCAACAACTCAAACACTTGTTCCATCGAACGAGGCTCTTTTGGGTGAGACTTTATGAGTTTTGAGTCATCTTCAAATTGTATTTTGCACGTCGCTTTCAACCTCTATTGCAATCGAAACTCTATGGGTACTTCTACTTTGGAGCTGATGGGAATAGAAGCCATCTCTGCTGGCCGAAAGCTCCATCGTCGAACAGCATTGAGGGCGGCCTGATCCAGCAATCGATAGCCTGAACTCTTCTTGATTGAAATTTCTGACGGCTTCCCCTCTGCGGTAACTGCAACCTCAAGTAAAACCAATCCTTCTTGTCTATGTTGACGGGCAATCTCTGGATAGACAGGAGCCGGATTATGCAGATAATCCGGTTTTGCGGCGATAGCTCCCCCCACATGGGATTGCATCGTCACTTGGTCTTTGCCCTTCGAAGAGGTACTTTCCTCATGACGCACCGGGATGGGCGGCGGCTGGGGAGCAGGTGGCTGCTCGGGAGCGGGCATTTCTTCAGGTTTCGGAGGCTCCGGTGACGGCAGGGCCTGGACGGCGGGTTCTGGAGCAGCAACGAGATCCACCTCGATTTGAGGCGAACCGGCCTGAACTCCGTATTCCGAATTTTTGATGAACGCAGCCGCGAAACAAAAAAGGGCGGCATGCACCGACATGGAAAGAAGAAGGCCTGTAACCTGTCTCTTCATGGGCCTCGCTATTTCTTTTTTGTTTCGATTGCGATTTTTGAGATCCCTGCTTTTCGAACCTCATCGAGGACCGAAACAATATTTTCGAAAGACGATTTGGCATCTCCGTTGATAAAGATCTTAGGATCAGATTTGGATGCCTTCAATGAACGCAACCGCGACGCTAACATGTCCCTGTTCACCGGCTCTTGATCGTAAAACAAATCCCCCGTTGAAGTGACTGTAATGGACACGATTTCAGTCCGATCCTGGGGAGAACTCGTGGTAGCGGTCGGCAGTCTGACAGGAACTCCTTCGTTTCGCACCATGGAAAGGGAAACCATCATGAAAGTGGCTAAGAGGAAAAACATGATGTCGATAAAAGGAATGATTTCTAAACGAGGCCGCCGCCGTGATTGAGGCAAAGGGAGTGATGGCATGGTCAATCTCCTTTCGACAGGAGAATGGTGAGCCGGTTCATGGCGCCTTCAAGTTGGCGGCGCACCTTCTCAAGCCTGGCTGTGAAAAAGTTGAGTGGGATAATCGCCAGGATCGCCACACCCAATCCAAAGCTTACTGCAATCAACGCTTCAGCCACTCCGCCTGTGATCGCTTGCTGCTTGTCTGCGATCGCGTTTCCTCCAATGACACCAAAGGCTCGAATCATGCCCGTCACGGTTCCCAATAGCCCAAGGAGCGGCCCCAATGTGACCGCGGTATCCAGTGTGACGAGACCGCGATTGTGACGTTCTAACTCCTGACTCGAAGCTTCCAAGAGAGCATCATTGAGGGAGCTATGTCGATGCTCCAAACCCTGTATCAGGATACGCGCCACCCTGTCTTTCGAACCTTTTCCTGCTTGAGCCGCGTCCTCAATTTTACCGTGTTCGACAAGTTCAAAAATATGATGAACGGTTGCATGGTCCTGGCATCGCATTTCCTGAACAAGAAAAAGGGCCCGCTCAATAACCACCCCCAGCGTCACGATCGACAGCACAAGGATTGGCCACATGATAGGGCCACCTTTTAAAAAAAGCTGAAACATGTTGTTCCTTTGTCAAAACGAATAAGTGAGGCCGCCATAAAAACTTCTACGAGCTCCAAATTGAGGTGCTCCCACTCCAATTCCAGTGCCGTCCCGAAGTTCATAAATATTGTCGCAAACATTGATAATATCAAAGCGTAGTTTGAGGTTTTTGAGTTCTGCCCACTTGAACCCCTGTTCTACACCCACGTTAAGAGTGTTGTAATCGGGAAGATGGCCAGTATTCGCAAAACCGTTTCGCAGACCACTGCCATAAATCAAATCCGCATAGGGGCGGGTTTCATTCAGTTGATAAGACGTTCCAAATGAACCCGTGAAACGTTGGTCGTGATCTAGATGCACATCATTGCTTCGGATAAAATCAAGTTCATCCTGAGCAAATCGAAACTGAGCGGAACTGATGTCTCTGCCTGTCGCATGATCCCATGCAAAGTTGGCGAAAGCCTGGAACTTGTCCTTGCTATAGTTCGCCGAAACCTCACTTCCATAAATCTCGCCAGTCCGGTAGTTGAAGGCCGTCAAGATTGGAGCTGTCCCAAATTGGCCGTCATCAAGCTGATTGCGAGCTGTCTTATAGAAGGCATCAATCCCAGTTTGAAATTCGGGAAGGAATTTGTGAGAGATTCCTGCATCAAAGTAATGCGCTCGCTCGGAGACGACGGGATCATCTTGAAATGTCCCAGCAGGAGCACCGGTGGTGTTGGCAAATTTTTGCACGCTCCCTGCCGAAACAGCTTCCAGCGGGGGGGGTGTAAAATAGCGGGCGTAACCGGCGTGAATCGCCGTGTTTTTATCGATTTCATAGGTGCTATTGAGCCGCGGACTCAGCTGGCTTTGGGAAACGATGCCTTGATAGAGATCCAGACGGCCTCCAGCATTGACGGTCCAAGCCTCTGTGATTTTCCATTCGTCCTGAAGATAGAACCCGTAAAAATAAGCGGAATGAGAACTGGAGTCTTCAATTTTAAATGGATTGAAACCCGTTTGATCGCCGGCAGCGTCCGTCTGAAACACCCACGTGGTGTCTCGTTCATGAGAGTTCTCGGCATCCAAGAGAATGCCGCCCCGAAGAGTATGGCTTTCGGTCAGCTTATAGCTTGAATCAAGTTGCGCTCCATTGGAAAGAAGACTCCGTTCGGTCCTCCCTGCCAGCCCATTGAAAAATAAGTCCCCATTCACATCAGGCATAAACAGAACATCGCTATAGTGGGAAAACAGAGAGGCCTGGAAATCAAGATCACCGACTGATTTCTGGTATGCCAAAACTGCATAATAATTTTGTTCATTTTGCCTTTCGTCGAGCTGACTCGAATCGAACGAAGGGACACCATTGATCACCAGCGTATTTCCCGCTGGATCCGCTCCTTCTGTTTGCCCAGGGTTGTTTGGAATCTGAAAGTGATTATAGGCGCCGCTCAAAATCAGGCTGACGCGACTGGTGTCGTCGATCAGATAAGAAAGATAACTAAATCCTCGATATTGATTGCTGTTATCGTGAATGGCGTCTGGCTGGCTTGTGGGGTTCTCTATCCCGAGACTGTTTTGAAGGTAGCTTCCGGAGTAAAAATAATTGAGCTTACCTTGGTGACCGCCATATTCGAAGCTGGGCCGTAACGTGTCGTAACTCCCTCCGTACATGCTCGCGTCCCCTCCTTCATTGAAAGCTCCCTCCTTGGTATGGATGTCGACGATCCCTGCCGTGCGAAAGCCATATTGTGCAGGCAGTGCTCCTGTAATGAGGTCCATTTTATCAATGAGACGGGAGTCCAGTTCCGTGCTGAAACCCGTGATGCCTTCTGGAATCAGCACATCATTAATCCGATATTGAACGTTGGCGTGTTCGTCCCGAACGTGCATGAGTCCCGAAGCTGCGGAATCTTGGCTGACTCCGGGCAGCCGCAGAAGAACATGATTGAGAGGAGCGTTGTCTCCTTGAGATTGGGAGAGAATGTCATTGGAGTTGACGCTATAGACAGTGGCTCCCAACGACGGCGCAATGTGGCTTCGGGCTTCATTTAATTTCCCCACGACAACAATGGTGTTGAGGCGGGTCGCATCTGAATCCGATTCAAGAATCGGTTTTTTTAATTCTTCCGAAGCTGGATCGGCTGGAACATCAGCCGGTTTCTGGGTTGTTTGGGCAACACTCCTTTGTGAAAAAAATAAAAGGCTAAAACCAAATAAAAAAATACATGATGGTAAAATACGGTTATACGGCATATCTCCTCCTCCAAGTTAACGAATTCACATTTGTCCGACGCGACGACGGACAAAAGGCACCTTGCAATTAAACGGCGAGGTGCGGAGGAGCGCGGGCTAGAGAAAGCTGATCTCTGAGGAACGAGTGACGATGTTGCTCTTTTAGGACTGAAACTTCAAACGTGGGTTCGTAGCAAATTGAAGAAGTGAAAACGGAGACCGTTGCATAAGAAAGGTGATGGGCAATGGTCTGGCAAATCAAACAGTGATCGGGATCGTGATGGTGTTCTTTAGGAGCTGAAGAATTTGAAAGGCTTTCCCACTGAATGGTGGCCGATATCGAAAGAGCATCGTCTTCTCTAGTTTCTTGCCATTGATGAAGGGAGGGAAAGGTAGTCTGTGCTCCTGTCACGAGGAGGCAAAAAAGCGCAATAAATACTTTACAGAAAGAAGCACCTTTCATCTCTGATAGACTCTTAACTTAAACGCAAAAGATTTGCAAGTAAATTTAAAGAGGTCCTTATTCGGTGGATACAATTTTTGAGAGCAACCATTGAATGGCTGCTCCGGGCGATTGCTCTATGGTCGCGAAAATGTTATTTAGAAAGAAAGCGTCTATTGTTCCTCCTTAAGCAGACTCATTTCCCTTAACCAAGAGGCGATCTGGTTTCAACTCGGACTCGTTAGGGCTACCATTTTGATTTCCTGAAAAAAATCTTCATCCCTTGAACGACAGATTTGACGGGACTCCAATGGATGTGAATCTAGGATTTCGAGCCGCTTGATGCCAGGTCAGAGTTGTGCAGAGAAACAATGTTCAATACTTGTTCGGCAACAGACTTAAATCCTTTGATTGCATACGGCTTCAGGATGCAAGCAGTAGCGCCGACTGTACGCAGTTCATCAGAGAGGGTGGGAGAGAAGGAACCCGAGAAAACACAAATCGGAGTCGTGGTGAATTGAGACATTTTTCGCAGCAATTGGACGATCATGAGTCCATTTTCTTTGGGAAGATAGAAGTCGATAATGAAGATGTCAGGGACAAAATCCTCCTGTATTTTAATGACTTGGCTTAATTCTGTCCAACTGGTCACGACTGTGCAATTGGCGCCTTCTTGTCTCTCGCAAATCGCATTTTTTAACAGGAAAGCGTCTGAGAGATTATCGTCAACGATGACGAAAGTTCTTTGTTGAAAGGGCATGTCCAGGGCGCATCAGGACTTGCGCAGGTCCTAGGTAAAGGTTCATATAATTTGGTTTAACCTGCTTGTAAGTTGCAGTTTTTCCATTGCCACCTATGAAATATTCCTTGCGCCAGAAAAATTCATGCTCGATCATTATTTAAAGGGGAATTTTTACTGCAAGTGTAAACGATAAAATCAGGTAATCCCTTAAGCTCAATTTAAGGGACGCTATCAGGTGTCGAATTGTTGAAAAAATGCGCGAAAGCCGGCTTGCCCGCTCGGAAAAATTTCTGCCTCAACAATGTTAGGCATCATTCACGCGTATGACAACGACAACGACATTTCTACTGGTGGAAGATAACCCGAACGACGTGTTCTTGGTCGAGCGAGAGTTCAAGCGTGCCCCACATTTGCGCCTTGTCCATGTCGGTGATGGCAGAAAGGCTGTCCGCTATTTGATTGGCGAGGGAGAGTACGCAGACCGCCACAAGCATCCGCTGCCCGACGTCATTCTCTTGGACTTGAAGATGCCCGGATTCTCTGGCTTCGATTTCCTGGAGTGGTTGCATTCCGAGTCTCCCGGCGACGAGCGTTTGATTCCGGTCGTGGTCATGTCGTCCTCCTCGTTGCAACAGGACGTTAAGAGAGCCTACGCTCTCGGCGTGAATTCGTACATCACCAAGCCGGTAGATTGGGAGACATTTAGAGAGCGTATCAAGCTGCTTGGCATTTTCTGGTCAGAGCACGCGGAGACGCCGGAGATTCCACCACCATGATGCCTAATCGCTGCAGGTAACGCGGGATGGCGTCTCAAGTTCCGTTTCGCGGTTTACAACATTTTTTGGTCCCGCGTGTCTGAGCTCTGGATGTTCTAAACAGCCTCTTTGATTAAATCGACTTCCCTCAGCAAAGAGGCGATTTAGTTCAATCTCGCAACCGTAAGGGCTACCAGGGCTCTTCAGCTCTTCATCATAAACAGGGGCAAAGCCGTTTAAAACCTCAGCAACTACTGGGCAGCCTGTCACCTAAGGTCTTTAAGAAGGGTTCCGCGAATCTTTTCGATCACCAGGGGAGGCGTGATTGGCGACCAGTGAATGTCATCCGCATAATACAAATCAACCTGACCATTTGTGAGAACAGTCCTTAAAAATTTCTTGGTTGGAATGAATTTGACCGCGGTTCTGTCGAATCGCTCCGATAAAATATCCAGAAGCCTGTTTTCTGCATAGAATGGGTTTCGGATATAGGGATAATAAAGGTCGGCCTTGTCCGGGCACGGTAAAAGATAAAGGGCCACACCCTCCTTTCGAAGGCGTTCCGCAAGCGCGAGACAATTTTGGACCAGGGGCTCGAGAAGACGGTTGGAGGGATTGAGTCCATTCAGAAGGTCCAGGTTATAAAACAACAACTCATCCCCGTAAGAACAGGAAAACAATTTGCGCGTCATGGGAACGCGATAAGTGGCGGACATGCCGAAGGCATTGGGTGAAAATAAATAGCAAAAGTTGTACGTGAGGATTTTGAAGTTTCCGTTGTTGGCGAAGGTCACGGGTTTTTCCTCTACATTGTTGCGCGGATCGCCCATCGTTTGCTGACGGAGATATTCAGCGAAGGTCACGTCGGGCCACGCCGTCCTGTCTGAGGAAAGAGCCTCGAGAATATTGAATTCGACGAGCTCAATCATCACAATCCTGGTTTGGTGTTTTCGAAATACGCCTTCATCCGCCAGGCGGCGGATTTGTGCCGTGAGGCTCTGGCCGCTGCCTGTGGCATTGAAGATGAGAATTCTTGCGCCCGTTTGTGAGCCGATTGTCGAGGCGATGGGTCCCATAAAGGAATCACCCCACATCATAATGGGATAGTTCTGATCAGGCTCGAAACTCCTGGCGTCAAAAACGGCTTCCGCTCCCGTGGACGCCTCGTTGAATTTAGGTTTGTGATCTTCAAGGCCCACCAAATAGCCCATCCTTTTCAGATCTCCAACTTCAGGCCGCAGCAGGTGACGAGTGAAGGCGAACCACATGCTGAGGTGGAAAATCCCCATCGCAAGGAGGCTTGTTGAAAAAATAATCGAAGCCCTTCGCCAGCCTGGATCGGAACTCATAGAGTTAAAATTTGTAATAAAGAAATTCCGTGATGGAGTTGAGGGAAAGGCAGTTTTTCAGGAAGAGCAGGATGACAAGCGCGATCATCCAGGGGACCGGCCGGAATCGCGCCGTGATTTGCTGGGAGTTGGGTGCCCAGAGCGCGAAGGATCCCGTGGTGATGAGCCATGCTTTCTGCGTGAAATGGGGAAGGAAGGGATCGCCGGATGAAGTCGACGTGCAGTAAAGCCCTTTGAGACCCGTCATGTCTTGCGCGAAACTTGCGATGTCCGTGAGGGAGGCAGAACGAAAGATCGCCCATCCGAAGACAACTCCCGCGAGCGTCACTGTTTGACCCAGCCATCCCGGCAAGGCTCTTCCCCGCAGACCCCAGAGGTGATTCAGGGAAATCATCAACCCATGCCACGCGCCCCACAGGACGTAGGTCCAGTTTGCGCCATGCCAGAGGCCGCCGATCAGCATGGTGGTCCATAGGTTGATCACCTGTCGTGAGGTGCCGCGGCGGTTTCCGCCAAGGGGGATGTAGAGATAGTCGCGCAGGAAAAAGGAGAGCGTGATGTGCCAGCGCCGCCAGAATTCAATGATGCTTTTCGATTTGTAGGGAGAATCGAAATTGATCGGGAGCTCGATGTTGAACATCCGGGCGATTCCGATCGCCATGTCGGAATAAGCGGAAAAGTCGAAGTAGAGCTGAAGGCCGAAGGTCACGGCCGCCGTCCACGACGAAAAAAAGGCGAGCTGATGCACCTGCACAAAAGGATCGTGAACCCATCGGGCGAGCCGGTCCGCGATCACCAGCTTCTTGAATAGGCCAATATTGAAAAGGACGAAACCCCGCGAAAAATGCTCATTGTCAAAACGAAAGATGTCTGACGAAAGCTGCGGCAGGAACTGATAGTGCCGGACGATCGGCCCCGCAATCGCGTCCGGGAAAAAAAGAAAATAGAGGAGGAAATGAAGAAACGAATCCGATCCCGCCACAACCTCTGACCCACGGTAAGTGTCCAGCAGATAGGCGATGCCCTTGAAAGTGTAAAAGGAAATCCCGATCGGAAGGATGACTTTCGCCCAGGTCGCGTGGATCACTCCGGCCTGCAGGAGCGTGGCGCCGATGAAATTCGCGTATTTCCAATAGCCGAGCAGTCCCAGATTGAAGGCGAGCCCAATGTAAAGATTTGTCCGGATAGGTGACATTCTGAGCCTTCGGCCCCAAAAAAAATTGAACGCGCCGCTCACGAGGGGAATCCAGACAAAGACCGGATTTGCCCAAGCATAAAAGATGCACGAAGCCAGAAGCAAAGCCGAGAGGCTCATCCGAATCCACCGGCGCGAAGCAAGAAAGCGGAAAATAAGCAGGATCGCCGGAAGAAAAAGAAAGATGAATGCGCCCGTGTTGAACAGCATGGTAAAAAAGCGAAACGGATGATGATGCCGGCGGCTCGGCTATGTGAACGGAAACATTTTCAGGAAACAAGATCAGATTCCTAAAGATGGCCCGTCGTTTTTTCGCTGACCGCGTCCGGTCTGAAAATCCGCAACTCAACAGTTCACTTCCCACAACCAAGAAATGATCTGGTTCAGTCTCGCAACCGTAAGGGTTAAGTGGAACGCTCAGAGCTGTCGCTCATGAACATCAAAGGACCAAATTTCAACCTTTTGGCTTTGACCTTGACCGCAGCAAAGAGTGGGAGGAATGATCTCGCCTATGAAGATTCCTCGTTTCCTGTTTGCACTGGTGTTGCTCTGTGCGTTGACCGTGTCGGCCCAGGAAATCGAAAAGAAGGATGATCCGGAGCAGCGCCTCAAAGATCTCGGACAGAAGATCGCGTCCGCACACACCAGCGCCGAGGTTCGTGAAGCCACCGACGCCCTCAATGGCCTCATGTCCGAACTCAGAAAAGGGAACGCCGAAAACCAGAACCTTCAGAACGAGCGCATCCAAGCCTTTCGCAGAACCGCTCAGCGCTGGTCCCAAATATTGGTGCTAGAGGAGCAGGGTTCTGTTTCAGCAGCGCTGCAACGGTTGCAGGAAATGGAGCGTGACTCCTTCAATCAGGATCTGTCCTGGCTCCCGGCGGACCTGGTAAAAACGAAACGGCAGGCTTTGTTGCAGAAATTGGTTTCCAACGAGGAGATCGACGACCCAATCATCAAACAGGTTGACCAGATTGTGGCCTCGATCAAGTCGCCCTCCGATATCACGGATGCACGTATGAAGATCGAGCGTCTTAGCCGAGTTGTTTCATCTTTGGGATCTTCCCAACAATCGATCTTCAATCTTGTCGCAGAGTTAAACTCTATGGAAGTAGCGATGCGCGCTGGAGATCCATCCAGCGTCACGCTTTTCCGCGGTGCCATCTCTTCTAGCCCATGGCAGGACAAACTTGCGCCGATTCGAGAGCAGATCCTTGCGACGAGTCTGGTGACGCGATTTGATCTGCCAGAGTTTTCGACCGCTAAGGGCGAAACCGTCGTCGCAAAGCTCGAAGGGTTGGCCGATGCCGCGGCCGAGCGGGGTGAATGGGCAAAGACGCTCGAGTACCTTAAGGCTCTGGGTGTAGCGCGAGGCTACGCCGGGAATTATGGGATCGTGTTAGGATATGCGGATTCGGAATTCGCAGGCATCAGTGCCTTCGTCGCAGGTCAAAATCTCGAGAAAGCCGATCAATACGCCACAGCTGCGGATTGCTACCGGGCGGTCCTTCGCTCCATGGGGAAGCGTGTGCCCACGAAAGCGGCAACAGAGCGGCTGCTCGCTATCACAAAGGACCATCCCGAAGTGGCCCAATCCATTACGTCGACGCATGAGGGCGGTCCGCCTTTTTTGGGCCGGTAGACCGTTAGGGAAGTTCTCCATTGAAGGGGCACATATTATTTCGGCGATTCCCTAAGCGAGTGTAACTCTCTCAATCAAGAAATGATTTGGTTCCAACTCGCACTTGTTAGGGTTACCAGGGGCGCTTCGGCTCTTTACCATAAACAGGGGCAAAGCTAAAATTAGCACATTTGCATATGGACCATTTTCTGGGATTTTCAAGGCTAAGAGATATCTCCATTAGCAAGAAACTCTATTTTATCGTCGGCGCGATGGCTATATTGGTTGTTCTGGAGCTACTCACGCTTTGGTTTTCCATTCATACTCTTTCTTCTCTCAGAGCTCTTGTGGGAGGCGAAGGTTTGTGGTCCAAAGCACAAAAGGATGCCGTCTTTGAGTTGGAGAAATATTCTCGGACGCATAATGAAACTGCTTATCAAGCATTTCATAGATTCATGAGAGTGCCGTGGGGCGATCATCAAGCCCGATTAGAATTGTTAAAAAAAAATCCCAATCTTGAGATCATACGCAATGGATTTTTGGAAGGACGCATCCACTCTGATGATATTGACGGAATTACAAGGTTGATACGAAGATTTCATGAAATTTATTATCTAAAAAAAGCGCTTGCCTTTTGGGGGGATGGGGACGCCTTGTTAGAAAAATTGATTCCAATTAGTGAAAAATTACACGAGGAGATCACGTCGGCATCCACATCTAAAGTTAAATTGGATCTCTTTACTGCAGAGATAGATCCTATAAATGAGAATCTTACAACGCTTGAAGATAATTTTTCTTACACATTGGGGGAGGGATCGCGTTGGCTAGAACATCTTATTTTAGATCTGTTATTCATTGTTGCATTGACGGTTGAAATTACCGGACTTTCATTGAGTATCATCGTCAGCCGGAGCATTACCAGAGGCCTGAAGGAGATCAGCCGAGCCGCAAAAAACATTACAAAAGGAAGCCTCGGTGATCGGGCAACCGTGTTTTCAGACGATGAGATCGGAGGTGTCGCAGTTGCCATGAATCAAATGACAGAACAATTGATTCGCTCCAACAAGGAGCTGGGGCAATACGCCTATATTGCTTCACACGATTTGCAAGAGCCATTGAGAACCATCTCCAATTTCACGGGGTTGCTTCAAAAGCAATACAAAGGGAAGTTGGATCAAGATGGGGACAACTATCTTGATATTATCAGCAGTGCTGCGGATCGAATGCGCACGCTCATCAAGGAAGTGCTAGATTACTCCGTTCTGGGGCATGATAAAAGGATTGCCGTGATGGACTGCAACGCGCTCATGCAAGAAGTTTTGGAGAACATGAGCACGTCCATCAAGGAAAGTTCGGCTGAAATTCGCATAAAACCGTTGCCGGTCCTAAATGGCTTCTCGGAATTAAAAATGGTTTTTCAAAACCTTATCAGCAATGCCATTAAATTTCGAAAGCCAGACACACCTGTGATCATTACCGTTTCAGCGCGAGCGAGCGAAAAAGAATGGCTTTTCTCAATAAAAGATAATGGAATTGGAATTGAGGATGCTTATCACGAACGGATTTTTGCAATCTTCAGAAAACTGCACTCCAGGAAGCTTTATGAAGGCACAGGGATAGGTCTGGCTCACTGTAAAAAAATTATCGATTTTCATGGAGGAAAAATCTGGGTGGAATCTCAACTGGGACACGGCAGTACATTTTATTTCACAATTCCAATAACTGCTGCAAATGCCTGAAAAATTAAATTGCGTGCTGCTGATCGATGATAATGAGAATGACAATTATTATCACATGATCGTACTCAAGGAAGCGGACATTGCGCACCATATTCATGTTGCCGAAAGTGGTTCTGAAGCCTTGGACTATCTAAATCGGGAAAACCAAACGACAGAGCTGATATTTTTGGATATCAACATGCCCACCATGAGCGGTTGGGAATTCTTGGAAAAATACACCAAGTTAAGTCCCAATAAAAAAGCGCAAACGGTTATTATCATGCTCACAACTTCATTGAACCCTGCAGACAGAAAAAAAGCGCAAGAAGCCTCCGTCAATGGTTTCGAACTTAAACCCCTAACCACCGAGATAATCCAGAGGATTCTGAAAGAGCATTTTCAAACTAAAACTGGCTGATGGTGAGCAGCTTCTGCGAAGCTAGCATATTGCCGTCTTCAACAAATTCACTTGTTGAAACCAGAAGACGATTTGGTTCCGATTCGGAGTCATTTGGGTTGCCAATTTCGACATTTTCTCGAGGTTTCTTATTCAAGATTCATTTTGTGGCAATTTCACAATGGTAAACCAAAATTCCTGGATGGTTTTGACCACCTTTAGAAACTGGTCCACATCCACAGGCTTGGTGACATAGCAGTTTGCGTGAAGTTTATAACTTTTGATGATGTCTTCCTGTGCTTGGGAGCCGGTCATGATGACGACTGGAATTCGTTTCAAATCCGGGTCATTTTTGATTTCAGTCAGAACTTCGTGGCCGTTTTTCTTTGGCAGATTGAGATCGAGTAGAATCAGATCGGGGCGGGGTGAGGAGGAAAAACTTCCTTTTTTTCGGAGGTAGACCAGAGCCTCTGCTCCGTCATTCACGACATTGATATTGATTTTGTCGCTCTTTAATCCTTCAAGGGTCAAACGTACATCGCCGGGATTGTCTTCAATCAGAAGGATTTCGCTGGGAGTGTGAGGAGGAGTTCGATTCATGGTTTGATAGGTAAAGAGAAAAAGAATGTGGAACCTTTTCCGAGAGTGGATTCGACCCAGATGTGTCCACCGTGACGAATGGCGATTTTTACAAAAAATTTATCGGCCGTCCTTTACTTTTTGGAAAAACAATGTGTGTAAAAACACCTAGCAGATTATTTAAAAAAGGGATAGCAGCAAGGATCACAAAGAATCATTTTTTGTCAGGGCTGTTTTTCGCGCGGCCATTGGTATTTTTTTCAACATCCTGTAAATTGTATATAAGGGAGGTTGCCTTTTTCCTTGATGTATTCTATCTCGCGAGGAGGGTTGTGCGGGTGGAAGGGAGTGGGATATGGAAATCCTCTTTGCTAGAAAATCTCATGCGTAAAAAGTTTAAAACTTTGCCGTCAATTGCACTCTTGACGGCCGTTTACTTTGTTGCTGGCAAAATGGGGTTGATGCTGGCCGTGATCCACCCCAGCGCAAGTCCGGTGTGGCCGCCTACAGGAATTGCCCTCACGGCTTTGCTATTGATGGGCTATCGGGTCTGGCCAGCCATTTTTCTGGGTGCTTTTTTAGTGAATATTTCGACGGCGGGATCGGTTGTCAGTTCGGTTGGGATTGCAGCGGGAAACACGCTCGAAGGGGTGGTGGGCGCGTATTTGATGAACCGGTTTGCCAACGGGCGTAACGCGTTTGACCGGACCGAAGATGTTTTCAAATTTGTCTTTTTGGCCGGAATGCTCAGCACCCTGGTGAGTCCTATTTGTGGGGTTTCCAGTCTCGCATTGAGTGGTTTTGCGCCATGGGACGATTATTACTCCATCTGGCTGACGTGGTGGCTGGGCGATCTCAATGGCGATCTGGTGGTAGCCCCCGTGTTGATTCTTTGGGTAGTGAAGCGCCATTGGCGATGGAGTTACGCGCAGGTGTTTGAAGTGATGCTTTTTTTGCTGTGCTTGTTTACGGTGAGCCAGATTGTTTTCAGTGGATCGTTTCCTTTGGAGTTTGGGTATGTGCCGCTCCTCATCTGGGTAGCGTTTCGGTTCAGTCAGCGTGAAACGGCGATGGCGGTTTTTGTGCTCGCGGTGGTGGCTATTTGGAATACCTGCCATGGACTTGGTCCCTATGCAACGCCCTCTCCGAACGAGACGCTTTTATTGCTGCAGGCGTCTATGAGCTTTATTGCCGTGACAGCTTTGGTGCTTTCTGCGTCTGTGGCTGAACGAAAGCGGGCGGATGAGCTGTTGCGGAAGGCTTATGCCGAACTGGAAACGCGGATCCAGGAACGGACTTCAGAGGTTGTTAAGACATTGGAGGCACTCAAGGTAAGCGAAGAACGGTTTCGTTTGCTGGTGGATAGCATCAAAGACTATGCCATTTTAATGTTGGATCCCACGGGACGGGTGGTCAGTTGGAATCCGGGTGCAGAACGTATCCAAGGTTATCGGGCCCATGAAATCTTGGGACAACATTTTTCCCGTTTTTATCTTCCTGAAGAAACGATGCAGTTTCGGTTGGAACAGAAGCTGAAAACTGCCTCGGAAACAGGCCGCTTTGAGGAGGAGGGATGGATGGTGCGCAAGGATGGTTCGCGGTTCTGGGCTGGGGTGGTCATCACCGCGATCAAGGACGACAAGGGGCAGTTGCTCGGCTTCTCGAAAGTGACGCGCGATCTCACCATGCAAAAACAGGCCGCGGAGGCGCTGGAACGGAAGGCGCAGGAATTGGTCCGTTCCAATGCCGATTTGGAGCAGTTTGCCTATGTGGCGTCGCACGATCTTCAGGAACCCTTGCGGATCGTGAAAAGTTTCACTCAATTGTTGGCGAAGCGTTACGGGGATAAGCTCGACAAGGAGGCGACTGAGTTTGTCGAGTTTATCGTCGACGGCGTGACGCGCATGCAGCAGCTCATTAACGATCTTCTGGCCTACTCCCGCGTGGGAAAAGGGGCTCCTTTTTCAGAGTCGCTGGATTTCGAGGTGGTTTTCAGAAAGGCACTGGGGAATCTGCGTTCCGCCATTGAAGAAAGTCATGCGGTGATTACCCATGATCCTCTTCCCTCCCTCAGGGCCAATCCTACGGAAATGTTGCAGCTTTTTCAGAATTTGCTGAGCAACGCCATCAAGTTTTGCAGCAAGGGAAAGCCTTGTATCCATATTACTGCGGTCAAGCGCCAGGAGGGATGGCTGTTTTCCTTCCGGGACAACGGCATTGGCATTGATCCGCAATACATCGATCGGATTTTCGTGATCTTTCAAAGACTGCATGCGCAAAAGGAATATCCCGGAACCGGCATCGGCCTGGCGATTTGCAAAAAAATCGTGGAACACCATGGAGGACGCATCTGGGTCGAGTCTCAATCTGGCATGGGATCTGTTTTTTATTTCACAATACCGAATGTCGACGGAAAAGATGCCTGACCAATAGGGTTTCTGTGCGCAACTTTCTGTCTCGTTCCAGCGTATGAACATTTTTGATTAAGAATAATTTCTCGTCTACTGAATTAGGATTGATGCTCTTATAATTGTGGACAGCTGGAAATGTTGAGAAAACCAAGCACTTTAGGCTTGTCAAAATTCAGTATGAAATAAACAATTTCCGTCTAAAGATTGAGTTAAGTTTTTTTTGGATTACCTTTAATTAGGCACCCAGTGGGAGGAGAATCCGATGTTTGCCTTCCTTGCATGGAATGACCAGCCCGTCCAAGTATTGCTTGTAGAGGACAGTGTGGGCGATGCCGCACTGGTGAGGGGCTATTTGGAGCAGAGCAAGGTGGAATTTGAAGTGCGGCATGTCCTGCGTTCGTCCGAAGCGCTGGAATATTTGGCCGGAGCCGAGGTGGATGTGGTGGTTCTGGATCTGGGGCTTCCCGATTCCAAGGGGCTCGACACGCTTCTCAAGATGAGGGGGGCTGCCGCCGGATTACCCATCGTGGTACTGACCGGAATTAATGATGAGAGTTTGTCCATGCAGGCCCTTGAGCATGGCGCTCAGGATTATCTGGTGAAAGGCATGGTGGATGGCGATCTGCTGGTCCATTCTGTTTGTCATGCCATTGAACGCCACCGGCTTCACACGAAGCTGATCGAGAATCAGAAACTGGAAAGTCTGGCTTCCCTGGCGGGAGGGATTGCCCATGACTTCAACAATCTTTTGACGGTGATTTTGGGCAGGGCGGAATTGGCTCGCGCCGAGGGGACACCGGTCTGCGTGATGAAGGAAGCATTCACACAGATCCGGGATGCTGGCGACCGGGCGGCGGAGCTTTGCAAGCAGCTTCTCGCGTATTCGGGAAAGGGCAATTGTGTGCAATTGCTCTATGATTTAAGTGTGGTGGTTGAGGAGATGTCGCCTTTTCTTCAGCAGTCGGTGGCGGGGGATGTGCAATTGAAGCATCAACTGGAAAATTCCATGCCGCTGATCCGGGCGGACATCACGCAACTTCGCCAATTGGTGAGGAATCTCGTTCAAAATGCCGCGGAAGCCATCGGCTCTAAACAGGGGATCATTACGATTGGCACTCGGCTGATTCATGCCGACGACAACTATTTGGGAAAAACGCTTTGGGGGTTGGGCCTTGCGGAAGGCGACTATGTCTGTCTGGAAGTTTCGGATACGGGTTGTGGCATTGATTCGGCCATCCGAACGCGTATTTTTGATCCTTTCTTTTCCACGAAATATTTTGGGCGTGGGCTTGGTCTGTCGGCAGTCCAGGGTATTGTCCGGGCCTGCCACGGGGCTCTGCAGGTGGTCAGTGAACGTGGCAAAGGCTCGACCTTCACGATTTTATTTCCGGTTTCGGCGGCGCCTCCGAGGAAGGAAAAAAATCGGGCTGGCAGGGAAGTTTCGCTGCGTGCCCCGTCCGGACAGGGGATCATTTTGGTGGTGGATGATGAGAAAAGCATTCAGGAGTTGCTGGGAGAAAGCATCGAGAGCCTGGGATTCAAGGTGTTGTACGCCAGTGATGGAATGGAAGGGGTGGAGAGTTACCGCAACTACCAGAAGAACATCGATTTGGTTTTGCTCGATATGACCATGCCTCATTTGAATGGGGAGCAGACGTTGAAAAAGATCCGCCAAATCAATCCTCATGCGCGTGTTGTTTTGATGAGCGGTTATCCGAAGGAGGTCTGTGCGAATCTTTTTGAGGAGGAAGTTCCCAATGGTTTTATCCAAAAACCTTTTCGGCTTGCCGATCTGAGCGGTAATATTCAAGTTGCGCTTGAGGGAAGCCCCCATTCATGACCATTTTACCTCCAAAGGAGAAAACCGTTTTGGTGGTGGATGACAATCCTGGGGACCGGAGGTTGATCTCCATGGCGTTGAAGGAAAGCGGCTGCCATGTGTTGGAGGCGGAAGGTGGGGAAGCAGCGTTGGAGATCTTTCGTCAAAATTCTTCCGTCATCGACATGGTTTTGACGGATATCATTATGCCTCGCATGGATGGCGTACAATTGGTGGAGCGCATCCGGGGGATAGCCCCACGAATCAAAGTGATCTTTATTTCGAGCTATAAACGCAGACTGGATGATGGCATTGACGGTCGGCCGATCCATTTTGTCGAAAAATCTTCGGATTTTTCCCCTCTGGTGGAGACAGTCTGGAAGGTTTTTGAAGAGCCGCCCCCCCTGAAAAAATGGCTGGCAAAAATGGGGTTTTACTGACAGGCCATCATTCCTCCGTTGTCGGTGCTTTCGTTGGTTAAAAAGAACCCCGTCTTTGAGCAGATTCACTCATGCAGCTAAGAGGTGATCTGGTTCCAAATAAAATTGAAGCAGCCCAACGCGAATTCTTGTACCCATCGTACAAGAACGACTTGCCTTAAAGTTGGGCTACACGGACAGGACCAATTGCCCCTCTCAAAACGTGACTGGCGTCAGATTGAGGGTTCGATTATCTTCACGCCATCAGCTACGCTGTCGATCTGGACACAAGAGGACAAGACACAACATCATGGATAGAGCAGACAAACAGGAAACACTGAGCAAGGTCCCGGAAGTTACCCTTGCGTTCTGGGTCATCAAGATCGCCGCAACGACACTGGGCGAAACCGGCGGCGATTCTATCACGATGACGCTTAACTGGGGTTATTTTGTCGGCACGGCGCTCTTCCTGGGGCTGCTTATCGTGTTTGTGATCGCTCAGATCTTGGCAAAGAAATTCCATCCTTTTCTTTATTGGGCGACCATCGTTGCCTCTACCACCTTTGGAACAACGATGGCTGATCTTGCCGACCGGTCTCTCGGCCTCGGTTATACGGGTGGCTCGACACTTTTATTTGTCTGCCTGATGGCCGTTCTGGGCCTTTGGTATTGGTCGGAGAGAACCATTTCGGTGAACAGCGTCACTACCCCGAAAGTGGAAGGCTTTTACTGGGCGGCCATTACCTTCTCGCAGACTCTTGGCACCGCGCTGGGTGACTGGATGGCCGATACCGGAGGACTCGGCTACGAGCGCGGCGCGTTTGTTTTTGCCGCTGGCCTGGCGGTGATTGCGGCTCTTTATTTCTGGACGAAAATTTCCCCCGTCCTGCTATTTTGGGCGGCCTTCATCCTTACAAGACCCCTCGGTGCTACTGTCGGCGATTTCCTCGATAAGCCGGTGGACCACGGCGGCCTTAATATGAGCCGCCCACTCGCTTCGGCAGCGATCGCAGCGTTCATTCTCGTGTGTCTTTTCGCTTTACCCCAACGAGCAGGGAGGCACCTCCGTCAAGTGAGGTGATTCAACAACTTCACTTCCCTCAACCAAGAGATGATTTGGTTCAATCTTGCAACCGCAACCGTTTATGCAGCTCTTTGCCAAATTTGCCATCGTTCTCTTCCGGCAAAAAGAGGGAGCGAATCACGAACTGGGAGGTCTTCTATGGCTCTGAAGTTTCCTGAGAGCAATTTCTTGGCCCATTCCGGCGATAGTGGATATGGCGGAGAATCTGCTTCCTGGCCATAAAAAAAGAATCCAAGCCATCTTCCTGAGGGTCGAAGAAGTTCTAAGATGCGCTGAACGCAAGATTGCCATCGTTGTGGTGGTAAAGCGCAAAGAAAAGTGCACTCGTAGATGACGTCATAGGAATTGGAAATGACTGCGGGATCAAAAAAATTGGCTTGGATGACACACGACGAATATTGTCCAAGTAGCTTGCGAGCCCGTGTGACGGCGGCTTCGCTAAAATCCACACCAAGAACATCCCATCCAGCGCGACAAAAAGCTTCAACTTCATAGCCAGACCCGCAACCTGGAATGAGCACCCGCCCACGCTCTTTCTCTTGAACAAGGAAATTCCGGAGACCCTCGGGAATAGTGCCGAAGTCCCAAGGCGTCTTGCCTGTACGATACCGCTCGTCCCAGAAAACAGGCTCGTCAGTGGCACGTTTGAATTCTGGGTTCATGGAGGTAAATCAAACCGATGGTGACACTTGTCCCTCCCTAAGTAAATTCACTTTGGTTCAGGGACTAGTCACATGGCTTGCAGTTGCTTGATTTTTGCACTCCTGCCTTAATTTTGCGTCGACCCCGTTGATTTGAGCGTCTTCCTTCTCAAAAAGTATCGCCACCGAATCGTTTTCATGCGCCTTCCGAAAGTTTTTCTTTTCATTGAGAGGAATCGGGAAAACAAATGGTTCAGATAGCACCTTTTGAACGTTGGGATCGTAAAAATTCACCACCCAAACGTATAACCCCAATGAAACGAATCAATGACTAACAGAAACAATATGGTGATTAATGGATAACGCACAAAGCCTCCATTTTTGAAGCAATTCGATCCAGCAACCGTTTGGAGTGCCATTTTCAGGTTTGACTAATGGAGACGACGAACCAGGGCGTCAGGCGGAGTTATGCTGACATACTTTTTAACTTCGGGAAGATAACTTATCGGAAGATAGGCCAATACCACATAGGTTTTTTCTTCACGAGATCTTACTTTGAGACTTAAAAACCAAATCCCTTTATTGCCAAGATCATATTCTGGAATATTTTCCCATTCGGCTTCATCCCAGTTCACATGCAGCGTATTCATAGGGAGGTCGCCTTGGAGAACATTATCGATGGCAAGATTGGCATCCCAGAAATACCGAGCACCCTTCGTTTCCGAAGGCAGTTTTAATCGATAAGTATAGATTTGGCCAACCACCACAATGTTGGTTTCACGAACCCAACTACGCACATTCTGAGTGGGATTTCTCCCACAGCCAACTCCTACCAGGCATCCCAGAATCAAAGTCCATGCCAACCCTTTAGTATGCCAATTGATAAGATTATCATCACTGAGAAAAGGCATGCTTTATCCTGATAAATTTTTTCTTATCCAAGAATGCCGCTCTTTCGGTGGGTCACTCTTTCGCAGATATAGAGGAGCACTGCGGATGCCACTTTGTTTTGCTTTGACCTTGACCGCGGGTGAAGAGTGGGAGAAATGACCCCATCCAAGAAGATCGTCATCTACAATAGCAGGCAGGGCCTTGGCCTTTGAACTCGGTCAATCTATGCTAAGCACCCAGGCTGCAACGGAGTGGCCGCTCGCCATCCCAAAGTAGCCCAAGCCGTCATGCCGTGCATGAGTGATTGCGGGATGATCATTAAAGTAAAATTTCTTAAACAAGGTCTTCCGCAACTTCTGGTTTGCGCAAACGCAGAAGGACATAGCAATTCCTTGCAAGGAATTCGTAGCTCCCAATCCCAATGCATCCTGCTTTCAGACAAATGAGAGACATTGACTTTTTTGATCGTGTTCGTGACGGTAGATGCTCTTAGGAAAAACGGTCGGACCCAAATCCAACTAAAGAAGAAACCAGGAACTCATGAACAAAAAAACGAAAGCACTGATCGCAAGCGCAGCCATCGCCGGTTTGATTGCCGGCACAACTTCCGCCTATGCTGGCACATTGGACAGCGGCAAGGCTGGCATCTCGTCTCTGAGCGTCGAAAAAATGGGATGCAGCGGCAAAGACGGGTGCAGCGGCAAAGATGGATGCAAGGGAAAACATGATTGCAAGGGCCAGAACGATTGCAAGGGCCAGGGTGGCTGCAAAGCCGGAGACAACGGTTGCAAAGGCAAAAACACCTGCAAAGGCAAGGGTGGTTGCAAAACCCAGAGCGAAAAGTAAAATTCCGGATCATTCTCCAGGGATCGGATTGACTTCCGGTCCCTGGTGGAACCTTCCCCCATGCCGGCAAACCGATTCAACGGTTTCACCAATCTTGGAGTGGGCATTGGCCTGCGCATCCCCCATTACGACCACATTTTGACACGCAAGCCTGCAGTCGACTGGTTTGAAATCATCTCCGAGAACTTCATGGTCGATGGAGGAAGGCCTCTTCAAATCCTCGAACGCATCCTAGAACAATACCGTGTGGTCCAGCATGGGGTTTCGATGTATTTCGGTTCCGCTGAACCCCTGAACCGCATGCATCTGAAACGTCTGAAAACCCTCGTCAAGCGCACACAGACCCCCTGGCTTTCCGACCATCTGTGCTGGGGAAGCGTGGATGGCACCTATACCCACGATCTGCTGCCCATGCCGTATACGTTCGCGGCGGCGCGCTTCACCGCCCAAAAGATCCGAGAGACGCGCGATTTTCTCGAAGTTCCCATCGCTGTGGAAAATGTGAGCAGTTACGCGGAATTCCATGCCTCGGAGATGACCGAGTGGGAGTTTCTTTCCGAGGTGGTCGAACTGGCGGATTGCGGCATTTTGCTCGACGTGAACAATATTTACGTATCCTCAAAAAACCATTCCTTCAATCCCTACGACTATCTTGACAGCGTCCCTCACAATCGCGTGGCGCAAATCCATATCGCTGGCCATTCGAAGTACGAAAAATACATCCTCGACACCCATGATCATCCCGTGCTGAACAACGTGTGGAAACTTTACGCGCATGCTGTCCGTCTGGTGGGTGACACCGCCACGCTTCTGGAATGGGACGACCGCATCCCTTCATTCCAGGAGGTCCACCGTGAAGCCCTCAAAGCCAACCAATTTCGAAAGACACTCCATCACGAATATGTCGCGACCTGATGCAAGCACCCTATCACAATTGAGAGACCTCCAGCGGCTGATGGCCGGAGCGATCATGCATCCGCTGACACCGCAAAACCGGATGCAACTCCGTTGGAAGGATGGACGACGGACTTCCGACGTCGCGGCAACCTTCATCAAACCGAATGACCGGCTCACGTCATTCGAGCGGCTCGAGATCTACAACCGGCAATATTGGTTCCGCCTTCTCGATTGTTTTTACGAGGATTTTCCAGGTCTGCGCGCGGTCATTGGAGAGCGCAAATTCATGAAGCTGGCCGAGAGCTATATCGAGCGTTATCCCTCACAGAGTTTCACGTTGCGCAATCTCGGCAGCCGTCTTGAAACATTCCTGGGCGAGGAATCGCGATGGACCGCATCCCACAACCACCAGCTGGCGCTCGACACCGTCCGGTTCGAATGGGCGCAAATCGAGGCATTCGATGGTGAAGCTCGCCCTATCCTGACCAAGGAAGATCTTGAGGGAAAAGACCCTTCGCGCCTGCGCTTAAAACTCCAGCCTTATCTCCAACTGCTCGAGTTTGAATATCCAGTTGATGATTTCCTCATCGCCATCAAAAAACGTGAATCCTCTCTTCGTTCCGAGGCAAGTAACGCCATGAATGCGGAGCGAAAAACGACGCGACGCAAAAAAACGCCCCTCCCAAAGCCTCAAAAAACCTTTGTAGCCGTCCATCGGATGAACCATGTCATCTATTTCAAAAACCTCGAGCCGGAAGCCTACCGCATCCTGCTTGCCCTTAAAAAGGGCGTGACCTTGAAAGCAGCCTGCGCCGCCGCCTTTTCACCAAACAACGCCGACATGGGAAAAAAAATAGAACGCGTTCAACGCTGGTTCCAAAACTGGATGTCGCTCGGCTGGTTTTGTAAATAATAATCTGCATTGGTCAGCGCGAATAAATCCTTCGGCCGTAAGAACGGGGAGGTTCCAGTGGATGCGACAAAAGCATGCTTTTCCAATCAAGTGTTTGAATAACCCTTTTTCGAACCGGCACCGATAAAGCATTCAAGCTCGCATTCCTGTTAAAATCGAGGTTTGACGTCCATTCATGACGGGATAGCATAGAGCCGGACCACAATCGCAACTCAGTTGCAGACCTGCGCCAAAGGCCCGGTATGAGTGTCCCCACCGTCAACCCTTCTCCCGCAACGCCGGCGGTGTTGGCAATTTTCGCGCTCACCTATTTCGGCATCGCGTTGGGTCATGTGCCGGGCTTGAAATTGAACCGTACCGGCATCGCGTTGCTGGGTGCGATTGCGATCCTGATCTTTTCCGGTCTGCCGACGACGACTGTGATCGGTTTCATCAACTGGCCAACGGTCCTTCTCTTGTTCGGTTTTTTTGTCCTGTCGGCACAGTTGCGCCTGTCTGGTTTTTTCGATCAGGTCGCCAACAACATTTCGGCACAGCTCGAAAATCCCGCGCGGTTTTTGCTGACCCTGATGCTGGTGACAGCGGGGTTGTCGGCGTTTCTGAACCATGACATTGTCTGTTTTGTCTTCACGCCGGTCGTGGCGACCGCCTTGCTCCGCCGGCAACTCAATCCCGTCCCATTCCTCATCGCGTTGGCGATTGCCAGCAACATCGGTGCGGCCGCCACACTGGTCGGCAATCCGCAAGATATGATGATTGCCCAGATTGCCGGGCTGGATTTCGGGCGCTACGCATTTTGGTGTATCTTGCCGGTGTTGTTTGCACTCAGTTGTGCTTATGCGCTCATTTGGACGATGTCCCGCTATGATCTCGCGTCCACTGCGTCGGTGCCGGCCAGCGTAAAGCCATCTCCCACTCCGTTCAACCGCCCGCACACGATAAAAGGTTTGGTCATCCTGGGATTGGTCATTGCGTTCTTTTTTTCGTCGGTGCCCAAGGAAATCATTGCCTTGACCGCCGCTGGAATTCATCTCGCTAGCACGAAATTCCGCACCGAAGATTTGCTAGGGCTGGTGGACTGGCCCATTCTGGTCTTGTTTATGGGATTGTTCGTGGTAACCGGCGTCTTCCAGGCCACAGGTTGCGGCGAACAAGCCGTGCACTGGCTCGCGCGCGGAGGCTTGAACCTCCAATCGCTCTCCATGCTGGCCCTGGTGACGGCCGTGCTTTCCAATCTGGTCAATAACTCCGCTGCGGTGCTGCTGCTCGTGAAGGTGGTTAACGTGGCTCATCTGCCGACGGCCTATGTGTTGGCCTTGGCCAACAGCTTTGGCGGCAGCCTCATCATCCTCGGCAGCGTGTCCAACATCATCGTCGTCCAACAAGCGCGCGAACTGGGGATCAACATTTCCTTCCGTGATTTCGCCCGCTTGGGCGTGCCGGTGACGTTGGCTGCCATGGCCGGCCTGCTGGTATGGGTGAAGCTCAAGGCTTGAAGCGCTGAACCATCAACGCAAAACCAACAAAGACTCCTGGAAATAGCACGACTCGCTCCCCGAAAGAAGCGCTTGCACCGGGGCATCCTGACAATCAAACAGCCGATCGTCAATCGTTCAAGGTCTGTTACCTCTTTTGCGCAGAAGCGTGACGATGTCGCGAAATTTCGCTGCGTTCGCGGGAGAGATTTCAGAAAGTTTTTCGTGCGCTTCAAGCATTTCCTGGGACTTGGCTTCCTTCGAAACCTGTCCGGCCTCGAGTTCCAGCATGTTTCCAGGTTGAACGGTCTGACGCGTGATTTGAAACAACGACTCGATCCCGAGATTTTCCAGCATGACCATGATGCGGTCCGTGGGATTGAGAATCTGGATGAGAGTGGATGCGCGTGCCCGAACCTTGGATGAGAGGCCCGCCAGGGTGCCGAGGAAGGTGCTGTCCATGTAGGTGCACGAAGTCAGATCGATCTGGAAGAGTGTCTTGTTCTGTTCCAAACATTCCAGCAGATATTGTTTCAGCAAATGGCTGTTCAGCTGCGTTCCCTTGCCTCGAATGAGAAAAACGACAGTGCCTTCATGTTCTCCGACAAGAATACCGGAAAAATCCTCGTTCTCATCCATGGAGTCCCATGGATCCCCCTCATTTTGATCAAGACGCATCGAAACAATGCATTTTTCGCGCTTTTGGCCGATGTTCAAGCATCAAATCGGCAGAAACCGGCCAGTACTGGTTACATTGTGACTCATCTCGAGTGAGTGGATAAAGAAACTCCAAATTGGACGATGTGTCGGTCGTTCCGGAAAACCCTCGTCCATGGCGATTCTCGCAATGGAAGGAGCCCTTTGTCGGCGTTTTTACCCCAAAGCGACCCCCCCAAATGTTTTTTCGGAAGTCCTAAGGACTTTTTATTGGCAGGTCATCTCCCGCTCAAGCAGCATTCTCTTTCGCTGGACACCCCACCGGTAGCCCGAAAGCTTGCCGTCGTTGCGCAAGACCCGGTGGCAGGGAATGGCGACCGCGATGGGGTTTGAGGCACATGCTTGGGCAACGGCCCGGACCGCTTTCGGCGCGCTGATACGTTGTGCAATATCGGTATAGCTTGCGGTCGAGCCGACCGGAATCTTACGAAGGGCCTGCCACACTTTTTGTTGGAAAACCGTGCCTCGCACATCGAGGGGTAAATCCAAACCGACTTTCGGCCCCTCGACGAACGCGACAATTTTGGCCACCATCTTTTCGAAGTCGCGGTCGCCGCCGATCAGATTGGCGTTTGGAAAGCGGTCTTGAAGGTCTTGGGTGATGAGGTTGGGGTCCTCGCCCATCAGGATGGCACAAATCCCTTTTCCCGACATGGCAACAAGGATCAAACCGAGCGAGCATTCGCCAATGGCAAAACGGATCAACTCTTCAGTTCCACCGTCCCGGTAATATTTTGGTTTCATGCCGAGTGAATGAAATCCCACTTCAATAGATCATTTTGGGGATCATCGTCAATGCACGCCTTCACGTAAAAATGCAGCAAAAAGTTTTTCTTCGCCTTTGGTGATGACATAACGGCCTATGCTGAAGGGCGAAGTCGTGGAATAGACCGGATTATTTGCGACAGTGAAGATGCCATCATAACCCGCATCGATGATTTTTGTCTGAACCTCTTGATTGTATGCCCCGTAAGGATACGCAAAAAAATGGATTGGCTTCCCCAACTTCTGTTCCAAAATGGATTTGGAAACGACGATTTCATCTGTCAGCCATTGGTCATATTGCTCAGGAGTCTTTCCATTCTTATGGTTAAGAAAGGGATGATCCTTAGAGTGACATTCGATGTCCACGCCATCGGCTTGAAGATTTAACAAATCCTGCCAGCTTGCGGATTGGGAAGAAGTTCCAATAAAATCGGTATAAACAAAAAAGGTCCACGGATAGCCATGATTTTTTAAGACAGGTGCGGCGTAAGTGACAACACTTTTGTAGCCATCGTCGATGGTGATCGCCACAGACTGGGTTGGCAGACTGATTTCATGTTTGAGAAAGTGAAGAAGGTCTTCCAGCGAGACAACATGGTAGCCATTTTCCTTGAGAAACTGCATTTCAGTTTCAAAGACATCCTGGCTCATGACATAAATATTTTTCGACTTTTTACTGGGACCTGTGAACTGATGATATCCAAGAACAATGACACCGCAAGTAGAGGAAACGCCGTTTGTCTCATTTGACACGGCGTCTGTCATTCCAACTTTTGAGTCTGTTTGCTGAGAAGAGGAGGCCGGGGCCAGAGCCGTTGATGAACTGCCAGCAGTGCGGAATTCTTTCGTTGTTTGAGCCCTGCAGATATCGAAAAAAATTAGGAAGCCGATTGTGAGAAAAACCAGGGCAATGAAGGATGCGATATGACGGTTGTGGGGCATGGAAACTTTAAAATAAGAGAGTGTCCCGGTTTTTTTGAGAGATTTGGATTAGAAGTAAGAGCTTAACAAATGTCCATTGAGATCCAAAGGATGATGCATTTTGAAATTGCGCCGTCGAAAAATCGGAGTTGAATCGGACGGCGTGACCGGCAGCAAGTTTTGGATTCAATTGCCGGCCGCAAAAAGCTGAAGAAAAGCGCGCGGCTTGACGAGGAGCTCACTTCACAACGATATTCGACAAGTCGAATTTCGGTTTGGGTGTCTTGATCTCCATGGCTTGAAGATGCTCGATGATGATGCGCGAAATGGCGAGGTTGCGAAACCACTTTCGATTCGCTGGAATGATGAACCAGGGAGCGCGCTTGGTGCTGCAGCGGCTCAACACTTCCTCGTATGCAAGCATGTAATCGGTCCAATATTTGCGCTCCTTGAGGTCGTGCGGATCGAGCTTCCAATTTTTCTTAGTATCATCCAGTCGTGCCTGCAACCGTTTCTTCTGTTCATCTTTGCTGATGTGAAGAAAGAATTTGAGAATGGTCACGCCGTTCTTTGCGAGAAATTCTTCGAAGGCGTTGATTTCATCATAACGCCGCGACCAAACTTTTTTCGGCTGCAGACTGTGGACGCGCACCACAAGGACTTCCTCATAATGGGAACGATTGAAAATGCCGATCTCTCCCTTGGAGGGAATGGCTTTATGAACGCGCCAGAGAAAATCATGAGCAGCTTCCTCTGCGGATGGAACCTTGAAAGCAGTGACTTTACAGCTCTGGGGATTAAAACCCGACATGACATGTCGGATGACGCCGTCTTTGCCGGCGCTATCCATTGCTTGCAAGACGATGAGAAGGGATCTTTCTCCTTCAGCATAAAGACGGTATTCCAGATCCACGATGCTCGCGATATCCTTGACCAGAATTTTCTCCACTTGGTCTTTTTTGAATCCGGCCGTGAAACTGGGATCGTAGTGCGAGAAACGTACTTTTTTACCGTATTTGACCTGGAAGAGCTTTGAGAACTTCATGAATTCATTTTATACGTGAGTTCCCAAAACGCGATCTTATCCTGCATGCTTGTGAGTGGGAATATCCACGATTCATGGGTTCAAGATATGGCATTTGATCGGCTCTGCCACTCGGCCTGATGGCTCGAGTCATTGTGAGTACGAAAGCCGTGCAGCAGAGGCAGAAATCCAACATCAAGGCAGGAACTTCTGTGGATTTTTCAGTTTTGTCGGAAGATATTTTTCGATGACGTGATTGAGCCCATGTTTTGCGAACGCCTGTTGTTCCACACGTACGCCCATCCGCAGCATCTGCTCGATCGCGTCTCGCCATGGCTTGTGGAATTTGATAAATGGATCGTTCTTGAGCGCGTCCTTGGCGCGCTTCACATCGACTTCTTGCAGCGGATGGGTGGCGTCCTGGAGCTTGAAGTCAATGATGTCCTGAGGCGTGACGCCGAGATAGCTCGCCTGAGGCACGCAAAAAAAACGGTTGAGGTGCGCGTTATTACCCGAACCGACTTTAAGGGTGCGATAGATGTTCGTCATCCCATAGGGGTCGCCGTCGACGAACGCGTACACGGTGAGTTTTTTCTCATCTGCAAGACGGCGGATAAACCGCCGGCACGCACGCGTCGGCACGCCTCCGAGCGAAATCAGGATGCAATTGGCAGTGGTGTAAAAATTATGTTTTACGAGGCGCTGGAACATGCCGGCAGTTTCGATGGCCAGGATGAATTTTGCGTCGGTTTTGAATTCCAGTTCTTCGCAGGCTGTTGGGATCGAATAAGAACCGGTGCCAAATTTTGTGCAGTCGATTTCAATTTTCTTTCCGGTGTCAGGGTCCTTGTCCAGGACGATGAGTTTGCCGGCGACATCGCCGCCTTTTTCCTCCGGAATAAATCCAAGTCGTTCACGGTTGACTCGGAAATGAGCCTCCATGTCATCCATGATCGCGTCGGACTCGGGTTGTTCGAGAAAGCGTGCCTCGCCCCAGTTTTTGGAAACATAATAAGCTTCGCGTTTTGTCGCCATGTCGTCTTTGCGCACAATTTCGTGGGAAAGTGCCATCATGCGCATCACCTGTGCGAATGTTTTGACCGTATTGTAGCTGAGCGTGCGCTCTTTGACTTTGTCGCCGATTTCGAAGAAGCCCTTTTTCTTGTCGTATATCACGTTATCAAGGCTACGCAATGGGAAGTCGAGTGACGGGACATGCTTCTTCAAGATCGTCTGGTAGAGAAGATCGGCGGTATCGCGGATCATTTTTTCGGTTTTCTTGTCCATAAAATTTATGAAGAAGGTGCGGAGGGACGGGAAAGAGCCTCGAAGAAGGACTCATCTCATGGGCTGTTTCCGTCATTTGCTGTTAAAACAGTCTCTGATTCAATAACCCGTGTTCGCATCTTTGGGAGGACATTCATTCTCTGGACCTTTCCAAGATGTCGGTGAGCAGATCCAGGATTTTTTTTTCATCCTTTTCTTTGAATGAAAGAATTTCACGCAGGCCGATGCCGATGTGAGGCAAATAGGACTTGATGTAGTCTTTCTTCCTACGAGCTTCAGCTTCGCGGCGCCCTTTGCGAATAAAGGCGTCCAGCCGGCGCCCGCATTCCTGCAAAGCAAGTTTGATTTCGTGGATGATTTCGGGGTAGGACGCCACCGCTTCTTTCGATTCGGAAGTGAATGGCACCCAAACGCTCGCCATGTGAACCGCCATGAGAATCGGACCCGAGGGAAGAGCGCCCTTGGATTGATCGATGCCATAGTTGCGCCAGCTTGTTTGCAGGACGCTCTTGGAAATCGCGCAAGCGCTTTGCTGGTAAAGGAGGGGCACGCGATTAGCAAAACGCATCAGATCCACGAACTCCTCTGCGGGAAGTTTACCGCCATAGGCGATGGCGACTTCGATTTGGAATGGATTTCCTCGGTAGACAGCTGGAGGTCGGGTGATCGCCGTGTAAAAATCGGCTTCGACGTTTTTTTTGATCCCCTGCAGGAGAGCATTTTCTCCGATGGGGGACAGGCAGTCTGTCGGCGGTTTCATCAATTTTGTGGCATTGATGGCGCGATAAAGTTTGTCGGCTTCATTGTGAGCGATGTCCTTCGGCCTCGCTGCATCGGAAATGCCGGCCGTTTTCAGAATGTTCGTGGCGACGGCGCTGGAGACCCGCGCGAAGTCGGTGCTCAGAAATGCTTTCACTCTCCGTGAGGTCGTCGATTTCAACATCTTCATCAAAATGCCCAGTTCGATGCCGTGAGGGTGGGGTTTGATTTCGCGTGGCGTGATGGGAAATTGGCGGCTTGCCGCTTTGTATGCTTCTCTTTCTCCTGTGGGAAGGAGATAGGTGATGGTTGCGTGGGGATTGGCGATGACGGTTTGCCGGACGTAATCCTCCACCGAGTGACGGCCCTTCTGATATTTGCCTTCGAGCTCGATTTCCACACGCGTTCCATGAGGCGGTTTCCAATCGACAACTTCATCCTTCACGATCGTCGGCAGGTTTTTGGCGGTGTCGATGTGAATTTCAAAATAGTGGGCAGGTTTTCTGGACGAGATGCGCGAGGTGATTTTAGTGGGCGTACCCGTGGTGAGCTGACCATACATGCCGGCAGCGGAGATGCCGATGCCCTGCTGCCCCCGGCTCTGCTTCATCGAGTGAAACTTGGATCCATAAAGCAATTTTCCAAAGATTTTTGGAATCTGTTCTTTCACGACTCCGGGCCCATTGTCCTCCACAATGACAATGAAGCGATCCTCTTGAATTTGTTTCACTTCGATCAGGATTTCGGGAAGGAGATGCGCCTCTTCACAGGCATCCAGGCTGTTGTCAACAGCTTCCTTGATGGTGGTCAGGAGCGCTTTCTTGGGGTTATCAAAGCCAAGGAGGTGTCGATTTTTAAGGAAAAATTCCGAAACGGAAATATCCCTTTGCTTTGCCGCGATGCGGTCGGCTTCAGTCAACGTTTCAGGTTTAGCAGGAAGGGAAAGTGCGGGAGCCAAATCTTTCTTCCTAGACGTGGATCTGTTCTGTGGAGCGACAGAGTCTGAAGATTTGCGCGTGGGCGCTGGCTTTTTCACAGGCATCGGACAGTTCCATGCATAGAAAGGTTCGATGGAAAAATCAACTTCGAAGGGCCTTGGTGTAGCCTTGGCCAACGAGCACCATCTCGGGGCGCGCAATGGCAATGCCGATAAGTTTCTTCATGGGAAAACATATCGGCAAGCGTAAAATCTTCAAGGAGATGGCGTGCTGCAGCTTGAGGCGAGCTTGCGATAGGGACGCGGCGGGATGGATTCGAACAGATGGATGCGTTCGACTGGAAAGGGCGAAAAACTCCACGGCGGCACGGGAGGAATGGGTTCGATCCGTTTCACTCGGTCGAGTTTGGCGATGGTGATATGTGGGATGTAGTCGCGATCCTCAAGAGTGAGTCCGAGCGTGGAGAACTTGGACGCAAGTTGCTGAAAAAGTGCGGTGAGCTGCTGCACCTGACCTTGCAGTCCAATCCAGATTACGTGCGGACGGCTGAGAGTCGGAAAGGCGCTGAGTCCTGCTGGAGCGATTTCGAATCGGGAGATTTCAATTTGTGCTGTGAGGGATTGGACCTGAGACACGCGGTTGGCCTCCAGGTTGCCAAGAAAGACGAGTGTAAGATGCAGATTTTCTGCCGGGATCAGCCGCAGACGCGGCATGAGCATGTGAAGCTCGGACTGAAATGCGAGGATTTCAGTCCTGAGAGAATCCGGCAATTCAACTGCGACAAAGCATCGCATAAAGGAATATAGGCACGAAAAAAGGAATGCTGCGATTCAAACCTTGCGATGCAATGGGGGAATAGGGATGGCCCGATTGGCCGATATCCAGGGTCTTAGGAACGTTGTTCGCGGCCAAAGTGACGGTATTTCCATTCATGATTTTGAATCCGAGGCTAGGAGGCGGTGTTGTTGGATCGTCCAAATGATCGGAAAAAGGCACAATTATCCTTCCCGTCTCCATCGGCAGGATCAGCCAGAACTTGACTCATTCTTGGAATCCTGTCGTATAGAAGGATGTCGCTTCCTGGTACAAGCATCCTGGCCAAGGTACGACATTTGCCTATTGTCTCGCTGATCTTCCGGAGACTGGATCCGCATCAGAAAGACGTCATCCAGCTTCTCAAAAAAACTTTTATTTTTGGTGAGTTGACGGACCAAGAACTTGTTCATTTGCTTCATCTTCTTCACGAACGGACCTTTGCGGCTGGTGAAACGATTTTTAACGAAGGAGAGCCAGGATTTGGCCTTTACGTCGTCCTGCGCGGCGAAGTGGTCATAGGCAAGCTTGATCATTCCGGCAAGGGCAAGGTGGCGAAACTTCCGCCGGGTGAAGCATTTGGGGAAGTGAGCTTCATCGACGGGAGTGGCCGTTCCGCAACGGCGACCGCGAGCGAAAAAACGGAGCTGTTGGGCTTTTATCACACAGAGCTTTTCGATTTGATGAAACATAATCCGGTGCTCGCGTCGAAGATCCTGCTCGCGCTCGCAAAACAGATGGGCATGCGGATGCGCGCGATGCTGCAGCTCATTCAAAATTGAAGGTTGGGATCTCATGCCGATCAGTCATCTTAAGATGTTAAGAGCGGACAATCATCCGCACCAGATCGTCTTTCAAGGTCGGCGTTTCAGCAAATGGGTGAAGCTCGGTCTGCCCGTCTTATGTCTCGCTGTCCTCTGGTTTTTGTATCACGCCGTCCCGATTCTTTTCAGTTCGTTGATTGTTTCCGTCGGTCTTTATTATCTTCTGAATCCGGTCGTCGATTTTCTGGAAACACATTCCATCCGGCGGAGCGCTGGCACGGCACTTGTGCTGTTAAGCCTCTTTTTTCTGTTTTATTTGGTCTGGCTTCGCATCATGAGTTTCAGCTCGTCCATTCGCGAGGAGGTGGACCTCGACATGTTCCAGAAAAACATCGTGCAGACGGTGGAGAAGGTGATTGTTTTTGCGGAGGAGCAAATTCCGCTCATCCAGCGTCTTGTTGACGGTGATCCTCATCTTCTTGAACATTCGGCGAAGTCCGAAAAAAATGAGAGTCATGCAAAGCCTCTGCCTGCGCCGACTTCCGCGCCTTCGAAACGCAAACTTACTCAGGATATCGAGAGTTTTGTGCGGCAGCAAATCATGTCCAGGGCGTTCGACATGGCGAAGAAGGTCGCGAGCCTTTTTGCCAATTTTCTATTGATCTCCTATTTCACCTTTTTCTTTTTGAAGGATGGGAGGACTTTCAAAAAGAACCTGATCGAGTGGATTCCCAATCGTTATTTCGAACCCGCCCTTAAATTTTTCTATGAGTTGAATCGGCGCATGCAGTCATATCTTCAAAACATGCTCCTGGATTGCACGCTTGTCGGAACCATGGTGGGGTTGGGAAGTCATTTTTTGGGAGTGCCTTATCCGGTAGTGCTTGGACTGGCTGCTTTCATCCTCAACAGCATGCCGCTGCTTGGTCCCGCTCTGTATACGGCGCTCGGGCTCATCATTACGATTGGCACGATGGATGTCGACAAGTCCTCGCACGTCGCTCTTGGCTACTTTGGAATTTGCGTGGTGAGCCGGTTGTGTGATGATTTTGTGTTTATTCCGACGATTTACGGACGCAGCCACCATCTGCACGCGGTGCTCGTCATCGCCGCCGTGCTCGTAGGTGAAAGCGTTGCGGGCGCGTGGGGGATGTTTCTGGCGATCCCGATTCTTTCCATCCTTCTGCTGGGGCTGCAGATCGTTCGCGAGATTTCCGCGGGAGACGTGGCTCCGCCGCTTCCACTGTCGGCGTTCCATCCATTTGCCTAGCTTGGCGGCGACGGCACGCCCCTTGGAGTATAAGAGCAAAATCTTCTGGCTTCTTCCCTCCGACTTCTGTCTTCTTTCTCCCCATATGAGCAAGCAATACAACAAGGGCATCAAACGTCAGCGCCGCAAAGCTTACCTCAAGCGCAGGAAGCAAGCTTCCAAAACGAAGAAGAAAAAGTAGCAACGGGCATCTTCGTCATCTTGCCAAGAGCACGGCGACAGAGCTTTTGCGGATGACGTGACTTGTCACACTGCCGAGGACTAGCTCGCGCAGGCGCGTGTGGCCGTAGGCGCCCATCACGATCAGGTCATAATGTTGCGCCGCGGCGACCTCGAGGATTTTTTCTTCGGGCGAACCATGGAGTGCCATGGGGAGGGCGTTGACGCCCTGCTTCGAGGCGATTTCAACGCCTTCTTTCAGCGCCCATGACTTTTCTTCTTCGTTGGTGGAACTCTCGACGGCGAGGATGGCTAGTTTTGACTTCAATGCCTTGGCCAATTCGGTGCCGATGTAAAGGGCATGGTTCGCATGTTCGCTTCCGTCATAAGCGGCAAGGATCCCTTTGATGGGACGAAATTCCGAGGGGGTCACCAGACAGGGTTTGATCGATTTGCGAACCACACGCTCCACGTTGGAACCAAGCCATTCACCCGTAGCCTCAAATCCTTCGCCGCGTTGGCCCATCACGACGAGTTCCGCATTGCGCTCCGCATCCAAAATTTCATCGACGAGAATGCCTTGCCGCACCTCTGTTTCGCATGAAACGTCTTCTTTGCGCGCGAGGGCGGCAGCGATTTCGACCACGGAACGAGCTTTTTTTTCGTAAATCTCCCGCATTTGTGGAACGAACGCCTGGAAAGGCTGCACGCCTGTGAGGCCGGAAAGATCGGCGAGCCAGGGACCTTCGAGCATGCGGGAATCCGCGACACTGAGGACGTGGAGCTGGACTTTCAATGTTTTCGCGAGCCAGATGGCTGTGTGAGTTGCTGTCTCGGAATATTTCGATCCGTCAATGCAGAGTAGAATGGTCTTGATCATAGCGAATTAATGTTGCCCAAAGGCGAGGAGAAGGCAAAAACGTTTCAACATGTGTTCAGTTTTACCTGAAACTGATAGAGGCTCTTATCCGCGCCCAATCGCAAATCGACTTCTGTGGTCTCTAAAGCGCGCACCGACGCAGAACGCGGTTTGTCATCGATCACGCCCGCCGTGCAGCCGAGCTCTCCCTGCTTCATGATCCAATCTCCGAGTTGAAAGGTCCTACGTTCCATACGTGGCCGTCAGAGGAAAGGATTATTTACCGCTTTCGATTCGCCGGAGCAGACGTGCTGTGTGGGGACAAGACCCCAATTGTGCGAAGGCTTCCATCAGGTTGTGAAGTCCTTGAGGGATATGCTGAAGAAAGGCCCGTTTGCCTTTGACGAGGCCGAGAAATCCGTAGGCGCCTAGCGCCTGCATCAGGCGTTGAGCTGCGGCGCGGTAAAATATTTCTTCGAAACGGTCGTTGCGCTGGCCGATCGAGATAGAGTGCTTCAAAAGATTGCGCCGTTGCTGGGGAGAGAGCGCAACATAGGGATCGTATAGGAGGGAAGCCACGTCATAGGCCGCATGTCCGAAGCGCATGCCTTGAAAATCGATCAGCCAGATTTCGTCATTTCGGACCATGAGGTTTTGCGATTGAAAGTCACGATGGATGAGACAGAGAGGCTCCTTAAGAAGTTCGCGGGCAAATTGTTCGCATTCGAGTTCGATCTCTGCGCGTTCATCAGGCAAAAGGGTAATGCCGGCGAAGCGCTCCACGAGATTATCGAGGAAATAGGTGCGCTCCCAACGGTATAATTTCTCGTCGAACCCTGGCATCATTTTAACCGGGGATTGAGATTGCGCGTGAAGGAGATGGATTTGATCCAGCGCCTTTGAATAAAGCGTTTCGATACCGGGCGATGTTGGGTTCTGGTGAAAGACCGCGTGAAGACTGAGATCCCCCAGATCCTCGAGGATGATTAAATTTTTCGAGGCATCATGATGGACGAGCTTTGGCACATTGATGCGCGATTTGCGGAGAAACTGCGCGATATCCGCGTACAAACTATTCTCCTCGCGGACGGGAGAGTAGTGCATCACGATCCATTTTTCTTGATCATGCGTGACGCGGTAAAATTCGCGATCCGATCCGCCATGATTAATTTTTTGCCACGTCCATTCGCCGACGAAGGTGTCTGCTGAAGCGGTTTCGTCAAAATGTGCAGAAACAGCCTGAAGGAGGTCATTCAGCCCGGAATTACAGAATACGGAAGAAGTGGAAGGCGAAGCGGGAACGGTCATGCGAGCGTTGTTCCATCTAACTCCGGTTTTGGTCTCCGGTCAATGCTGGATCGAACCTCAAAACCAGACGGACGTCATGGTTCAAGTCTCGGTGGCGACGGGTTGAACCCCGTTGAGCAGAAAGAGGACCGCCATGCGCACCGCAAGACCATTGGTGACCTGCTCCAGAATGACGCTGCGAGGGCAGTCGGCCACTTCACTGGCGATTTCCACGCCGCGGTTGATCGGTCCAGGATGCATGATAAGCACTTCGGGTCTTGTCATGAGGAATCGCTCGTTGCTGAGGCCGAACATCAGTTTGTATTCGCCGATGTTAGGGAAGAAGCTTTTGCGTTGGCGTTCATGTTGGATCCGCAGGAGATTGATCACATCCGCTTCCCTTAAAGCATCATCAAGATTGGTTGTGATTTTGACTCCGAGTTCTTTGAAGATATCAGGGACAAGCGTGGTTGGGCCGCAAAGCGTGACATTCGCGCCAAGCTTGGTGAGAGCCCAGATATTCGATCGCGCCACGCGGCTGAAGAGGATATCCCCGAGAATCAGGACATTGAGGCCGGAAATTCTGCCAAGTTTTTCACGGATCGTAAAGATATCGAGCAGGGCTTGCGTGGGATGTTCGTGCGCGCCGTCCCCGGCATTGACGATGCTTGCATTGAGCCGTTCTGCAAGGAAACGCGGCGACCCCGCAGCAGAATGTCGCAACACGACAAAGTCCGCGTTCATCGCCTCGATATTACGCGCAGTATCTTTCAGCGTCTCACCCTTCGTGATGCTCGAAGCCTGGGCGGTAATACTGAGTGTGTCTGCAGAGAGCCGCTTGGCGGCGAGCTCGAAGGAGACGCGTGTGCGCGTACTCGGTTCCATGAAGAGGCTGACGACGGTCTTGCCACGAAGGGCCGGGACTTTCTTGATCGTGCGCGTGGAGACCTCCTTAAATGAGGCGGCGGTATCGATGATATGCGTGATTTCCTCAGGACTGAGCTCCTCGATCGTGAGTAGATGTTTGCGTGTCCAGAGCATAGAAAAAAATGTCGGTTAGGAATCCTCGGCTGTTGGCTTAAATCCTTCTTTTTGAAGCGTGACGAGGTCTTCGCCATCTTCTTCTTTCAAACGCACGTGAATGCGTTCTTTGCGCGAAGTCGGCACATTTTTCCCCACGTAGTCGGCGCGGATTGGCAACTCGCGGTGCCCCCGGTCGATGAGAACGGCCAACTGGATGCGTTGGGGGCGCCCGAGGTCGGAGATGGCGTCCATCGCGGCGCGTGCCGAGCGGCCGGTGAAAAGGACATCGTCGACAAGCACCACCTGTTTTGCGTTGAGATCGAACGAGATGTCCGTGTTTTTGACCATGGGGGGATTTCCACGAAGATCCAGATCATCCCGGTACATGGAAATGTCGAGTGTGCCCACGGCAATCTCGCGATTCGTGATTTCGAAGATCTTGCAGGCGAGGCGGCGCGCCAGAAAGACGCCGCGGGTTTGGAGACCAATCAGGACCAGCTGGTCGATCGAGTCGTGATGCTCGAGGATTTCATGGGCCATGCGCGAGAGGGCGCGCTGCATGGCTTCGGAATTAAGGATAACAGTCATAACCTTTCTGGCCTCGCAGGACCAAATTCAAGGTTGGAAAAAATTGTCAGGAACGTGAAGAGGGTGTTGAGGTTTGGCCTTTTCGGCTTTTACGCCAGTTGGTGCGAAAACGGACGATCCAATCCAGCAGAGCACGCTCAAAACCGATGTCATACCCCGCTTTTTCGCTCTCGATCCACTTATGCCTGAGGATTTCCTCGCGTTCAGCCTGGAATTCCTTGTAAAGGGCGGATTTCTGCAAAAGATTTTCTTCCCACTTACCCGAATCTTTGCTTTTAGGCGTTACAGGATCGGGATCCATCAAATGAACCTCGTTGATGTCAACAATGCCCTTCTAACATGCGTCGAGTGGGAGCTTTCGTCAATAGCATTCGTGGATGCCTTCCCAAGGGAGCATGTCGGGACGATGAGGGGGTGTTTTTCAAAAAATGGGTCCATTTCCGCAAGACGCGTGCTATTTCTTGAGGCGGATGTGGAAGGATGCGCCCTTTCCGCTGGACTCGAAAGAAACTTCTCCTTGGTGCGATTCGATCACAGATTTGACAATCGCCAACCCGAGGCCAATTCCATTCTTCTTCCCGACGGTAACAAATGGATCGAAGAGGGTGTGCTGGATGGCTGCAGGTATGCCAGGTCCATTGTCGCGGAACGAAATTTCGATGAAAGATCCTCGGTCAAAGGCTTCCAGCCACAACTCTCCGGCATCTTTAGGAACGACTTCTAGCGCATTGCTCATCAGGTTTCGAAGGACCCGAAGCATTGCGTGCAAATCGATTCGAATGGAAGCATCGATCGGCCGCATGGTGAGTTTCACCTTCTTTTGCACAAGGAGATCTTCGTTCAAAGTTCGAAAATTCTCGAAAAGGCGGCTTACCGGAATGGCTTCCAGCTTGCACGCCGATTCTCCCTTTGCGAATTCGAGCAATTCCTGAACCATCGCGACGATCTGAAACGTTTCCTGCTGGATGGTGTCGCACTTCGCATGCACGGCCGGATCGGGTGTTGTTTTGAGAATCAAGGTGGTGGCGAGCTGGATCGTGGCGACGGGAGTCTTGAAATCGTGGATGATCTTGCTGGCCATCTCCCCCACCGTCTGCATTTTTTCCTTCTTGGCAATTTCCGTGATGAAGCGCTCATTCGCAGACCGTAAATGCTGCAGCACATTCCCGAAAAGCTTGAGCGAAGCCTTAACGGGTTCCTGATTGAGCGTATCCAATACGAGCGTATTGGAGATCACTGCGAGGCGCGTCGGACCATAACATGCCGCGCGTGCGTTGCGTGGCGAACTATCGATCACACCTAATTCGCCGAAGTAATCTCCCGCATGCACCGTTGCAATATCAACGAGGCCACGGCCTTCCGCGTTTTTGCTCAAGCGGACAATTCCCTCGAGGACGAGAAAGACGCCGTCTGAAGGCTGTCCTTCTTCGAACAGGATGGTAGGATGAAGAAACGATGTTTCATGAACGTGCGCGAGCAGTCGTTGGACTCCGGTGTCGCTGAAACACTTGAAAAAGCGATTTTCGTGCAGTTGCATGCGACAGCCTTCGTTCTAACATGTCGTGTCTGCTCGATAAAGCCCTCATTATCCTTTTGAATCAAAGGATTGCTTGAATTAAACTGGGCTTCACGACCGATTTAATTTTCCATGCTCCTCATCATCGATAATTACGACAGTTTTACTTATAATTTGGTCCAATATTTTGGTGAAATGGGATGCGAAATGGCTGTCAAACGCAACGATCAGCTTACCCTCGATGAGATCCATGCCATGAAACCCGAGCGTATTGTGATTTCACCAGGACCTTGCTCGCCCAATGAAGCCGGCCTTTCCAATGACATCATTCGGACCTTCGGCCCCACTGTCCCGCTCCTGGGTGTCTGCCTGGGCCATCAATGCATTGGCCATGTTTTCGGCGGAAATGTGATCCAGAACTATCGTATGATGCATGGAAAGACGTCGTTCATTCAGCACGATTCCCAGGATTTGTTTCAGGGATTGCCCAATCCGTTTGAAGCCACGCGCTATCATTCGCTTGTTGTGAAGCGCGAAACGTTTCCTGATTGTCTCAAGATCACCGCGGAAACCGATGAAAAGGAAATTATGGGATTGCGTCACAAAGAACATCCTATTTGGGGGGTTCAGTTTCATCCGGAGTCGATCCTGACGCAGCACGGAAAAACGATCCTGAAGAATTTTCTGCAGTTGAAGCGATAGAGGTTTCCATGCCCGGCCAGATTATTCTCGGCATCGATCCTTCCTTAAGAGGAACGGGATGGGGCATTCTTCTGACAGAAGGAAGTCAGCTTCGCGCATCCGCGTTTGGAGTGATCCGCAACAAGCCTTCCGTGCTGCCTTCGGCATGCCTTGTCATGATCCGGGAGCAGATCGCCAGTTTGATTCGAACTTACGCCCCCACCGTGGTTGCCATCGAGGGCTTGATCTATGCGCAAAACGTGAAGACGGCCATTACCATGGGGCAGGCCCGAGGTGCGGCAATCCTTGCAGCGGCGGAGGCCGGCCTTGAGATTTACGAATACGCCCCGCGCCGCGTCAAACAAAGCGTTGTCGGTCTTGGCGGAGCAAAAAAATCACAAATTGGATTCATGGTGCGAGCTCTCCTGAGCCTCAGTCAAACACCGGAACCGGACGCGGCGGACGCCTTGGCTATTGCGATGACACATGCGAATGCGCGGAGTTCAAATGGGAAAACCTTGTAGAGCATGACAAGGAGAGGGCGAACGTTGCGCCCGAGTTTTCCGAAATATGGCATATCTTTCGTCCTTTATGTCGATCTCGATGGGCTCCCACACCATTGAGTCCAAATGTCGCGGTAGACCATTTCAATATTTCGAGTGATCTGAGCGCCATCCATGAGCGGAGAATGCTGCATCCGGTCGCGCAGCTCCAACCTCAATTGCTGCAACCGGGACAGGTTCTTCGCCAGTTCAGAGGCGATCCGCACATAATCGGCCGAAGTTTTTGCGATCAGGTCCCCGAATTTCACTCCTTCCAGCAGGCGAACACCCATTCTTGAAACGAAAGTCTTTCCCTCCAACGTGACAACAGGGACGCCCATCCAGAGCGCTTCGAAGCTCGTAATGCCGCCATTGAACGGGAAGGGATCGAGTGCCACGTCGACGCGATGGTAAACTTCCACGTGCTGGCGAAGAGATGCCTCCCATCCTATCAGCGTGAGGCGCGAGGGATCGATCCCGTGATGTTCGAACATCGCTAGGAAAATCCGACGTGTCATCTCATCGTTCAATCCCTTGCTTTTCATCAGGAGTTTCGCGGTTGGCACGATTTGAAGGACCTGCGCCCAGAGCGCTACGACGTCGGGGGTGATCTTTGTGAGATTATTGAATGATCCGAAGGTGACATGGTTGTTGGCAAGAGCGGGCAATTCGGAAACGGGTGGGCTCTCGGTGAGAGGTTGATAACAGATGGCACTTCCCGGAACGCGCTTCATTTTCTCAGTGTAAAAGCACTCGGTTATTCCAGATGGATCGCCGAATTCATCCGTAAGCCGATAGTCGATGGTCGAAAGCCCTGTCGTGGCAGTATATCCGAGGTAGCTCACTTGCACGGGAGCGGGTTTGCGGGCGAAAACAAGAAGCCGATTGTTGGCAGTATGGCCGGCGAGTTCGATGAGGATGTCGATCTTGTCCTCCCGAATGAGCGCCGCGACCTTGTCATCGCTCATCCCTACAATGGAACGCCAGCGATCCGCGAGTTTTTGCATGCTCGCAGTGACATCATCCGGATTTAAAACATTGGAATAACAATAAATCTTGAAATCCTGATGGTTGTGGGCCGCTAGGATGGGTTCAAGGTTGCTGGCAACGACATGTTTGCGGAAATCGGCGGAAATGTAACCGATGCGAAGACAACGGTTGGGATGAGCGTCATTGCGATGAGGCGGAATGGATGTCGTGAACTTGTCTGCATGTTGTCGTGCCCAGCCGATATGTTCTTTTAAAAGCGCTTCCGGTGGAACTCCGGGATGATGTCCGAGAACGAAGAGCAGATTGCTATGAGCTTGATGAAACGAAGGATCGCATTCCATGGCGCGTTCAAAACTTTCGATGGCTTCTGGAAGACGTCCCTGTTCTTTGAAAATCTCACCGAGATTACTGTGAGCGCCGACAAACCTCGGGTGGAGCTCTAACGATTTTTTGTAATAGTGGATGGCTTCGGCAAGCTGGCCACGGTCCTTGTAGCGAGTCCCGATATTAAGGAGAGCTTCCGGATAGTTCGGATGGATCTTCAGCGCCTTTTGATAGTGCTCCAGCGCTTCATTGGGCTTTCCCTGATAAAGAAGAATGTTTCCGAGATTGTTGTAACCCTCCGCGAAGTTCGGTTCGATCAGGAGAGCCTTTTGGTAGCACTCCGCCGCTTTTTCAAGCCGCCCCTGAAACTGATGAATATTTCCGAGATTATTGATGGCCTGATAAGAATCCGGTTTCAACCGAATGGCTTTTTCATAGCAAGCTCGGGCTTCGTCGAGTTTTCCCAAATCGCGATAGGTGTGTCCAAGGTTGTTATGCGTCTCGGCATATTTCGGATTTAGCTTGAGAGCTTTTCGATAGCATTCTATGGCGCGCTCAAAATTCCGAAGTCCATGCCATGCCAGACCGCAATGTCGGTGGAAGTCCGGAATGGTGGCGTTAACCGCGATAGCTTGCTTAAAAAAATCGATGGCGGTCTCGTATTCGTTACGCTGATAGCGGATCACTCCGAGCAGATGAAGGGCATCGGGATGTTTGGGTTGAACCTGCAGGATTTCGCGGTACATTTTCTCCGCTTCATTCAGCCGGTCGTTGCGGTGGTGTTCGAGCGCGATTTCAAGGGCTTGAGCCACGTTCAGTGCGGCTGAATCCATACCCATCAGAAGTTGCCGGAGATTGCCATGACCATCGAACGGTACGCGCGATGCAATTCTCTCGTGACTATCCCAGGACGCCCCTTGCCGATGCGCTGGCGATCGACACGCACAACAGGAATCAATTCCCGGTTGCTTGAGGTGATGAACATTTCCAGCGCGCGTTGACGCACCGCCCGGGTGATCGATCGACGCTCCACGGGGATGCGTTTTTTCTTTGCGATTCGGATGACACAATCCGCGGTGATGCTATGGAGAACGCGGATCTTGGGAATGACCAGCCTTGGACCGGGAAGCACCGCGCAGACGCTGTAGGTTGTTCCTTCGAGGATTGCACCCTTTTCATCGACATAGACCGCTTCGGTGAATCCGTTTTTCAGGGCCTCACGATGACCAAGAACAGCGCCGAAGTAGACGGTCGATTTCACCTCGGGATGAATTCGCATGAAGGGCGTCGTTTTTAAGGCGATTCCTTTTTCATATTGCGCGGGAGGAAAGGCATGGAAGGGATCGAGGAGGATGATGACGGACGTCTTCCCCTGCGGAACGAGGGAGGGGGCGATGCCGCCCGTGACAATGATACGAATCAGCGCGTCAGGAAACTGATTTTTGCGGATCAGCTTCATAACGATCTGATAAAAGCCATGCTTCGACAAGGGCAGGCGAAGCTGGATGCGTTTGGCTGCGTCAAGCAATCGATCAAGATGCTCGCTGAGGAGGAATGGCACGCCATGATAGGTTCGAAGAGATTCAAAAAGACCAAAACCGCGAATGATGCCCATGTCGCGCACATTCAAAACGGCCTTGCCAGCCGGCACGAATCCGCCATTGCAATAGTAGAAAGGATCCCTACTTGTCACGATATCGAACTACACGAGGCAGAAAGAGAATGCAAACTCGCAGCCTCCCGGCCGAGGGTTTTTACGCTGATTGGCACCACGTCTTCCAGGCAAGGCGAAGCGCAGCTTCGATTTTTTGCGTCGTTTGGGCGCCATTCATGAGCGGTGAATGTTGGAGAAGGCCCCGTAACGCGGATCGAAGCGAGCGGAGACGCTCCGGTTCACGTGCGAGCTGAGTAGCGAGACGCACATATTCTGGCTTCGAGAGGGAGATGAGGTCGGAGAGGCCGATCTCCTCCAGGAGTCGAACGCCCATGCGTGATGCAAAGCTGTTGCCCGCCAGCGTGATGATCGGCACGCCCATCCAAAGCGCGTCAAAGGAGGTGATGCCGCCATTGAAAGGAAACGGATCGAGGGCGATGTCGATGCGATGGTACAATTCGAGATGCTGCATGTTCGACGAAATCCATCCCAGAAACTCAATGCGCTCTGGGGAAACACCGAACTTTTCGAACCGTTGGCGAACCCATGCGCATGCTTCGGGTTCGAGGAGCGGCCGTGCTTTCATGAGAAGCATGGATTGCGGGACTTCGAGCAGCACTTTGGCCCAAAGTTCCGCGACGTGGTCGTTGAACTTCGTGAGATTATTGAAGGATCCGAACGTAATTCGGCCTGTTTTAAGGAAGGGAGGAGGCTGAACTTCGGGAGAGCCCTGGATGGAATCGTAGCAGATGGCGGATTGCGGCAGCCGAATGATTTTTTCGGTGTAGAATCGTTCGGTAACACCTTCTGGATCGCCATGCAGGTCGGTGAGGCGATAGTCCACTTCGGCAAGGCCTGTCGTGTGGATGTAGCCTAGATAGTTTATTTGAATGGGCGCAGGACGTCGTGCGGTGACCAGGAGCCGATTGTTTGCCGTATGTCCTGCGAGCTCGATCAGAATGTCGATCTGGTCTTCGCGAATTTGTTCGCAGAGCGCTTCGTCCCCATGGTGGCGGATGTATCGCCATTGCTCCACATGCGCCTTCAACCGGTCTGTGATCATGTCTTCCCGCGGCGTGTTGGAATAACAGATTATCTCGAATTGTGAACGGTCATGATGCTGAAAGATCGGTAAAAGATTCAATGCCACGACATGGCCGCAGAAGTCGGGCGAGAGATAACCGATCCGCAACCGGCGTTCGGGTTCCCGTGAGTTCGAGTAGTTGTTGTAACGCGGCGACAATTGCCGCGCGTGCTGGCGAGCCCATTGCAAATGCTCCTCAAAGATATCTTCCTGCCGGATGTTCGGCTGATGATGCAACGTGAAGAGCAGGTTGCTGTGCACTGAATGGTAATCCGGGCGTAGAGAAAGCAAGGCGCGAAAAGAGGAGATTGCTTCCTGGATTTTTCCAAGATCCAAAAACGCATTGCTGCGATTCATGGAGGCGCCATGGAAGGAAGGATCATGCTTCAATGCCGTTTCATAGGATGCGATCGCTTTGAATAAATATCCCTGCACTTGGAAAATCAGTCCCAAATTGTTGTGGGCTTCGGCATAATCGGGTTTGAGTTGGATCGCTTTTTCGTACCAGAAGATGGCCTGCTCCCAACGATTTTGATTTTTGTGAAGATTGCCGACGTTCAAATAAGTCGGGGGGAAATCGGGATTCAGTGAGATGGCTTTCTCATAAGCCTGGACTGCTTCTTCCAGCTTTCCCATTGTGGCGAATGCCAGTCCGAGATTGTTGTATGCGCCAAAGTTGTTGGGGCACAGACGAAGCACTTCGAGATAAAATCCAATCGCTTCATCCATCCGGTTTTGCTGCTGAAGGACAAGCGCCAGCTCCTGGAGAACCTCGGGCGTCGGACGCATGGAAATTTCTTTTCGAAAGCAGGTTTCCGCTTCGATGAGCTGGCCATCCTCCCGCAGGCTTGCTCCCAGAAAGGCGAAAACGCTCGGCTCATCAGGTTTGAGCTCCAAGGCTTTTCGAAGACAACGGATCGCTTCCTTCCATTTTCGTTCCAAGAAAAAGGTGAGGCCGAGCTGCTGCCATGCTTCCTGATATTCGGGCTTGATGGAGATCGCCTCTTCATATTGCGCGATGGCGTCGACGTAGCGCCGCCTGTTCTTGAGCATGTTCCCAAGATTGCCATGCGCCTCGGCATGTTTGGGATCGATTTGGATCGCGGTGCGAAACGCCGCTTCGGCCAGGTCGGGCTGTTCCGAAGCGAGGAGCACGGCACCGAGGGTGTTGTGAAAGACTGCGACATGGGGTCCTCCCTCAACCGCCGCGCGCGATTTTTCGAGAGCATCGCGCAGATTGCCTTCGCCATACGCGATGAGTGCGAGCAAGTGCAGGGCGCCGCCGTGGCGATTCTCGACGACGAGGATTTGCTCGCAACATGAACGCGTCGAGATGGCGTCTTTCAGTTGCCAATGCTTCAGCGCTTCAGACCACAAATCCGCTGCATCGGAAGTTTCAGCAGGCATAAGATTTTCACTTCGAAGCGGCCTCGAGGAGTTCGCGTGCCCGGGAGAGGCCCGCGTCCATCTCGGCGGCCACATTGTTTGGCCCAAGCCGGTCGATGAATCCGGAGTTGATCATCACCATGTAAGGTTGAGTGTGCGGTCCGACCAGGATCAGATGCTTGTGGCGGCGCTTCAATCGTTCGTACAAGCTTTCAAGCGCGTTTAAACCTGTGGCGTCCATCGCGATCACCTTGTGCACTTCGAGGATCAGGATCTTGGGTTCCTGGCCGGCGCGCTTCAACGAGGTTTCAAGCTTTTCGGCCGCGCCAAAAAGGAACGCGCCGAAGATGCGATAGACAATCACCCCAGGCGGCACGTCCTTTCCGGTCGTTGTGTATTGGGGACCCTCGGAATCGGGACTTCCGTCCACCGCGGTGATCTGAGTCGTTTCCGAAACACGTTTAATGAAAAGCATCGAAGCTAGAATCATTCCGATGCCAACGGCACGGGAGAGATCGATGGCCACGGTGAGCGCGAAGACGGTGAGCAGAACCAGGCCGTCGCCTTTCGGAAGCTTGCGGAGGCGCTTCAATTCATGCCACTCGCCCATGTTGTAGGCGACGACAAGAAGCACTGCGCTCAATGTGGCGAGGGGGATGTATTTTGCAAGGGGGGGCCGCCACAAGAATGATCACGAGCAAGGTGAGGGAGTGGATGATTCCCGCAATGGGCGAGACGGCGCCGTTCTTGATATTCGTGGCGGTGCGGGCGATGGCTCCCGTGGCGGGGATTCCGCCAAAGAAGGGGCAGACGATGTTGGCGATGCCCTGCGCCATGAGCTCCTGATTGGAATCGTGACGGTCATCGATCATGCCGTCCGCCACCACTGCGGAAAGAAGAGATTCGATGGCGGCGAGCAGCGCGATTGTTGTGGCGGGAACAAAGAGATGCTGAATGTTGTACCAGGAGAGATCCGGCATTTGAAAATGAGGAAACTGCTGCGGGATCCCTCCAAATTTGCTGCCGATCGTTTCGACCGGATGACTGGAAAACACGCCGAAGCGGACCAGTGCTGTTCCAATAATCATGGCGATGATGGAGCCCGGAATGCGACGCTGCCAGTTCTTGGGCCAAAACACGATGACCAGCAACGACCCAAGCCCGAGAAGAAACGTGTCGAGGTCAGCCGTCTTGAAATGCTGGGCGAGCACGCCTATCTTGTCGAAGAACTCGGCCGGCTGATAATCAATCTTTAAGCCGAAAAAATCCTTGATTTGCGTTGACGCGATTAAGATCGCGATGCCTGTCGTAAATCCACTGGTGACCGGGTAGGGAATGTATTTGATCATGGATCCCAGGCGCGTCGCGCCCATTGCCACGAGGATGATGCCAGCCATCACCGTGCAGATCGCCAGGTTGCCGAGGCCGTAGGTGGTGATGGTTCCGTAGATGATAGTGACGAATGCGCCTGTGGGGCCGCCGATTTGAACACGCGAGCCGCCCAGCGCCGAGATGAGGAAGCCGGCAATGACAGCGGTAAAAATGCCGGCTTCGGGTTTGACGCCTGAAGCAATCGCGAAAGCCATCGCCAGAGGAAGGGCGACGATTCCGACCGTGAGGCCTGCGGTGAGATCCGCGAACAACTTCTGCGGAGAATAATCCTTGAGTGAATCGAGAAGCTTGGGGCGGAAGACAGACGAAGGAGTGGAACTCATTTCATTAAAGAACAACTTTTCGGAATTCATGATGGCGCGAAAGCGGGATGGGGATCAAGCACGCTGTTGTGGATGGGTCTTTCACCTCATTCAGGGGGTGTGATATCGTGGCGGGGTGACACAACATTCCAAAATGATGCGGTCGGCCGGCAAGGTGAGCCTCGCGGTGTTGGTGAGCCGCGTCCTCGGATTGGTGCGCGACCAGGTGTTCGCGTTTTGTTTCGGCGCAAGCCAGCTCAATGACGCGTTTCAGGTCGCGTTTCGCATTCCCAACATGTTGCGAGATCTCTTTGCGGAAGGCGCCCTTTCCTCGGCATTCGTCACGGTGTTCACGCGCAAAAAAGCACGCGAGGGGAACGAAAGCGCCTGGGCCCTCGCGCGACTCATGATCACGATTCAATACGTGGTGCTCGGTGCGCTTGTGATTCTGGGGGTTCTTTTCGCTCGGCCGCTCGTCGCGTTGATCGCACACGGATATGTGGACCAGCCGGAGAAATTCGAACTGACCGTGCTGCTGACGCGCATCCTATTCCCATTTATTTTGCTGGTGGGGATGGCTGCGTTGGCGATGGGCATTCTAAATACGTACGGCCGTTTTGGACTCCCCGCATCCGCATCTTCCTTTTTCAATGTCGGTTCCATTGTGGTGGGACTCGGCTTGGCGCTGATTTATGACAGGAATTTTGGCGAAGTGGCCATGATTTGCATGGCGATTGGTTCTGTTGCCGGCGGCGCGCTCCAATGGCTTGTTCAGGTGCCCACCCTGCGGCGGCTTGGCTTTGCCTATCGGCCTAAATGGGATCTGCGCGATCCCGGTGTTCGTGATATTGGACGTTTGATGGCGCCGGCCATCATTGGTGTTTCCGCCGTGCAGGTGAATGTGTTCATCAACACCGTGTTCGCATCATATTTGCAAACGGGAAGCATGGTGTGGCTGGCTTATGCGTTCCGGCTGATCCAGCTTCCCATTGGCATGTTCGGCGTGGCGATCAGCACAGTGTCCCTTCCAGGTCTTGCCGTGGACGCGTCGTTGTTCGATCGCGTTGCGTTTCGCGAGCGCCTTGAGCGGGCGCTTCGGCTGAATGCCGCGTTTTGCATTCCATCGGCTTTCGGCCTTGCCTTGTTGAGCACCCCCCTGATCGCCGTGCTCTTTCAGCACCGCCGATTTAATGCCTACGCGACGGAGCACACCGCGAGCGTTCTGATCGCGTACGCGCTCGGTTTGATTGGATATGCCTCGACCAAGGTGCTCGCTCCGGCGTTTTATGCGCTCGATCGGACGATGACGCCGATGTGCGTTTCACTCGGTTCCATTGTGCTGACGATTTGCCTGAACTTGTTTTTCATCACGAAAACGGATTTGGGCGCCGCAGGTCTTGCGCTTACCACGTCGCTTACCGCGTTGCTGGGATCGGGTATCCTGCTGGCCGTGCTTTCCCGGTTTCTCGGCGGCATGAGCATCGAGACATGGAAAGCCTTCGGGAAAATGATCGTTTCCGCGCTGGTGATGAGCGGCGTCGTTTATGTCACGTTGTTTCTCCATGTTTGGTTTGGGGTGAACGATTCTTTTTTGGGTGATCTCAGCCGAGTTATGGTGGGAGTTGGGACCGGTGGTCTGGTCTATACAGGGATGGCGCGCTGGTTGAAATTGGACGAAGTTTTGGAGGTGGAGCGTTCCCTTTTGAGGAAATTGGGGTGGAATCGCGCCTCCGAACAAAATTAGCTGGAATCTATCGCCCTGCTGGGCTGACGCTCGTATGGAATTTTCGACGGTCATTCGCGAGAAACTTTCACGACTCTCCGGACGTCCCGGCGTCTATTTAATGCGGGATCGTTTGGGAAAGGTGATCTACGTCGGCAAGGCGAAGGCGCTCAATAAAAGGGTGCGGTCATATTTCCAGGCGGGCCGATACCACGTGCTTGATCCGAAAACACGCGCGCTGGTTGCCATGGTGGCCGACATCGAGGCTTTCGAAGTGAAAAACGAGGCGGAGGCCATTCTTCTCGAAGGCAAACTGATCAAGCAATATCGTCCCAAATACAATATTTCCTTCCGTGACGACAAGCGATTCCTCCTGGTAAAATTGACGCGCGACCGTTTTCCAAGATTTGTCCTGACTCGCCTGCAAAAACCGGATGGTTGCCGTTACTTCGGTCCGTTCAGCCATTCGTCGGCGCTGCGCAACACGCTCGAGTATCTTCGCAAGAATTTTCATATCCGCGCATGCCTGCCCACCGATCCGGATGAACGCGACTACAAGCATTGCATGAACGATATCTTGAAGCATTGCTCCGCGCCATGCGTGAATCGGATCACGAGCGAAGAATATCAGCGCTGGGTGGAGCGCGCCTGTCAATTTCTAGAGGGAAAAGACGAGGTTGCTCTGGAAGAAATGGAGAAGGCGATGCAGACGGCCTCGGAACGGAAGGATTACGAGCGGGCTGCAAGCCTGCGCGATGCACTGCATGATTTGACGACCACCGTCAAACAAAGCGCGCGCAAGTTTGCGCGCGACATGCCTCGCGCGCAAAATCCGGACTCCGAACTCGCCGCGCTTGGCCAAGTTCTAGGGCTCGCGCAGCCGCCCCGCATTGTCGAAGGTTTCGATATCTCGCACATTTATGGACAGCACACGGTGGGTTCGATGGTGCATTTTGTGCAGGGGCGTCCCCTGAAAGCGAATTATCGGCACTTCAAAATCAAGGGCGCCACAGTTGAAATGAAGGATGCCGAAACAGCCAAGGTGATCCGTTCGACGAAGGTGCCCGAAATCTTTGTGCAGAACGACGACTTTGCGTCGATGCGTGAGATTGTGGGACGACGTTATCGACGTCTGAGCGACGAAGGGAGAGCCTTGCCCGATCTTGTTCTGATCGATGGCGGTCGCGGCCAACTCAATGCGGCGCTCCTTGCGTTGAAGGCTGTTCAAATCGAGCTTCCCGTGGCGGGGTTAGCGAAGGACGAGGAAGAAATTTATTTACCGGATCGTCAGGAGCCTATCAAATTGCCTGCCTCCTCACCGGCGTTGCAATTGCTTCAACGCATCCGCGACGAGGCTCATCGATTCGCGAACACCCTGCACGAAGGATGGCGCAGAAAACAAATCCGCTTTTCAATCCTGGATGAACTACCCGGCCTTGGGTCAAAACGTAAAAAGGTGCTGCTGCAACGCTTTGGGTCGCTCGAACAGATCCGAGCCGCGAGCATGGAAGAGCTTCAGAGTGTTGAGGGATTCGGAAAACGAAGCGCGGAGAGCCTCTGGCGGTTCCTGCACCCAGGCCCGAGTCCGGTTTCAGATGACATATAATGGGTTTGTGCTACACTTTTGATTTGCCGAGCGCCGTGGAATGATGGCTGACGAACCCCGCCAGAGTCGGAAGACAGCAACGGTAGTCTGACTTTCATCTGCCGCGGTTGCTCGGCTTTCTTTTAGTTCAAGGGTCAAATTTGACTCGACTGGCAGGTTGCCGGAAACGTCCCGAATTTTCTACCGGGGCATTCTCTTACTTTGAACCTTGAACTTTAAACTGCGAACTCTTTTGATTTGCGGATGGGCGACACCTTTTGGACCATCCTTAAGTTGCTGAGCGTCGCGGTGCTTGTCTTGCTCAACGCTTTTTTCGTTGCTTCCGAATTCGCGCTGGTTAAAGCACGGCGCACACGCATTCGCCAGTGGGCGGACGAAGGTCGATTTGGTGCACGCCTGACGTTGCAGCTGATGGACGATATGAATGCCTATTTGTCGGCGGCGCAGTTAGGCGTTACGATGACAAGTCTTGGTCTCGGCTGGCTCGGTGAGCAGGCACTGGCGCATATATTTTTATTTTTGTTCCATCCGTTCGACCTGACTCCTGTCTTTGTTCATATTGCTTCGGCGACTCTCGTGTTCGCGCTGATCACTTTTCTTCATATCGTCATTGGCGAGCAAGCTCCTAAAGTGCTTGCCATTCAGATGGCCGAGGCAACGAGCGTATGGATCGCGTGGCCGCTTCGCATTTTCCATATGTTGATTTATCCCGCGATTTGGATTCTCAACACCTCGTCGCTAGGAGTGTTGAAACTTCTTGGACTTCAGCCTGCGGGTGGACAGGAAGTTGCCCATAGCGCAGAAGAGTTGCGCTCTCTTCTGCAGCAATCGAGTAAAACAAGCCAACTGACGCCTGTGGCAGGTTCCTTGCTTCTGAACGCGCTGGATCTTCGTCGCCGCAAAGCGCGCCAGGTGATGCTCCACCGCACAAAGATCATTTTTCTTTCCACCCGCAGAACGATCGCCGAGAACCTTAAAATCGCGCGTCAGTCCAATCACAGCCGGTATCCATTATGCGATGGCAACATCGACCAGATTGTAGGCATGGTGCATTTGAAAGATATGATGTGGCTCGTTCATGATCAGGGAGAGCAGGCCAATCTGGCTTCTATCAAGCGTGACGTTCTCTTTGTCCCGGAAACCATGCCGCTCGAGCGCCTCTTAAGCATGTTTCTCAAGCGACGCGTGCATTTGGCGGTTCTCGTGGATGAATATGGCACTGTTGTGGGAATGGTCACATTGGAAAATATTCTCGAAGAAATCGTGGGAGACATTCAAGACGAGTTCGATCAGGAGGCGTTGATGTTTCAAAAACTTCCGAATGGCGAATTCCGCCTGCATGGCGAGCTCCCGCTTCACGATCTCGAGGAACTGCTGGGCATTCATCTCAGCGCGGAGGATGTGACCACGATTGGCGGATATCTGGTGAAGGAATTTGGACACGTGCCACAGACCGGTGAGTCGCGCGTCGCCGAAGGACACGAGTTTATTGTGTTGCGTACAACGGGACGCCAGGTGGTGCAGATCGGTGTCAAGCGATTGCAACACGCCGAATTCGAAGTTT
>Ga0207037_10015_pt1 | contig 54715 bp, 54 predicted proteins | sample Alteio_BWMinCont_75_FD_153268 | JGI IMG/M metagenome (GOLD analysis project Ga0207037, IMG submission 153268) | Enriched cells from forest soil in Barre Woods Harvard Forest LTER site, Petersham, Massachusetts, United States -... | ecosystem: Environmental > Terrestrial > Soil > Temperate forest >... | reverse complement strand
CAAATAATCTTATAACATCATTCTTCGTGGTAAGATTAATATTGAGTTTTTCCACATCTGTTAAAACTGTGGTTTTTTTAGAGGGAGTTGTGGAAGCTGATGCACACCCTAAGATTAAAATTAATACGAGAAAAGTGAAGTTTCTCATTTGCGACCTCTCACTTTAAATTTATCACCGAAGTGATATCTAATCCAGTCATATGCTGTGGGAGTCACGGAACGCAGTTTGGCGGGGTGAAAGAGAAAATACTGAACATTATTTGCGTAATCCTCCCAAGGAGAATCAAGCCCGTCAGATTCCACGTAGTTTTTACGCGGACGTGTAGGAATCCATATATCTGAGCCGCCTATATCTTTTGGGTTATTCCAACCAGTTTCTTCGGCGTAAGCACGTTTATCTTCTCGACTTAGGTGCAGGTGATTTTGGTGGGCTAATTCGTGACTTAAGATTTCCGCCAAATTTTGATTTTCATCGAAAGCTGAGTCGTACAAAACTATAGTTCTGTCTAGCGATGATCCTGGATTCCCTTTAGTTGTCTGAGAGGCGGCCATTCTATAAATATAAATTGGATCTTTATCCCAGAGGCTTTCCGGCAAATCTCCAAGAGCTTCCAAGGTTCTTTCTCTTTCTTCCATTGTCCAAGATTTTGTCACTTCCTTTTTATTCGACCATGGAGTGGGGCGACCATCCTTTAACTTTGATTCCCAAAAGCTATAGTTTGACGAGCTACCTTGGCAATGGCCAATGACACTTCCGGCACGATAAAATGTTCCATCGGCTTTGTAGTAGGCACGGTGATGGTGGGGTCGTACCCAATGTTCTCCGTCCCCACAATCGCTACCGAGGGCAGGTTGCGTAAGAAAATAAAGAGGTAAAAAGAACAACGCCATTTTCATTGATACGTTTTAACTCATATGACACGCATTAGAAAACGAAAGTTATTTACTTATAATAATTTCTGTCCGCCTATCCGGAGACAATGAAAAAATAACTCTTAACGTCTTTACGGAAATATTTAGGGCACGAGGGTCGCGATCCCCGAAGCTCGCACTAAAGGACGCCGGCCCCCGGAAGGCGAGGCGTTCTAAGCCCATGGATGGCGGTGCGAGGCTGAGCGGGATGCGATCCGAGGTGCCTAAATATTTTCTGAAGGGATTAAAGGATAATTTTCAGGGGATGGGAGAGTTCGATACTGGAGGAAGTGATTTTGCAGGCCCAGCAACGGGGAGTGACATTTTTCTTTGCAACATCCCGGAGGAGTTGGCCATAGACGGGGTCGATCTCATCGCAGGGGCGAAAAGTTTTGCAGTCTTCTCTTTGAACAACAAATAATATTTCCGATTCAAAACCTTCAGTGGCTAATTTTGCTAAATCTCTTAAATGCTTTTGCCCTCGTTCGGTTTTTGCGTCGGGAAATACAGCGGCAGGAGGTTCTGCCATGCTGACATTTTTAACTTCCACATAAAGTTTTTTTTCTGATGTCAACGACGTCAGTAAAAAATCAAGACGGCTCTCAGGGCTTATTTTTACTTCTCTCTTAAATTCCGAATAATCTTTCCATTCTTTAATTTTTTTTAGCTCAAAAGCCTCTTGAACTAAGTGATTTGTGAGGCTCGTATTTACTCCAACCCATTCCCCTTCTAAGGTGCGAACCATTTCAAGTGTGTACGGAATCTTACGCAATAAATTCTCGGATTTAGAAATCCGACATAAACTTCCCGGGTCACTTACACCTTTCATGGAGCCGGAGTTGGGAACGTGGGCAAGAATAATAGAACCGTCATTCAATTCCACATCGGCAAGAAATCTTTTATATCTTTTGATGAGTTTTCCCTCGATCAAGGGGGATTTAAAAATCATTTTATAGTGGCAAGGTTTGAGGCGCAGCTCTCGGCTATTTCTTCGTTAGTGAATCGTGGAAGTTTAATAGACTCGGGCTTGGAGTGTTCTCGAAGGGACTCTACAAAAGTTGCAAATTTTTCGGGAAGATCGAAGGTTGTAGCAAAGGTCACGGCCGCACCAAGATACATCCAAGTAAAACCAACCTCTGAGATAAATGAATGGGGACCTCCAACGAGTCCAGCTATTGTAATGAGAACAGAGACGATCGTGCCTTTCAGAGCTAACATGTTTAGGAGTTTCGTTCTTGAGGCTTCAATTTGAGGAGCCAATTCAGGGTTGGCTGCCAACATAGCGTCGAGTTTTTTATTTCCTTCTTTAAATGAAGTTCCAAAAGAGATGTCATAGGGCGATTGTGCGGCGGAACTCAAAGGGGAGATAATTTTCCAGTTTTCACCTTCAGTCATCACCTTATATTGGGGACTCTCATTACGGCTTAAAGCCCATTTATTCGACAACATTTGGGCGTTTCTGAAGCCTTCTACAAAAAGACCTTCACTTAAGTAATAAAGCGTTTCTTGAACTAACAAATCAGCAGTCGTCCAAAAAGCGGTATCCGCAAGTTTAGGGAGTTCTCTATTCCAAGGAATAAATGGACTTAAATAAGTAAAGACGATACCCGACATCATTCCCAAAGCGAGATAGGGCATGAAAGCCACTTGAGGTGCAACGTTATGAAGTCCGTGACTGGCCACGGCAACTAAAAAAGGAACTCCTGAGTTCAAACTCATTCTAATAATTGAAACCGTGATATTAAATTTATCGAAACCTTTTCCAGCTTTTACTGTGCCGTCAGCGCTTCCCCTTCTGTAGAACGTGGAAATATCTTTTATGTAGGCCGTCTTAAATTCTTTTACTCGTTCTCCAAATTTTCCGTCGGGACGAATTTGGTTAAGGGCTTTTGTGGCCAATTCATTGGCTTTGTCATTCCAGGTCTTGCCCAATTCCTTTTCCGCCAGAGTCAGGCCCTTTACTGATGTGTAGGGAACCGCGTCGGCCATCCAAGTTCTGAGGGGTTGATCTGGATTTATGAGAAGAACTGAAGGGTGGCCGCCAAGTTTTATATTTTTCTGAACTTCTAAGTTGAGATGTTCGCTAAGTTGTTGGGCTTCAGCTTCCGATGTGACCGTTTCCATTTCAACAGACACATTTTCTACGGAGCCGTCAGCTAGAGTTTCTGTGGTTTGAACGCTTGGAAAAAACGCAGTAGGGTTTAAGGCACCACCAGCAGGTGCTTTACTCGTATTATTAGTACCGGTTCCCTCCCCGGCGAACGATATCGATGATGTAAAAATGAGGGTCGCGGCAAAGACTCTAAGGGTCTTGCCAAAAATCATTACTACTTGGCCTCCATTGCTCCTATGTTTGTCATACCATAATCCTTTGGGTCAAGACTTAGTATCATGCCTGAAATAATTTTACTGGTGTACACGCAAACAGGCCCTAGGGACTTGTTACACAGCTTCCAAAAATCAGTACCTTGTCCCATTTCGGTCAAAACTTTAAAACCTTGGTCGACTCCGCCTTGACCTATATTATAACCAGCAATAAGCATGGGAATATTGTGTGGGTCTTTCTGCATGCTCTTGGACTGCAGAAGCTGCCTGTAATATTGCAAAGCAGCGTCGGTGGAAGCTTTAATTTGCTTTGCAGTGTCGTTTGTGAGCCCTAAATTATCGCGGGTGCCCTTAATAATTTGCCAGATTCCGAGTTCCCCAGCCTTCCCGATAAGGAAGTAGTGAAACGAAGATTCTACCTCTGTGACCCAACTCCATACAGTCGGGAAATTGTTGGCATGGAGAGTGTCAGTCATAATCTTAAAATCGTGCCTGCGATTATCGCCTTCAGCAGTTTTACTTGCCTCGTACAGATTCATGAAATCTTTGAAGCCACCCTTGTTTGTTCCGAACCACCAAGACTTCATGGTGTCGTTCACACGTTTTTGGTTACATTCTTTAAGAATGTCATTCACCATGGGATTGACGTCGCCCGTCACATGAGCTTTACATTGTTCGGGAACGGTCGCCGTGGCTGTTGGACCTTTTTTTGAAGCAGTTTTGGGTCGTACCGTCACGCCATCTGCGGCCTGAATATTTACAATTATGTTTTTTGTCACATCCGGTTTCTTGGGATCAGGAGTTGATGCGACATTAAGAATAAGACTATTTTCATCGATTCCAGCTAAAGCCGCCGTTTCATTTTTACCTAAAATGGCTGACTGAGCGGGAACTAAACCGCTTTCTGTATTTTGAATAGGTCCTTCGAAAAGAATTTTTGAATCCTTCGGATTAGCTTCAATTGTAGAAACCGTATACGTCGATTTACCTGGCAAAGTTTCGGTTAAGTTATAATGAACCTTCGTTTTTTGCGCGAATTTGATTAAGCCTTTAACTTGGTCTTCAGTTTCACCGTCAGGAACTGTGGTGGTTAGGATTCGATCTTCAGTACTGACGACAATAGCGGCCTTGTGACCTTGATTATCCGATAAAAAGAGATCGGCATGATAACAAGATTGATCGGAACAAGAAACATACAATGTGAGATCAGATCGTTGGCCAGAAGATTCCGGAAAATTTCCAACATAAGTTAAATAATTGGTTGCTTTAAGATCGCCTTTGAAAATGAGAGGAGCATTCGAAGTTGTCATTCGGATTTGAACTTCAGCTCCAATACCCGCGCGAGTCACCGTTGCAGAGATAACTTGGTTTGCTAATTGTTTGTTGCCCGCGTTTTCAGGAACAAGGTCATTGATAGCTTTCTGTTCGTCAGCGGAAGAGAGTGCGAGATAAGGTCGTTGATCTATTTGTTGATCGCCCCCCACACCGCTATCATCGAAGCCTTGTGTGCCGAGAACGCCGCCAACACCTAAAACGCCGGTGACCGTTGAATGCTGACCGCAGGCGCCCAATAAAAAAGCGCCTAAAATGAAGGTAGCTGTGAAAAAACGGCCCTGCTTTAATCGTCTTGAAGTTCTTGATTTTTCCATACATTTCCCAAAATAAACGTTCTACTACCGACCCATCATTCAAATAACTGGCCAACATCAAATGTCATATCGAATAGCTCCGGGGGTGGAGTAGCCTAAAAACGTCACTTTCCCTCCAAAACCGGACCCTTTTACGTCAGTCATTTTGATTGCAAACCTATTGAAATCGCGGAATAAATAGAGGTGCATTATGGAAAAAATAGCGAAGCCCTCATGGCTTAAAATTCGACCTCCTTCGGGCGAAAAATATCTTGAACTTAAAGGTCTCTTACGCGAACTCAATTTATTTACCGTTTGTGAAGAGGCGCGGTGTCCAAATGTCTCTGAATGCTGGGGAGGCGGCACGGCCACTTTTATGCTCATGGGGGACACCTGCACACGGGGTTGTCGATTTTGTGCGGTGAAAACGGCGAAAAATCCAGAGCCCCTAGATGTCCAAGAACCAAAGAAAGTTGCGTACGCCATTTCAAAATTGGGTCTTCGTTATGTCGTTATCACGAGTGTTGATCGTGATGACCTCGAAGATCATGGCTCGAGTCACTTTGCAGAAACAATTCTAAATTTAAAAATTCATGATCCTGAACTCATGATCGAAGTTTTAACTCCCGATTTTTTAGGGAGGAGAGAATGGATTCAAAAGATCGTTTTGGCCCGCCCCGATGTTTATGCTCACAATATTGAAACGGTCGAAAGACTTACAAAGGGCGTACGTGATCGCCGCGCAACGTACAGACAATCTCTTTCTGTTTTGAAGATGATTAAAGAAATACATCCGGATGTTTATACAAAATCATCGATAATGCTTGGACTAGGTGAAACCGATGAAGAACTCTTACAAACTTTAAAAGATTTACGAAGTGTAGATTGTGATGTGGTGACCTTTGGCCAGTATTTACAACCCACTTCAAAACATCTCAAAGTCTCAAATTTTGTATCACCAGAAAATTTTGCTCGCTGGCAAGAGATCGCTGAAGACATGGGTTTTCTCTATGTTGCAAGCGGGCCTTTGGTGCGAAGTAGTTATCGCGCCGGCGAGTTTTTCATGGAAGGCGTGATTAAGAGGAAGCGAGCTCAGATTGGGCTTGTACAAAAACCTGAAACCCATTTAACGACTGGAGTCTGAAATGGCAACTATTGATGTGAAACTCCCTGATATTGGTGAAGGCGTTACAGAGGGCGAAGTTGTTCGTTGGCTTGTTAAGGAAGGCGATACAGTTAAGCACGATCAACCTCTTGTTGAGGTGATGACTGATAAAGCAACTGTAGAAATTCCATCTTCTGCCGATGGCAAAGTAACAAAGCTTACGGCTAAAGAGGGCCAAGTTGTAAAGGTTGGCGGAGCCCTTCTCAGCCTGGATGGAACTTCTACAAAACAAGAAGCGCCATCAAAGGGTGCTCCTGGTCCAGCGGCGAAATCCGCCCCGGGATTACAAGCTGCAGCTCCAACACAAAATCGCCCGGCGTTAACGATGGCGAGCAGCACACAATCCACAGATGTTTATCCACCAGCTGCCGGGAGTCATGTCTTAGCAACGCCTTCAACGAGACGATTTGCCCGAGAAGCGGGAATTGATATTAATGCCATCCGCGGAACGGGCCCCGTGGGTCGGGTGACCCGCGATGATGTTCAAAGAGGTGGAAATGGTGGCGCTGGTTCCAATGGCAAACAAGGTTTAGGCGCCATAGCGGCGGCTCGCCCAGTGTACCAGCCCATGTACACTCCGACGACGATGGTTCCTCAATCTGGAGAAGAGAGAAAACCATTCAGAGGCATTCGTAAGAAAATTGCCGAGAACTTAGTTCGGTCAAAACAAATTATTCCTCATTTTACCCACGCCGATGAAGCTGATGTGACGGCACTTGTCGCTTGGCGATCACGAATGAAAGAAGTGGCAGAGGCTCGTGGGGTAAAGTTAACCTATTTGCCTTTTATTATGAAGGCCCTGGTTTCAACCTGTCGTGAATTTCCAAACTTCAACGCCTCTATCGATGATGCCGCAGGGGAAATTGTTATTAAGCATGCTTTCAATGTGGGCTTTGCAGCAGACACACCTGAGGGATTACTTGTTCCCGTCGTGAAAAACGTTGAGAGCAAGAATCTTTTGGACGTCGGGCACGAGATTATTACTCTTGCAGAAAAAGCTCGAACCGGAAAACTTGCCCCTGACGATATGAAACATGGTTCGATCACCGTGACGAATATCGGAAGTATTGGGGGAGTTTATGCGACACCCATTATCAATCATCCTGAAGTAGCAATAATTGGTGTTTATGAAATCCAAAAGAAACCTGTGGTCATCAACAATGAAATTAAGATTCGAGACATGATGAATGTGACGGCAACTTGTGATCATCGCCTTATTGACGGTGCCCAGGCTGCTCATTTTCTCAAACGATTTATTACACGTTTGGAAAATCCAGATTCAATGCTCTTAGAGATGGTTTAGGAGAATAAGTGAAACAAGCTGATGTTTGTGTGATCGGTGCTGGCCCCGGTGGATATGTTGCAGCTATTAAAGCCGCTCAACTTGGGAAAAAAGTTATAATTGTTGAACGTGATAAATGGGGCGGCGTTTGCCTCAACGTGGGCTGTATTCCCTCTAAAGCCTTAATCACCGCAGCTCATTTCTACGATCAGATCCAGCATGCTGAAGAAATGGGTTTTAATATCGGCAAAACCACCATTGATTTTAAGAAAATGCAATCTTGGAAGTCAGGTGTTGTGAATAAACTCACGAGCGGAGTTTCACAACTTCTTAAAGCCAATGGCTGTGAGACGATCTGTGGAAATGCGCAGTTCATTTCTCCCTCAGAGCTTGAAGTGAAAAGCTCTAACGGTGGCGGCAAAGAGACGATTAAGGCCACCGACTTTATTATTGCGACGGGCTCAAGACCGGTTCAAATTCCAGGTTTTGAATACGATGGCAAAAATATTTTAAATAGCACTGATGCACTTGAATTAACTTCCATGCCAAAACATGTCGCTGTTATTGGTGGTGGTTATATCGGCCTTGAAATCGGGAGTTTTTATCAAAAATTTGGCGTCGAAGTCACGATCATCGAAGCTACAAAGGGTTTATTAACCGGAGTCACTGATCCCGATTGTGCGGCCGTCATTCAACGTAAACTTAAGAAAGCCGGAGTTGACTTTTTATTTAATGCCAAAGCCGTTGGATATAAGAAATCTGGTTCTGACTTAAGTGTGACCATTTCCGTCGACGGTAAAGAACAAAAAGTTCCTTGCGATAAGATTTTAGTTACGGTTGGAAGAAAACCAAATTCCGATGAACTTGGTTTGCAAAAAATCGGAGTGAAAATCGATGGTCGCGGGTTTATTGAGGTGAATAAGCAATTAAAAACTAATGTTCCTCACATTTACGCCATCGGTGACGTGGTTGGTCAGCCTATGTTGGCCCATAAAGGAATGCGCGAAGGAATTATTGTGGCCGAAGTTATCGCTGGCAAAAATGTCGCTATGGATGTGAAGACGATCCCTGCAGTGATTTTCACTGATCCTGAAATTGCATCTGCCGGAATGATGGTCGAAGAGGCTCAAGGTAAGGGGTACGAGGTTGGCGTTGGTCAATTTCCTTACGCTGCCAACGGTCGCGCCCTCACGATGAATGCGGCTGAAGGTTTTGTGAAATTTGTTGTCGATAAGAAAACAAATGTTGTTCTCGGTGTTCATATTGTCGGGGCGGAAGCCAGTCAGATGATTTCTGAAGCGGCACTGGCCATCGAAATGGGTGCTACCGCTGAAGATATTGCGGCGACGATTCATCCTCATCCTACATTACCCGAGATGATGATGGAGGCTGCTGAAGCTACCTTTGGCCCGCCCATTCATATTTTTACTCGAGCCAACCGCGAAGCAGCGGCATCGCGACCTCCCGCTAAATCTCCATAAGAGGTTTTAAAAAGTGATTGTTCATGATCTGGGCCTCATTGAATATGGGAAAGCTCTAAAAATTCAAGAAGCCACTCGTGATGCTATTATTTCTGGAGAAGGGGATGACACTCTTCTTGTCTGCGAGCATCCAAAAGTCATAACCATCGGTCGGGCTGTGGGGTCAGCTGCCGAGGTCTTCTCAAGGGATATCCCCGTATTTGAAGTGTCCCGGGGTGGAAGAGCAACCCTTCACTTGCCGGGGCAAGTTGTTGCCTATCCCATTTTAGATTTAAAAAAAAGAGAGAAGGATCTTCACGGCTATATGCGAAGACTTGAAGAGGCGATTATCGCGACCCTAGGCGATTTCAGAATTAACGGCGAGCGCGTTGAAGGGAAAACAGGAGTATGGGTTGGCGATGACGCACGAAAAATTGCAAGTCTTGGAATCGCCGTAAAAAAATGGGTCTGCTATCACGGCATTGCCCTTAATGTGATTTGTGATTTGGAGGCTTTCAAATCGATTAGTCCTTGCGGCTTTGAATCCAATGTTATGACATCTGCGGATCGCGAATTGGGTGAAGAATATAGAAAGGTGTGGGCCATCGATAGTGATCGTTTATTTAAAAATGTGAAGACGAGACTCGTAGAAAATTTAAACACTGAATTAGGTGTCGAGTGAACTTTCGCGCTATGTCCTTCGCGCTTTTATGGATCCTGCCTTACTTAGTGAGCGGGTTTTCTGCTCCCTTCATTTTTCGAAACGCTCCGACCCCACAAATCGGCGGCCATTATGCCGGTGGGCTTTTTATCTTTGCAGGCTTATGGTCGATTTTTCTATCTGTGCGACATCAATTCGTGTGGCCTGTGAAAATATTTTTTGTTTCGGTATTGTGCTTACAACTCATTTTTTGGGGTTGGAGATTTTCTAATTCTGTTCCATTAAAAGAATCAATTCTCCTCGGAATTTCGGGCGGCGCATGGCATGGAATTATGACGAGTCTTTATCTCGTTGTGGCCTTAAGTCTCTTAGGCTTCGAAACGAAATTTCAAAAAAGATGACTGGCACCTATTTTTTCTCGATGCTGATCGCAAACTTTTTAACGCCCACACTTTTGATGATGTCGATGGCGTTGATGACCACTCCGTGGGGAGTGTCTTTGTCAGCACTGATCATGGCTTGAATATCAGGTTTCTTGGCTAGAAGTGTTGTGGCTTTCTCGCGGAGTTCCCCTTCACTGACTTTATCCCCATTGGCGTAGATTTGACCTTCTTTTGTAATCGTCACGTTAAACTCAGTGGGGGCGGTTTGATCGCTACTTCCCGCTTTGGGAAGATTTACGTTGATACTTGGTTTCATGATCATGGGTGTTGTGACCATAAAAATAATCAAAAGAACTAAGCAGACGTCGACAAGAGGTGTGACATTAATGGCTGAAATTGAGTCTTCTTCGTCGCCGGTAAAATTTCCTCCAGCCATTTATTTAGAACCTTTTGAAAGTGTGTAAGCCAAACAGAGTTGTTTAATGCTTTCAGCATTAAGAAGAATTTGTTTTACTTGTTTTTGAAAATAGTTGTATGCAGCCACAGCGGGAATGGCGACAAAGATACCAACGGCAGTTGCGACGAGAGCTTCTGAAATCCCTGACATAACTGCACCGGGATTTCCTTGGCTTCCGGCAAGATCAGCAAACGCTCGAACTATGCCGAGAACCGTTCCTAATAAACCTATAAAAGCCGCGTTACTTCCAAGGGTCGCAAGAAACCCAAGATTTTTTTCTAAACCCGATCTTTCCATCAAAACATAACTGTTCATCACTTCGCTAACGCCCTCAGATCCTTTCGTACTCGAATAGCGGAGAGCATATTCGAGCAACCTTCCTTCAAGAGATTCATGATTCTTACTTAGGTCTTCAAGAATTTTAAGATCATTGGCTTTGATTCCCTCCCGTGCCCGATCGGCGATCTTTCGACTTTGCCCCAGAATATTTTTTAGAGCGAAAAAACGTTCAATGATTATGGCAATCGAGCAGACTGAGAGGATGATGAGCAAATAAAGGATCCAATCAGAGCCAGCGGTTGCAACGGCGAGAAGTTTTTGGGTTAACATGGTTTAGATTTTCTCCTGTAAAAGAAGCCTTCAGTTCGTGGGGCCCCGTTGCCCCACCTCATGGTAACAGTTCAGTCCTTTGTCGAGAAATGAAAAAATGATGACGCAAAGGGACTATGAGGTCTGGTTTTGTTGGGTTAGACTTTGGGTTATGGGATTTTTCAGTTTTAAAAATTTAGCCCTCCTAGCCGGGGCATTAGTTTTTTCGTGCGCAGGCTGTGCCCCTTCTGCACCACGTGGTGACGGAAGTCTTTTGATAATAACAATTTCAAATTTCAGAGCAGACGATTTGACCTGTGGTCTTTCGGGCGACTCGATTACTCCCCAGCTTGATAAAATATGTAATGAAAGTGTCAGATTCACTCATGCCTACACCCCTTCAGTGCTTTCAATTCCAGCTCTTGCTTCTATTTTTACAGGACTCTATCCCGTTGAGCATGGAGTTCATCGCAATGGGGCGAGTAATTATAGTCCAGATATAAAAAACCTAGCGCAAATGGCGAGAGAAAAGGGACTTGAAACATTTTTTGTCAGTGGCGGAGTCCCAGCACTTAGAAAAACCGCAATCAGTAAAGGTTTTACAGACTTTGATGATACCATTCGTACTAACGGGAGCTTTTATCGTAAAGCCACGGACACGGTAAGTAAGTTGATAAGTCTTATTGAATCTCGAAGCGAGGAAGCACCCTTTTTTGCAGTAGCCCATCTCGTTGACTTAGCTTTTCCTGAAGACGTTTTATTTAAAACAAATCGGGAAGAGGGGGCAGGAGGTAAGCTTCAAGAAATTGACGAAGCCCTTGGAGATTTGCGAAGTGAATTTGTCCGCCAAAAAATTTGGGATCCCCTGACCGTTGTCATTGTCGGCCTCCAAGGTAACGAGAGAGCCGAGCACAGCGGGCTTTCTAAAGGAATTAATCTCTACGACGAGATCGTTCGAGTTCCTCTTCTCATTAAACCTTCTCGCAAACCCAGGGATCAAGGCCCGTCTTGGAAGGTGGATGACCCTGTGACATTGGTTGATCTGGGTGTGACCCTTATAAAGCTTTTGGGAGTGAAAGATCCTCTTCAAAGTAAGTTTCCAACCCTCGATTTTTTAGAAAGCCTTAAAGCCCACGACCTACATAGTGTCGATCGACCGCTATTTACCGAATCAGATTTACCCGCATGGAGAGGTTGGGGGCCGAGACTTGTTTCGGCACGTGTAGGGGAGTGGCTTTACTGGCTTCCGCCAGATCCGAAACTTTTTAATACCTATACGGACCACCTCGAACTTCGAAATCTTTTTTCTATCGATCCTAATTCAACACTAAGGCTGCAAAAGCTAGCCCAGAACTATTTGCCGCTACTCAATCTGAAAGATGCGGATGCAAAAAATATTCATCTTTTGCCCTACTCCATTGGCGATAAGTTACGAGTGGCTAGAAATTTATTTTCGAAAACCACATCGGCCGAAGAGAAAACTCGAAGTCTAACTGAACTTCAAATGCGTCGGCCCGACGATTGGCAAGTGGTGCAATGGCAAGTAGCACTTTTCGCCGAGACCCAAGACTGGACGGCGATCAAAGAAACCTTGGCCCATAGAGCAATGCCTAAGGATCAATCTGATGCCGACGATTTCCAGCTTTGGCAAACATTTTTGGAACTTAAACTCCATCTTAAACCAAAAGAAGATCACACCTTTTTGAAATCAAAGAATAATCCTTTTGTAAATTGCCTCTATCTTGCTTTGGCGTTAAAGCGCTTTAGTTTGTCGGAGCTAGATTATTTCCAGAACCAACAGTCTTGTAAGGACCCTGAAACCCAAGCCTGGGTAAATGCTTTTATTCACGCAAATTTAAAGCAAACCAAAGAGGCGGGAGCGTTCTTTGATTTAGCCCGTGGGTTTACAGAGAAAAGAATGGAGCAGTCCGAGTTTGCCCGAGCTTTTTGGAGTGATGGTGCCGTCTGGGATTATAATGTAGCTTTACCAGAGGGACCCGCGGTTTTTAGTTTGTTTACAGCACTTGTAAATAACCTAGAGTTTTTAGAATTTATTAAGAAAAAACAATTCCCTTAATACTTGTTCTCTTTTGGAGGGTGCTTGCGATCTCTTTAAGACGCTGACTTGGCACTTGCTTAAGTCCCGACAAGGCAGGAACACGGTCAAGGCTATACAAATGAACTACTTTGGGTCGAATGATCCCGACGACTTCAACCCAGTCTTCGACCTCCGATGGAATTGTGTTGTCGATAGCGCCTTGAACAAAGAAGGATTGCAGGGTGGTGTCTTTAAGTTTCTTCGCACCTTGAATGAGTTTTGCCAGGGTCATACGCACAAGGGGTGAACCCACTTTTTTTAACATCTCATCATTACCCGCATCTAATTTAATCATTCGCTCGTCCAGAAGATTAAGTGCGCGGACTATCTTTGCACTATCAAGTGTAGTCCCATTGCTCATAACGACAAGTTTGGATTCGGGACAAAGTTCGTCGCGAATTTTCTTAAGTAGGGTAATGGCCTCGGGAAAATCAGGATAAAGAGTCGGCTCCCCATTCCCGCTTAGGGTAATATAATTAAAAGTTGTGTTTTGTTTTGATAAAATAAGAAGGTGTTGACGAACATGGCTATCGATAGCCTCTAGTGAGGGGTAGTTTTCGGATTTCTTCATCTCCGACATTTTGAGCTTTGTAAACCCAAGTTCGCAATAGGGGCAATCGAAGCTGCAAATTTTATTTGTTGAACCTAAAAGATTGATTCCTAAGCTCAAACCCAGGCGTCGGCTTTGAAATGGGCCATAGGTTATTCCCATTGGAGAGAAGTTTAACTCTTTAAGGTCCTCGTATTCAGCGGTTTTTTTCAGAGTTTCCATTATTCCCCGTACCAAAAGTATCTTAACGATAATACAAAAATTTTGCACGTCCAGGAGATTGTGGGCTAACGTCTGGTTTTATTTTTTTCCTCACCGAACGTGCGTACTTCATCTATACTAATTAAAGTGTAGGTGACTTAACACTTTAATAATTCAGGGAGGATTCATCGATGCGTTTTCTAACAGTACTTCTAATCACAACATTATTTTCAGGTTTGGCATTTGCCCGCGGCGGTGAAGGTGGGATGGAAAGAACCCGTCTCGGTTTATTTTACGGATATGGCTCCCTTGCCCCAACTGATGTCAATAATTATATTAATGCCGTGGGGGGTAGCCCAAAGGACAATTCGTTAACTAGTTTTTTCTATTACGGCGGTGAGATTGGATACATGGTCACCCCTCGACTTGAGTTAACGGGTGAATATAATCAGCAGTCTGCAAATAACCCCGTCAATAACTCTTTTGGTTTAAATTCTGGCGTGCAACTCTCTTTAAATGCCTTTTTTGCTGGGCTAAATTATTACCTTGTTGATCACGGACCCATTCGTTTTAGGGTAGGTGGCCAGGTTGGGTATCCTACTTATGCCCACGCCACTATAATTCAAGGTTCCTATTCACAATATGACTCAACCTTTGCTCCAATTTATCAGGGCTTAGCAGATGTTGATTTTATGCTTGGCCACAGATTCTCCATTTTTGCTGAGGGGGGTTACCAATATGCTTTACTTAATGCCCTCTCAAACGGAGCAAACCTGAAGAACCCCTCAACTGGCAACAACGTCAACTTCGATATGAGTGGATGGCGCTGGCAGGCTGGACTTAATTTTTATTTCTAATATTTAGTCAATCGATGAATACTCCGAGAAGGGCGTCTAAAGCAGGCGCCTTTTTTATTTGTGCTTCCCACATCGGCACAGCCGCGAGACTTTTCCCTCGGCTTGGGACGCCGTCCGTGGCTCTTGGAGCCTCCTGTTCCTTCCATGGCCTCCAAGCCCAAGCCTCGGGAAAATTCCCGCGCTGCGCCTTATATAATATTTCTCAAATTACAAAATTAGATTTTCGGTGTCCGCAACGTGGGAGTCGGGATTTCCGCGAGCGTCGCACTAAAGGACGCCGGCCCAGGAGGGCGAGGCGTCCTAAGCCATGGAAGGCGGTGCGAGCGTGAGTGGGAAGCCCGAGCTCTCGCGTTGCAACTGAGCAAATATAAAATATTTTTCAAAAGAATTATTTTAAAAGAGTGATCCAGAAGGGAGATTTGGGATTATCGGCGACGGCAGACTCAAAGAGGATGTCCATTGTTTTTTCTGGTGAGCTATTCGAAAGCTTTTGATTGAAAAAAGTTGGCGGAATAAAGGAGCGCGCCAAAAGGATAAGTGAGTCTTTTTCGGCTAGAGCCAAACTTCTCACTTCTAAGTCCCACGCCCGCTCCAAGCCAATAAGTCGGGAGGGAAGGGGAGTTGGAATTTGAAAATCCACGCTAAGGTCAAAGGTGACCTGCAGCGGAAAGAGTTTGTCTTGTCGTAGTAAAAGGATGTGGGGCTGTCCAATCTGGACCCAAGCTACCTGGGAATTTTGGGCATGTAGGATTACGGCTTCGCATGAAGCGGAGTAAGCCTCTTTATTGCAGCGCTGAAATATTTTATCGTTGGCAATGAGCACGGCGGTTCGGAGATTATTTTCTATGAATGAAAGTCCCGGAAGTTTTGCAAAAGGGGAAGTTGCTTCTTGATCGCCAATTGAAACCGAGAGAAACTCTCTAACTGTGTCACCTAGTAATCTCAGACCCTCGTTACTTCCCCATGGAGTTCCAGCAATAAGAACATTTTGGTCCGGGTAAATAGAGAGATCCACTGTGGGTCGTGGAATCTCTCCGGGATACATTTTCTGTGCGAAAGGCTTTTTCACTTTTCGTACTTTCGTAATTTAATTTGGGCCTTTTCGTAATAGGGATCAGATTTGTCATCTTGTTTTAAGATGGTCGCCCATTTCTTTTTAGCTGATTCAATATTGCCCAAATTTTCCTCAATGACGCTTTCAGAATACATATTCTTCATTTCAACATGAAGTTCCCGAGTTGTTGTTGATCGCATAGACTTTGCTTCTTCGTTAAACGGAGCAAGCACAAGAGCCTGATTAAATTTATTCAAAGCGTCGGCAAACTCCTTAGCGTCGAAAGACGTTTTTCCTTCAGCGACAAGAGTTTGACTTTCTTTAAGCATCCGAGTTTTAACGACAACAATATCTTGTTTTGCTCTTTCTTTTAATCCCTCCGCATCTGGAAAAGGCGATTTTTCAACCTTTTGCAAGTTGGTTAACGCGGCGGGGAAGCGCTTCGCCGCAATATCGCGTTTAGCTTGCTCATAATTCTTTTGAGCCATGGCTTTTCTATGGGCACTTTCTGAGATTTGCTCTCTTGAAATAGCAATTTCATCTAAAGCTTGTTTCGCAGCAATTCTCATATTTGAAGCCCGCTCATTTTCTGGGTCAAGCTCGCCAATTTGAGCCGTGCACTCTTCAATTTTAGAGTATTTCTTCGCCCTAAATAAATTGTCGCAGCCATCAAGAATATCTGAAACCTTTTGCTTAAGGGCCTCTTGGTCTTGATTTTGTCTTTCGCTTTCATCCTGTTGCTTTTTAATCTCAGTGGCTTGCTGGCAAAGAGCTTGGATATTTCGAGCATCCTTATAATTGCTTACGATTTGCAAAACTTTATTTATTTCAATGGCAGCTAAATCGTACTTACCATTGGTGACAAGGTTCAGGGCAAGATTATAGGTTTCATCCACATATTTCTTCTGGTCGGGTGGGAGTCGATCGAAGCTCGAAGGTGTTTGACCATTGGGAAGGGGCTGACTTGCGATAGTGCGAAGATCTGCAGATTTATTATTTCCTGTCAAAGCCCCATAGATTACAAATCCAAAGATCACAACAATCGCCGAAATCTTAAGTTTGGCGTTAGTGGTGGTGTTCATTTTCCTAACTGTTTTGAACAAGAACTGTGAAATCGGGGGTGGTGGGCCCTGTGGTAGATATTTAATAACCGCGGGTTGAGGTGCTTCAGCTGGTTCACTTTGAACCACAACGGGCAAATTCTCAAACTCAGGATTCGTAATTTCGAAGCGATGACGCTCTTTTCCGACTTGTATTTCATCACCACTTTGTAAGCGATGTTCCTTGATTTCTTCCCCATTGACGTAGGTCTTATTGGAACTTCCCAGGTCTTTTAAAATATAATCTTTTCCGTCGTAGTTTATGGAAAAGTGATTTCGACTGGCATGGGTGTCTCCAATGAGAAGGTCACAATGACTTCCGCGGCCCGCGGTGATGGTTTCGTTATTTAAAACCATTTCTCCCATTATCGCACCAGCTTTATCCAAGTGAAGGAGTGTAGCCTTGAGTCGAACACTTCCAACGCGGGTATGATCATTGAGGTCATCGGTCTTGTCGTCTAAATCGACTTTAGAGATCTCTTCCGGAACAATAGCTTTTTCTTCGACAAGAAACTTAATTTCGTAGGGTGGAATTCCAAAATGGACTCCGTCCACGAGACTTATTTCACTATTATTATGTCCATTGAAGGTAAGAAATCCGAATTTGGAGATAATTTTGCAATTCCAGTTTTTCCCATCGAAATAAATTCGTGCGTGTTGGCGCGAAACTTTAGGATGAGCTAGTAAAATTTCGCATTGACTCCCGCGACCGAGAAGATATTCCCTCTCGATATCTAGGTAACATTCAGTTATGAGTCCTCCGTCGAGGGAAACTATCAGTTTAGCCATCTACCCCATCTTCTTTGGCTTACCGGTTATTAGTCAGAATCAATTGAATAGTCTCAATTCGCTTCTGAGCCAACTCGAAGTTTTTATTCTTCGGGTCGTTTGTTAGTAAAATTACTGTTCTATATTCGTTAAAAGCGTTCATATATTTTTCGTTCTGAAAGTCTCTTTCGCCTCGCTCGAGGGCCTGGGTAATGAGCTCGTTGAGCTTAAGGCGGGAGCGATCGAGGTATCTTTTTGCTAAGGGATGATTGGGATAGAGTGCAAGGGCGGCTTCAAAATCTTGAATAGCCCGACCAAAATTATTTTCCCTGAATTCTCTAAAACCACGAAGATAAAAACCCTGAGCCTCAGCGTACTGTTGAGTGTCTTTACCCTTTTCTAAGATGACTTGTTCTTGATTTTGATTAAATTGAGTCGTGCCCTCAATTTGTTGATCGTAGGCTGATTCATCTTTGATTTGCATTCTCTGATTTTTTTTAATTTGGTTTCTTGTTAATAGAACCCCTGAAATAACTAAACCAATTATGATTATAATGATGAAAGGGTTTTTCCCTTCGCTCTTTGGAGTATAAATAGATTTTGGTGCAGTGCTTGGAGCTGGGCGAGTCAAAGGAATGGGAGGGGCTCCGACTATCGCCATACTCATGGCGGGGCCGAATCGTATATTTGTATCCCCGATGCGAATGAGATCGCCATCTTTTAAAACGCTTTCAGTTACGGGTTTCCCGTTTAATAGAATGCCAACTCGACTCTCCAGGTCTTTTATCCAGCATTCTTGGCTGCGTCGCTCAAGTCTTGCGTGGTTACGGCTGGCCTTGTTGTCGTTTATGATGACGTCATTTTCAGGTGCGCGGCCTAGTGTTATGATTTCGCCAAGAAGTTTATAAGTGACTCCCTTTTCTTCGCCGGACATGATCGTCAGAAGAAGTTCTGCGGGAAGATGTCTTAAAGCAGTTGCGCCGTTCATCCCCCTCCTCGTTTCTTAAGTGTCGCGATAACATAACTCACTTTCGTCGCGTCTTCTCCATCGGGAGAAACCTGCATGTCTATTTCAAAATTCACACCTGAAATCTCAATTTGGTTTGTCACGATAGTTCCCGGGGCATTTTTTGCACCCTCTAAAAGATCCTCGAAACTTAATTTTAAACCCTGATCTTGCAGAACTCCAAGGCCTTGCCCTTGCAGAGTCAAAAGCCTCATTCCAATTAATTCTTCAAAGGCACTGTTGATTTGAATAAAATGGCCGTTATAGTCCAATGCAAAAGCAGGATCAGAAATTATCCTGACCAGATTCGCCGCTTCGGCGGTGCGGTCGATATTGGCATTGAGTTGTGCCATCTCTTGAGATTTGCCCATTCTTCCAATGGCGCTGTTTATATTTTCTAAGAATTTTTTAAATACGTCAAAATCAAATTTTGTATGGATGGTATCTCTACTGCCGCGGAGGGCCTCATCCAATTGGGTGGTCGCATCGGTGATCGGAAAAGTAATTAAACGATAAAGAAAGAAATAAAGTAACCCACCTAATACGAGGGCAATGATGAGAATTCGCGCGAAAAGGCCGACCGTGGCGCTCCAATCCTGAGAGTCCATCTTATAAAGAATAATGGATTCAGCCACGGTCAATTGCCGCCCCATTTCTTGGGAGTAGCCATGGATAGGCACACCAACTCCGACCGTTGAGCTGCCTAATTCACTAATAAAGTAAGGTTCATTTTCGTGTTTACGGGCTACCGCAACGAATTGGTCATTGGAATAAGACTGTGCCTTTGAAAGTGGAGCAATGATATGGCCGTCATCTTGAGAAATAACAAGAGCCGAGAGAACGCCGTCTTCTCCTTCAGCTAGATCTGTTCGAATATTCCCTTCGTTACCTGACGCGATTAATTTTTCGCTCATCTCAGCCAATTGCCGGGCTATCGTGAGCGCGCGACGCTGAGCCTCTTTTTGAACGCCTTCATGAGTGAGGGCTGCCATAGGAATTGTTGCAAGAGCCGTTACCATTAAAACAAAAAATCCAACAAAGGCCGCAAGCACATGGCTTAACGGATAAATTTCTGCCAACCTATAAACTCCAGGCAAAATAATTTTATCTACGTAACTTTGAATTAAGTCAATAAACGTAGTTGGTGCGGCTTGAGGTTGATTTTGAATTCCCGCTTGAAGGTCGTGAAGAGGTGCTTGCATTGGTGTGGGCCCGGGGGCTTGCGAGTAGGCGACGTTTTCGCTCCAAATTGGTTTATGAGGAGGAGTTGCCGGAGGAAGATGTATTGAGCGCTCTTCGTTTTGACCGAGGCTGAGTTCCACAATGACGTCGTGAAATCCAATGCGATCACCGGGGCGTAAAATTCGATCGTGAACTTTAACCCCGTTGACGAAAGTGCCGTTGCTGGAGTCGAGATCGGTGATAATACATTGAGAATTCTGAACTGAAAAGCGCGCATGCATTTTACTGACACCTGCAGAAGAAATAACGATATCGCATTGGGGAGCGCGGCCAACCACGTGGTCTCCCGGAGAGAGATCAAATGATTTTCCAATGTTTGCACCTTTGATGATTTTAATCTTCAACACGCAGTATATCTCCAAGACGAGTGTCACATTTTCTTAAGGTTCCAGCGGGAAGTTCCAAACAATCTGTTGGTGTAAGGAGGGGGGCAATGACAATTCTCCAGGGTTTGATTTCACTTCTGAGGTATTTCACCTCTCCACCTTTTGAAATAAAAGCAACGTCGATAGGGAACCTCATAAAACTTGTGTGGATTGAATTTCCGCTCCTCGTGATCAGCATTCCCTGACCCGAGGTCAAAGTTTTTCGGCCCATCAAACCGATCATTCGTGTGAGAAGCGTAGAAGCTAATTCTAAACCTTCAACAACGACGAGATTGTTTCGAGAGTTAATCACGCGCTTCACACGTTTATCCCTCCCATGAACTGAATAACTACCGGCCCAAAAACAATGAGGAGAACCGCCGGAAGAATGAAGAGTACGATTGGGATAAATATTTTCTGAGACGCCTCAGCCCCAGCTTTTTCCGCACGAACAAATCGCTCTTGTCTTAACTGCTCGGATTGTTGTCTCAGAACGCCGCCGATGCTAGCTCCTAAGGAATCTGCGGTGGTAAGAACAGCTATGAAACTTGAAACCTCACTCATATTCAGGCGCCAAGCTAAAGCGTTGAGAGCTTCGGATCTTGAACTACCTAATTTCAAATCTCGTAGAACAATCTCAAGTTCTTCAGCTAATGGGCCGCCTTTCATTTTCTCTACAACTTTTGTTATGGCTCCGATGAAGTCCAAACCTGCTTCAGTCGAGAGGGCAAGAAGGTCGACGACAAAGGGAAGGTCCACAAGAATTTGAAATCGACGAATGTCTTTGTAGCCCTTCACGTAGTAGTACGGAAAAATTAAACCAAGAACTCCAAAACCAAAAATAAAGTACCAAGGGTATTGAAGGTTAAAGAGGGCGTTGCAACTGGCAATAAAAAGAGGAAAGGCAAATCCAAGAAAAACTTGGAGACCGATGTATTCATTTTCGTTAAGTTCTTGGCTAAGGCCAGCACTTTGAATATCGCGCTTTATTTTTTCTCGGCGATCTTTAAGCTCGTAACGACTAGTGAGGGGCAGGATAAGCTTATGAACTAAAGGCCTAGATAGCCGAATAATTCCAGATTTAGATTTTTTTGGCGCATCGCCCGACGCCCACGATAAGGGCATATTTTGATTTTCCAAAATATTATCAAGAAGTACTGAAACGGCAACGTAGACACTGGCCCCACCAAGGAGCACGCCTAAAAACAATAAAATATTTGATAAGACCATGACAACTCCCGCCCAATTCGAGTAAGTTAGTCACCATGGCGCGAAAGACTTTTGAGTTACTTCTTGCATCACGCTCGCCCCGCCGGCGAGAAATACTGAAAGAGGCTCATCTTTCATGCCTGGTTATTTCATCCAACTCTTCGGAATCATTTGATGAAAACCTAACACTCGATGAAAATTTGAAGTGTGTAGCCGAGACAAAAGTCATGGCCGTTGTTTCAAAGTTAAGTAGCAGTAAGTTAAAGGGAAAAGTGATTTTAGGAGCTGATACTGTCGTGGCAGTCGGAAAAATGGTCTTGGGCAAGCCAAAAAATGTTGATGATGCGTCGCGCATGCTAGGACTTTTGAACGGAAAGACCCACGTAGTTAAGACCGGGTTTTGTCTTTTTTGCCCAGACCAGAAAAGAAAGGTCAGGCGCGTTATCACGACCAAGGTCGGGTTTCGAAAACTTTCAAAAGTAGATATCCAGTGGTACGTTAATTCTGGAGAACCATTTGGCAAAGCGGGTGGGTATGGTATTCAAGGTTTAGCCCAAAACTTTGTAAATTATCTGAACGGGGATTTCTTAAATGTGGTCGGACTTCCACTTAACGCAGTTAGGGAAGAGCTCAGAAAGCATCGATGGTATGTCGCCGGAAATCATAAGCGCACTCAACGTTCAAAGAAAAATAGTCGAAGCTGAAAAGAGATCTGGAAGGGCTCCTCAGTCAGTGACTCTTCTAGCGGCAAGCAAAACCAGATCGGCCGAAGCCTTGTTACAAATTATAAACTCTGGTGTGGCTCATTTCGGCGAAAACTACGTTCAAGAAGCTTCAAAGAAAATTGAAAAGATAAAGGTTTTAGCTCCTGAAAAAAAAGTTCATTGGCATCTCATAGGTGCACTTCAAACAAACAAGACAAAATCTGCTGTGGGTCGGTTTGAAACGATTCAGTCTGTCGATCGCATAGAACTTGCGGCAGCACTTGATGCTAGGGCCAAAGAGGCTGGACTTGTTCAAAATATCTTACTTCAAATTAAATTGGGGGATGAGCCTACAAAAGGCGGAGTTTTAGCGACAGAGGCTCCTCTGCTCATCGAAAAGATTTTAGGTTTAAAAAATATTCGCCTTGAAGGGGTAATGTCTCTTCCTCCCATCGAAGCTGAAGCCGAAGGTTCAAGAAAGTATTTTGCACAACTTCGCGAACTGCGTCTTAAATGGGCGGGGCTTGTCTCTCCTGAGTCAGGCTCATTTACACACTTGAGTATGGGGACCACCCACGACTTTGAAGTTGCTATTGAAGAGGGGGCCACAATGGTTCGCGTGGGCACGGCGATTTTCGGAAGTCGCGAGATTTCAGGTCTTCAATGATCGGATTTCTTGGATGCGGAAATTTAGCCCAAGCTTTGGTTTTGGGTTCCATCTCGAAAAAACTTTTTTCACCTCAACAAGTATTAATTTCCACAAGAACTTCCGCGACAAGTCAGAAATTTAGTAAACAAACAGGGGTTATAGTTGCAAAAAATAACCGGGAATTGATCTTGGCCTCGGAAATTATTTTTATTGGCATTAAACCCCTTGAAATAATCCCCGCTTTAAAAGAACTTTCAAAAGAGAACTTGGAAAATAAAATTATTGTTTCACTAGCCGCAGGCGTGAACGAAAAGATTTTAAGAAAATATTTAGGCAAAGCTCAAAGCGTTTATCGAGTTATGGCTAATCTTTCGGCCACGATTCAAAGTGGTATTTTTGGAATTTACGAAGTGAAATCAAATCCCAAAGATAAAAAAATTATTACAGACTTCTTTTCCAACCTCGGTGAAGTTATTTTTGTTAAGAAAGACGAAGAGATAAATATCGTTACGGCGGGGTCTGCGTCTGGAATTGGTTTTGTTTTTTCTTTCATGGAGGAATTTCAAAACTGGTTTGAGAGAAAAGGCCTTTCCGAGTCAGCGGCAAGAAAATTGGCCGTAGAAACCTTTTTCGGCGCTTCAAAGCTCGCAAAGTTTAAGACCGAAATACCTCTTTCGAAACTCCGAGAATCCGTGACGAGTAAAAAGGGGACAACTCAGGCGGGGTTAGATGTTTTTAAAAAAGGTAAAGTCCATGCTGGCCTTAAGTCTGGCCTTGATGCCGCTTTCAAACGCGGCCAAATTATAGCTAAAGATTTGCTTCGCCACTCAAAATAGTCATAAACTAAATCGAAGGGGAGGGTCGTTTTAATGAAAATTGCTCCAATTGACATTACACATAAAAGTTTTTCTCGAAAATTTAATGGGGTTGATTTGGAGGAAGTCAGTCTTTTCCTTAAAGAGGTTGCAGAGGAAATGGAAAATATTATTCGGGAGCGAAACCAACTCAAAGAGCAACTACGTGAACGAGAAATTCAAATCCTAGAATTCAAAGAACGCGATAAAGTTTTAAAAGAAACAATTATGACCGCCCATAAGATGACGGAAAATCTCAGGAAAGATGCGGAGCGCGAAGCGGCCATTATTCTTAATGACGCTCAACAAAGAGCCGACGCTATTGTCAGGGATTCTCGCGATGGTTTAAAAAAATCCTATCAAGAAATTACAGAGATGAAGCGTCAAAGATCTCAATTTGAAGTGGCTTTAAGAAGTCTTGTGACTTCCCATTTAGAGCTTCTGGATCGAACGGGTGGATACACACCCCATATCGTTGGACCCGCCGAGGCAGCTCTTGGCGGAAATACTCCTTATCTCCGCCAAGGAAAACCAATAATCGAAAGTTAGAAATTTAAAAATACTTTGCTTGCGCGAACGAAGTAGTGGTTCGACCCATTTAAATTAATCAATAAACAACTTCCCATAAGTTTATAAGACGAAGGATTTCCATCCATATAAGTTGTGCAGCCCGTTCGTTGACTTCCTGATGTAGAGGCCGCGGCGTGTTTCAATGTAGCTCCATCAAAAGTGCTTGAAGCTTTAACAGAGGCTGTCTGGGCTGCCAAGCCTAGTGCCGTACAGGTGATGCTCAAAGTCGTTTGATTGTTTTCAACGTAAAGTCCTAAAACGTGAGTGCTATTTCCAGTACTTTGGGTCAATAACCAAGTTTCGCCCATAATGGACGCATTTTTTGGTGGGGCTCCGCTACAAAGTTTCATATTGGTCTGATCTCTGGGAATAATTGGGGGATTTTGTCCGGTGCTGTGATCTCCTCCCGCGCCCCCTGCATTGACGGTCATATTTTTCCCGCATGCCGATAAAGAAATGAAAGCTAGAAGTAGAAAAGTTTTAAACACGATGTTTTTCATTGATCCTCCTTGATAATTTTTCCAGATTCAACGCTAGCAAGACTATCTTGAGGAAGTCAACCGGGTCGTTTCACTTAAAGTTTCGACAAGAACTTTAGTTATTTCTTTTAAATAGTCGTAATTTAAAGTGTCGGGTGTATCGGTTGAGGTGTGGTAATGGGTTTCGTTAAAATCTTTCTCCCAATCTTCGCTTATACAGACAGAGGGAAAGCTCCTTTGCCAAAAGGACCAATTATCGCTTCTATTAAATCCGTTTTGTAAAAGTACGAGGTTTAAGGGCGTTTTTATTAAAAATCCGGCTTTGGCAAGAGTCAAGGCGAGAGACACATCTAGATCTGCGCCAGCTCTTTTTTTCTCTCGGGTGTAGAGTTTTACTACGGGATGACTTTCAATTTTTGATTTGGACCACGCGATCATCTCCAGGTTGATTAATCCCCCGGTTTGCTCATTAAGTCTCATCCATCTTGGCCTTAGACTGCTCAGATCTTTTGCCAAAGCATAAGAGCCGAGAAAAAATATTTCCTCATAATCAAAAGCAACAAAACGAATCGTGCGGTCAGGATGTTCATTTCTCAATTCTCGAGCAGCGACGAGAAGGGCGGCTATTCCACTGGCGTTGTCGTCGGCGCCAGGGGCGGGACTAAGAGGCATAAATCTAAGAGAGGTGTGATCATTGTCAATGGTATCATAGTGGGCTCCGACATAAATGACTTCAGTTGGAACACGTTTTCCCGGAATTTCCAAAATAATATTTTTGCCCTTTATATTTCTGAAACTCTCAACAAATTGGATGGCTTGGTCAGTGAAGAGCTTCCATTTCTTATAGACTGGGGAACTGGGGGGATATTTTGTTTTGACAAGTGTATCGAAATCATTTTGATAATTTTTTTTCGCAAAATCTATATCAGGTTCAAACTCATGGATGATGACTCGCCCCTTGGCGATCGTAGCGATTTCGTCGAATTGGTTTTTGATAAACTCAAAAGCCTGTTCATGGCCCTTCGAACCTACGGTTCTATTGGGTTGAGAACTTTCGACAAATTTATTTAACAAAACCTGAGCCCCATTGGCAAAGTCAGGGTCGGCAATTTTATGAACGGGCTCGATTGTTGAGCATCCGATTGAAATAAGAAGGAGAAGACTGAGTCGAGCTAAGGTTCTAGAGGTCCCAGAATATTCCGCCATAATAGGTGCTCCCAGTGTAACTTACGTTCTGATTTTTAAGCGTTAAGATGTTGCGGGTGGTGCAATTGAGATAGTTATAAGCGATTCTAACTCCCCAATTCGTTCCTGTTTGAAGTTCAAAGCCCCCTTCGGCGTAATAACCAAACTCCAAAACATCTTCTAGGGTTTTATAGTCATTACCTGCGGCAATAACAGCGGGAGTGCGGAGGGAGCTATCATAGCTAATTTGAAGATACCCTGCCACCCCGCCCCCTTCGATATAGGGGCGAATAACTTCTGTATTAAAGAATTTTACGCGGAGGCCGATATCAAGACGAAAATCATCGGCGAGATAATTGACGTTGCTTGCGGTATACGTCGCTGTGGGGCTTGTGTAATTGTAGTTAAGGTCTCCCGTAGTGCGAAGGTAAGAAACTCCGCTTGTTAAATAAAGGGGACTATTTCCGAAGGGCTTTTCCCCCTGAAATTTAAAGGTTGTGCCGTTATTAATTTGAAAGCCAGATGTGGGACTGGTTATGGAGAATTGTTCAAATCCGCCAGCTAAAGTTCCATCGAATCGGGATCTGCCCTCATTGGCTTGAGAAAGACTCGAAGCCAAAGTGAAGCTAATAACCAGAAAATAAAATCTAAAATTCAAAAATTACTTTCGTTTTTTTGCTTCATCAACGCGGCGTTTTAGTCGGATCTTCTTTTTCTTCTTACCAATTTTACGTCTCATTTTCATAGATTTACGATTATCACCACGACCCATTAAAACCTCCGATAAAGTTTGTTAGAACCTTAGAAAAACCACGTCTTTTGGGGTTTGTAAATTTATTTAGCAGGTTTAGTTTGGATATCTTCAGAATCCGTATCAACCCTAAAACCCTGATCGGTGTCGGAAGAGCTATCATTGGTGTTTCTCGAGTGCAACGGCCAAGAATTGTAGCTTAAGGTGACTAAAAACCGAGTTCCCTGGGGCGCGTTTTGCCCAGAAAGAGTGGGTTCAACGCCCGCAGAGATCTGATAGTTTCTAAAGACCCTTGCGCCAAGATCAAAATCCAGATCCAGCCACGAGGGGTTTGTGGCATTATAAATTAAACTGCCCCCATCGACAAAGTTCGTTATCAGTTGCCTCACAAAATAATTTGACCCGTTTTGGTCAGTACTTAAACTTGAAATTCCGTGGAGTCCAATATCGGCAAAGAATGAACTCCAAGCCCCGTGAATTTTAAAACCAAAGGGGATGTAGGAGCTAAGTCCGTTTGAGAGGTAACTGTAGCCGGCGTACCCCCAAAGTCCAAAATATTTAAAACTTCTCGTTAGATTTATTTTTCCCGTTCCAACAAAGGCCCCATCTCCAAGGAGTGCATTGGTGGTTGTTAAATCCGGGGCGGGAGAAAAGGGAACAACAAGGGAGGCTTCCGGAACAATATTTACAAAACCTGTATAAACAAGGGCCCCTACGCCCGCGGTGCCCTGGGCAAAGCCCCCATTCATTCTGTTAACTCCTGATGACACTGCATTTTCATTATTGAAAATAACGTTGGCGAAAGCTCCTATTCTATCGGTGAAGTCATAGGAGCCAGAAAGATTAAACCGCATTTCAGTAACTTGGTTTCCGTTAATCAAATTGACGGAATTTCCATTGGGATCGTAATTTGCTTTGGTATTAAAATAACTACTTTCGAGAGAAAGTTTAAATGCTGTTGCCGAAAATCCATAAGGGTTAGCTAGCCCCAAGGAATCTGTAAAAAAGATCAAAAGAGGTAAGGTTAGAAAAAAGATTCTCGCCATGAAAAAAGCTTACAAAGAGGGGTCCATAAAGTCTACAATCTAAAGATGCTGAATTTCATTCTTCATTTGGTGGGTGATATTATCGTTTTCAAGCTCATGTGGCGGGGATATAAAATGACAACCCAGGGGTTTAATCAAATGTTCGAAGTGGAATCAGGGTATCGCACCCGAGTCAAAACCGGTTGGGCCATCGTCATATTTTGCGTCGTCGTCATTATCTGCAACCACGTTTTCTTCTAGAAATCCTAGTGAATATTTGTGGTCGGCTCGTAACGGCACAGTCGCGAGACTTTCCCCTCGGCTTGGGACGCCTTCCGTGGCTCTTGGAGCCTCCTGTTCCCTCCATGGCCTCCAAGCCCAAGCCTCGGGAAAATTCCCGCGCTGCGCCTGTATAATATTTCTCAAATTACAAAGTTGGAGTTTCGCTGTGAGTGGGAAGCCCGAGCTCTCGCGGCTGCGCTGTTAAGAGTAAAATAATTTTTAATTATTCTTCGTCGGCGTATGAGGCGGCGAGTTTGTTGACGACATTCATGTCTTCAAGAGTTGAAGTGTCGCCTTTGATATTTCCGCTGGCGGCAAGGTCTCGAAGGAGTCTTCGCATAATTTTACCCGAGCGAGTTTTGGGAAGGCTTTCGGTGAAGCGAATTTCTTCTGGTCGGGCTATGGCTCCGATTTCTTTTGTCACGTGAGCTTTAAGTTCGTCGGAAATATCGGTTCCTTCATATTTAGATCTTAGAGTAACAAAAGCGACAACGGCTTGTCCTTTAAGATCATCGGGTCGTCCGACAACTGCGGCTTCGGCAACCTTGGGGTGACTCACTAAAGCACTTTCGACTTCCGCCGTACTTAATCTGTGACCGGCAACGTTTAAAACGTCATCCACTCGACCCATAACCCAAAAATATCCATCTTCATCAACTCGTGCACCGTCGCCGGTAAAATATTTTCCAGGATAATCTGACCAATAAGTTTTTTTGAATCTTTCGGGATCACCATAAATTCCCCGGGTCATAGAGGGCCAGGGTTTTTCAATAACGAGAAAGCCACCTTCGTTAGCTTTGCACGGTTCACCCTTCTTTGTCACGATTCGAGGTAAAACGCCAGGGAGGGGGAAGGTGCAGCTACCAGGTTTTGTCGGCGTTGCCCCAGGTAATGGGGACATCATTATTGTGCCCGTTTCCGTTTGCCACCATGTATCCACGATGGGGCACTTTTCTTTGCCGATCACTTTATGATACCACATCCAAGCTTCAGGATTGATGGGTTCGCCCACACTTCCTAAAAGTCTTAAGCTACTTAAATTATGTTTTGTGATGAACTCATCTCCGGCACGCATGAAGGCTCTGATGGCCGTGGGTGCTGTATAAAGAATGGTAATTTTGTGTTTTTCAATCATCTGCCAAAATCTCCCGAAGTCAGGAGAATTGGGTGCTCCTTCATACATAAATATTGAGGCGCCACATTGCAAAGGTCCGTAAACTAAGTAGCTATGCCCTGTGACCCAACCAATGTCGGCCGTGCACCAATAAAGATCTTTGGGTTGAAGATCAAAAACCCACTTTGTCGTAAGCATGCAATTGAGAAGATAACCCGCTGTTGTATGGGTAATGCCCTTTGGTTTTCCTGTGGTACCACTGGTATAAAGTAAGAAAAGTAAATTTTCACTTTCAACACTTTCTGGAGCACATTCTTTGATTTGTTTTGGAACGGTCTCATTCCACAAAATGTCGCGGCCGTTTTTCATTGCAATTTTATTTTTTGACCGCTCAACAACTAAAACTTTTTCTACAGTGGGACAAGATTCTAAAGCTCTATCGACTTGTTCTTTAAGTTGAACGATTTGCCCTTTTCTATAACCCCCGTCCGCGGTGATCACCACTTTACATTGGGCATCGTTGATTCTGTCAACTAGAGCCGCACTTGAAAAACCACCAAAAATAACGGAATGTGCGGCACCTAGCCTTGCACAGGCGAGCATGGCCACTGCGGCCTCGGGAACTAACGGCATATAAATCGCCACTCTATCGCCTTTTTTAATCCCTAAATCTTTTAGAGTATTGGCCGTCTGACAAGTAAGTTCATAAAGTTCTTGATAGGTAAATTTTCTGACTTCACCGGGTTCTCCTTCCCAGATTAAAGCTGTTTTGTGGCCGTTTACTTTTAAGTTCTTATCTAAGCACTGAACCGACCCATTTAATTTTCCGTCTTCAAACCACTTTGCGTAGGGTTCTTTCCAATTTAAAATTTTTGTGGGCTTTTTATCCCAGATTAAATTTTCGGCTTGTTCGGCCCAAAATTTTTCGGGTTCATCAATCGAAAAATCATATATCTTTTTATACTCTTCCATGGATTTAATATGAGCCGCTTTTGAAAATTCTGCGTCCGGCTTAAAAACTCTTTTTTCGTGTTGAAGATTCTGAATTTCCATAATTCCTCCTAGAGCTCCGTCGAAGTGCTGGCAATTTAAACAAACTCACCATACAACATAATTTATGACCGAGCGAAAAAATATAATGGAGATCGATATAGCAAAGCTAAAGCGTATGCAAATGCTCCACGTGACATTTGTACTTATTGATTTGAGGTCCCCTGCTCAATTTAGTGAGGGTCATCTCAGCAATGCCTTTAACATTCCCCACGGAGAGTTTTTAAAAAAACTGCCAACGACCGTTCCCAAAAAAGATACTCCGATTGTTGTTTATGATGAAGATGGTGACAAGGCTTCTGATTTGATCGTGGCGGCTGAAGCCTTAGGATATCTCAATATCGTTAATCTCGAGGGTGGATTTAGAGCTGCCAAGAATTAAGTTAGCGCCAAATCAATTTTTTTATTCATTTCTTCCATTAAAGTGCCCTGTTATTTACCATAAATGTAAGGTGTCGTGCCAGGCTAAATCTTATTAAAATGGGGTTGGGGGATTGATTTATGGCATTTATTATTGCCTATCGTGAATGGTTATTGGGAGCGGGCTGGAAAGAATCGTTCCAAAATAATATTTAAGGGCCATAAGGCTCGTGTGGCCGACGCCCTTATTGCACAAATTTGCATAGATAATAATACGCCTCTAGTCACTCGCGATAAAGATTTTCGATATTTTCATTCTATCTGTGGCTTGAAACTAGGGTGAGACCTCATAAATTTATTCCTCTAACGCCTTTTGGGCTCGCCCATAATCTTTGGGCGAAACATAGAGGCGTTCAATCTTTCGGGCGTCTTGATATTTATCAAAAATTTGGGTGGTCTCTTCGATTCGTGTAACGGATTGACGGGATAAATTATCTTTATCGATTACAAAGATGGGCTCGGTGCTCGAAGCGTCGCCGGAATAATATTTACTTAAGCGCCCGGTGGAACTGGCGCGAATCACATCAATATCTTTTTCTCGAAGTTTTTTCTCAAGAGAACCGACTTCCACATTTTTTTGCTCGTGGGATTCGTAGAGCATCTTGTAAGGTTGCCTTGCCGAAATCATTTTGGCCCATTGGTTTTCGCTCTTACCCATGACCGAATGAAGACTGTAGTCATCATATTTAACGTAGGCTGAAGTGTCGCTTGGAAGTTTAAATTCGCAGTCGGGAGACTTTAAGTAACGAAGGAGCATTTCATCGTAAATTATGGCTTTGTGATGAAAATAAACCATCAAGTACATATGATACCGAGAAATTAAAAAATCATCGAAGGTGTAAAGAGCACGCCTTTGAACGGCAAGATTAAGTTTGTTCTCATTTCTATAGTAAGTGAGATTTGCCATAAGCCAATCGTAGTCGACATGACCATAAGAGGTTCCGCAATAATAACTGTCTCGGGTGAGATAATCCATACGATCCACATCAAGTTCACTACTGACAATTTGAGAAAGAAGGGGGCGAATATTAATTTCGTTATCGATAAAGAATTCATCGTCTTCGGGCAAACTTTTATCAATAAGAAGTGCTATGTGCTTGGGTGAAAGATCAGGAAAGTTTTTAACTAAAACTGGTGAAAGTTCAGAGTCAGTAATAATTTTTATAGTGTAGTCTTCGTGGTTGGCTCTTCGATTTTCTTTTTTCAAATAAATTTTAATATTTAAATCCGAAAGCTGGGGCATAACTTCTTCGCTGGTGTGACTTAATGGACCATGGCCTATGTCATGGAGTAGGGACGCCAGACGAACGGCTTGCCTTAATCGCCACCTTACGGAAGGCGAAGAAAACGGATAGCCCTGAAATATATGATCAAAGGCAGTACCGGCCAGGTGCATGGCCCCTAGGGAGTGGCAGTATCGATTGTGGGTGGCCCCAGGAAAGCTAAACTCGGCAAATCCCGTTTGCTTAATATTTCTCAGGCGTTGGAAAAAAGCGCTGTCGATGACAGCCGTTTCTACCGGGGTAAGTTCGATAGAACCGTGAATGGGATCTCGTATTTCCAAAGCGGTCAACTCCTTTGACAAAGATGACGATCAAGCTATAATAACTTCCAGCAGATTTCCAACTTTCTCTTATAGGAGATCCCCGATGAAACAATACCATAGCCTTTTACGCCATGTCCTGGAAAACGGAGCCTATAAGGACGACCGTACGGGAACAGGGACAAAAAGTGTTTTTGGTTATCAGATGCGCTTTGATCTGACCCAAGGCTTTCCAGTTTTAACGACAAAGAAATTACATCTTCGAAGTATAATTCATGAGCTCCTTTGGTTTTTATCCGGCGAAACAAATATTAAATACCTTCACGACAATAAAGTGACGATTTGGGACGAGTGGGCTGATAAAGAAGGGAATCTGGGACCTGTATACGGCAAACAATGGCGATCGTGGAAAACCGAAAGTGGTTCAACCATTGATCAAATCTCTCAGGTTATAAAAAATATTAAAGAAAATCCAAATTCAAGAAGATTAATCGTAAGTGCATGGAACGTGGGTGAGCTTGAAAAGATGGCGCTACCTCCTTGTCACGCCCTCTTTCAATTTTATGTGAACAACGGAAGGCTCTCCTGCCAACTTTATCAAAGAAGTGCAGATATTTTTTTGGGAGTCCCATTTAATATCGCCAGCTACGCACTTCTTCTCGAAATGGTAGCCCAAGTGACGAATTTAAAGACGGGAGAGTTCATCCATACCCTAGGTGATGCCCACCTCTATAATAATCATGTGGAACAAGCTAAGCTGCAGTTAGCCAGGGATTCTAGAAAACTCCCGAGGCTAAGACTTAATCCTTCTGTAAAATCTATTTTTGATTTTAAGTTCGAAGACATAAACTTAGAGAGTTACGACCCCCATCCCCCCATTAGAGCAGAAATAGCTATATGATCGTTTCGTTTATTGTGGCCATGTCACAAAATCGAGTCATAGGCCGAGATCAGGGGCTACCTTGGAATTTGCCTGAAGATTTGAAGCGTTTCAGGAAAATTACTAAGGGGCACCCGGTTATTATGGGTCGGAAAACATTCGACAGTATGGGTAAGCCTCTTCCCGATCGGGAGAACATTGTCATCACAAGGCAAGGGATCGCCATACCGGGAGTTAAGATAGTTTCTACCCTAAGCGAGGCCCTCAAACCCTTTGAGGGAACAGACCGAGAGGTTTTTATCCTTGGAGGTGGCCAAATATTCAGTGAATCATTGTCCCGTGTCGATAGGATTTATTTAACTCTTATTGAGCAGGATTTCCAAGGAGATGTCCTCTTTCCTGAAGTTAATTGGGCTCAATTCAAGAAGACATTTGAGGAGGATCATGCAGCGCCCATGCCTTATCGGTTCATCAATTATGACCGGATTCAAGGCTAGGCTCTCCAAGGGGCGTCTAACCCCTTGAAACATAGACCTTTCCCAAATAAATATTATGTGTTTACCGGCATTCGATCTTTGAGAAACACATTGACAAGCATGCCTCCGTACGTCATTTTCCTATTACAAATTGGTTAAGGATATCAGGCACTTACCGATCGTTCAATACGGAGTTTTGTGAATATTCAAAAGGCACAAACTACACCAAAGAATACGGAAGATAGAATTTTGCTAAACGCACTTCAGCACTTCTGTAACTATGGTTACAATGGTACGAGTGTTCGAGAAATCACTTCCGCTTCAAAAGTTACTAAGCCCACGCTCTATTATTATTTTAAAAATAAAGAAGAACTGTTTACTCGCCTGGCACAAACTTGTTTTGAACGAGTCATCTCAAAAATTAACGGGCTCGATATCGAGCAAAATACATATGAAAGCAATGTGCGCTCCATATTTGAATGTATGGATGCCATTTCCGCTCAAGACCCAGCGGCCCTCAAGTTTATTCACGGACTAGTCGTTTCCCCGCAAAGGGGGGCTCCGGATGTTGGAGCTAAGTCTTTCCTTAAGCAAATCGACGATCAGCTTGATAGGATTATGAGGAAGGCCGTAAGGTCCGGCGAATGTGCAGAGTCAAAGAGAAAAAAGGTTCAGATTCTTTTGGCGGCCCTACTTGGTTATTATACAAAGAGTGTCTTGACCTTGGGGGAGAATGAATTTACCGATAAAGAGATTCTAACTTCTCTTTTGAAACACCTGCTCGATAGTTCAAAAACGAGCTAAAACTGGCCGCCGAGAGCCACCCTACAAATTACTTCCGAAAGTAAAAGTATCCAGAAGAATACAAGACATAAAGGGAACCTGTCCGTTATTCACAATCAAGACTGTAGAACCGCACTCACTTAACTTTACAAATAATCCCGGAACTTCATTTGAAAATTCGTAGACCCAGTGAATTTTTTTACCTTCTCCGGCGACGGTATCGATCTCATTAAACTCAATATGGGTGGCGTCGACCTTGCCCCCAGGAATTTGTGACGTGTTGTTTGTGACGAGCGTATGTTTGAAAGTTTTTAATCCAAAAAATTGTTGGGTGCCGGGTTGGTCGGTCGACCCAAGACTTGCCATGATCTTTAGATCAGTTGTATCGAGATTCCTTTTTTTTATTTTTGGAATCTCAGTTTCACCCACGGCCGTTGAAACTTGGACGGTGATTTTTGCTAAAATAAGACTCACCTTTGATTTCATTCCGGCAATAAATTCTTTAATTCCCCTGGAGATTTTAGCGATTTCCGAAGGTGGTTTCGGAGTAGGAGAGGGCGTTGGAGCCGGAGTGGCCGAGGGTTGTGGGTTACGTTGAATGGGAATATCCGTTGTCTTTGTTCCAGCCCTTACTTTTTCGTCACTGTAATAGAAAAAATTAGCATCCATCTTTGTAAGGATAATGATGTCTGTCTCTTTGGGTTGTGTGGAAGAAAAAATGGTTTCCATGGTCTGGTAAACACCGCGATCATTAATGTGAAAGGCTTGGGCCTCTGGAACATTTCCAACGGCATCTGAAACGGCTTGGTTAACGGCATCAACTGTGGTCGGCGGCCCGAGATCCATCCCGTCATCGGGTGGTTTGATGCAAGCGCAAGTCACCAGCGCGATCGAAATGACGAGGATCCGATTCATACGCTATCCCAACCCCAAATCCACATCTCAAGGGGGAAGATACGATCAAATACGGCATTCACTTCAGGGCCACTATCATGAAATTGACTTGGCTTCTGGGGCCCGAAAAGAAGCCTGACGATGTCAGACTCCTGGTCAGTTTTAAAAAGATCATTACCGATTCCGTAGAAATAAAAATCTCCACGTTTTTCTAAAACTAAATTGCTGACTCCCCACTCTTGACGTGCGTTTTTTATAACTTTGGCAAAGAAGTTTTGATGATGGGTTATTTTGATCATTCCCAAGAATCCGTCGAGTCGTTTTAAATTGAAAGATTCTAACTTTCTAATTAGATTTTGCGCGTGTGATGGTGAGATGACAGTAATTGTCTTGCCCACCACTTGACGAACGTGGTTGATAAGGGCAATAAGGGCATCAACGCCGCCACCCCATTCATGAATATAACCCTGGAGATCAGCACCCTTGCCTTCGACAACGTAGGCTTCCATTCGACCGTCTTTACCCCAAGCTGTGGACAACCTGCAATTTGGAATCTTAAGATATTTTTCAAAATCATCTAATGAACGAATTGAGGAGACGGTGTGCTGGGAATAAAGGCGGTAGAGCGCTTGGGCGTCGACTTTATTATTTTGAATAATTTTATATTCTGTTGAAACTCCGGGAAGAGTTTTATCTACAGATATGCTAATTTCACTTCCAGCCAATTCAAAACCAAGCTTACGATAAAAATCATAGAGATTTGTCCAAAGGATGGCGATGTCGCAATTCTGCGCTGTCATGGTATCAAGGCAGTCTTTGATAATCGTTTGACTTAACCCTTGGTTTCGATATTCATTTTGTGTGACAACACTTCCAAGAGCCCCTACTTTAAAAAGTCCCCGGCGGGTTTTGCACATTATAGGTTTTATAAGTGCGTGGCTGAGAATTTTTTCCTCTTCTTTAATGATTCTAAAATTTTGAAGATTGTCGGTACTGACAGCAGTGGGGTATTCATCGGCGATGGACCAAGCGGTTACGGTTTGTTCTCGCAAGTTCTCATTTAAGAAATTAATAAGTTCTGGAAATTCTTGTGTGGTTGGGGCGCGGGGACCTTCCATAATACCTCCTGTATATTGGAAGCAGAGAGCACAGTACTGTATCAGTATACCTTATACAGGAGACTGGACGGTATTCAGAATGCAGTGCTTGGGGAGAATACGGACTTATGTCTGATCTTCGTCGAACTTAAGATTTCAAAATGGAGTCTTTCCAATAACTTTCTCTTCGATCAGGGAGTCGATCAAAACTCGACCAACGACCTGATTAAAAGTTAATCAAAAAAAGTCATTAAGGTTTTCTAAAGAGCTCCGATCAGTGACTTGTCAGAAGAAGGATCTTCTGAAGCATTCCTACCGAAGACGCCTTTAGGCGCTTCGAAAGATCAAGGAGGATTATATGGGATTGCGAATTAACACCAACGTGGCCAGTATTAATGCCCAACGTAACTTGATGGGGTCTAAACTCGATCATGACAGGAGTTTGGAAAAACTATCATCAGGTTATCGAATCAACCGCGCAGGCGATGATGCTGCAGGTTTAGCAATCAGCGAAAGCTTGAAAGCTCAAATCCGTGGACTCAAACAAGCTTCGCGCAACGCTCAAGACGGTATCTCACTAGTGCAAGTGGCTGAAGGTGGATTGAATGAAACTCAATCTATACTCATCCGATTGCGGGAGCTCGGGGTACAAGCCGCTTCTGATACAGTAGGTCCTCAGGAGCGACAATTCCTTAACGTCGAATACGATGCACTTGTCTCAGAAGCACAACGTATAGCCGAAGGTACGGAATTCAACAGCACTCCTTTACTCAATGGTACGGGAGCCGTTTTTGACATTCAGGTCGGTGTTCGCAACAATCCAAACGTAGATCGTATTGTTTTCGATGCTTCTCGCGCGGATGCAACAGTTGCCGCCCTCGGAATTAATTTGACCAGTGTTGCCGATAAAGCTTCAGCACAAAATAGCTTAGCTGCAATTGATGCTGCGATCATCAGCGTTTCTGGAATGAGAGCTGACTTCGGTGCTTTACAAAATAGGCTTCAATCCACGGTCAACAATTTGGCCATCAACCACGAAAACATGTCGGCTGCGAATTCTCGAATCAGAGATGTTGATATCGCTGAAGAGACTTCAGAGTTGACGAGAAATAACATCCTGTTGCAAGCAGGCACTTCGGTGCTAGCACAGGCGAATCAGTCTAATGCGATTGCTCTTGGCCTCTTAAAGCAAACGTTTAGCTAAGTTCTTAGTTAGAGATTTTTTCTCTGATTAAAACATGGCTGAATGAATAACCTTTGGCTCTAAGCGACCGGTACTGTTTTTGGAACGGTACTTATAGGCACCGCAACCCAAAGTTTTTGGCTCTCGAGGAATGAATTCGAAAGCTCTGCCCGACGAAGACATTTGTTTCCTGCACCGACTCCGGCGTTCACTGTAACGCCGGGGTCACTTTCTCTTTTTTTCCCGAGATGAATTCCAAAAAAATAAATAAAAATATGGACTCAAAAAATTCTAAATTTATTCCGATAAATATTTAGATGTTTAATTTTTATGAGCATGAAGCTCATGTAAGTCAATGATGACGCTAGAATCAAGGAGGATTCAGGTATGCAAGGAGGATAAAGTATGGGAATGCGAATCAGTACCAACGTTCCAAGTATAAATGCCCAACGAAATCTGTCGAACTCGCAACATATGTTGCAACAAGCTCAGGCAAGATTGTCATCTGGTTCTCGAATTAATAGAGCCGCTGATGATGCCGCAGGCTTGGCGATTTCGGAAAACTTGAAGGCCCAGATCAGAGGATTAAGGCAAGCAAGTCGAAACGCAAATGACGGAATAAGTTTGGTGCAAACTGCTGAAGGTGGTCTCAATGAAGTGGGAAGTATTCTAACCCGATTCAGAGAGCTAGGAATCCAAGGCGCTTCAGACACGATTGGTGATAAAGAGCGGGGATTCATAGACATAGAGTATCAGCAGCTGAAGTCAGAAATACAACGGATTGCGGAGACAACACGCTTTAATAACCGTGATCTCTTGAACGGAACTGGTGGAATTTTTGATATTCAAGTTGGCGTTTATAACGACAACTTCAAAGATAGAATCAGTTTCGATGTCGGCGCTGCAGACTCAACTCTCGAGGCCTTAGGTCTAACGGCTGAAGGGGTTGGCTCAAAAGAAGCGGCACAAGTATCTCTGGCGGCAGTTGACGAAGCCATAGAATCTGTAGCTGGGATGCGGGCGAATTTAGGAGCACTACAAAACAGGCTCCAATCGACCGTAAATAATTTGAGTGTCTACGACGAGAATATGTCGGCGGCAAACTCAAGGATTAGAGATACGGATATTGCGGCTGAAAGCTCGGAGATGATTAAGAACCAGGTGCTCTTACAAGCAGGGATTTCGGTTCTCAGTCAAGCCAACGCCACTCAGCAACTTGCATTAAAGCTGTTAACGTAATTTAACTTTTGAGAAAAGGAGATCAAGGATGAATTCGCACAGCATGGAATGGATTGTGCCCGCAGCAGTAGCTTTAGTCTGCGGTAGTTTAGCATCAGTTTCGTCTTTTATGTTCGGCTGGATCTAACAAAGAATAAGAGGTACGGACTTACTTATTGCGACACATCGCATATCAAAAAGTAAGTCCGTACCTAATTTTAGAATCTGTATCGGATTGTTGCTTCGGGAACTAATGTTGTGAAGGTGAAACTTGTGCTCATGCCGGAGTTTACGCCCGAAGCAAATGCAGCGTAGGTTAAACTCTTGTAGGTGATGGCGGGTCCGAGACTCCAACCTGATCCAACGTCAAACATATAACCTAGCTTAACTTGGTAGCCCGTACCCTTATTGAAATCAACCTCGCCATTATTTGGTAAGCCTTGGCCCGTTGCGGCTGTGCTGCTAAAGTAGTAAGTAAAGAATAGAAAAATGTTATCGGTCATAATACCTAAATCACCACCGATGGATTGAAATGAATCTGTGGATGTCGTGTTGCCAGAAAGGATGATGGCATCGTAATTATAGTTGGCCCCTAAGAATATATTTCCAAAGGTGTAACCGAGAAGAATGTCCCCCAGCTCTCTTGTCTCAGTCGTACTTGCATTGTTCGGGGGGTTCCCACCTTCTGTTTTAAAATAATACATTAAGCTAGGTTGGATAAGCCAACCCGGGGTCACGTCGGCCCGAGCCTGAGGCGCAGAAAATACGAAAAATAAAATGGTCAGACTGATAATCAGTTTCACAATGAGCCTCCTATTAAATTAAAGAGGCCCAAAATACCCTATATGCCATTAAAAGCAATTTGAAAAAAATTTGTCCGGCAAACCGGACAAATCTCTGCAAAAAGGTAGCAGGTACCTTGTTAGAAGGTATATCGAATATTTACTTCAGGAACCAGGGTAGTATAAGTGAAGCTTGTGGAAGCGCCCGAAGAGAAGCTGCTGTAGGTGAGACTCTTATAAGCCAAAGATGGACCAACGCCGAATCCAGATCCGACATCAAAATTATACCCCAGTGTAATTTGATAACCTGTACCATTATTGAAATCGGTAACGGCACCGGCACCAGGCTTGCCTCCATTCACCGTTCCATAACTATTGAAGTAATACGTAAAGAGGAGATAGACATTTTCTGTCATAAGACCCAGATCGCCGCCGTAAGCGCGAAAGGAGTCTGTTGTGGTTGTGGAGTTAGTGGGAGCGGTTACGATTGCGTCGTAGCTGTAATTGGCCCCAAGAAAAAATAAGTTGAAGTGATACCCAAATAAACCGTCTATGAGTTGCCTGGTCACCGTGGTGTTGGCATTGTTGGGAGGATTTCCGCCTTCAGTTGTAAAATAATATATCCCGTCAAGTTGAAGAAGAAACCCGTTGCTTCCGTCGCCGTACGATGAGCGATACGAGCCGTAAGCGAGGGCACTCTGACTTATGGATAAAATTGAAAGAACCAAAAAGAAAGTAACCATGATGCTTGAAAGCATTTTCATAAAAGCCTCCTCTAAGGTGATCTCTAAATTTTGTCAGTCCCAGGGGAGAAATGGAAGACTATTTGCGAATGTAGTTGTAGAAAGCAAGAATGCTTAAGAAAAAAGCAAAACCAAAGCCCACTAGACTAACGACGGGCAAGTTATAAAGCGTAGGACCTTTTTCATAGTTGAGAGCCATGGTGCTTGCGATGATTAAACTCCCGACAACAAGACCTAAGTAATTTAAGTTTCCATTGGTTTCAATAGAGCGTTTCAATTCTTCCATTTGAGAAATATTTAAATCGACGGCAAAATCCTGGCTGTTCAGTTTTCTCAAAAACTGCTTAAGTTGGCGTGGCAAAGTGTAGATGAGAGCTGTTGAATCTCGCGCGACTTTAGCAAAATCTTTAATTATGCGTTGAGGGTCATATTTATTTTGTACAATGACTTGGGCGAATTCCAAAGCATAAGGGAGTAGGTCAAAATCTCTAACTATAGTTCGACCCATCCCCTCAATAGTCACTAACGCTTTGAAGAAAAGCATAAGTTCAGAGGGCATAATAATATTATAGCGGGCGGCGATGGCCGTTGAATCCATCAGAAGTTTACCGGCGTTAATGTTTTTGAAAGTCATTCCGTAATAGGGCGCTAGGAGGTCCCGCGTTTCTCGAGTGAACTTGTCGACATTAATGTGACTATTATAAGGAGCAAGATCAATATACTCATAAGTCAGGGCTTCATAATCCTCTGTGGCAAGGGCTACCAACATATTTGCAATGGCATCCCGTGTGCGTTGAGAAACTCTACCTACGACACCGAAGTCCACAAGACCAATTTTATTTTCAGGTAAAATAAATAAATTTCCCGCATGAAGGTCGCCATGAAAAATCCCGTCACGAAAAGCCATTTTGAAAAAGGCTCTTAACCCAGAAGCCACAATTTTTTCACCGTCTATACCTGTTTCGGTAATTCTTAAATGATCGCTAAGAGGAATTCCTTTAAGTTGCTCCATAACAAGAACCCGAGTCGTGCAGTACTCCAAATAAACTTTCGGAATTTTTACGATGGGGTCGTCTTGAAAATTAAGGGCGATGCGGCGGATATTATTCGCTTCAATGACAAAATTTGTTTCAAGTTCCAATGTTTTAAAAAATTCATCAACAACGGATTGGGGATTAAACATTCGGGATTCCGGGACGTAGCGTTCGAGAAGCCCTGCAATATTATACAAAACAACAAGATCATTCTGGATTGTATCGACAATGCCAGGGCGCTGAACTTTGACCACCACATCTTCACCAGATTTCAATTTTGCCAAGTGCACTTGGGCAATACTTGCGGCAGCAAGAGGAGCAGGTTCTATAAAAGCAAAAATGCCTTCGAGATCCCGTGCGAAATCCTCTTCTAAGACTCTTTTAATTTCCTCAAAAGAAATGGGAGTGACTTGATCGTGAAATTTTTTAAACTCCTCTACAAAAGCCGGAGGAATGAGATTGGGCCTGGTTGAAAGAAGTTGTCCAAGTTTTACAAAGGTGGGTCCGAGTTCTTCAAAGGCCATTCGAGCCCGTTCAGCGGTGGAAAATTTATCGACGTCGTCGCTTTTTGCGATTTTTCTTAGAATGAACTGGCCCAGCTTTGCTCTTTCCAGAATGTTGTGGAACCCGTGCTTGGCGAACACGGCCACGATCTGCCTGAGGCGTCCCGCGCTCTTCAGTGTCAAACCGATTTGTCTTCCCGTCGTGAGCATTGGCATTTTTTTGATCCGTCCATTCAAAATCTATTTGCCGGGCTTCAGGGTCGGCTCTAAGAACCTTGACCTTTACCAAGTCGCCCAGGCTGATGATCGTTCCCGTTTTCCTTCCGATGAGTTTTTGTTTTTCCTCATCGAACTCGAATCGATCACCAGTCAAAGTGTCTATTCTCACAAGGCCGTCAATATCATAAGCCCGAAGCTGCACGAAAATTCCAAACTTGGCAATTCCCGTGATCATGCCGTCGAGAGTTTCGCCAATGTGGCGCGCCATGAAGCGACAACGCTTAATCGCCATGAGCTCTCGTTCGCTTTTATTTGCTCGCTGTTCGCAAGCCGACAGATGAACCCCTTTTGTTGCCATATCGGATTCTGCATCTGCCTCTCTTGGCTCATGTCCCTTTTCGGCATGTCTCTGATTTAATATGACTTTTTTTAGAACCCTGTGAACGATGAGGTCGGGATATCGTCTGATTGGAGAGGTAAAATGCGTATAGTCATCAAACGCTAGACCAAAGTGCCCAATGGTATTGTCAGCTGAGTACTGGGCCTGCTTCATAGATCGTAAAATCAAAATGCTCAGAATATTTTCTTCAGGCTTGCCCCGAACAAATTCAAGCATCTTCATCAGACTTTTCTGAGTTGCCCCTTTTCTATTTTCTTCTGTATTGAACCTGATTTTTAAACCCCAGTTGTGGGCCATGATTTCCAGATTCTTCAAGGAATCTGAAAATGGCGCCTCATGAATTCTATAAAGGCTGGGCTTTCCTGATTTAGAGATAAACCTCGCCACACAAACATTGGCTAAAAGCATCAGTTCTTCTATAAGTCTATGGGCAAAAAGTCTGTCGCCCCGAACGACGTCTATGGGCACTCCCGAGGCATCGATCATAAGTTGGGCTTCCGGAATTTCTAAATCCAAGCTTCCTTCGGCAAATCTTTTTTTCATTAATATTCGGGCAATATCAGCCATAAGGTTAAGATTTGGAAGGACGTCATTGTACTTTGGATTTTCAATTCCATTGATCATGTCTTCAACTTCACCGTAGATCAAACGATGATGGCTCATAAACACGGCTTCGTAAAACGAACTGTCTGTAACCTCACCTTGAATATTTAAAACCATTTCGGCAACGAGTGCTAATCTTGGAAGGTGAGGATTCAGCGAACAAAGCCCATTACTTAATTTCTCAGGAAGCATAGGAACAACCATGTCCGGAAAATAAACGCTGGTGCCACGCTCATAGGCGCAAAGATCCAGGGCATTGCCTTCTGCAACATAATGACTGACATCGGCTATGGCGACCCAAACTCTAAAGCCGCCATGGGGTTCTCTTTCTGCATAAACGGCATCGTCGAAATCTCTTGCGGTGGCGCCGTCGATGGTAACGAATTTTTTATCCCGTAAATCTTTTCGACCTAAGAAATCTTTTTCGTCAACAAGCTCCGGAAGTCGGGCTGTGATATCAAGGGCCCCTTTTGTAAACTCAATGGGAACATGATGTTCGTACAAAACTTGTTTAGTATCCAACAACGGATCCCCGTAAGCGCCCATAACCTCTATAACTTCGCCGGTAAAACCCTCTTCGGATTCAGGAAATGTTAGAATTTTAACGGCAACGAGCTGTCCATCCTTTGCATTTTTAGTGACGTGGGGTTCGATGCGTAAGTTTTGCCCCCAAGATCGGCTATCATCCGCAATGACCCCGCCACCGTAGATTTCATCCCTCTTAAACTTTCCTACAACTTGGCCTGCAGCTCGGGTTACGACCTCGATAATTTCTCCTGAGTAGCGACCATCTCTCTCTTTTGAGCACGAGGCTGTAACTCGATCGTCGGTCATTACACCTTTCATCGTGAACCGTGGAAGATAGACGTCAGGGAAGTCAATTTTGTCTGGAATTAGAAATCCGAACCCATCTGCATTACGTTTAACTCTACCGGTGACAGTAACTTTGCCGCTTAGTCTGTGCTGTTTTCTCATGCGCCCAGATTAAAAGTTTGCTATGTTTTTGTCCATGGAAACCGCAAAAGGCCAAGGCGACGCCAGATCTGAAACAACTACAGTAGCAGCTGCTGTCGTCGAATATGGCGGTCGCTATCTATTAATGAAGCGAGCGGATCATGCTGGTAATGGCGGAATGTGGGAATTCCCCGGTGGTAAAGTTGAATATGGGGAATCCCTTCAACAGGCCGTCGAAAGAGAGATCAAAGAAGAATTAGGTCTAAATGCGACCACAGGACGGCTCTTAGGGAGTGCTGAAACCCATGATCAAAATAGAGTTCTAAGACTTTTTGGGATTGAAACTTTTATCGAAGTTGAGCCAAAGGAACTCAAAGACCATACTGAGTTTTTATGGGTCAAGCCTGAAGATTTTTCTAAATTTCCGATGACGCCTGCGGAATACGGCTTGTTGAGTAGCCTTAGAAATATTTTAAGCACCGAACGTGAAATAGTTTATCTCAATGTTTGGAGTGCGGTTAAGATCGGGGCGATTTTAAATGGAATCGTTGGAGTCTTGATCTCGGGATTTTTTCTTATGACGACCACGGCCCTTCCTTTGCCGATATTTTTAAGTTTTGGACAAAAGGCAGTAGCGGCATCGATCCTGCCCATTATTAATATTATTTTTGGTGGTTGCGCCGGGGCCCTGATGGCCCTGGTTTTTAATTTGTACACCTCCGTATTTGGTGGAATTAAATTTCGGGTAAGGTAGAAAAATGAATTATTGGATTTTAAAAACAGAGCCAGAGACTTATTCCTTTCAAGACTTATTAAAAGACAAAAGAACAACTTGGGACGGAGTTAGAAATTACCAAGCTCGAAATAATATTCGCGCCATGAAAGAAGGGGATCTCGCTGTGATCTACGAAAGTGTTGGTCCCAAAGCCGCTGTTGGCGTAGCCAAAATCGCAAGCCCTCCATACAAGGAAAAGAAGACCACCGAAGATTGGTCCGCTGTTGATATCATTCCAGTAAAAAGTTTTCCTACACCCATCACTTTGGCGGATATGAAAGCCGATAAATCTTTAAAGGACATGAAGCTCGTAAGACAATCGAGACTTTCCGTCAGCCCATTGACCCCTGAAGAATTTAAAATTTTAGTTAAACGCGGTGGAATTAAAATTTAGTGGGCCGAAACGTCGGCGCTATTTCCCGTAAGTTTTTTCTTTGGTTTTATCGTGAAGACAAGGGGAACGCAGATTAAACAAATGAGTCCTATACTTCTGAAGCCATCAAGATAACTCAAAGTCATTGTTTGTTTTACGACGGCTCCTTCAAGAGCCATATAAGACTGTTTTAGGGCCTGACTTGCGGAAAATCCCTTTGCAATAAAAGAATGTTGAAGCTGTGTTAACCGTATCTGTGTGGCGGGCGACAGAAGACTGACGTTAGAGACAAGTTGTACGCGGTAAGCCGCTTCACGATGATCGATGTACGTGTTCATAAGGGCAATTCCAAAAGATCCGCCTAGTTGCCTAATCATATTATTCATCGCCGTGCCTTGAGGAATATCTTTGGGTTCTAAATCTGAAATAGCTAAAATGGTGAGGGGAACAAAGAGAAAACCCATTCCTGCATTGCGGATAATGAGGGGCCAGAAAAAATCTCGGGTATCGGCCGTTGTCGTTAGGTGAGAGAGCATTACGGCAAAAACGATTAATCCTAAAAACCCAATGGCAATTAAAATTTGGGGCTTCACTCCCCTTTGGAGCATACGGCCCACATTAGGCATAACTAAAATTGAGCCAACGGCTCCGGGAATCATAATCATTCCGGTTTTCATCGCCGTAAACCCGAGGAGATACTGGCAATAAACAGGAACAATAAAAACGCTCCCAAATAGGCAAAACCCTAAACAGAAAGTGAGGAAGCCGGCGGAGGCCAGAGTTCGACTTTGTAAAACTCTTAAATTCACGACGGGCTCTTTTTGTTGTAGCTCCCACCAAATAAAAGTAATGACGGATACCAAAGCAAGGACCGCCAAGAAAGTGATATAGGGCTTATGGAACCAATCTTCGGCTTGCCCTCGTTCCAACACCGTTTGAAGACTTCCCACTCCTACAATGAGAAAAAATATTCCCGTCCAATCTATATGGGGTGATTCTACCTTTTTCTGCATTCCGTCGTTAAGAAAAGTAACTGAGAGGGCGATGGCGATAAGTCCCAAAGGTAAATTGACGTAGAAAATCCATGGCCAACTATAATGGTCCGTGAGAAATCCACCAAGGGTCGGACCTAGGATTGGACCACAGACAATTCCCATTCCAAAAAGGGCACTGGCTACTCCACGCTCTTCTAGGGGAAACGTCTCAAAGAGATAAGCTTGAGAAGTGGAGAGAAGTCCGCCGCCGCCGATTCCTTGAACAAATCTAAAGAAGACAAGCTCCCAAATATTTCTTGAAGCTCCACAACAGGCCGAGGCGGCAACAAATAAAATTATTGAGCCAATATAATATTTTTTTCGTCCAAAAAGTGCGCTCAAAAAACCCGTCATAGGAATAATGATGACGTTCGCAATGGCATAGGCCGTGATCACCCACGCCGTGTCTTCAAGGGTGGAACCTAAGTTTCCACCCATATCAGGGAGAGCGACGTTAACGATAGAGGTGTCTATCAGTTCAAGAATTGAAGCGAGAATAACTGTAATTGTAATAAACCATTTTCGAGAACCGGTCTGTGCCATTTGAAATCTCTCAAAAGCGCGCGCGGGTTGGTGTTAAAGACGACTCCTACATTGTAATTGATATTTGACCCGAGATTAAGTCCAGTATAGCTTGGGGCGATGAAAAATGCTCGGATGGTGGAATTGGTAGACACGCAGGTCTCAGAAGCCTGTGCCCGAAAGGGCGTAGCGGTTCAAGTCCGCTTTCGAGCACCAGTCTTCGAACGAAGAAGACTCTTCAACTTCACCACTAACCGTCGTGGGTTTTCGAAATCAAGGGGCCAGCCCCACCCGAGTGTGTAGAAAACAGGATAAATTAAGGTCAGTCGGTACCGGCTCAAGTCAATTCTTGGCGGGATTTAAATGTATTTTGTCTTCTAAGTCCTTGAGTCTCGTTTTTTGAGCTTCAGTCCAGGTTGCAGCAAACTGGTCAGGGTTTTTCATGAACTTCTCCATTGCCGCTTTCATCTTAACGATGTCGCCATTGCAGTCTTTTACAATGTTTGCAAAAACGTCGGCGGCCAAAGAGTAAGCTTCTTCGGTGAGACCCGGATCATTTCCCGTGAGGTTTTTTATGAAAGCATCGGCTTGTTTGGCTTTGGGGTCGTTACTCATGGCCTTATCTCGGGCAACGGGGTTGGTCATTAGCTGTTGAGTCTGGGCATCGTCAGTGGCTTTTGAGGAAGTGGAATTTAAGAAGATCAATCCTAAGGTTATGGCCAGCAAATTTTTTAGCTTCATTTTTAACCCCCTTATCATGGTAAGAGCTGGGGCCAAATAAAGCAAGACCCTGATCATCTCTAACCTATTGCAATTACTGGCTAAAATATAGACAATAAATCTCAGATTTAAGCTCATGTTTTCTAGACTTTAGCCGAGGAGTTAAGTGCTGGAAATAGGAGGTACGTAACATGAAATCAAAGAGATTAAGTGATCTGTGGCAGTGGATAGTGATCGTGACTGTTTTAGTGGTGGGGCTGATCGCTGAGTTCCAAATCTAAAAATTAAATAGCGTTTAAATCTAAAATCCGTTTTAACTACGGCCAATGAAAGATTTGGGTTTTCCTTTTCCCGAAGGATTTTGGTTTGGAACTTCACTTGCTGCTCACCAAGCCGAAGGTGGAAATACCAATTCGTGGACGCGATGGGAAGATCAACCTCTACGTATAAAAAATAACGAAAAATCGGGGCTTGCGTGCGATCATTGGAATCGCTACCACGAGGATTTTGAGAGACTCAGTTGGCTTAACGCCAACACCCATCGTTTCAGTGTGGAGTGGTCAAGACTTCAACCCGTTGAAGGCTCTTGGAATGAAGAAGCAGCCCATCATTATCGAAAAATGATCCAAGATCTTAAAACTCGCGGTATTCGACCGGTGCTCTGCCTCTTTCATTTCACTTTACCCCTTTGGATTGACGATCAGGGTGGTTTTGAAAATTCAGAAACTATTGGTCACTTCGTTGAATTTGCAAAAAGATGTCAACAGGCTTTTGGAGATCTTGTCCTAGATTGGCTCACACTGAATGAGCCCGTGGTCTATGCCGTCGTTGGCTATTCGGCGGGAATGACTCCTCCGGGAGTGAAAGATCACGCCCGGGCTATGAGGGTGAGCGTTAATTTATTACGGGCCCACGGGCAGGCTTACCACGCCATAAAAAATCTAAATCCGAAATCCTTTATTGGCTGGGCCCAACACCTCAGAGTTTTTACACCAAAGAGAAAGTTTTCCCCCCTGGATATTTGGGGTGCACGTGTTGCCGATGAGGTTATGAATTGGTCTTGGTACAAAACGATTCAAACGGGGAAAATAGATATCAATATCCCCTCAGTCTTTAGGGCCAAGGAAGAATCTCCCGAATGCCTAGGGGCCATGGACTTTTTAGGATTAAATTATTACACTCGCGATATCATTTCAGTGAACCTTTTTTCTAAGCAAAAGTTCTTTCTTTCTGTTCCTGAGAAATCTGTCAAAACTGACTTGAATTGGGAAATTTATCCTGAGGGCCTCGGAAAAATTCTTAAAGAAATTAAATCCCACAGGCTGAGTCAATATCCTGTCTTATTATGCGAAAATGGCCTTGCTGATCAAGATGATAGCAAAAGAAGTAAATTTATTTACGACCATTTGAAAAAATTCTTAGAAGTGAGCGATAAGTTGGGGCTTAAACCCATGGGATATCTTCATTGGTCTCTCATGGATAATTTTGAATGGGTCGAGGGTTTTGATCCCCGATTTGGCCTTTTCGAAGTGAATTATAAAACCCAAGAGCGAATTCCAAGAAAGAGCGCCCATTATTTTCGAGAGATGGGAAGACTTAAATCGCTTATACCCCCTCCCGAAGACGACTCTTAAGCGGGCTTTAAAGGGATCTTTATCCAATCCTTACATTAAAGAGCCGATAATAAGGGCGTGATTACTATTGATTTGCACATGCACACCACTTTTAGCGACGGGAAAATCCCGGTAGGAAAACTCGTCAATCTTTGTGGCCAGTCAGGTCTAGGTGCGATTGCCATCACCGATCATCTCTGTACACAGACTCATCTCCTCGGTCGAAGTGCAAAATTTTTAAATATTACTTTGACCGAAGGCAATTGGAAAAATTACGTTCGAGAAATCGAAAAAGAAAAAAATAGAGCGTGGCGTGAGTACAAAATGCTTGTTTTCACCGGCGCTGAATACACTCATAATACTTTTAATCATAAGCGTAACGCCCATATTTTAGCAGTCGACCTTAAAGAATTTATTCCTTCAAGCCTCGTTGAAGAGGATTGGATCAAGGCGGCTAAACAACTTGGGGCCTTGACTGTCGCAGCTCACCCTTTGAAACTCCGGGATGCGTCCTCTCAAACATATTATCTTCTTGAAAATGCCGATCGCTTTGCCCCCATCATCGACGTTTGGGAGGCTTGTAATGCCAGAACCCTCTGGCGACAAATGCTTAAGAAACCCTTTTCACTTATTGCCTCCAGTGATCTTCACTCCCAATCACGCTGGCCGTCGTGGAGAACACAGATTGACTGTGAAAAAGACCCCGATGCAATCAAAGACTTCTTAAAAAATAAAAATAACTCCCGAGAATTTGTTTTTATGACAGGCACAACAGAAGAAATAAAACATCGTGTGATTTTAAATGGAGTCGGCAACCCTCAATTCACGAAGAAGAAGGGAGCGCGCAATGATTTTAATAATCATTACCCTGTGGACAACTCTGGTTGGCTGCCTAGCTACGTATAGTGTTCTGAGATGGAAGCCAAAGAAAGTTTTACCCAAGGCTTGGTACCCCGGGATAAGCATTCTTAAACCCATCCGCGGAATTGAACCTGAATTAGAAACCAATCTGCATTCTTTTTTTAATCTAACGGGAAGAATTCCTTTCGAGATTTTATTTTGCGTCAAAAATCCCAATGACCCTTGCATTCCTATTATCGAAAAACTAAAAGGACTCCACCCCTACATTGACGCCAAACTTTTTACCGAGGCACCAGAGCTGGGGCGAAATCCAAAAATTAGTAATATGCACTATGCCTGGGAGCGTGCGCGCTACGATTTGCTTTTAATTAGCGATTCAAACGTCAGGGTGCAATCAGATTATTTAGAAATGCTTCTTGCTGAAAGGCAGCAGGGTGGCGGGCTTGTCACTCAAGTGGTTTATGGTGCGGGCGGAAAGTCTTTTGGCGGTCATATGGACGTCATCCATCTCAATACGTTTTATCTTAAGGCAACCGCCTTCCTAAATATTTTCGGGTTTTCATGCGTTCTTGGAAAATGTATGCTCTTTTCCCGACAGCAATTTGAAAGACTGGGTGGCCTTTTTTCCGTAAGAAATTATTTAGCTGAGGATTTGGTTGCGGGTGAGATGATGAAAGAGGCGGGCTACACGGTTAGAATTGCGCCAGAGCTTCTTCGTCAGACCACAATAATGAGTAACTTTAAATCTTACTGGAATCGTCACGTTCGGTGGGCAAGATTACGGAAGTGCCATTTCTTTGGGGCCTATCTTGTGGAACCCCTTATTTTTGAAAGTATTTGGCCACTTCTTTTGATGGTCTTTGCCAGAAGCGAAAAAGAAATCACGCTAGGTTTGGCTTGCTTCGCAGTTCAGGTGACGGGCAATTTAATTCTCCACGGTTTTAAATTTAAAGATGCTGAAACCTGGCGTTCTTTCCCTTACTTTTTTATTAAAGATCTTATTGCTCCCGCAATTTGGTTGGCGGGCCTTTTGAGTAATCAGGTTATTTGGAGGGGCCAGGCCTTGCATTTACGTTTCGGCGGAAAACTTGGAACTAAGTATTTAAAATCCGCTAGAATCCGCCGATTTCAGGCTCGCTTTACCCTGTAATTTTTGACTGTTGATTTTTGGATTTTAGGGCGTATGAGTTAGCTCAGTAGTATGCTCAAAAATCGACGACTCCAAGTAGTTACGTATTATCTGTTAAGTGTAATGGGCACCTTCGCAGCCCTAAAATTGACTCTGCTTTTAGAGCCCGTTCTTAATGGCCAACATCTTTTTATATATCTTGTTGTGGTTATTCTTTGCGCTATTTATGGGGGGCTCGGGCCGGGCTTGAGTGCGGCGGTTTTATCGACCCTACTTCATAACTATTTTGTTCAAAAACCCAGACTTTCTTTTAGCGTTGCATCAAGAGCTGATTTCTTTGACCTTGTTATCTTTATTGTATCAGCAATCTTAGTGAGTTGGATTGTCGCGATAACAAGAACGGCGAGGAAAAGAGCGGAGGAGGCGTCTCGGAGCCTTGAAGAAATGGTTGCTATTGTCTCTCACGACCTTAAGACCCCTCTGACTTCGATTGTCATGAATGTTCACTTGCTATCTCGCAAAATAGAAAAAGAGGAATTGAAAACCCATCTTGACCAAATCAGTAAGGCTGTAGATCGCATGACGAATTTAATTAATAGCGTTCTTGATTTAGAAAAAATTAAGCAGGGGCGCTTTGAAATGGAATTGAAAATTGAAGACCCAAAAGCTATTGTCAGTGATGTTGTCAGCTTAATGACTCCCATAGCTAAGAAAAAAAATATTTCAATTGAAAGTAGGGATCGTGGGGAAGTGAAACCCGTTAACTGCGATCGGGAAAAAATCTATCAAGCTCTTACAAATCTCATTGGCAACTCGTTAAAATTCACCCCGGAAGGGGGGACGGTAAGTTGCCTTATTGAGGATCTTGAGAGTGAAGTCAGATTTTCTATAAAGGATTCAGGGCCCGGGATTTTGAACGATGAAGTACCCCTTATTTTTAATCGCTACTGGCAAGCTTCTCCCACCGCCAAGAAAGGGAATGGCCTTGGACTCTATATAACCAAGGGCATAGTCGAAGCCCATGGCGGGCACATAAATGTTAAGAGTGAGCTTGGTCACGGGGCAGAGTTTTTTTTCACCATCCCGCGGAGTTGATTACTTAGCTTGATATAAATATACCCTCGGTTATGTCCTGAGATTTTGTCTTGGGTGGCCATCCCACCAGCAAGAGCGCTCTCTGAAACCCAATAAGGTTCATACCATTCGCGATCAACATCCATAACGAGGACCCGCCCTTTTTTCTTGTCGTAAGCTCCTATTGGTGAGATGTGGCCTACATCTGCATCGCCCGTGTACGCCCCTTGAACAAAATTAATGATAATGAAGTCATTTGCCGATTTTTCGTTTTCTAAAAGATCTTTATGGAGTTGGTCCCTTGCTGCCTTGGAATTATCCATATGGTAAGTTGTAACAGTGTAATTTTTTAATCCGTAAGCCTTTAAACTTTCTTCCACAATGGGTTTTAATTCATCAAGAACCACCCCACCGCCAGGTTGGCCCATGTCAACGGCATCGCTCCATTTTTTGTCATTCACTTTTTTTAACAAATCGTCTTGGGTGGCCAGTTTATCGTCAGAAGTTAATTCCATATTTATTCTTGCTGCGTTCAACACCATAGCTACAGAAGCCACAGAACAACTTTTTCCATTTTGCTGGGGTAAATAGTAGGGACTCAAAGCCCAATAGTCTGGAGCTTTTTCAGTATTTACATATTCGTGGGATTTGGAAAGAAGAGTGGCATTGGGGCCGTATTTAGGTTTTGCAAAAGCACTAAGAGAAGATGCGACTAAGATAGAAAAAATTAGAATTCTCATTTGGCCCTCCAAGGCTCCCGTGTCTTAAGATATTGAGCATATTCTTTAAAAAAATTTGTCCAAGAAATATCTTTTCCCTCCAGAATAAAACGAGCCCAGTCTTTGTAAGGTCCCACCCAACCCGAAGGCCTGATCACCTTTCCCTTTGAGGTTAAAAGGTCCCGGGCGGCCTCTTCATATATTTTTCCTAAATCACTCATAGGGATGTGATCAGCAACGAGATCGGGAGTGGTCAGATTAAATTTTCGTTCCTCTTTAAGGGCTTTAAAAAATTGGGGAAGAAACCTATCTTCATTTTCTAGGGGACCCACAGGGTCGGGGACTACAATTTTAGAAAATCGAATCTTTAGGGCATCCGCTAAATGTTTTAAGGCTTCAGATACTTCGGTTTTGCTTTTTGCATAAGGTGTATTATTTGAACCTTGTTCACCGGGTTCAAAATAGCTTCCCGTTAAAATAATTCCCCTACAATTATTTTCTTTGAGTGCTTCAACGAGTTTTACAAGGGGAGCTACTCCTTCTTTTAAAGATCTAGCGTAGTCGTAGTTTGGACTCTTGTAGTTTTCCACAAGGTGGTGATGATGGACCCAAATTCCTGGTTTATTTATTTTGATCCATCGGGCGAATCCGTCGGTTTCAGAACGAACATCAAAACTAACTTGGGCGAGGGTCTTAAGCCACCTGATGCGTTCTTTTTTAATTCCAGAATAGGAATCTTCAAGTCTTGAACATAAAGCAGAAGTATTCCAACCCTTGAGAGAGAAAACTCTCGTTATCCACAAAGCGGTGGCCGATGTAGCCCCGGTTATTGCTACTTTATTTTGAAGCATCTTCGAGCTTCTCCAAAATATACGAGAGTTCTGCCTTTCCAAGTGAAGGATGAATTCCAACCCAGAAGGTCGTATTCATTATCTTGTCTGTATTATTCAAATTTTCAGAAATTCTGTAATTAATATTCTTGTAAGCAGGGTGCTTTATCAAATTTCCCGCAAAAACAAGGCGCGTGCCGATTTTTCCGGCCTCTAGGGATTTTATGACTTTGAGTCTATCGATTCGCGAGTTGCAGTGAAGCCCAAACCCAAACCAACTGGGCGTGGTTTCAGGGGTCACTCCAATTGTAGAAAAGTTTTCTTTTAAAATCGGGGAAGAACAAATGCCATCAAAGAGAAAATCATAATTTTCTTGGCGCTTTTTTAGGAATTGAGGAACTTTCTGAAGTTGACCTAAACCCAGGGCTGCCTGTAAATCTGTCGCCTTCAAGTTATAACCAATTTCCGAATAAATATATTTGTGATCATAACCTTCGGGGAGGTCGCCTAGCTTCCATTCAAATCTCTTACCACAGGTGTTGTCGCGACCGGGCTCACACCAGCAATCTCTCCCCCAATCTCTTAGGCATTCTGCCTTTCGCCTGAGTTCTTTAGTTTTTGCAATCACCGCACCCCCCTCCCCCGTGGTCATGTGATGGGCCGGATAAAAACTGAAGGTTGAGAAATCGCCAAAGGATCCAACATTGCGAGAGCCAATCTTGGCCCCCAATGCGTCGCAAACATCTTCAATAAGAAATAAATTATTTTCTGCGCACCAATTTGAAATTTTATCTGCCCGAAAACAATTTCCCAGGGAATGACTTAAAATTACCCCGCGGGTTTTTGAAGTGCGTGCGTGAAAAATTGTTTCGGGCTGCACATTCAGAGTCCTATAATCCACATCGACAAAAACGGGAATTCCACCATTTTGAATTATAGGATTTACCGTAGTGGGAAATCCCGAGGCCGCCGTAATGACTTCGTCCCCGGCTTTAACAAATGATGAAAGGGCTAGAAGGTTAGCGCTTGATCCGCTGTTCACAAAGAGCGCAGGAATTTTTCCCCCAATGAAAGCTGCAAGGAGGTTTTCAAATTTCTTTGTGTAGGGCCCAGCCGTAAGCCAAAGATCCAGGCTGGCATGGAGAAGATATTTGAGATCTTCAAAATCAAGAGTTTTGCCGCTAGCGGGGATATAAGTTTTACCTGCCTCAAACGGGGTTTGAGCTTTCAATTTCGAAATGAAAAAAGCTTCGGCAGCACTCATTATATTTTCACGATAGACATCAACGGACATGGGGGAAGAATGACACATTCGCCCTCTTGAATAAAGGTTGTTTAAAGTGAGTTTAAGCGTTTATT
>Ga0207037_10014_pt1 | contig 56109 bp, 54 predicted proteins | sample Alteio_BWMinCont_75_FD_153268 | JGI IMG/M metagenome (GOLD analysis project Ga0207037, IMG submission 153268) | Enriched cells from forest soil in Barre Woods Harvard Forest LTER site, Petersham, Massachusetts, United States -... | ecosystem: Environmental > Terrestrial > Soil > Temperate forest >... | reverse complement strand
CGAAGGGGGATGATCTTCCGGGGGGGCGGCTCTTGGAAGCCATCAACGCGGCTGCGCAAGATTACGCGCGCGTTCTCTTCATCGACGACAGCTGTTATGCGCAGGCCTTGGAGAGGACAGGGTCTTTCCGCCCGAACGTGATGAGATTTTACGCGAGCCGCGAGAAAGAGGAGGCGATCGATGTTGATTTTGAAAGCGGGCCGGCCGGAGTGGAGGATTTCGTGAGGAAGGAGAGGGAGTGGTTGCGCGCCCATTGGAGTTGGGATCCGCCAGGCATGAGTTTTCTTGGGCTCATGGGCTTGAAAGCTTCGCTTAAGGTGCAGCCGAATGGGATGATGGACTTGGAAAGACTCTGGCTCGAGATGCAGCATCAACGTGATCTCTACAATGACGAAGTGCGCCAGGCGAGGGCACAGCATCCCATGCGGGTGATGAGCATGAGCTCCACGGACTAATCCATCCATCGCGTTTATCGCTTCAAATGTTTTTCATGGAGTGTTAGGGTCGCGCCAATGTCTGGCAGAAAGAGCTCCATTGTCGCCCTGCTTCTGATCTGTGAGTTGATCGGAGGCGTTGCGATGATCGCCAATGCGTTGAAATGGGTGGAATCCTATGAGGATCGAAGCGTCGATCTGCGGTTTCAGATTCGCTATCATTTGAAACAGAAATTCCAGAAGTTCCTGGTCCGATGTCATTTGAAACAGAAGTTTGAGAAGATCCTCGTGTCCCACGAGGTGGTTCTTGCGGGTGTCGATGAAGAATCAACGGATCCAAAATGTTCACAATATTCAGCTCGCTGGGGAGTGGGCGGGTGGCTTACGCGCGAGAACTGGATTCAGGCCATTGCTCCGCTGGCGCTGGAATACCGCCCGAAGGTTTTCGCCTACGATCTCTTGCTGACGCCTTATCGTTCCTCGAAAGAAGATTCCGTGGTTGATGCGTTTTTGCGTCAAAGCAAGCTCCCTTTTTCGCAGGCGGTGCACGATCCGGAATTTCCAAGGACCGGGCTTCTGAACTTGCTCGATGATGCGAGTAATAGCAGTTTTGCCGAGATTGTGACGGATTGTGATGATTGGAGGGAGAGCGGCCAGACCCAGCTTCAGATTCTCGCAGCCTACACGCTGAATTCCAGCACGCTGAATCATGCCGATCCATGGGATAAGGATAAAATGCGTGATCGTGAAAAATTGGAGGCATTGGAAAAACGGGAAATTCCGATCCATTGTTTCCAAAATATCCCAGCTGATATGCCGTTTGCAGATAATGCCACGCTTCCGTTCGACCCGTTGCCGCTGAATCCGATGCCATCAGGAGTGATGCCGATGGGATTCATGAACGTGCCACGCGATGCGGATGGAATTGTCCGGCGCATTCCCCTCATCATGGCCTTTCGAAATCCACTGAAGAACAACGAGCCCGTTTTTGTCGCCTCGCTTGCATTGAAGGCCTGCCTGTTGAAGCTGGATATCAACCCAAATTTCTTCAAGCCTGGAACCGGACTCTCGGTGCATTTCGGAAAAGAGATTGTTTTGCAAAGCAAGGACCGGACGTTGCGAATCCCCATCGATCGGTATGGGAATATGATTTTGAATTTCGAGGGAACTCTTGGCGATTTCTCCCAATTTACGTACATCGATATCCTTCGTGGCGCAGACAGATTAAGGTATGCGCAAGGAAAATCATCTTTAGATCCTTCTACCCGCCAGCAATTGACCAAGGTTCATGAGCTTCAAGACATGATGAGGGATCACATTGTTCTTGCGGGACTAACCTTCACGGGAGCGAGCGACATTGGACCCTGCGCCGTCGATCCCAACACGCCGCTCGTTTTTATTCACATGACGGCGATCGACAATATCTTGCGCCAAAGCTTCTTTCGCGTCATGACAACCACTCAAACCGCGGTCTATCTCTCGGTTTTGATGTTGTTGATGTGGCTTTTGAACGCGTTCACCGATCTTCGCTTTTCGGCGATCGCTGAGATATGGCTCCTCGTGGCGGTCGTGGCGGGCCCGATCATGCTGGTCTTTTTTAATGTCGCGGTGCCCATGGTGCTGCCAGGCCTGTCGGTGTTTGGCGCCTTTGGCGCCATTTATCTCTATCGCTATTACACGGAACAGCAGGAGGTGATTGAAATCCGCAAAAAATTCTCGGCGATGGTTTCTCCGCGCGTGCTCAAATATATGGAAGAGCATCCTGAGGAACTGCACGGCCGGCGAACGGAAGCCACGATGTTCTTTTCAGACGTGGCAGGATTCACCAACATTTCAGAAAAGATCGAGCCCGTGAAGATGGCGGATCTTTTGAACGACTATCTCACCCCTATGGCGGATCTGATTCTTGCGCGCGACGGATATCTGAACAAATTCGCGGGCGATGGCATCATGGCGGTCTGGGGGCTTTTTGAGAAGCCGGGGGACCATGCTGCCCAGGCATGCTTTTCCGCGCTGGAACAGCAGGCGGTTGTCGATGAAATCAGGTCTCACTTTCAAACCAAATATCGGATTGATCTCAAAGTGCGCATGGGAATCAATTCCGGCATTGTTTCCGCTGGCAAGATGGGATCGCGCGAGCGCCATGAGTACACCGTGATGGGTGATGCGGTCAACTTTGCGGCGCGACTTGAGCCTGCCGCCAAGGATTACGGCATCCGCATTTTAATCGGCCAAAACACGTTCGAGCGAACCCAAGGCGAAATGGTGGCCCGTCCAATGGACAAAATCGTGGTCTTGGGCAAGACGGAGCCGATTCTCATCTACGAACTCATGGCGACACGGGCTCAGGCGTCTGCCGCACAGATTCGACTGGCGGAAGCGTTTGCAAGAGCGATGGAACTTTATTGGAAACGGGAATGGACTTTGTCCCTGGCGTCCTTTGAAGAAATCTTGAAGGAGTTTCCAAAGGACCCCCCGAGCTTTGTTTTTGTCCAGAGGATTCATGAATTTCTTATACATCCTCCTCCCGAGTCATGGAGGGGGGAATATATCCGAGCCACGAAGCATTGAGGGGAACCGACCTAGTCGGGAAAAATGAAGCTTGCTTCGGACATCAAGCCCTCCTAGAATGTCCCTTCTACGTGAAGCCGTCCCGGCATTCGTTTGGGTGGGTTTACGCATGAAAGTATGGAAGCTAAAATCAAAAAGCAGATCGCGAAGGAACATCAGTTGCATGACAAGGACACAGGCTCGACGGACGTGCAGATCGCCCTGTTGACCGAGCATATCAACGAGTTGACCGGCCACCTGCAGAAGAATATCAAGGACCATAGCTCGCGCCGTGGCTTGCTTCGCATGGTAAGCCAGCGCCGGACTTTGTTGGATTATCTCAATCGCACCGATACGCCTCGCTATCAGAAGCTCATCAAGAAACTTAACCTCAGAAAGTAAGCGTCGACCGTTTATTCGTCCCCAGGCATTGTTGCAGAGCACATCTCGGATTCCGATTTCCTTGGGCTTCGTGATGTTCTCTTGCCAATGCCAGAGGGTCAAGATTTGGGTCGTCGCATCCCTCTATTATGCCTACATCAGTCTCCCGCCGCATCGGCCAACATGATATCACCATTGAAACCGGTCGCTTTGCCAAGCAAGCCGACGGTTCTGTAACGGTTCGTTCCGGCGACACCATCGTCGTCGTCTCCTCCGTGGCTGCCACCAAGCCCACGGACAAGGACTGGTTTCCACTTACTGTGGATTATCGCGAGAAAGCCGCTGCTGCCGGTAAGTTTCCGGGCGGCTACTTCAAACGCGAAGGGCGCCCCACGGAAAAAGAAATTTTGACGAGCCGCATGATCGATCGTCCGCTGCGCACGCTCTTTCCCAAAGGTTTCATGAATGAAACCCAGGTGATTGGAATTCTTCTTTCCGCAGATGGCGAAATCGATCCCGACATTCTCACGATCAATGGAGCTTCCGCAGCATTGATGGTTTCCGATATTCCGTGGAACGGGCCGATTGGTGCTGTGCGCGTTGGCCGCGTTCATGACCAATTTGTCGCAAATCCCACCCATTCCGAGATGCTCGACAGCACACTCGATCTCGTTTACGTCGGCACCGATGAGGATATCCTGATGATTGAAGGCGCATCGGACGAAATTACGGAAAATGACTTTTATCGCGCCATGGAATTCGCGCACACGCATGTGAAGGAAATGGTCGCAATGCAGCGCGAACTCGCGCAGCAGGCCGGAAAAACAAAACGCATTCCCGTGCTCAGAATTCCCCGCGAATCGATTCTCGAAGAAGCACGCGCGCTTGTGGGTGAACGCATTGTGCCAGCCCTCCTTACTCCGAGCAAGCTGGAGCGCGAAGGGCAGGTTTCCAAACTTCGCGATGAGGTGATTGCGACGCTCACTCCCAAATATCCTGACATCACACCGTTTGAAATCGGTCAGGCTTTTGAATATATTCAGAAGCGCGCCATCCGCGACACCATTATCCATCATGGCAAACGTTGTGATGGACGGGGGACCGATCAGCTTCGCGCCCTTTCGGGCGAGGTGGGTTTTCTTCCTCGCTCCCATGGTTCTGCCATGTTTCAGAGAGGCGAGACCCAGACCGTGGTGCTCGCGACTCTCGGCTCGCCGGAGGACACCCAGGAAATGGATAATTACGGAGGCGGCGAAAACTCAAAGAGCTTTATCCTCCATTACAATTTTCCGCCCTTCAGCGTGAACGAAACCGGCCGATTCGGCTCCCCAGGACGCCGCGAGATCGGCCATGGAGCCCTTGCCGAGCGTTCGATCGAACCGATGATTCCGAAAGGACCCGAGTTCCCCTACACGATCCGTTTGAGTTCGGAAATCATGGAATCGAATGGTTCCACCTCCATGGCTTCCATTTGTGGCGGAACGCTCGCTCTTTTGGATGCGGGAGTGCCTCTGAAGGCCCCTGTGGCGGGCATCTCGATCGGTTTGGTGAAGGAACAGGATCGCGCCGTGCTTCTGACCGATATTCTTGGCACGGAAGACGCGTTCGGTGATATGGATTTCAAGGTGGCGGGCACGCGTCAAGGCATTACCGGATTTCAGCTCGATCTCAAGCTCGCGGGTTTGCCTTTCCCCATCATGAAGGAGGCGATCGCAGCAGCGCAACGAGCCCGGATGCAGATCCTTGATGTGATGGATCAAGTGATTGCGGAGCCGCGGGCGCAGCTTTCAGCTTATGCGCCCAAGGTGAAGGTGGTGCGTATTAATCCTGAGAAGATTGGCGCCGTCATTGGGCCGGGTGGCAAGATGATCCGCAAGATCCAGGACGAAACAGGAGCCGAAATTTCCATCGATGATTCGGGCGAAGTCAAAATTTACAGCTCAAGCCAGGAAGCCATCGACAAAGCAGCGTCCCTTGTCGAGGGAATTGCCGGCGACATCGAAGTAGGCAAGACTTATCGGGGCCGCGTGGTGACCATCAAGGAATTCGGCTGCTTCGTCGAAGTCATGCCGGGCCGGGATGGAATGGTTCATATTTCCGAACTCGCAAATATGCGTGTCAATAAAGTCGAAGACGTATGCAAACAGGGCGACGAAATGTGGGTCAAATGCATCGGAGTGGACGAAAAGGGCCGCGTGCGTTTAAGCCGCAAGGCTGCCATGGCCGAACGCGACGCTCAGGAAGGCAGCGCGCTGGCCAGCGCGGAACGCAAAGCCCCCGCTCGCGCGAACTAGTTTCACATCTCTTCTAAAAGAGCCGTTGATGGCCGGTGTAACCGCCGGCCTTCACATGATCTTTAGCCCGGGCTGCCCTCCATCGGCTGATTCTGGACTTCCACTCCCAGAAACCATCACGGGATCAAGACTTACTTCTGAGATCCATCCTCATGCGTCGTTTTTGAAAGCAACGGTTCATCTTCCTGGGGCCCTTTGAAAAGCCCGCGCTGAAGCAGCTCGCGATAGTTTTGACGCCAATAATTTTGCCATTTGGAGCGGAAGAATTTGACGTTGTAACGCATATTCAGGGGGATGCTGACCGTCGACTTGATGAAATTGATTCGGCGATGGACCTGGCGCTGCTGGACGATGGGCCGCGTTTTCCTGTGCAGGATGCATTGCAGGAACCAGTCCGGCTTGTTGAAATCAGTATCGACTGGAACGGCTGTGGCTCCAAATCCGACGGTGTAAGGATAATGGCTGTCACTGCCACCCAACGCGGCGATCTTGTATTTCTTCGCGTAATCGAAGGCGTTGCGATAACGGCGTGTATCCTGAAAGATCCACGAATTGTATTCCTCAATGCCGTCGACCTTGTCGAGGTAACGGCTTCCCATGGGGTAGAAGGGGCCGAAAGGATGCGGGACGACGAGCACACCCCCAAGGTCGCGCACGCGGCGGATGACGGAATCCGCATCGAGATAGTGAATCACGCCCTGATCGAGTTTGAGGGCCCGTGCGACGCTCCGCGCGTTTGCGGTAGATTCGAAGAATGCAAGCATGTGACCCTGTGCGGTGGAAACTTCGACGCCCAGGGCAGTCGCCATGCGGGAGTGACGGGCGGCTTCCAGGCTTTCCTCCCAATGCTTGACGGTGTCGTGGTCCGTGATGACAAGGCCGCGCAATCCGCGCCGTTTTGCGTGGAGGAACATCCGTCGCGGCGTCGACAGTCCGTCGGAATATTTGCTGTGCGAATGCGGATCGATCAACACTTCATCGGGATGTGGATGGGCGGGAAATGTCATGCAAGGGTTGGCACGGCAGCGAGCAGCTTTTGGGTGTAGGGATGTTGGGGTGACTGATAGATGGACTTGCAGTCTCCGGCCTCGACGATCTTGCCTTCATTCATGACCATGATGCGGTCGCTCATGTGCTGAACCACTCCCAGATCATGGCCGATGAAAAGGTAGGAGAGGCCCATCTGTTCTTGCAGGTCCTGAAGAAGGTTGATGATTTGAGCCTGCACCGAGACATCGAGTGCGCTGACGGGCTCATCGCAAATGATCAGTTGCGGATGAACAGCCAATGCGCGGGCAATGCCGATACGCTGGCGCTGGCCTCCACTGAATTCGTGCGGATAACGCCGAGTGTGCTCTGGCAAAAGCCCCACCTGGTTCAATAGCTCCGCCACACGCGCTTTGCGTTCCTTGAGATTGAGCTCTGGAAAATGAATTTCGAGCGCCTCGCCCACGATGGATCCAATCGTGAGTCTTGGATTCAAAGAGCCGAAAGGATCTTGGAAGATCATCTGGATTTCTTTGCGGAGCGAACGAAATTGGGATTCGGGCAGGCGTGTGATGTCGTCACTCTTCCAAAAAATGTCGCCGCTTGTAATGGGGGCGAGCCGGATCAGAGCGCGGCCGACCGTGGTCTTTCCACTGCCGCTTTCGCCGACGAGACCCAGCGTTTCACCCGGCGCAATTTCAAACGAGACACCATCAACAGCCTTGACGACACTTTGGACGCTGGAAAGAAGTCCGCTTCGGATGGGAAAGTGCACGCAAAGCTCGCGCACTTCGAGCAGAAGTTTGGGATTCTTGGAAAAATTGGACTCGGTGTTCATCAACTCATGCGCGCGAGGGCCTCGTGATCAATGGTCGTCAACCGCCGCTCCATCGAGCCGATCTTTGGGATGCATGCAAGAAGCGCTTGGGTGTAGGGATGTTTCGGATGGTGCAAAACCTCCTGAGTTGGCCCTTGTTCCACAATCTTGCCACGATACATCACAAGCACACGATCTGCCAAATTCGAGACGATCGCGAAGTTGTGGGTGATCAGCAACACCGCCATCCCGAGTTTTTTTCGAAGCTCGCGGAGAAGGTTGAGAATTTGCGCCTGGATGGTCACGTCGAGAGCGGTGGTGGGCTCATCTGCCACAAGGAGCTTTGGCCGGCATGCGAGCGCCATTGCGATCATCACACGCTGTTGCATGCCTCCCGACAATTGGTGCGGATAGGCTTCCATGGCGCGAATCGGATCGCGAATGCCGACAAGATCCAGGATATTCAGAATCTCTGCCCGGACGTCTTGCACGTCACGCCGATGGAGATGGATCGCCTCGGCAATTTGATTGCGGACTCGGAACACAGGATTCAGCGAGGTGGAAGGCTCCTGGAACACGTAAGCGATTTTTCCCCCACGAAGGTCTTGGAGCTGGCGTTTTGAAAATTGAAGGACATCTTTCCCTTCGAATAAAATCTGTCCGCCCTGATATCGGGCGGGCGGGGTTGGAACCAAGCGGGAAAGCGAGAGAGCGGTCACGCTTTTGCCGCTGCCGCTTTCTCCCACAAGCGCCACGGTTTCGCCAGAGTCCACGAAGAAGCTGATATCGTCAACGGCTTGAGTCTCTCCCTCTTCCGTCACGAATTGAATGCGAAGATTGCGAACTTCAAGGAGCGACATGCTTTAAATTTAACAGGATCCAACATCTGGAAAAAGCGTGAATTTGCAAAGATGGCTCCCTTTTCGACACGGTCTTTTCAGCGCGATACAGAAACAGAGGAACCGCGTGGGTCGAAAGCGCGGCGCAAGGCGTCGCCGAGGAGGTTGAGAGCCAGGACGAGGAAGAAAAGGGCGCATGCCGAAGCTCCCAGGTTCCACCATACGGCCGGCTCCCGGGCGAGTTCCATGCGTGCGGAATCGATCATCTGACCCCACGAAGGTGTTCCGACCGGAACGCCGACGCCGAGGTAGCTCAAAATCGACTCGGTCATGACGAACCCGGAAAACCCCAGAATGAAATTGATAATGACCAGATGCATCACATTGGGGAGAATATGCCGGCAAATGATCTGTCGATGGCTTTGTCCCAACGCGCGCGCCGCTTCGACGTACGCGCGTTGCGATTGACGCATCGTTTCGCCACGAATGAGACGGCAAAGGCCAACCCACGCCGTGACACCCAGCGCAATGGAAATTTGGGGAAGGCCCTTGCCCAATGCCATGATGATGGCGATGAGGAGTAGAATGCTTGGGATTGTCGCGAGGGTGCTGTAGATATATTGAATCACGTCATCGACCCATCGCCGATAGTAGCCGGCGAGAACGCCAAAAAGAGTGCCAAGGGGAATGTAAATCATGCTGGTGAGTCCACCGATGATGAGCGCGGTGCGGCAGGCTTTGAGTGTCTGGAGTAACACGTCCTTGCCTAAAACATCGGTGCCCAGAACGTGACGCCCTTCGAGCGGTTGAGGGCGGGTTGCCGAATAGCTTGTGGATGCCAGCGGCGCGCTGTAGGTGCGTTCCCTCTTTATCCCATGAAACATCCAGTCCAGGGCGGTGCGATCGCGATGCGGACCGGCAGGGATTTGCACAGAATCGAGCAAACCGATGAAAAGATAGACCGAGATCACGCAGGCGGACAGGAGACCGACTTTGTCGTTGCGAAAGCGCCGTGTGGCGCGTTGCCAGCGCGGTGAGCGGGCCACGAACCAGAATGCCGAGCCCATCGAGGCCGCCAGCAGGAATATGGCGAGATTTTGAATCCAGAGGGGGAAATTCATTGGAATCGAATGCGGGGATCCACGGCAGCGTAGCAAATGTCCGTGAGCAACAATCCCACGAGATAGAGCAGCGATCCCAGGTAAACGGTCGTGCGCACGACGGCGAAGTCCGAAGTGCGGATGGCGTTGACCGTGAGATTGCCAAGGCCAGGAATGCCGAAGAAGTTTTCAAGCACAAGCGAGCCGATGATGAGGAAGGGAAGCGAGGCCACCACGAGCGTGATAATCGAAATCATTCCATTTTTCAGCACGTGCACAAAAAGCACGCGCGCCGGCGAGACGCCCTTGGCCTGTGCGGTTTTCACGTATTCCTGATGAATCTCCTCGAGAAAGATGGTGCGATACAACCGGACTTCACCCCCGAGATCGGCGAGCGTATAGAGGATCACCGGGAGAACCAAAAATTTGATCGTCGAAGCGCCCGACAGGTAAAAGCCGAACGCGGGAAGATAGGAGGTTTTCACGGCGATGAGCCACTGCCCAAAAATCACGTACACCTGGATGGGAATGCTCATCATCGCAACGCAAAGGATGACGCCAAACAAATCCGTGCGCGAATCGCGGACGAAGACGAAAAACAACGCCGCGCTGAGGGAGATCAAAAATCCGAAGATAAAGCTCGGCACCGTGATCAGAAGCGAGGGAATGGCGCCCTGCCGGAACATGCGGGCGATGCTCTCTCCAGTCGCGTCGGAATAGCCGAGATCAAACGTCGCCAGGGCTTTCATCTGATGCACGAATTGAGAATCCCACCATGTTGCGCCGGGCTGGGTGTTGATGAAGCGGGGTTTGTCGTAACCGCGATTGTGCAGCCAGTTCTGGATGGCTTCCGGTTTTGCCTTCGGTCCGAGAATGCGTTTCGCCATGGCCGTCGGCGACTGGACCACGAAGAAAAGGACGAACGTGATCACCATCACGCCGAAAATGATAGGCACCATGTAGAGAATGCGCCGGATCAGGTAACTAGCCATGTCGTTGACTCCATCGGTATGCAAACATGCCCGCGGCGGCAAGGAAAGCGGCGATTCCAGCGAGCGGCCACATCGGTTTTCGATTCCATTCGACCTGCTTTTGCTTCCGCATCGCCACGTCGATCTGCGTGTATTTAAGCCCGTTGCTCACGAGTGGGTTCAGGACGACGCGCGGCGCCCAGGGCTGGCTCAAATGGAAGGCGACTGGATGATAGAGCGGAATCATCGGACAATCCTCCGTAAGGATGGCGTTCAGCCGATGGATGAGATCGAGGCGTTCTGGTGAGTTTTCCATGGCGCGCATCTTTTCAAAAAGGCGGTCGAACTCGGGATTGGCATAGCGGCTGTTGTTGTTGCCCTCCGGTGGAATGTTTTTCCCGTAAAAAAGGAAGAAAAAATTTTCGGGATCGGGATAGTCGGCGTTCCATCCGGAAGCGGTAAACTGGAAATTTCCACGATCCATTTTGTCCTGTTGGGTTGCCCAGAGGTTTTCTTCCACCTTGACGGAGATTCCCAATTTCTCGATCTGTTCCTTTTCGAACTCCGCAAGCTGCCGGCTCTCCGCGTCATCGACGGTCAGGTCGAGCGTGAGTTGAAGTTGCTTGCCTGTTTTTGCGTCATAGCCGTTGGGATAACCCGCCTCGGCCAGAAGTTGCCGCGCCTGCTCGACATTGTGCTGGCGATAGGGATCTTTGAAATCGGCCTGATATCCATAAACACCCGGGGGAAGCAACTGCTGGGCATTGAGATAGATGCCGTTCATGAAAATATCAATTTCCAGGTCGACGTCATAAACGGCGGAAATGGCCTGCCGCAGCTTGCGATTTTTTCCAACCACAGGATTTTGCATGTTGAACTGGAAATAAAAGGTGGAGGGTTCCGCATCCTTGTAGAGCCAGACGCCGCGTGCCTGATATTCAGGCGTCAATTCCTGCCGCGCGCTCACCGCCGTGTCGAACACGTCCTTGCCGAGTCCCGCCGCTTCGACATAACCCTGGCGAAAAAGGAGCCACGCCGGAATGCTCTCACGAATGATCCGAAAATCCACTTCGTCGAGGAAGGGAATTGGTTTTCCGGCCATGGCCTGGTAGCGCGCCGCATCCGCGGCGGGCCAGCCTTCGGTCGGAAATCGCGTCGCGGTGTAGTTGTCGTTCCGGATCAACCGCAGCGAAAGGCCCTTCTTCCATTCCACGAGGCGAAAGGGTCCGGTGCCGACGGGCTTGAATTTGAATTGCTGTCGAATGGTGCCGTCGTGTGACCTGCCATCATAATATTCAACCGCCTCGCGGGGAACCGGTGCGGTGAACGGCATGGCCATCCAGTAAAGAAGCTGGGGAAATGGTTTGAGCAACAGAATGTCGAACGTGTGGTCATCGATCACGCGAATGCCGGGAAATGGTTTCGAATAATCAAACGATTTTGTTCTCTTCGCCTCATCGTTGCGCTCTTGAAGGCCGACCACAAACTCGGCGAGGGTGGAGAGGACGGGGCATTCCACTTTGGGATCCGCGATTCGGTTGAAGGCATATGCCATGTCCGCGGCGACCAGTTCGCGGCCTTTTCCGCTGCTGAAACAGGGATCATCGTGGAAATAAACGCCGCGTTTGATTCGAAATCTGTAAGCGAGTGTTCCATCCGATCCGGAAATGGGCTCGGGCATCCCGTCTGCGAGGCATGGAATTAATTCATACGGATCGGTCTTGAGAGGGTGATATTCCAGCATTTCCTCGTAAACGAGGCTGACGACAGCATGGCCGAGCGTGTCGTAGCTGAATTGCGGATCCAGCGACCGCGGATCGTCGGGAAATGGACGATAAGAGGCTTGCCACGGCGTTCCATCGGCGCGTTTTTCACGGAACGGTGGCGGATGGGGATTGTTGCTGCACCCGGCAAGCAGCGCGCACGCGACCGTCAGATAAAGGATGCGAAGAGCCATTCGGATTTCCCCTGCTTAAGTCACCCGCAGGAGCTTGTCGAGGATCTGTTTGAATCTGTTTCACACTTGGACGGGAATGATGTACGTGTGTGCCATCCATGAAGATCCTCGGCCTGAATGCCTATCATGGCGATGCGGCGGCGGCGTTGATCATCGATGGACGTCTGATCGCAGCCGCCGCGGAAGAACGCTTCAATCGCCAGAAGCATTGCGCCGGATTTCCGAAGCTGGCGGTCGAATATTGCCTGCGGGAAGTGGGCCTGCAACTCGCCGACCTCGACCACGTTGCCATTTCGCGCAAACCCACCGCGAATCTGCCGCACAAGGTGTGGCATGTGCTGTCGTCCGGCCTGTGGCGGAAAAAGAATGCATGGAAATCGGCTCAAAGCACGATCTCTGTCGGCTCAACCCGCAACCATTTCGCCGAATTATGGTCCGGGGGGCTTCCGCCGCACGTCCACTTCCATTGCGTGGAGCATCACCTCGCACATGCGGCGAGCGCGTTTTTTGTGTCGCCATTCGACGACTCCGCCATCCTCACGCTCGATGGCTTCGGGGATTTTTGCAGCGGTCTGATCGCGACCGGCAAGGGGAATCAGATGGAGGTGCTGCAGCGCATCAGCTTTCCGCATTCCATCGGAATTTTTTACACCGCGCTCACCCAATACCTCGGATTTCCGCACTATGGCGACGAGGGCAAGGTGATGGCGCTCGCCTCCTTCGGCACGCCCAAATATCTCGAGTCGATGCGCAAACTCCTGCGCTTTGATCCGGGTGGATTGATTCGGCTCGGGCTCGGCTATTTCACGCATCACTCGCGCGGCGTCGCAATGAGCTGGGCCGAGGGATCGCCGGAGATCGGGACGCTTTACAGCGACAAGCTGATCACCCTGCTCGGACCGGCGCGCCAGAAGGGAGAGCCGCTCAATCAGCATTTTTATGATGTCGCGGCGTCGATGCAGATTCATGTCGAGGAGGTGATCCTGGAAATCGTGCGGCATCTCGCCCGACATACGGGGAAGACGCGCCTCTGTTTCGCAGGGGGCGTTGCATTGAACAGCGTGGTCAACGGACGGATCCTCTCGGAGACGCCGTTCAAGGAAATTTATATTCAGCCTGCGGCTGCCGACGACGGCACCGCGATTGGCGCGGCATTTTACGTGCAGCATCAGATTTGCGGGGCCCCACGGTCCTTTGAAATGAACCATGCGTCATGGGGCCCGGCTTTCACCCCGAGCCAGATCGAAAAAGCGCTTCGCCGGGCCAATCTTCCGTTCCAGCGTCTTGAACGTGCCGTGCAGACGGCGGCGCGCTGCATCGCGGAAGGCAAGGTGGTGGGATGGTTTCAAGGACGGATGGAGTTTGGGCCGCGCGCCCTGGGGAACCGAAGCATCCTTGCCGACCCGCGCCACGCCGACATGAAGGACATCCTCAATCGGCGCGTGAAGCACCGCGAGTCATTCCGGCCCTTCGCGCCCTCGCTGATGCTGGAGGAGGCCGCCGCACTTTTCGAACAATCCGATCCATCGCCCTTCATGCTGCTGGTTCACAAGGCAAGGGCGGCGCAGGCGTCTAAAATTGCGGGCGCCCTGCACGTGGATGGCACGGGACGGCTGCAGACGGTGACACCCCAGCAAAACCCGGTCTATTACGAATTGATTTCCGAATTCAAGAAGCTCAGCGGCGTCGGATTGGTGATCAACACCTCGTTCAACGACAGCGAGCCGATCGTCTGCACGCCGGACGACGCGATCCATTGTTTTCAAAACACGAACATCGATGTCCTTATCCTGGAATCGTTCATGGTGGAACGCGGCAGGTAGCCGTTTCGTTTATGTGCGCCATTTGTGGAATTCAATCGAAGCGGCTGGAAAGTTCCATTGAGAAAGCGGCGGGTTTCTGCCGCGGGATGATGGCGGCGATGCGGCATCGCGGGCCAGATGATGAGGGAATGCACATCGACGGGCGTCATGGGACGGTGCTGGGTCATTGCCGCCTTTCCATCCTAGACTTGTCGCCTGCGGGGCGGCAGCCGCTTTTTAACGAAGACAGGTCTCTGGCGACCGTGGTGAACGGCGAGATCTACAACTATCGGGAACTCCGCGAAGCGCTTTTGAATCAGGGCCACCGCTTTGCCTCCCAATCGGATTCGGAGGTGATTGTTCATGTCATCGAAGAGCATGGGAAGGCTGCCTGGAGTAAATTGCGGGGGATGTATGCGGCCGCGGTTTACGACGAAAAATCAGGCTCGCTGGAACTCGCGCGCGATCCGCTGGGAATCAAGCCGCTCTACGTGTACGAAGACGAAGACTGGTTTGCATTCGCCTCCGAAATCGGCGCCTTTGACGTTTTTTCCGTGAAGCGCGCATTCGACGAGGAAGGCGTGGCGGATTTTCTTCTTTTGGGTTCTGTCCCCCCCGGGCGCACCCATCGCAACAACGTGAAGGCGCTTCGTCCGGGTGAAGTGCTCGAGCGGCGCGATGGCTTGAAGCATTCGAAGTGGGATTCCATCATCTCCCAATTTTCCCGGGAAGCGGCGCATGCTTCGCCGGCGAATCCGGAGGAGATGGCGTGCCTCTTGCGCGATTCCGTGTCGAAACATCTCGCGAGCGATGTGCCGATCGGCATTTTTTTGAGCGGTGGCATCGACAGCGGAACCTTGGCAGGCCTTGCCTCTGAGGTTTCGCCTGATCGGATTCATACCGTTTCTGTGGGACTGCCAGGGCATTCGCTCGACGAAAGCGCCTTGGCCCTTCAGACGGCTGAACTCTATCGGACAGCGCACACTGAAATAAAATTAGATCGGGCCGAATTTGAGCGCGATCTCGACGTGTTCTTTCAGCATCTGGATTTGCCGAGCATCGATGGATTTAACACCTTCATGGTTTCCAAAGCGGCGCGGCGCGCCGGCCTGACGGTGGCGCTCTCCGGCGTGGGCGGCGACGAATTGTTTGCGGGTTATTCCACATTTGAGCGCGCTCCGAAGATCGCCACCTTGATGCGAATGGCCTCGATGGGCGGTTCTGTGAGTCGTGCCGCGGCGGCGGCGTTGATCGAAGTGCGCGGAGCGAATGCATCCCGCAGCCGTGTCGCGGAAATTTTCCGATCCTCTCCGGCCGATCTTCGAAGCGGTTATCTTGCCTGCCGCGGGCTCTTTGTGGGAAAATGGCTCGAGTCGCTTTTTCTTCCTGACGCGCGGGTGCATGCGCGCCGCGCCCAGGAACGGTTTTTTGACGAAACGGCGTGGGTCACGACGGAAAAACTTCCAGATTCGGTGGGCGTGGGTGGATTGGAGTTCACGCGCTACATGGGGTCGCAATTATTGCGCGACACGGATGTCATGTCGATGGCGCATAGCTTGGAAGTGCGCACTCCCCTGGTGGACATCGAAGTGGCACGCTTCGCGTTTCGTTTCCTGGCGAATCCCGTGCCCGGGGACGGCTATCCGAAATGGGTTTTGCGTCATGCTTTGAAACGTCCGCTTCCCCAGGATGTGGTGCGCAGGCCGAAGCAAGGATTTGTGTTTCCGTGGGAGGAATGGCTGCGGGGAAGTGTGTGCGAGGATTTCAACCGCCGGCTCGCACAGGGTGGAGTGTGGACCCGGTTCCTCGACCGTCGAAAGATCGAATCATGGAAATCGGATTATGAATCAGGACGCGCCCACTGGTCCTATTATTGGGCGCTCTACGTGCTCATGCGATTTCTGGAATGACTTCTGCTTGGCAAAGGTGGGTGTGAGCGAGCATCATTTTCTCATGAACGAAGATACCTTGGTCGAATTTAGCGTCACGCCGCTTGGTGCGGGTGAATCGGTGGGCGCGTACGTCGCAAGCTGTGTGCGGCTTATCGAAAGCTCAGGGCTCGAGTATGAGCTGCATGCGATGGGGACGATTCTTGAGGGCAGCCTCGACGACTGTTTCGAGGTCGTCAAAAATTGCGTTCGCGAGGTGCTCAAGGGGAATTCTCGTGTGACGGCAGCCATCAAGTTGGACCTGCGTCCTGGCAGGCGAGGTCGGATCCGCTCGAAAGTGGAGTCCGTGAGAAAGCGGCTCAAATAAGTATGGTGAGCATCATCATCCCGCTGAGGCAGGACCAGGGATACCTGAAGCCTTGCATCGACGCATGCCTCAAGCAGGAGATGGAGGTGGAGATCATTGTTTTGCCCGATGTGCCGCTGCCATCGCCCGATCTCCGGGTGATCGAAGAAGCGACGGGATCGATGTCACCCGCCCGCAAACGCAATCGCGGGGTGGAACTGAGCCACGGAGACATTTTGGCGTTCATTGATGACGACACCCGGCCACAGCCGGGCTGGCTCGCGGCGGCCCTCGTCCATTTTCAAACGGCGGATGTTGGGGCGGTAGGCGGACCGTCCGTCACACCTCACAACGATCCCTTTTGGGCGCAGGTAAGCGGGGTCGTGTATGAATCGTGGATGATCTCGGGAACCGAATTTTATCGCTACCGCCCTGGCACATTGCGCGATGTGACGGATTTCCCGAGCTGCAATTTGCTCGTACGCCGATCCGTGTTCGAAAAAGTGGGTGGATTTCGGACCGATTTTTGGCCCGGTGAAGATACGGAATTTTGCCTTTCGCTCGTAAAAGAGGGTTATCGCATCCGCTACGAGCCCCGGGCGGTGATTGAACATCATCGCCGGCCTTCGTTGAAAAAACATTTCATTCAGCTCGGGAATTACGGGCTCCATCGCGGTTATTTTGCGAAGCGCTATCCAGAAACGTCGTGCAAACTGCCTTATTTCATGCCGTCGATGGCGGTGCTCGCGGGAGTGGTGCTCTCGATCCTTGCACTCCTCGGCCAGCCGGGGGCCGGCTGGATTCTCGCTCTGTTGTCGTCGATCTATGCCTTGTTGCTTCTCGTGAGTTTTGTTGGCACCTCATTATCGCTGATCATTCCCGCCTTCATGGTGGCTTTTGCGTCGCACTTGATCTATGGCGTTTCATTCTTGGGAGGACTCATTTCTCCACGACTGCCCGAGGAAGCAGAAATCCTTTAAAGGGAGCTGAACGTCCAAGCTTCGTAAGCTTGAGCCATGGATCCATCTCACAGATTCATGCCGCGGCCTTACCCAAGGCCCAGTTGACATGTATGCAATTTTTGAATATATTGCATGCATTAAATCGATTCAATATACGATCCGTCAGATTCCACCCAAAGTGGATGAGGTATTGCGATCCATGGCGAAGCAAGAAAATCAAAGCTTCAATGAAACCATTGTCCAAGCCTTGGTGCGTGGCTCGGGACTGACGGAGTCGAAAGCCAAATATCATGATCTCGATAAACTCGCTGGCGCCTGGATGAAAGATCCGAAGTTTGATGAAGCCATTCGTGCTCAGGACCAAATTGATCCCAACCTCTGGAAATGAGAATCGCGCTGGATACGAACCGCTATGTGGACTTCTGCAAGGGAGACGCCGATACCCTTGCTCAAATTCAGGAAGCAGAACGCATTTTTCTGCCATTCGTCACCCTCGGGGAACTGCGCGCCGGATTTTTTTGCGGGATTTGTTCGCAAGAGAACGAGCGCACGTTGACACAATTTTTAAGCTCGCCGCGCGTCTCTGTCCTCTACGCCGACGAACAGACCACGCATCATTACGCCCGCCTTTTTCGCCAGCTCCGGACTCAAGGCACTCCCATTCCCATCAACGATCTCTGGATTGGCGCGCTTGTGGTTCAACACGATCTCTGGCTCTTCGCACGCGATCAACATTTCGATCACTTCCCTCAGATCCCCCGGCTTTAGGTCATGACTTCGGAGGGTAAGCAAATTAACTTATGTTATGAAGGGAGGGAATACGGATCATTAAGCTTGGCAGGGGAATCGTGTCGATATATGGTATAGAGGGTGGGGTTTGCGCTTGGAAAACTTCCGCAAGTCACACGCAATGAATAACTTGGCAGGGTTCGTGCCGCCTGTTTGAACATCTCCCTTTAGCTTGCTGCGCATATGCCTTTGAAAGTCATGATCGCGTATCCGCCGCTTCCCGATAAAAAGGGCGTTCCGCTGATTTCCCAGAACCGCCAGTTTCAGTGGTTCAACAAACCCACCTTCATTTTTCCGTGCGTGCCGGCTTATGCGGCGACGGTTTTGAAACAGGCCGGGCACGACGTTTATTGGGAGGATGGCGTGGCGCAGATGGACAGCGTGGAGGATTGGGACAAACGGTTCGGACAGATCCAGCCCGACGTGCTTGCCATTGAAGTCAAAACGCCCGTGGTCAAACGGTATTGGAAATATATCGACAAGCTGAAGGCGATCTACCCCAAGACCAAATATGTCCTGATGGGCGATCACATCACAGGGATGCCAGAGGAATCGTTGCGCAACTGCCAGGCCGATTATTGCATCACGGGCGGCGATTTCGATTTTGCGCTGCTCAATTTATGCGCGCATCTCGACAAGGGCACGGATTTGGAACCGGGCGTTTATTTCTGGCGCGACGGCAGGCGCGACGCGACAGACAAAATTGTTTCCACAGGACGTTTCGAGTTGAAACATGGATTGGATGTATTGCCCATGATCGACCGCCAGCTCTCCAAGTGGCATCTTTATGCGAAGGAAAACGGAAATTTTAAATATCTTCCCGGCACGTACACGATGGTGGGGCGGGATTGCTGGTGGGGACGTTGCACGTTTTGCTCATGGACGACGACGTTCACCAATTTCCGATGCCGCACCGCCCAGCAACATGCCGATGAGATCGGTCACTTGATTGACCTCGGCGTGCGCGAAGTGTTCGATGATACGGGAACATTTCCTGCAGGAGGCTGGTTAAAGGAATTTTGCAAAGAGGTGATCCAGCGCGGTTATCATGAAAAGATTACGCTTGGCTGCAATATGATCCCTGGCGCTCTTTCCGAGGAAGATTACGATTTGATGGGAAAGGCAAATTTCCGATTCATGCTCTTCGGATTGGAGTCGGCGAACCAGAGCACTCTGGATCGTCTGCATAAGCTGGGACAGGCCGATAAGATCGAAGAATCGATGCGGCTTGCAAAAAAGGCAGGGCTGATGCCGCACGTCACGTGCATGGTCGGTTATCCGTGGGAGACGAAAGAGGAGGCGCAGCGCACGATCGATCTCACTCGAAGTCTCTTCGACAAGGGCTACATCGACACGTTGCAGGCCACGATCTGCATGCCCTATCCCGGCACGCCGCTGTTTAAAGAATGCAAAGAGCAGAATTTACTACGTACGGAAGACTGGGATGATTATGGAATGCGCGATCCTATCATGAAGTGTCCCATTCCAGACGATGAACTGCTCGATATGACACGCGGGATTTACAACAGCTTTCTGACGCCGCGTTTCATCTGGAACCAGGTTTCTTCAGTGCGAAATTTTGAGGACGTCAAATATCTCATTCGCGGCGGAATGCGTGTGCTGGGTCACCTTGCCGATTTCAATTTCTTCGGTCTCGGTCAAAAGCAAACGAAGGAAGTGCGCCAGGCGACAAAAGGAAAAATCGGATACGATGAACCTTTGAGCGACGAGCCTCCGCCGGAGCCTCATGGCCGTGTCGCGCGCCCGTTGCCGCCTTCTCGCGCAAAGTCGGTCGTGTCCAAAGACGTTTAGCAGGCTGCTGGAAAATCCTAGAGCGCTGCTCCAGCGCAAAGTGCCTCCCGTCGCATATCCATTCTTTTTTAATCATCATCACTCCTCAATCCCGAGTGGTGGTGGATTTTTGAATAGAGCTTGCAACTCTGCAGGCAGCAGGAATCGGCACTCTGGATAGGGCAGCTGGCTTCAATGCGCTTTGCTTGCGACCAAGACCTGCCGGCCCAGAAAGTAACGCCGGATTTCGGGAGAAGGAATTTCAGCATGAAATGCGAGCCGCCGCATTTCGTCTTCACTGAATGCGCGCCGTGCGGAGAGCGCGGCATCGAAACGTGTCATGGGATTGGATGTGAACCATGGAATGAAAGCACGGGCGGCGAATGCCATGAGCCGGTTCCGGTGAAGATCGGTGATGAGGAGTGTATGTCTGGAGACGAGCCAAAGGTCTTTGAGAATATCGACGGCCTGTTTTGCTGAGAAATGATGGAGAGCGAGATGGCACATCACGAGATCAAAGGAATCATGATCGAACTCCAGGCGGGTCACATCCGCTTCCGAGACGTGAATTTCAGGATAGTCTTCCGAAAGGGAACAGGCGATCTGCCGCATCACAGGATTTTTGTCCGTCGCCTGGATTTCAACCGCAATTTTTTGGCGACGGCACCAGTCCACCATGCTTCTGGGCAAATCGGCTGAGCCTGTGCAGACATCCAGCACTCGGCAGGGGGTTGTTCCACGCCAAGAGGTGAAGAATCGTTTGCATTCCGATCGAACCAGACGATGAGCGCCGAGCCAGCGATTGAGTTGACGAATATTTGCGAGATCCTCCTGGAGAAGAGGGATATCCGCTTGCGGCTCATCCATCATTTCGACGACATATTCCTCGAATTGCCGCGGAAATCGCCGCACGGGGAGCTTGAGTTTCATGGGTCTGACGTTCGCTCTAATAGGCGAACGTGATGCTGCCTTCCCGGAAGTCCCCCGCAATGGCTTTCATGGTGTCGGGAAACGGATCAAAAGGGGCGGATTGTTGAATGGCTTGAAGGCACCAACCGGCCAGAACGGAATTGGCGGAGTTGTGTGTCACTTGCAGTTCGGTAATTCGGCCATCGGCCATCAGTTTGAAAGACACTTCGACCTCTCCAATGGTTTCACCGTAAAACTTGTTTTGAACAAGGGGCTGCCAATAGGCCCCGATCTTTCCGATGATTTTTTTGTCATAGCTGGCGAAAGGAGACTCTGCGGAATCGAATGCGTATGCTTTGCCGACACGGTTGACGCCGCCGGCGATTTTGGACTGTTGCGCCAGCACCTCGCGACTCTGCGGGAGAGTTTTGGGAGCGGGAGGCGCCCGAGGCGCCGTTTGAGGATTCGTTTTGGAATTTTCCGTTGGCGATTCTGTTTGCGTGAAGGGGCGTTCCTCGGGTTTTTTGAGCAAGGCAAGATCCCCTGGCGTTGGATTGTCAGGGGGAGATTTTTGCGGCGAGGAAGGGGGCGCGGCCGGTTTTTCCGGTGGAGTCGCTGGGCCTTCAGGCATCGGGGGCGACGGCGGAGGTGCTGGCCGTGTGGGGAGCACCGTTTCAGTGGCCATCGTCTTGGTGTTGTTCCCGTTCATGTTCGGCATCTCATTCGACTTTTCCGGGGTAGCCGACGTTTGGGTCGCGCGCGTGTTGTGCTCCGAATAAAAAGGCGCGTCTTTTGGTTTTTCCCGCTCGGCTTGGCTCGGGTCGGTTTCAAGAAAAGTGGGCGACTCGTGGCGTGGGATTGGAGGGGGGCGTTGCATCAACACGAGTTGGGTCATTTCCTTGCTTGCGTGCGGCTTGGGAGCGGGTTTAAGCCATGTCCAATCCGTGATGTGAAAGACCAGAGAAATCCAGAGCAGGAAAAAATTCAAAAACAGAGAAAGCGCGATGGCAATTACGACCCTGTGCCAATAGACCGAATCCGGCTCGAACGGATTGGACAAGAGGGGAATGTAAACCGGAATTCCAGTTGTCAAAACAGGCAGGGGCACGTCAACGGGGCGCCGGGATGGGGGAGATTCCTTTTCAGGAGGCACCTCGGGCTGCTTCTGAGGCTGCACGATGTCGGCAAACAGGTCCATGCGGGGCTAGCTTGATGTGTTACAAGTCAATCATATCGTGCAAATTCGGAATGACAATCTGGGATTGAGGGTGGCTCACCCTCAATGCCGATGCCAACGCTTCGGACTGATCCTCTTGTCCGTGGGTCAAAAGGATGCGTTTGAACGATCCCGTGCTATGCCGGACGAGGTCCAAGAGCTCGTTGCGGTCCGCATGCGCGCTGAATGCATCAATGGTTTCAATTTGGGCGCGAACTTCATGTTCCTCGCCAAAAATGGAAACCTTGGGGGAACGATCATGCATCGCCCTGCCGAGGGTGTTGGGTGCGCAGAAGCCGACCATGAGGACGGTGTTGCGCGGATCTCCAATGTTGTTTCGGAGATGATGACGGATCCGGCCCGCTTCACACATGCCCGATGCCGCGATGATGATGCAGGGATCGTGCCGGTCATTGAGCTTTTTAGATTCCTCGGAGCTGCGGATGTAGGTCAGATTTTTTAGGCCAAACGGATTTTCGTGGTGACGGAGCATCTCGTAGGTGGACTGGTTGAAACATTCAGGATGCAGGCGGAAGACCTCGGTTGCATTGATGGAAAGAGGGCTGTCGACGAAGACGGGGATGTTCCGGACGATTTTGTGAGCCGTGAGATCGTGGAGAGAGTGGACAAGCTGCTGGGTGCGGCCCACGGAAAAAGCAGGAATAATCACTTTGCCGCCGCGTTCGAGCGTTTGATTGATAATTTCTGCAAGACGTGCATTTGCGAGTTCCTGAGCCTCGTGAACGCGTCCACCATACGTCGATTCCATGAGGAGGACTTCGACATCTTCAAAAGGAGTCGGATCCCGAAGGATGGCGTTGTTGCCACGTCCGAGATCGCCGCTAAAAACAAGCCTCACATGGCGTCCGTTTTCGCGCAGATCAAAGATGATTTCGGATGATCCGAGGATGTGCCCTGCGTCGCAAAATGTGACGGTGATGCCTTCCACGAGATCGAACGAGTGGTCGTAGGCAATGGAAACAAACTGTTTGGCGGCTTTTTGGGCGTCGAGACGCGTATAGAGCGGCTCTGCGGGAGGAAGGTTCTTTTTCCCGAGTTTTTCGTTGCGGCGATTGATAAAGGCGCAATCCGACTCCTGGATGTGCGCGCTATCCTCGAGCATTAAAGTCGCCAGGTCACGTGTCGCGTGATTGCAAAAGATGGGACCCTGAAATCCTTGTCGGACAAGGTTGGGAATGTTCCCGCTGTGGTCGATGTGCGCATGGGAAAGCAGCATTAAGTCGATCTCGGAAGGCTTGAAGGGGAATTGACGGTTGCGGTCCATCGATTCCTTGCGCTTGCCTTGAAAAAATCCACATTCGAAAAGAATCCTTTTTCCGCACGCTTCAAGGAGATACATCGATCCGGTGGTGGTACGAGCCGCGCCGTGAATGGTGAGTTTCATTTGAAAAGAGGCAAAGTAAAAGCTCCTGTATGGGGTGAGTAAAGCATCTTCGCACGGGCTCGTAATCCCTTTCCGCCCTGCGTCTGCTTGGTATCTTGCATCGGTTCTTGCCAGAAATCTGTCATTAATTCCGAATCGGCGAAAAAATTTTCCATTTTGGCTAAATCCTTATGACGAAAACAGAGTAGATTATAATGTGATGGGGAACATTTTCTATGGGCCTGTTTTGATCGGATGGGGTCAAAGATGTGGTCCATTTGAAATGAAGGCTGCCGGGCCTTGGTGGGGTCCTCTTTCCAGGGGCACATATCCTCCGTTTGTGCCCGGCAGCTGAATTCCTTAAAGGTCGTTGATTTTGGTCATGAGAAACTCTCCTTTCCGCAATCTCAGGCGGCCAATTTTCTTTTCTGCGATGGTCATGTCGCTTCCATTTATAAAGGGATGGAAAAAGCCAGAAATATTCGCATGCGACATCCTCCCGGCCCGTTCTGAGCCTTAAAATGGCTCTCGAATTTCGAGGAAGGAAACGCTATTTTACACAGTGTGATTTTTTCCCGATGTCTTTTTTTCTCTGCTCTTCTTTTTTTTACTGTCAACACCCGGAGTCAAGACGTCGGTGATCGGATCCTCTTCAATGGGCTTCAGTCCGGTCCCGGGCAGTGGAAATCAAGCCAAGACATTAGCCTGCACTTCAAAGAGGAGGGGATTCTTTTGCAAAACGGAGACAAGGCTTACGGCTGGGCGGCGCCGGAAATGGTCTTCGGCCTGGCGGAAAACACCTTGCTGGATGTGCAGCTCGCTTCGGTGAAGAATGGAACACTTGGAGTTCAGATCGAATGGATTGGGGCGGATGAAAATTTTATCAAAGCTTCCAATCTTCTTCAGCACTCCTCGTCGAATTCGCTTTTGAATGTCCGGCTCATCGACTTTCGTCCTCCGGAGAAGCGTCCTTATAAATTTAGACTGAAGGTTTGGGTTGAGGGCAAAGATTCAGAGATCGTGCTCTCCCGCCTGCTGGTGCATGCTTCGCGCGCCTGGAAGCATCCAGGGACGAATCTCATTCAAACCTACAAACCTGATTCCACTTTTTCGTCTGAAGAGGGTGTGGCTGTGGACGTGGACGAGGATTCCCTGGGAATGAAACTGGATGGGAACGTCAGCCAAGCTGGGATTATTTTTTCCGACAAGGTGGTCTATCATCCCAAGGGCACCTGCATGCTTGAACTGCTGGATGTGGAGGGAGGCGTTTCTGTGGATGCGATGTGTTATGACGGGAAGGGGATGTTTCTCAAGTCGGTGGAGGTGATTCATGAAGCAGGCGAGCCTGGGCTTTACGAATCGAGTTTCAATATTTTGGAGGAACGCGTCCCTGCAGGGACTGCGCTCGTGGCATGGCGTGTCCAACCTGTGGGGAAAGGAGCGTCTGCGAGGGTTCTCGGTTTGTATTATGGAGTGGTCCCTTGATGGGTGGGCTTCGAGAAGATGAGAAACGGCGAATCAAAAATCATGCCATTTCACCGCAAAAATGCACGGGTGACACCGTGGCTTAGGTTTGTTTTGGTTCTTTTGTGGTTTTCGTCATGGGATTTTGCCGAGGCTCAAGAGGAGCAGCGGATCGTGTTCGATGCATTTATTTTGCAGCCGGCAGAATGGAAATTAGGACCTGAAATGAGCATGGTTCAGAGCGCCAATATGCTAACCATCCATGCCGGGAACACGGATTCGGGTTGGGTCACACCGCAATATGACATGGCGTTCACGCCCGAGACTCTTGTCGATATGGAGGTCAAAGAGGTGCGGGATGGGCGAATCAGCGCGCAAGTGGAGTGGCTTCAGGAAGGCGGCGAATTTCTGGCCGCAGCACCGATCTTTCCGCCGAAGGGAGAGGCTTTTTCACTTATGAATCAAAAGCTTGTCGAGCTTCTTCCCCTCACGGGCGAAAAACCGAAGCGCTTTCGCTTGAAGTTCTGGACCGAAGGGAAGGGATGCGAGGCGCAGTTCTCAAGAATTTTCGTGCACGCGCCCAGACTCTGGCGGAAGGAGAATATCCGTCCGCTTTTTTCCTACGAGGAAAGAGTGTCCCTCAAGGCGGACTCCGGAATGGAGGTGCGGATCCAGCATGGACTCCTTTTTGCACGTTTGCGTCCACTGAGTGAAAGCTCCTCATTCGTGCTCAAAGATATCGTGCCATTTGATCCCCAGGCCGCCCTCATGCTGGATATCCAGACGCTCGATAAGGGGGACATCGAATTGCATGCCCTTTGTTGGGACAGCCGCGGACAATTTTTAAAGGAACTGGAATTATTGAAGGAAATCACGCAAAGCGGTCTCTACGAGACCGCTTTTACAACTTTCAAATTTCCGCCAGGCACGTCCAAACTCAGCTTCAAAATCTGGCTTTTGGGAAAAGAAGCGTCTGTTCGCATCTCGGGACTTCATTACGGAATCGCACCACCGGAATGAAATGTATTGTAAACGTTTCCTGCTAAGATATAAGAATGTTCTTTCGACGGGAGGAGTTCCTGATCTGATCGACTGGATTTTATGCGACGTTTTCTGTGGCCCGCTTTGTTGATTTTGGCGGCTTTTGCGTTTGTGCTTTGGAGATGGGATCGTCCTTTCGATCACCCAACTGGCGAGTCTCCGTGGAATCTCGAGGGCCGACCTCCTCATCTGGTGGCCCATTACATGCCATGGTTTCAAGTGGAAAAGTCGCCACGGGATCCTACTCTTACTTGGTTTCATTGGAAGTGGGAAGAATGCGGACCAACACGAGATCCGATGCATGTTCGCGCGGATGGATTGCGGAATATTTCTTCCGATTTTTATCCTCTTATCGGTCCCTACAACTCTTGGAGTCCCCGGGTGGTTCGCTATCATTTGAAGACGGCCAAAGCCATTGGCGTCCAGGCGTTCCTCGTGGATTGGTACGGGCCGGAAAGCTATGAGAATCAGCAGATCCCCCTTCTCTTGAAGGAGGCACGCAAGTTTGGGATGAAAATCGCTCTTTGCTACGAGGAGAAAATCAACTACGAGAAATTCAGAGACCTCAAGGATCCCCAAGCCATTGAAGCCAAGATTATCGAGGACCTGACGTACATTGTCACCCATTATGGTCACGACCCTGCTTATTTGAAGCGCCTCGGCCTTCCTTTCATTTTCCAGTTCAACCACTGGGATGAAGGCAAGGCATTACGAAATACGAGCCCGGAACAATGGAAAAAAATCTTCGCCAAAGTTCCAGGGCCTCTCGTGTATGCACGGCAAAATTTTGACCGCCACTATCATCCCCTCATGCAGGGCGCCTATCTCTGGTGGACGCCGGATACCGACGTGTTGAAAGAGTTCCCCTCTGAGGCAGAAGAAGCGCGCAAGAATGGGAAGCTTCAATTTTACATGTCGATGATCTGTCCGGGTTTTGATGATACCGGGGTGTGGGGATGGGGATCCGGACCACGCAAAACAGAACGCTACGGACTCTCCGTTTTGCGCGATACGTTCGACCGCGCGTTCAAATTTCATCCTGAATTGATTCAGATTGTGACTTGGAATGACTTTGAAGAAGGAACGGCGATTGAGCCGAGCTGGGAACATGGGTTTTGGTATCTCGATGCCATCGAAACCTGGTGGGGGAAGATGACAGGTCGAAAAATCGATCTTGACGACATCCGCAGGCCTTATCAGGAATATCTTAAGGAGTGTTCTGAGTTTGAGTGGTCCATGCTGCCCGCGCCTTGGATGGTCAAACGTTCCCTGATGGTGGAACGTCCGAATGTGCTGGAGAGCGCCCGCAAGCAGGCTGAGGCACAAAGCGCCCTCACGAACCAGTGAGGTCCAAAGCAAGCTTCATGCTCGAGGAGATTGTGAGGCTGGCGCCGTTCACGTTGAAAGATGAGAGGCCCTTTGCTGAGCGTCCAAGGCCAGACGCGTCGCGGCGAATGAGAGGGAGTGTGGAACGCAGCGATTCACGCGATCATGCACGTCCTGTATCAATTCTTCGTAAAAAGTTGTCTTGCCTGAACAGTCTATCCGGTGCGGTTCCTGATCTTGTGTCGCAAAAATCAACTGCTGACCGGTAAAGCGATGGTTGTCGACCGCGAGATCCAGAGTTTTGCGAAGTTCGATCATGCCATGAGTTCCGGTAATGATGAAGCGTTGATCCCCGTAAGTTGGCATGGCGTCCGGGGTGAGCCAATCGACACGAATATATCCGGTGCATCCATCCGAATGTGAAAGAGTCATATCGCCGAAATCCTCAAAACGCGGATATTGAGACGTTCCGAAATTCCCCGTCCTTGATTGGAGCACACTCCATGCGGGACCCGCCAACTGAACAAACATGTCGAGCGAGTGAATGCCAAGGTCGGTGAGAATGCCGCCATAGGAGTCCGGACGGAACATCCAATCGGGACGGCGATGAAGGGTGAGCTTGTGTGGACCAAGACCGATGACGTTGACGATCCTGCCGAGCATGCCTGCGCGCACGATGTCGACGGCCCTCCTGCTACACGGGTCCATCAAACGTTCGCCATACCAGACGAACCAGAGCCGGCCTGTGTGCCGTTGGACACGTTCGATCTCTTCCAATTGGGAGAGCGAAATCACACCTGGCTTATCCACTAAAAAATCCTTGCCTGCCTGCATCGCGCGAATGGCCAGCGCCCCCCGCCGGTCATTCACGTCTGCGGAGCAGATCAGCTGAAGATCGGGGTTGCCAAGGACTTTTTCTTCGGCAGGTGCCGATTCTGCAAAGGGGAAGCATTTGAGCATTTGGCGTTCTGAATCGGGCGTTCCAGCAAAAAATGAGACACATTCGGCCCGTCCCGTCTTGAGAAGCCCGTCGATCATGGCGTAAATGTGTCCATGGTGGGGACCAATGACCCCGAACTTGAGCTTCATAAAAAGAAGTTAGGGGACAGGAGCTGGAAACAAAGGAGAAAAAGCTGCGGCATGTGGATTTGACAAGATCGAGAGAGCAAGGGAAGCTTTTTGAATCATGAATCGTCCTCTTCTTTTTTGGATTTTTCTCGCGCTCTGCCCGATGGGCTTTGCGGATCTCAAGACAGGAGATCAAGCGCCGGACTTTACCCTCCCATCGGTCGACGGCAAGACGATCAAGCTCTCCGATTATCAGGGCAAAATTGTCGTCCTGGAATGGTTCAATATGGGATGCCCCTTTGTTCAAAAGCACTATCGTGAAGGCGATATGCAGGCGTTGCAGAAGGAATATACAGACAGAGGAATCATCTGGCTCACCGTCAACTCAACGAATCCCAAGCATCAAAATTATCTCACCCTTGATCAGGCCAAAAATCAGGTGGAGCAGCTCAACATTCATTCGACAGCCATGCTGCAGGACGCTGATGGAAAAGTGGGCAAGAGGTATGGCGCGAAGAGCACCCCCCATATGTTTATTGTGAATCAAGAAGGCAAACTTGTTTATCAGGGCGCTATTGACGACCAGCCGAACACGACGGTTTCTCCCAGGAAGGCGAATAATTACGTGCGCGCCGCACTCGCCGATCTGATGGCGGGCAAACCCGTAACCGTGTCGACGACGAAGCAATATGGCTGCGGCGTAAAATATGCCGATTGAGAGAGGGATCAAGCTTACTGAAAAAATGTTCACCTGGATATTTTATGCCCTCGGAGCGGCGTTACTTTATGGACTGCACCAAATTTTCACAAAATTGGCTGCGGATCGAATGAGTGACGGTTTGGGCGGGTTGGTGGTGGAAGGGAGCGCCACGCTCACGATCCTGGCCTACCTGCTCCTGCTTCGATTCTCCGGAAAATGGACGCAGATGGCAACGGCTTCAGGAGTCTGTTATTCTGTTGCAACAGGAATCTGTGTCGGCATAGGAACGGTTTTCTTTTTCCTGCTTTTTCAGAAGGGTGGAACACTCTCGGTGGTGCCTGCCATTCTTGCGGTCGGGATGGCCTTCATGGCGGTCGCTGGCTTCGTCTTTTTCAAGGAACCCGTTTCAGTCGCGAGACTTCTTGGGGTCATACTTGCCATTGCAGGCATGGTTCTTTTGCGTTCCTAGGCGACCGAATTTTGCAGGGATGCCAGGCCCTCGATGCGGACTTCCAATTGATCGCCTTTTTGAATGGGATGAATCCCGGGTGGTGTGCCTGTAAGAATCACGTCTCCGGGCAGGAGTGTGATATGCTGGCTGATGAAGCTGACGAGTTGCGCGGGTTTAAAAATGCATTGTGTGGTGCGCGAGTCCTGGCGCACCATCCCGTTCTGAAACTGTTGAATCCGGAGATTGGACGGATCCAGATCGGTCCGAATAAAAGGGCCGATGGGCGTGTAGGTATCAAATGATTTGGACCGGGTCCATTGCGACTCGCGCGCCTGGATGGTGCGATCCGTGATGTCCTGAGAGCAAGTGTAGCCGAAAATGGATGCCACCGCGCCGTTCTCGTTCACACCCTTTGTGTGGCGGCCCATGACGATGCAAAGTTCCGCTTCGAAATCTGTCCGGTGCTCTGGATAGGCGATTTGGATGACACTTTCATGAGGAAGGAGTGACGAGTTTGCTTTGATCCAGATGAGAGGCTCCTCGGGAATGGGTTTGCCTGTCTCCTTCGCATGATCGGCATAGTTCAGGCCGACGGCAATGACCTTCGAAGGCACGACCGGAACCAGGATCTGCAGGCTGGCAAGGGGATGCTCGCGCACCACCGAAGGAGCCTCCAGCAAGGGATTTGCGTGGAGCTCCAAGATTTTGTCACGGAGCACTTCGCCATAAAACGTCCTGTCTTCGCTTTGAAATCGACCGTAATATGCCATACTGAATTCTTGGAAACATTCCATGTGGCAGCGACCCAAATCAATCCCCATTTGGTCACGTCAGGTTCGACATGAAATTTTTCCTCGGTAAGACAACGGGTTTTTTGAAATATGCCGTGGGATTATGTCTTTTTCTCTGCTCGTCAGGCTTTTCGGATGAGACGCCGTTTCAGGTCGGTGAGCGACTGACGTATCATTTTTATTGGGGGCCTTTCATGGTGGGTCGTGGAACCTTTGAGGTCGAGTCGACGGACCGTGAAGGCGTCTATCGTTTCGTCATCGACGGGAGATCCAATGATTTTATTTCGAAGCTTTATCCGGTGGAGGCTCACCTGGAGAGCGATTTCGATTGGACGAAACAATGTTCCATCCGAACCCTGCAGAATCGTTCCGAAAGAGCGAAGTCCACATGGGAGGAATCCTGGTATTATCCTGAAAAAAGTATTGCGAGCACGCAATCGTATGTTTCCGGCGAGACTAAATGGTTTGAGATTCCGCAAACAGGGGTGCTCGACAAGTTTTCCATGATCTACTTCATGCGAGGTCTCGAATGGAGCCGGCGGGATTTCGCGAGCGCGATTTTGGGAAACGACAAGGGAAACTACGAGGTCAAAGTAAAAAAGCTCAAGGAAGAGACTGTCGAGCTGCCCAATTTCGCTCCCATTCCGACATTCAAAGTCGAGCCGAACACGGAATATCTCGGTGGGTTCGTGAGGAAAGGGAAGATGGTGGTATGGGTCAGTGATGACGAACACAAGATTCCCGTTCGTGTGGTATCGCAGCTGCCGGTGGGAACAGTGAGTGCGCGGCTTGTCAAAGTGGAAAACGTGAAGGATTGGCGCTACAATTTGCCCGACTGAGGGGCTTCTTCGTGCCCAACCTTGTAGCTGCCTTGGATGACGTAAATCACGCCTGAGATGACTGTGAAAACGCCCGCGATCCACATCGGCAATGTCCAATAAAGCGATGGAACGCGGATCAGAACAAGTCCTGCGGTAATCATTTGAAGCACGGTCGCCACTTTGCCGATCCAGTGCGGTTGGACATGCAGACCCTTGCCCATCATGAACACGACCGCCACGCCGAGCACCACGATCACATCACGGCTGATGATGACAATGGGAAACCAGAGTGGAAGCTGGTCGAACGCGTCGCCATGATTCCAACTCAGCAGGATGAGGGCGGTGACAAGAAGTGCCTTGTCGGCGATGGGATCAAGAATGGTTCCAAGGCGGCTCTTCTGATTGAGTCGTCGAGCAAGATAACCGTCAAGGGCATCTGTGCTCGCTGCCAGGGTGAAGAAGAGGATGGCAAGGGCATGCTCCCATGACTCTGGAGTGCCGTGTTGGACGCTCTGAGCGTAATACGTCACGGCCAGCACAAAGCATGGAATGAGCGCGATGCGCGTCAAAGTGATGATATTGGCGAGCGTCATGCGTGGATTTATTTTTGGATATCCGATCTTGTCAAAAAGATCAGTCCAAAAAGCACAGGCGCAAGGCAGATCCAGATAAACCAGTCGCCGTGACGCGTGTAAAAGGTCTGACCTGCGTTGGTTTGGTAGGTGATGGTGGCGCATTTATAACCGGTTTGAAACGGTTCGGCGGAATCCAGAATCTGTCCGAGTGGACTGATGATGAGGGTCAATCCATGATTGGTGCAGCGGACCATGGGCCGGTGTGTTTCGATGCAACGCATGACGGAATTTGCCGCGTGCATCATCGCCCCTGGAGACGTTTTGAACCAGGCATCATTTGTCAGATTCACTAAGATATCCGCGCCTTCACGGCTTATATCGCGGGCGAGCGAGGGAAAAGTGTCTTCAAAGCAGATCAGCACGCCGAGACGTCCTTTGGGATGTTGAAAAAGGACTGGCTTGTCCCCGGGTGACATGCTGACGGCGATCGGCGTCATTTTTTTGAGGCAAGGAAGCCACTTTTCAAAGGGAACATATTCACCGAAAGGAACGAGCTGAAGCTTGTGATAAAGCGGGTCAAACCGTCCATCCGGGTGGGCCAGAATCGCCCCGTTGTAATATTTCCATCGGAATGTTCCATCTGCGTTCGTCTCATTTCTCACCGCGTCGATGGCACCAAGCAGGATCGGTATCTGCAGCTGCGCGAGTAATCCAGAAAGCCATCGGTGGCTCGTGAGGTCATAAGTGGGACCATCGACGAGAGCGGTTTCGGGCCAAAGAATCAGATCCGGTTGAAAGATGGCTGCCTGTTCACTGAGTTCTCGCAGCCGTTTCCACTGCTCCTCTTCGCTCAGCGCTTCATATTTCACGTCCTGTGGAATGTTGGGCTGAATGAGCGCAACTTTGAGCGTCTCTGTCTTGGAAGGATTCTGCTGATGCAGGATGAAGTGGAGTCCGACCGAACAAAGACCGACCCAAAGAAAAAGCGCGAGCGAAAATTCATAGCGCCAGGATCGCGCGGCAAACCTGAATCCTGTGGTGACGCACTCGTGTTTCATACGGCAATAGGTCAACCAGAGAGTGATATTGAAGAAAAGAATCACAAACGAGATCCCGTAAGGACCTGTCCATGCGGCGATCTGGATAAGAGGAAGGTTCCGATATTGGCTGACCGCCGCGAAATTCCATGGAAATCCGCCAAGGAACCAGCCCCGCAGCCATTCCAGGATGACCCACGCACAAGCGCCTGCCAGAGCGATGCCGATGTGCGTGACCCCGTGCATTCCGGGCCATCTGGCGCGGACGGCGGCGACAAAGCCGCTCCAAAGACCCATATAAAGTGCAAGAAATATCGCCAGCGCCATCATTCCGATCAGAGTGACATGATGAAGCCATTGAATGCTGATCAGCCAGAATGTGAGGCCGGTGATCCATCCGAGAATGAAAGCTTTCAGGAAGCGCGGTTGGGCGGGACTCGTTGCGATCTGCGCCAATAAAGGAACCCATGCGAACCACGCCAGCATGCTGATGGTCCATGGTTCGAAGCTCAACGCCATAAGGACGCCCGACATCATCGCCGAAATCCAGGGAACGAGGGATCGTAGATTCACAGGGTGAAAAGGTGGATCTCATCCCCAAGCCCGTCAATGCGAAAGGGGAGGCCTGGGGAGGTGTCAGAAACCTCAAGGAGAGCACCCCCGTGACACGCTCCAGAGGCTTTCGCGAAAGAAATTGAAATCAGGAGTTGCGCAAAAGACGGCGGTGCCGTAATCGTTGAAAAATTGTTTTCATGCCCACGGTAGAATTCCTGATCGAGAAAAAGAAAATCAAGGTCGGCAAGTTTGCGAACTTGAAAATCGCCGCCAAAAAAAATGGCATCGACCTTTCTGGCACGATCGAAGTGGTGGAAGGGCTCGAACATCTGAGTCCTCGTTCGAAGGTCGAGAACATGCTCCTGAAGGACAAGCCTGCGCAATTTCGCCTGGCAGGCGAAACCGAGGTGCTAGGCGACGTATGTGTGATCAGCAACTTCATTCCAAAACCCTCAAGGCAATGATCGATAGGTGGTCGTGGAATCATCTTTCTCTCTCCTCAGAGACTTTTTGGTGTTCGATTCTCTTTAAGACGAGGGGATAGTCTGCCGATTGAATAAGTAAAGCATGAGTTTTCATCGTCTCACTTTCTGCCTCTTGGCTGTGATGCTCCTTGCTTCGTGTGAGACGACCCAGACCACGTCTTCGACCCAGGGAGAGCGGTCTTGGCAGGGGTCGACCCGGCCAGCCCGGTCCTCTTTGCATGAATTTCGGGGTGCGTGGGTTTACGATCCGCGCCGGTTCAATGCCGACGAGGTGGTTCGTTCCTTGAAGCAAGCAGGTTTCAATGCTGTTTTCGTGCGCCTGAGCTCGGCCGGTGCGGCTTATTATCCGAGTTCCGTGTTGCCCCAAGCGCCTGGAACCGACGAGGATTATGCAGCAGCCTATGTTGCTGCTGGAAAAAAATATGGGATGCAGATTCATGCGTGGCACGTCTGTTTCATGATGCATTACGCCCCGCTCTCCGAAGTGGAATCGGCAATCAAGACGGGAAAGGTGATGCGTGATATGAAAGGGCGCGCTTTGCGACCCACCTACAATGTTCCCGTCCGGACCCCGGCACTCGCGTCAAATCGCGAACTGGAGGTCAAGGCGATGGTGGAACTCGTGAGTAAATATGATCTCGACGGCGTCCAGTTCGATTATATCCGTTATTTTAGTCCCAGCGTGGATTTCAGTGCGACCTCACGCGCTGCCTTTGAAAAGGCAAGGGGCGTCAAAATCAAAGAGTGGCCTGCCGAGGTTGTGACTGGAAGATATCGGAAGGAATATCATCGCTGGCGCACCGATCTCATCACCTCCGTTGTGTGTGATGTGAGCAAAGCCGTCAGGAAGGCAAATCCTTCCGTGAAGGTTTCCGCTGCGGTATGGCACAGCCCCGAAATTGCGGTTAACGACTATGCGCAGGACTGGCTGAGCTGGGTGGATGAGGGATATCTCGATTTTGTGGTTCCGATGGACTACACGCCCAACAATGGGCGCTTCAACGAATGGGTTGAGAATCAACAGCGGCTTGTGCATGGCCGCATCCCGGTGTACGCGGGCATCGGTTCCTATATGCTGGACCACGCCGATCAGCTGAATCAACAGATTTCGCTCTGCCGCCAAGCGGGATTGCCAGGTTACGTCCTCTATAATTACGATGACCGTCTTCGGGAGCGGTTTTTGGCAGACCTCGCGAATTGACCGGCCATGACCGGTCGAGGGCCTGACGATCGACGGACTGAAGCTATTTTTTTAACTTGTCGAGAGTGAACGTCTCGGAGATTCTGGAGGCCATCGTTCATGATGTCCTCCCACGAGCCTTCCAATTGGTTTCAAGGCTCTGAATGACATCGGATTGGAAATGATCCTATGATTTTTCGAACTTCTCTTTTTTCGGTTCTTTTTTGGAGCACCCTTTTCTCTGTTTCCGCCGCTCCTCCCCCTCCTCCTCCGGAGATCCAAAAGGCGATCACTAGCTTTTTCACGCTGCTCAAGACGGACAAGCTCGACGAGGCGTATGACGTGGTTCTCGCAAACACGAAAATCAAGGGCAAAGAGGAGGAAGTCAAAGGTTTGAAGAAGCAGACACGCGAAGCCATTACAACTTACGGGCCTATATCGGGTTTCGAAATCATCGAGCAGAAGCGCATCGGCATGAGCCTTCTCCAAATAGTCTGTTTGAGCTGGTCGGAGAATTTTCCGTTGCGCTGGCGTTTTACTTATTACCGTCCCGGCGACAAATGGCGGCTTATCGATATCTTCGTCGATGATAAGGTGGGTGAGCTTTTCGACACGCGCACGTCGCGCGTGATGCCGATGGACACCCCCGCCGCTTCGTCATCAGAGCCCAATCCACCCGGTTTCTGAGATTCGCTGAAAGAGGCGTTCACGGAAGAGCCATGCAAGGGTTGCCGTGCTTGTGACGGCCGTGGACGCGATGAGGAGAAGAACCAGCCCCCGTGCCAGAAGCCCCCTGATGGCAAGCATGGGGGGAGCGGAGGTGCGCAGGAATGTTCGCAAGCTCCAAAGAATCCAAGTCGCGATCAGACCTGCGATCAGATAAGCGACCCCGGGAGGCCAATGGGTTACGCTCCAGAAAATCGGCACGAGGAAAAAAGCGAGGTTAGGGGTCATGAGAGCGGGAATGGAGTCAGGAGCCTCTGCCTTGCGTACCAAGAGGAGGAGGACGAACCACGCCAGCAACACGCTGCATGTCTGAAGAAAGAGGCTGCTGATAATGCTCGAGACGTTCCAGAGAGCCAGAGATTGCGTCCAGCGCCAAAGGTTGAGATTCCTTGTGAGTGCCTCCTCGTTTGCAATCCAGGTTTCGCTCCACCCTTTTACTTTGCTGGACGAGAGATGATCACCCTGATCCTCGAGAAGATTGAAGAAATTTTGAGAAAGGGCCTTGAGATCAGGATTGGGTGAGCCGGAGGTCCAGTAGGGTTCCAGCGCCCGATGAGCCATCGAATGGGCGATCGCGTGATCGGCAGGGCCCCAAGCCGCCTCGGAGATTTGGGCTGTCAACGCAAGATGAAGGAGGGTAATCTCGACTGCTCGCTCAATATTGTATTTTTGGAGCAACGTCTTTTCCTGAACGACCAAATCACGGCTCAATGCTTGGATGGGACGATCCAGTTCGATGCTCCAGTTGCGTGGAGTGGGAGGAAGAACGATTCCTTTGCGTGAGTCTTGTCGCCAGAGGGCATATTCAGACCGGTTGAGCTCTCTTAGCCCGAGATCGAGGCGCGAACAGCGCTGCCCTTGTTGGATCGCGAGAACGGCAGATGCGTCCTGACCCAAATAAAAAGAGACGAGTGCATCTGCGAGATAAGGGAAGGCATTGTCAGGCTGGGTCTTTTTGATTTGGGTGGAAAGTTCCTGGATCGTCTGAATGAGATCTTGTCGCTGGCCGGGCGAAGAATCTTTCGTGCCCGCTTCTGGAAGCTGTCGAAGCAGGAGGCGCAGAAGGAGAACTTCCTCCATCGAACCACATTTCCATTCCACGCACCATGTGTGCATCGCAGCTGGAGTGACCCGAAATTCCTGGATTCGAAACTCCATGCTGCGAGCCAATAGGGCAAGGTGGGTCTGAGGTGTTGGCGCCGACTCAGGAGGTGTGGTTTGGAGATAGGATTCGACAGGGTGCACCAGGACATAGAGCGTCGAAACGGAGACATCCCGGAATGCCGGCCATGTGAACAGAAGGACGGCTTGGAGAAAAAGAAGCGCCACCACCACTGTTTCTCCGAACAGGTCGTGTTTGGTTGCGTGTGAAGATGGCAGTGAAGTGGGCTCCATCGGAGCGGAATTTTACCGCAGGTCGATGCGCCTCGCCAACCCTAAGCGCCCGCGGCCAGTTGTTCCGGCGTTTTAAACGAAGAGATCGACGTGGTCTCCTGCGGCACAGTGAGACGCACCTTGCACCTGGGGCAGTGGATATTCATATCAATCCCCGCTTTATCGATCACGATGCGCAAGTGGCATTGCGGACAATCAAACGCGACGTCGTTTTCCGTCACGACCGCATGGTTGTTGATGAAAACTTTCGGAGGATAACGGCGGCGCACTTCACTGGCAACCGATTGCCACAACTTGAGCGAGGAAGGATTGATCTTTCCAGGAGATAGGAGCGCGGTAAGATAAAGGGCGCCCGCAGGCGCGAAAAGCAATTCATTCGCTTCGAATTGAGTGACCTGCATGTTCGCAGGCCGTGTCTTGAGTTCAAGAAGATCGTCCTGCGTCACATTCATGAATTCAGGAACCTCTGCGGCGAGCTTTTCAAAAATAGTTTCGGTCTCGGGAAATTGGAGGATTTTGTGGCCCATGCGCGTGGTAAGAAGGCAACCCGTGGCTTCCGAAACCTTGCTTGCGCTTTCCAGGAGTTTCGAGAGCGGAGCGAGTTTGTCCGGTTCAAGCTGAAGGGATTTCTGAAGGGCTGCATCCGGTTCAACCGCGGACTTGGGGAAACACCATGTTTGCAGCGATTCCTCCGTCACCCCTTTGAGTTTGAGAAGCTGCTGAAATTTGAAAACGTGCATCGATTCGAGACGATATTCGAATAAATAACGTGCTGTCGCATGATCGATTTGAAAGACCTCGCAGAAATCCCGAACCGTGCATCCATTGAAATCGAACTGAAGATCGAGAGATCCCAACTTCACGTCGTCCATAGCTCCAGCAACTATCAAAGCATGCATGCAGCCGCAAGCCTGAACTACATCATTATTGTAGCGTTCCGCGAGCCTGGAACCCTAGCGGGGGGACATCTCTCGCTCGCGAAGGGATCAGCTTTGTGGCGTTTCGGCGGGTGTAGCCCCGGCGGCCTGCTTGAACACGAGGTGATCGTCGGCCAGATGGACAACAATGGAGTCGTGCGCATGGATGTTTCCCTTGAGAAGCTCTTCCGCGAGGGGATCCTCGAGGAATCGCTCGATGGCGCGGCGCAAAGGCCGCGCTCCCAGTGCTGGATCGTAGCCTTTTTCCACGAGGAATTCCTTGGCTTCCTTTGAAAGTTCGAGCGTCAGCTCGCGATGCTGCTTCAGGCGTTTCGTCACCTTGGCGGATTCGATGTCGACAATCTTCATCACATCGTCCTTGTTCAGAGCCCGGAAAACGATCAGATCATCGAGGCGATTGACGAACTCAGGTTTGAAAAGCTTCTTTGCCTCTTCGAGGATTTTTTCCTTCATCTTCTCGTAGGAACTGTCGTTCGAAGACGCGCCGAAGCCCATCGATGTCTGTCGCTTTAAAAGATCGGCCCCGATATTGGACGTGAGAATGATGATCGTGTTGCGAAAATCGACTTTGCGTCCCAGCGAGTCAGTGAGTTTTCCCTCCTCTAAAATCTGAAGCAAGATGTGAGAGATGTCAGGGTGGGCTTTTTCAATTTCGTCAAAAAGCACCACGCAATAGGGGCGTCGCCGCACGGCTTCCGTAAGTTGGCCGCCTTCTTCATATCCCACATAGCCGGGAGGCGATCCGACGAGGCGGGAGACATTGAATTTCTCCATGTATTCGGACATGTCGAACTGCAGCAAGGCTTCGCGATCTCCAAACATGATTTCAGCCATGGCTTTTGCAAGGAGCGTTTTTCCGACGCCGGTTGGCCCCAGGAAAAGAAAGGAGCCAATGGGACGCTTCGGATCGCGCAAATCGGCGCGCGAGCGGCGAAGCGCTTTGGAAATGGCTTCCACGCCTTCCTGCTGCCCCACGACCATCGTATGGAGATCGGTCTCGATGCTAAGGAGTTTTTCCGAATCGGATTTCTCCATGCGGGTGAGAGGAATGCCAGTCACCTTCGAGATGACGGTCATGATGTCCTCGTCCGTGACAATGACCTCCTTTTCCTCCCGTTTTGTCTTCCACTCGACGATCAGTTTTTCGATTTTTTCGCGCGTCTGCTTTTCGCGATCGCGCAGCGAGGCGGCTTTTTCAAAGTCCTGACCCTTGATTGCTTTTTCCTTGTCGGTCTTGATCTGCTCAATCTCCTTCTCGAGATCCTTCACTTCAGGAGGGCGGGTCATCGCTCCGATGCGCGCGCGCGCGCCGGCCTCATCCATCACATCGATGGCCTTATCGGGGAGAAAACGTCCGGTCAAATAGCGATCGGAGAGTCGGGAAGCGGCTTCGAGTGCCTCATCGGTAAGCTTCGCCTTGTGATGGGCTTCGTATTTCGGGCGCAAGCCTTTCAAAATTTCAATGGTTTCTTCGACCGAAGGGGCTTCCACGCGCACGATCTGGAAGCGACGCTCCAACGCCGAGTCCTTTTCAATATATTTGCGATATTCGTTCATCGTGGTTGCGCCCACGCATTGGAGTTCGCCGCGAGCAAGGGCAGGCTTGATGATGTTCGACGCATCCATCGTGCCTTCCGCCGAACCAGCGCCCACAAGCGTGTGCAATTCGTCGATGAAAAGGATGACATTGCCGGTTTTGCGGATTTCCTCCATCACGGCTTTGATGCGTTCTTCGAACTGGCCGCGGTACTTCGTGCCGGCGACCATCAGAGCCAGGTCGAGTGTAATGACACGTTTGTCGCGCAAAATTTCAGGAATATTGCCCGCCACGATTTCCTGGGCGAGTCCTTCTACGATGGCAGTTTTGCCCACGCCTGCTTCACCGATGAGAACCGGATTGTTCTTGGTGCGACGGCAAAGGATCTGGATCACGCGCTCGATTTCTTCACGGCGGCCAATGATGGGATCAAGCTTGTTCTGCTTGGCGAGTTCGTTGAGGTCGCGTCCGAAAGCTTTCAAAGCAGGCGTTTTTACTTCCCCCTTCTTCTCCTCCTTGGGAGGGCTTCCCGAACCGACCGGTTCGCCACTTTCAATGTTTTCCTGCAGATTGGGATCGAGCTCCTTTAAAATTTCCTGGCGGGCGCGTTCGATGTCCACGTCCAAGCTCTTAAGCACACGGGCCGCGACTCCGTCTCCTTCGCGGAGGAGGCCGAGTAAAATATGTTCGGTTCCCACGTAGCTGTGGTTGAGTGCTTTAGCCTCTTTGCTGGCGAGCGCGAGCACCTTCTTCACACGGGGAGTGTAAGGAATGTTTCCGACCATCTTCTGATCAGGTCCGGTGCCGACTTGTTTTTCAACTTCCATTCGAACTGTTTCGAGCTCAAGTCCGAGGCGGTTGAGAACGCTCACGGCCACGCCCTGACCCAACTTGATAATGCCGAGCAGCAGGTGTTCCGTCCCCACGTAGTTGTGGTTGAAACGGTCAGCCTCCTTGCGTGCAAGAGCGAGTACCTGCTGGGCGCGTGGGGTGAAGTTATTCATTTAGATTCCTCTTTATCATCCTGTGTTTTTTTTGGGATGGGTGCAAATTTGGGTCTTTTGATTCCCAGAAGCTTAGCACGAATATAATCAGCTCTCAAACCATCTCGATCTTCCGCTGCCATTTTCTGATTGTTATGGTTGCGCTGGAGATGCGCGGGCTGGGTGTCCATGAAGAGCTGGTCGACCATGGCATGGGTAAGTTCGTCGAAAAGCCCAAGGTCAATCCCCAAACTCAGCATCGAGAGCAGGTTCATGGTCTCCTTTGAGGTGATCGTTTGGGCGTTAGCAAGGATGCCGTAAGCCCGTCCGACGTGATCGTAGACCATGCGTGGGTTTTTTTCAAGAAGTGTGAGGCGCGCATTTTGTTCATGTTTCACAATTTCAGCGATCACCTTGACGAGACGGTCAAGAATGTCGGATTCTTTTTCACCTAAGGTCGTTTGGTTGGAAATCTGGAAAAGGTTTCCGAGGGCCTCGGTGCCTTCGCCATAAAGGCCGCGCACTGCAAGACCGAGTTTGTTGACCGCCTGGACGATTTTGTTGATATGGTCCGTGAGCACGAGGGCGGGAAGGTGGATCATCGCCGAGGCGCGCATGCCAGTACCGACATTGGTGGGGCAAGCTGTGAGAAAACCGAGCTTGGGAGAAAAGGCAAAGGGCAATTTTGCGCCGAGCTTGCTGTCGAGCTGGTCGATCAATTGGTACACTTGATGCAGATGGAAACCTGGCATGATGGCTTGCATGCGCATGTGATCCTCTTCGTTGATCATGACGGCGAGCGTTCCCGCGCGATTGATCACAATGGCGCTTCCGACGTTCTTGGCGGCGTGCTCGCGGCTGATCAGATGGCGTTCGACGAGAACCTGCTTTTCGATGGCAGAAAGGTTGTCCATCGTCTCGGAAAAGCCGCCTTCCATGTCCGATGTTTCCTGTACGATAGGACGGACGACTTCCACGATCCGAAGACGGTCCGGTTTCTTCGCCCATCCTGGAAAAGGATGGCCTTGCAGATTGCGGGCGAGGCGCACCCGGCTTGAGATCACAATGTTGTCCGGAAGTTCGCCCGGCGTAGGTGGACCGGAAGGGATATGTTCAGGTTTTGATTTTGGCACGGCTTTCCTGTTCGAGTTTTTTGATGCGATCGCGCAATTCCGCGGCGGTTTCAAAATGTTCCGATTTGATCGCGTGGTCGAGGTCGCGGCGGAGAACTTTCAAACGTTCGGCGAACGCCATGTTTTCGGAATGCCCAGGAGGTGTCTTGCCGATGTGCTGCTCGCCTTTGTGCATGCTTTTGAGGAGAGGGGCGAGGCCGTCGACAAATGTGTCGTAGCATTGAGAGCAGCCGAGGCGTCCGGACTTCTTAAAATCAGTCTGCGTCATGCCGCAGCCCGGGCAGCGCATCTCCGCAACGAGCGAAGCGGATGATGTGGAGCCTTCCTGACCAAGGCCGAGGAGAAGATCCGCAAGAGAAAATCCAGTCGGATCAGAAACACCCTTGGCTTTTGCACATGTCTCGCAAAGGTCGATCTTTTGCATCGCTCCACTGACGATCTGGGTCAGGTGGACAGTGGCTTCGGCCTCTTTACACACGTCGCATTTCATTTGGGTATGGGATAGCCCTCGTGCGTGGTGAGTTCTCGAAATTGTTCCATGAGGCGCATGGTGATCTTGCCAGGCTTTCCAGTCCCAATGGTCCTTCCATCCAACTTTACGGCAGGAATGATTTCCGCACCCGTTCCAGTAAGGAAACATTCATCGCTGGAGAACACATCGTAGCGGGTGAGATTCTCCTCGCGCACCTCGAGGCCGAGATGCTCTCGGGCAAGTTGAAACACCACTTGGCGCGTAATGCCGCAGAGCGCACCTGCCGAGGTCGGCGGCGTCACAATGAGACCGCTGCGCACCATGAAAAGGTTGTCGCCCGTGCATTCCGCGATGTAGCCATGATGGTTGAGCATCACTGCCTCGAGCACTCCACCCTGAATCGCCTCGATTTTGGCGAGGACATTGTTGAGATAGTTCAACGATTTGATCGCTGGATTGAGCGCGGAAGGGGCCATGCGCATGGTCGGCACCGTGATCAGTGCCAGACCCTTTCGATACATCTTGGCGGGATAAAGCATGATTTTTCCTGCGATGATGACCACGGTCGGTTTCTTGCAACTGAAAGGATTGAGCCCCAGGTTGCCGACGCCGCGTGTCACCACAAGACGTATGTAGCCATCGCGGATTTTGTTGGCAGCGCATGTCCGAGCCACGGCGTCGATGGTCTCTTTTTTCGAAAAGGGGATCTGCAGAAGAATCGCTTTTGCGGAGAGATAAAGCCGGTCGATATGTTCCTCCAAACGGAAGATACGTCCGTTGTACGCACGAATGCCTTCGAAAACTCCGTCTCCATACAGGAGACCGTGATCAAACACGGAAATTTTTGCGTTGTTTTCGGTGTAAAACTTCCCGTCGATATAAATCTTCATACGAAGAACTGGAACGCCTTTCATTCAAGAAACACGAAGGCAGAGGGTCACTCAAGAACTCATTTCAATATTTGTGAACGCCCATTTGCGAGACGAAACAAGCTGTTATTCCGAAGCCTTTTGATGGCGGGTTCCAGATTGCTGGTCCAGTTCGTCCAGGAGATGGGTGACATGCTGGCCGCGTTCCAATCCCCGGTCGTGTTTAAAAACAAGGTGCGGAGTATATTTCATGATCACTTTGCGCGCCAGATCATGCTGGAGACCACCCCGGATTTTTGCAAGATCGTGGATGGCACGCTCTTCTTGATTCGCCACTCCCACGATGCTCACGTAGACGTTGGCCGTTCGAAGGTCCTTGGAGACGTCCACGCCTGTGACCGAAATCACTCCGTGGTCTTCCACCGGCATGCGCTCGCGAATCAGGAGACTTAACTCCCGCTTTACCTGCTCGTTCACGCGTTTCATTCGAAAATCTGACATAGGATCCTATCTTAAAGTCACCCCCTCGGAATTGCAAAACGCAAATATTGCCATAGAAAAGATTATAAACACAACTTGACATCATAACTATCATGATGCATATTCGAAGTAATCGGTTGACTGTCTTCGCCGCTATGCCTTTTCACCTGGCAATGTCTGTTTACCACCCATCCTTCGGAGGCTTTTTATGAACATTTCCGATATATCCTCTCAAAACGCTCTTTATTATCTGAACCTTACTTCCTATGGCACCCAAAATTCAACGACACAACTGGCTTCAGGAAGTAAACTTTCGATTCCTTCGAATGATCCCGCGGGTGCGGCTGTGGCCAGTCAACTGGACTCCACAACGCTGGGCCTTAATGCCGCTTCGCAAAACGTGCAGAATTTGACGTCCTTTGCTCAGACATCGGATGGTTATTTGAGTGTCATCCAAGGACAACTCGGCCAATTGAGCACGTTAGCGGTCCGTTCGACCGACGGAACACTCAGTGCTTCAGATCGCTCCGCGATCAATGATGAGTTCACAAAAATCCGTGATCAGATCAATAATCAGATTCAAAATGCCTCGTTCAATGGCACGAATGTTTTTGATACCACCAACACCGTCAGTGCGGCCGTCGATGCATCTGGATCCAACAGTTACACGTTGTCGATCGCGAACGCGAGCCAGGATGTGGCGGGGCTTGCATCCAGCAACGTTCTCACCTCGAGTGCGGCTCAGGCGGCTTTGAATGATGTGACGACGGCGATCCAGAACATTGCGACGAGCCGGTCGCAAGTGAACGCGGATGTCGCTACGCTTAGCAATACCAGCGACAACATCCAGACCCAACAGATTAATACAGAGAAGGCAGCATCACAAATTTCCGATGCGGATTACGCACAGCAAACGACGACTTTGGCCAAAAATAATATTTTGAATCAGGCAAGCGTTGCCATGCTCGGACAGGCTAATCTATCGGCGCAGACTGTCTTGGGGTTGTTGGCGTAATTTAAGGCCGCGCGATTGGCTTTTTGCGCAGGTTTTGCTTCAAACCATTCCTGCGAACCCGGGTCGACTTGCAGCATTGACTATCTACGGCAATGCTTCGCATCAAGTCCGTTCTGCTCGATTCATTCCGCGTGGGCGCCGCGTTTTACAATGCGGCCCAGGGTTTATGAAGCGATCATTGTCACATAGCAAAACGCGGTGCCATGCGCGCATCCCTTATGCTTTGTCGTGGCAATTCATAAAAACTGTGGCTACAAAACGAATATGCCGGAGGCGCCGGAAAAATTTTATGTCTTTGCGGATGACCATCGCACGTATGGTCCTGCCGATACCAAACTCTTGCAGGAATGGGCTTGCGACCGGCATCTTTCCCCGCAATCCTGGGTTTATCATGAGGGAACGGATACGTGGACGCGCGCGGAGGATATCGAAAAGATTAAGGATCTTCTGCCGCCTGGGGACACAGAACAGGGCCATCAACTTCATCCCAATCTCGGCCTCAAGGCCAGTCAGATGCGGCGGATCCGGCTCTTTGCGGAAATGACGGAGTCGCAGATCGATCTCTTTCTCGATTTAGTGGAAAAAGTGAAAGTGCGGGCATTTTCATCCATTGTAAAGCACGGTGAGCACGGTGATTCCATGTATTTGATTCTGGATGGCGAAGCGCGTGTTTCCATCCAAAATGCGGGCAAGGAGGAACTCATCGCCACGCTGACGATTGGCGATTTTTTCGGCGAGCTTGCTCTCATGGACGAAGGCCCGCGTTCGGCGGACGTGACGGCGAACAAGGATTGCACCCTCTTGAAACTCACGAAGTCGGGTTTCGAGAGCATTGTGGTGCACCATCCGGAGATTGCGTCCCGTTTTTTGATTTCCATGAACCGCTTTCTTGGGGATCGCCTCCGTCAAAGCAACGAACGCTTCACCAAAGCGAAGAATTTTGCGCGCCGCGCAAGTGGAGAAGTCACCGCCCCCATCCCCAGCATGAAGTGGAAGCGCGAGCTGGAGTAAGCGACTTCAGCTTGCCAATGCGCTTTGCGTCAAGTAGTCCAGAGGTTTACACATGAATCACCTGCAACTCCTCTCCTTATCGATTGGCATCTTTGCCGTAGGGTTTGGCTGGTGGTGCCTCCAGGCTCCTGAAGCTTCCAAGCGCGTGATCACCCGCATCCCACGCAATGTGATGCTCGGTCGCGTGTTGATGCTGATCGATTCGGTTTGGTCAATTTATCTTTTGGACAAGATGGAAATCTCCATGTTGACACTTCATCCGGGCGGGGGTCGGGGAATTTCTTTGATGGTAATCCTGGCGTTACTCGTAAAACATTGGCCGTTGGGAGGTATTCTTGTCTATTTGTTCATTATCACGTATGTTGACCATTACCTGGCAGCCCGCAGCATCGGACTTTTTCTCATCCTCGCTGCCAAACCTGTGTTGTGGATCTGTTTCATGCGCGACGAACCCGCAAGGCTCGTGATAGTCGTTTTCGCGTATCTGTGGATTATCTGGGGCATGTGCATCGTTTCCGCGCCGCACTGGCTGCGTGACGTGATTGAATATTGCAAGAAGACACCTGGACGCTGGATCTTTGCCGCCCGCGCAAAAATTCTTTTCGGGCTTGCGCTGATCGGCCTGGGGTTGATTGCGTATTGAAATCGATTCTTTTCATTCGTGGTGGCGCGCTGGGGGATTTCATTCTGACTCTCCCGTCGATGCATGTGGTGCGTGAACGATTCCCCGCCGCCCGCGTGGAGGTGATGGGCTACTCGCATATCGCCGCATTGGTGGATCGCCGTTTTTATGCCAACGCTGTGCGCTCCATCGAACAGAGGAGCGTGGCCGGTTTTTTTGCAGCGCGAGGCGATCTCGACCCCGAACTCTCCGCGTATTTCGCGTCATTTGAGACTGTCGTAAGTTGGCTTTACGATCCTGATTTCATCTTCAGTGACAACCTGAAGCGCGCCGGCGTCACGCGGCTCATTCGAGCCGAGGGGTCGCCGACACGGGAAGTTCATGCGACCGAACACTTGGCCAAATGGCTTTTCGAATTTAAGATGGATGCTTCATTGAGCGCGCCGAGAATTTATCCTTCGGCTGAGGATCGTGCGCAATCTTTGAAGATGCTGGCCCGTGATACGCCGCGCGTGGCGCTTCATATCGGGAGCGGATCGCCGGCGAAGACGTGGCCCGCCGCGCGTTTTGCAGAGATTGCGACGTGGCTTCAAGAACGCGGAGTCGAGGTTCTTATCATCCAGGGACCCGCAGACATGGAATCTGAGCGCGAGTTTTCGAAGCATGGTGTGGCGCGTGATTGTTCCCGATTGAAGGATCTTACGTTACCCGTGCTCTCGGCGGTCTTGGAACAGTGCCTTTTTTTTCTGGGCCACGATTCGGGGATAAGTCATTTGGCGGCGGCCGTGGGGATTCCGACAATCGCACTTTTCGGGCCTACCGATCCCGCACTTTGGGCTCCTCGTGGACCGTCCGTAACCGTCCTGAGGAAAAACCCGGATCTTGCCTCTTTGAGTGTCGAGGATGTGAAAAGAGCGCTTGAACCTCGGCTGCAAAGCAGGCGAAGATAACAATTCTCTCAAAAACCCACTTTTTATGATTGTTGTTCTTAAGGCGAAGGCGAGCAAGGCTCAGATCGAAGCGGTCGTCCGGGAAATCCGCAAACTCGGTTACAAGCCGCATCCCATTCTTGGTGTTGAACGCACGGTGATCGCCGCGATTGGCGATGAACGCGCGCACCATAGCCTGGAAACGTTGATTTCCATGTCGGGGGTCGACCAGGTGATGCCGGTTCAGCGCCGTTACAAGCTCGTCAGTCGTGAAACCAATCCGAAGGGGACCCATCTCAATATTTTGGGACACATTTTCGGCGGCAAAAAATTTCAAATCATTGCCGGTCCCTGTTCCGTGGAAAACGAATCGCAAATCATGGAGACCGCGCGTGCCGTGAAGAAAGCCGGCGCCACGTTCCTCCGAGGGGGGGCGTTCAAGCCGAGGACTTCGCCTTATGAATTTCAGGGATTGAAGCACGAAGGCTTGAAGCTTCTTGAGAAGGCGAAAGCCGCCACGGGCCTGGGCATCGTCACCGAAGTGCTGAGCGAATCGGATGTGGATCTCGTTGCCGAATACGCCGATATTCTGCAGATTGGCGCGCGCAACGCGCAGAACTTCGCGTTATTGGTTGCGGCCGCAAAGACGGGAAAGCCGATTCTTCTCAAGCGCGGCATGAGCATGAAGATCGAGGAATGGCTCCTCTCCGCCGAATATATCTTAAGCAACGGCAATCCGAACGTCATTTTGTGCGAACGTGGCATTCGCACCTTCGAAACGCTGATGCGCAACACACTCGATCTCGGAGCGGTGGCGCTTGCCAAGGCGGAGACGCATCTTCCTGTCATTGTGGATCCCAGCCAGGGCGCGGGCCGCGCGGATCTCGTCAGCGCCATGTGCAAGGCAAGTGCCGCCGTCAATGCGGACGGACTCATTATCGAAGTGCACCCGAATCCGAAGGAAGCTATGAGCGACGGCGCCCAGCAGGTAACGCTTCATCAATTCAGTGAGCTCATGGGCGACATGAAGCCCTTCCTCAAAGCCGCCAAACGGCTTTGAGAACGACGAGGATCTCTCGTCAAGGCTCAATCCTTGGGGATAACCCATGCTGTTTCAAAGAGAACAGCTGGATGCGATAGCGACCCTCAAGACCGGGAGTCTTTCTCTGGAGTTTCCGCCTAAATGTGCTTCGAATCGTGCTCGTCTTTTTTGACGTAGCCTTTGTCCTGACGCTCATGGTTCACGGCGTTTTTCTTCACGTAGGCGTTGAAGACATCGTCGGCTGTCATCCCAAGGACTTGTGCGATGGAAATAAGAAAATGAAACAGGTCGATCACTTCAACCCGGGCATTCTGCTTGTCGAAATTTTGATATTTGGCCCACCATTTCCACGGCACCGAATCGACGAGTTCGGCGATCTCCTGTGTCATCGCGCGTGTGTAGTTCAGGATCCACTTGGTTCGTTCTTCGTCGGTCATGGTGCTCGTGTGGACACCGATGCGCTGGTTCAACTCTTCCTGCATCCGGAAGATTTCTCGAAGATGGTCAGGGGAGGACATGCGGGTGATCTTATCTCGTGAGATTCAAAGTTCAAGGTTCAAGGTTTCGAGTGAGACGGCTCATCTTGAACATGGGAGGGTGAACTTGGAGTCTCGGTTTCGGATGAAACGGTTTGAGGATTTGGAATTTTTCGCAGAAGCTCTCGCGCTTGCGCGTGATTGGGATCAAGTTTGAACACCTGGGCGAGTTCTTTTTCCGCTTCTCGATATTTTTGAAGATGGATGAGAATGCTCGCGGCACTCAGGTGCGCCTCAAGAAAATAAGGCGCGAGGCGGATCGTTTGACGAAATCCGTCGAGTGCAGCGTCCAGATCGCCGATATTGGCGAGAACCGTTGCGCGGTTGGATTGAATCAGGTATTCGTTGGGATTGAGTTTTAAAGCTTCGTCATACATAAGCACAGCTTCCGCTTTGTGCCCCAGTTGGCTGAGTGCATAGGCGTATTGTGCAAAAACTCCTGCGGATTTGGTGCCAAGCCGAATCGCCTCCTGCAGGTTTTGGCGGGCGCCTTCATAATTCTCGAGCCGCATATAGAGGCTGCCGATTGCTTCGAACGTTTGAGGTTGTTCGGGGAAATCGTCCGCAAGTTTCTGGTAAAGCGCGAGAGCCTCCGATGTTTGGAAGGATCGGGCAGTCTCATTTGCTATAAAAAAGCGTTTTGCCCAAGCGATTTGCCGCATTCCGGATTGGGCTGCTCCATCCACTCGCATCAGGCGTGGAAGAAACAATTTTTGGTAGAGCAAAGGTTGTGTTTCGAGCTGTTGTGCCGACTCCGCCGCGAGAATGTGAGCTTCGCCGAAACGCCCTTCCCTCAAGAGGGATTCGGAGAGGGGCGCTTTGATCACGAAGGAATGGGGGTAGATGCGCGCAGCGGATTCCCAGAGGGTGAGATTCGATTGCCAATCCGGCAGGCGATTCTCCAATCCGATCAGGAGGAAAATGCAGATGGGAGCGCCCACGAACAATCCGTGGAGGGAGGAGAGTCCTGTCTTTCCGGCCAACCTAAGAAAAGCCTGATAGGTCATGACGATCAAGGGGGCAAAGAACAAAGTCGAAGCGTAAAGGAAGCGTTCGCCAAAAGACGTCCCGATGGGAAGGATCAGGTTTGAAACGGAAATCATGAGGGCCCAAAACCATCCAAGGGCCCAGAACGCCCACGGAAAGTAGGGACGGGCTCGCCATGCTGCCCAAAAGACAAAAATCCATGCGCCGGCAGAGAGCAATCCACGAGAGGCGCTCTCGACGGGGACGATGGCATGATACACGCTCAATGAAACCGGAAAAAACCAGACCCAAAGGTAACCCCACATCAGTTCGAGCGATGTCCAAATGCGCTGCAACGGTGTCACGACATCCTGATAGGTGACAAGCGAAGGCCGCCAACCACCCAGAATGAGGGTGCGAACGGACCAAAATACAAAGAGGAGAATGCTGGCAATGAGCAGTTGGATGAGCGCTTCGCGTCGCACCGGCCTCTTAGGACGCGCTGTCTGCAAGATGGCGATGGCGACCGGTAGTGCGATCCATTGTTCCTTAGAGAGCATCGCCAGGAGCCAGAAAAAAATCGCGATAAGAAAGCCATTCCTAGAGGGGTGGCGAAAATAGAAGTAGACGGCAAGCAGGCCGAAAAAGGTGCCCAATAACTCTGCGCGGCCAACGATCCACGTCACCGCTTCGCTGAGAGCCGGATGGATTGCGAAAACGAGCGCGCAGAACCAGCAAGCCCCCCGAGGGACGTTCCAGCAGCGTAAAAGCAGAAAGAGCAGAAGCGCGTTTAATGCGTGGATGAGGACATTCGTGAGATGAAATCCATTAAAGGAGCCGGGAGCCGCGAAGTTCCAGACACGGTGGTCAACCCAATAGGAGAGCGTCACGATTGGACGATAAAGCCCTTGCTCGGCACGCCCGGGCGCGTAATTTTCCGTGAAGATGCTTTTCAGCTTCAACGGTCCTTGCACCAGTGGGTTTGCAAGAATGTAAGGTTCGTCGTCGTAGACAAAGCCGTTCCAAAACGCAGGAAAATAAGCGATGAGAACAGTCACTACGAGCAGAGCCGCGTCAACCCAGAAAGGCCGTGCGGGAGCTTGACCATCATCCTTCATCAGCTAACAAGTGGCAAGTCGCTCAGAGCAAGTCAAGGCGTGCAGCAGAGCCGTGGCAAGTCCAGTTTCATGATTCCAGAGTGTCCTCAAGCCATTTCAAGAGTTGTGAAATCGTATGGAGAGTTTCGTCGCCCATGTGTGAGATGCGGAAAGTGGCGCCTTTCAATTTTCCATAGCCGCCGTCGATGATACAAAAGTAGCGTTCCTTCAGCCGCTTGATCCATGCGGCGACATCGATATTGTGAGAGTTGGCGACGCAGCTCAAACTCACCGACTCAAAACCGGCTTTCGGAAAGAGCTTGAATCCATGACTCGCAACCCATTGGCGCGTCATCTGTGCCATTGCCATGTGGCGGGCGAAACGACGGTCGAGGCCCTCTTCAAGGATTTCGTTCATCTTCGATTGCAGCGCGAAAATGTGTGGGATCGAAGGGGTTGCCGGCGTCATGTTTTTCTCGTGATTCTTCTGAAATTCCATGAAATCGAAATAGTAGCCGCGGTTGGGGACGGTTTTCGCCCGTTCGAAAGCGCGTGCGGAAACACCGAAGACAGACATGCCTGGAGGAAGGGCGAGCGCCTTTTGAGTGCCGGCGAGCATCACATCGAGTCCGAGTTCATCCATCTTCACTGGAACGACTGAGAGCGATGAAACGGTGTCCACGATCAGCATCGTCTCAGGAAATTTGCGCACGATAGCGGCGATATCCGTCAACGGGCTCATCGTGCCCGTGGAGGTTTCGTTGTGGATCACTGTGATTGCGTCAAAGCCGCCTTCTTGCAATTTGGCTTCCACAAGATGAGCCTCGATGGGCTGACCCCATGCTACCTGAACCTTTTCGACAGATATTCCGTTGGATTGGGCGACATCGAACCATTTGTCCGAGAACGCTCCGTTCATGCAGCAGAGCAGTTTTTTGCCGGGACGAACCAGGTTTCGGATGGCTCCTTCCATGATGCCCCATGCCGAAGAGGTGGAGAGCAAAACCGGATTTTTTGTGTAGAACAACTGTTGAAGTTTGGGTTGCAGATCGGCATAAAGCTCCTGAAAGGACGCTCCTCGATGTCCCACCATAGGAGTCGTGAATGCGCGAAACGTTTTATCCGAAACTTCGATCGGGCCAGGGATAAACAATTTGATATGTTTCGTCACAAAATTCTCCAAGGGGCGATACATAGATGAGCGCACTCATCTTAGCAAGGAGCTTATCGGTGATGCTGGCTTATGTCTCGCCGGGGGTCGTTCAGACGGTTCCGTCAGTCGACGCAGTGATCGATCAGGTCATCCAACAGGAAGATATGAATTACGAGCGGGCGAAAACGTGGGAATACCAGCAGCATTTTTTGATCCAGAAGCTCGATAGCGAGGGGCATGTTAAAAGTGAACAAAAAAAGACGGTGACATATCGTCCTGAAGGACGGCTTTCTTTCAACGTCGCCGCAATGAAGGGTGGGGATGAAAAGACCCAAGTGGGAATCGGCATGACAAACAGCAGGGACAATTCGGAGGAAGGGAGGTTTTCCGAATCCATCAAAATGCGGGAGTTGCGTCCATTTTATCGTTTCACACTGCAAGGAGAAAGAGAATGGAAAGGCAAGAAACACTGGCTTGTTGATTTCGAGCCTAAAGGGGATGTCTCTGCCCACGGCCAGCAACAAAAAGTCCTGTCAAACCTCAAAGGCAGGCTTTGGATTGATGCCGATAAAAAAGCCATCGCGCATGCGGAGTGTTCGCTCTACAGGCCCATCCATTTGATGTGGTTCAATCTCGTACAACTCCAGGATCTCCAGATCCATTACGATGCCCATTTGCATGAGGAGAAAGTCTGGATGCCGGAAGCCATGGAGCTGACCTATTGCGTTAGAATTTTATTTTTTGGACAAATGAATGAGCGTCAAGTGATGAAAACCGACAACTTTCACCAAGTGATACCCAATCAAGCGAACGATCAGGCTAAATAGCCGTGTTTCGTCAGGAAATCTTCGAGCTGACCGGTATCGAAATCGCCAAGCACCTGTCCATCGATCTCAATGACAGGAACGAGCGTTTGGCCGCTGAGATCCGAAGCTCGCTTGCGGGCTTCAAGGTCGCGACCGACATCTTTCAGCGTATAAGGCCAACCTTTCTTTTCAAGCCACTCCTTGGCCTCGATACACCAACCGCACATGCCGCGAGAATAAAGCGTGATTGTTTCCGGCTTCTTAAGAACTTTCATGGTCGCTCACCATGCCATGAAAAGCCCGTCCAATCAATGAACAGGGCATTGAGTTGCTGCAGGGGTTTTGGTGCGTGGCTGAACGTCTGGAACTGATGGTCCCTGCGCCTGCGCGAAGGAGATCGGAGAACGCGGAACCAGCGTTCCGAGCATCAGGTCCGCCAGCGGAAGGACGACATTAAGATTCTTTCCCATGTAACGGTGATGAAGCAGGTGATGCCCATTGAGGCGAAAGAAAATGCCGGAGCGTTCGACGTTCCGTTTCTTAGGAACATGCATGCACCAGTGGATATATTCGTAGGCAGCATAATAACCGATCATGGCCAGAAGAACTCCACAGAGGATGAAATGCCCCACAAAATGTTGCAGCAGCAGAATGGCAGGAATGTGCATGAGCCACATAGCCGGAGCATTCCACCACGCCATTGGAACGGTGGGCTGATCCTTCTCGTCCTGAATGTGATAAGTATGGTCCGATTTAAAAATACCGTGGTGAGTCACTGCATGTGCTTTGAAAGGATATGGAAAAAAAGACAAGTTCTTGTGCATCACATACTTGTGTAATGTCCATTCAAAGAAGCTGCAATAAATGACGCCACCTATAAAACCGATGCTTTGCCAAAAGAAGAATTCGTACATGTGATTGGGAATGAGGCGAGAATAGCATAGATAAACCTGGTTGAGCAAAGGTAATCTCTTTCTATTAGACGCATTTTCAGCCATTCGCCGGCATTCGAGACATCTTGGTTCTTGCAGAACACTTTTCCGGGGATAAGCTAGCAAGCCAGCAAAGGAGCCTTCATGAGACATGTTCTCTTCTCCCTTTTTTTGTGCGGATTTCTTGCCGCGGCCGTTCCGGAAGATTCAGAGTGGATGCTGGATTATGACAAGGGAATGAAACTCGCAAGTTCCGAAAATAAAGCCATCCTGATTCTCTTTACAGGATCTGATTGGTGCCCGGCGTGCATCAGGATGGAAAAAGAGGTGTTCAGCCAGCCGGAATTTAAGGATTATGCGGCTCGCAATCTGATATTGGTCATGGTGGATTTTCCCAAAAAATATGCGCAAACCACGAGGGTGAAGAAACTGAATCAAGAACTTCAAAAGAAATATGATGCGCATAGCTATCCCACGCTGATCTATCTGTTTCCGAATGGCAAACTCATGGGCAGTCTCCGTTTCGACGATTTTCCGTTTGTACAAATCCGGGATGGAAAGGGGCGCAAAATGGCGACTCTGAATCATGAGACCATAAAAATCCGCGATTATCTGACGGAATTGGACAAATTGCATCTGGGCAACTGATTTTTTCACCTGCGAAATTGCAGCAACGCAACCGTTGCCATTTTTTCAGCGCCCTGCTAGCTTCCCATCCCATGGCTGTACTTGATGATTACTTTAGGGCCATGGTGGAACAGAAAGCGTCTGACTTCCACCTCCCCAGCGGCACTTTTCCCATGTTCCGTATCGGCGGAGTGATGACGCCGGTGAGTGACCAGATTTTCACGACCGACGTGGTCAAAAACCTCGTCTACGAAATCATGCCCGAACGAAACCGCGCTGAGTGGGAACAGACGCATGATACAGATTTCGCATACGAAATTGCAGGCGTCGCACGCTATCGTTGCAATGTTTTCGCCGATCGAAACGGAATCGCAGGCGTCTTTCGCCTCATTCCATCAAAAATCCTTTCCTTCGAAGATCTTCATCTTCCTGACTCATTAAAAAAGCTCTGCTTCCTGACGAAGGGCTTGGTTCTCGTTACCGGTCCCACGGGCAGCGGCAAGTCGACAACGCTTGCGGCGATGATCGATTTCATCAATTCAAACCGCAGCGATCACATCATCACGATTGAAGATCCGATTGAATTCGTTCATCAAAACAAGAAATGCCTTGTAAACCAACGTGAAGTGCACACCCACACAGACAGTTTCAAGCGCGCTCTGCGCGCGGCGTTGCGCGAAGATCCGGACATCGTCCTCGTTGGTGAAATGCGCGACCTCGAAACCATCATGATTGCTTTGGAGACGGCGGAAACCGGCCATCTTGTGTTTGGCACGCTGCATACGACCACGGCGCATGGCACGGTGGATCGTCTTATCAATCAATTTCCCGCCGACCAGCAGTCCCAGGTGCGAGCTGGCCTTGCCGAGGGGTTGAAAGGTGTCATTGCGCAGACTCTTTGCAAGAAAAAAGGAGGGGGGCGTGTCGCCGCTTTGGAGATTCTCATGGGAAGCCATGCTCTGGGAGCAAATATCCGTGAAGGCAAAATCCATCAGATTCCCATGCTCATCCAGACCGGACGCAAGGAGGGCATGTGCGCTCTCAACGATTCTCTCCTCGATTTGGTATCCAAAAATGTCGTCGAAGCCGCGGAAGTTTACCAAAAATCAGTTGTCAAAGATGACCTGATCAAACGGATGGCTGCGCTGCCGAATGTCCGGACTGCGAAAGGCCAGCTTTGGACAGAAGAGGATCTCATCAAGGCCGCCGCAGAGTAATTTTTATGAATCTTTTGCGCTGCAGGGCGGCACTCCTTCAGGCTTCCGAGATTTTTGTCGCATGAAACCGGCGGAGATCTTCAAAATTTTTCGGTCCAGTGGCGCCCTGCTGGATGGCCATTTTATCCTGCGCTCCGGCTTGCATAGCCGCCAATTTTTTCAGTGCGCCCTCGTTTTGCAGCACGCGCCACTCGCGGCAAAGCTTTGTGGAGAGCTCGCCAAAAAAATCGACGACGAGGCGATTGACACGATTATTTCACCGGCGATTGGAGGAATCATTGTTGGCCAGGAGATCGCGCGCATTATTGGGAAGCGTCACATCTTTGTCGAAAAGGAGGACGGCAAACTTGTGTTGCGTCGCGGGTTTTCCATTGTGCGCGGCGAACGTTTTCTCGTGGCCGAAGATGTGGTGACACAAGGAGGACGCGTGAAGGAAGCCATCGATATTGTGCGCGCCCATGGAGGAATCGTGACTGCCGTCGCCGTTCTCGTGGATCGCTCCACGGCCGAATTAAGCCTTGGCACAGCGCTTCATTCGCTCGTGAAGATGCCGGTGGAAACATTTTCACCCGCGGAGATTCCAGCGGATTTGAAAGATGTTCCGGCAGTCAAACCCGGAAGCAAATAAATTTCCAGGGTGCGGAGGATGAAAAACTCGCGTTACTGAAAAATCGGGTTATTCCGAGGGAGTCGGGCTGGCGAAAAGCAGCA
>Ga0207037_10012_pt1 | contig 57703 bp, 52 predicted proteins | sample Alteio_BWMinCont_75_FD_153268 | JGI IMG/M metagenome (GOLD analysis project Ga0207037, IMG submission 153268) | Enriched cells from forest soil in Barre Woods Harvard Forest LTER site, Petersham, Massachusetts, United States -... | ecosystem: Environmental > Terrestrial > Soil > Temperate forest >... | reverse complement strand
CGTGGAGAGGCGTGTTGGCTGAGCCAAACGTGGAGGCCGAGGCGATGGTCACGGTACCACCAATGACGAGTAGGCACCAAAGCACCGAGGGGAGGCGAGATGCGTTCTGGAGGAGCCGAATGCGGCGATGTTCGGTGAGCGCGCTCAATTCGGAAAGCGCGTGGTCCTCGGCGATGATTTCCGTTGGCGATCCAGTCTTGATCGACATCAACGTTCTCCACATGTCCTGATTCACTTTACGGCTCGATTCCGGCGAGTGATCGGCTGCCATTTGTGGCCAATCCTGGTCGATCACAGTTTCGGCATAGGAACGGGCCAAAACCTCGATTTGTCCCCGTTGCGGATCGGGCAGACCTTCGGCGAGGCGATAGAGATTTCCCAAGGCATTGGCTTCATTTTCCGCATTCAATTCGGCGGCGCCGAAATTGGTCCATACCGTGTAGAGCATGAAACCGAGAATGACCGCATACGTCGTGCCCAGAATGCTAAGTTGCCAGCCGATCAGATCGTTGTGAGCGCGACGCTTCTCCCATGGCCAGATCCTGTTGAGACCCCACATAAACAGCAGAGAGGCGGTCACGGTAAGCACGACAATGACGACATTTTGGAAGGTGTTTAGCATTGCCGGTCGTGTCCCTCCACTCGGGTCCCACGACTTATACCCTAATGGGGCCGTTTGAACAAATGATTTTCCGAGCCCAGGAAGGCCGATTCGCGGAGGGAGATTGTCGTCGCAGTACCAGGCGGTTTTGCTTTCAACTGGTCAATGAGCGCTATCGCGATTTTTCGCCAGTTGACAACTGTGGACGCCGCATGCGTTCGGGTGTAACATCCCGAAAGCCACGCTGCTCCCGGCTTCCCCTTCGGTATGCCAGGAGCTCAGGTTAGTCGAATCGTCGCGACGCTATGACCCACAAGAAGTGTTCGGCGGGCCTAATTCACAGTTGCTTACTATTTGCCCTGACGCTGGCCCTCCCCGCCTCCGCCGAGTGGAAAGAAAAAGTGCTCTACAGCTTCCAGGGCGGGACGAATGACGGTGCCTATCCCGCCGGGGGAGTCGTGTCCGACCAGCAAGGTAATCTGTATGGCGTACTCCAGGACTATGGGCCACCATCGTGTGCGCCGATGGGGAATTACTGCGGCACAGTTTTTCAGCTAACCCCGCCTGTGCAGAAGGGAGGTTCGTGGACCGAGACCCTGATCTACCAGTTCCAGGGCAAGGGATGGAACGACGCCAGCCTACCCAACGGCGGATTGATCCGGGATGCTGCCGGAAATCTCTACGGAGTCACGGCCTACGGCGGCACGGGGGACTGCGTTCTGCTAGGCGTCAAGGCTGGATGTGGCACGGTGTACGAGCTTTCTCCGCCGACGCAGAAGGGCGGAGCGTGGAAGGAAACCATCCTGTACAGTTTCCCGACCACCAAGCAAGGATACTTCCCGAATGGCGATCTGGTGTTTGACAGCGCGGGCAATCTCTACGGCGCTACGACATTCGGCGGAGGCAAAGGCACGACCTGCGACGGGTTCTACGGCGGCAACTGCGGGGCGGTATTCGAGGTGAGTCCGCCAAAGACCAAGGGCGGCAAGTGGACGGAGAAGGTACTGCACAGCTTCAAGGGCGGCACGGACGGAGCCAATCCGAACGGCGGATTGATTCTCGACAGCAAGGGTGCGGTCTACGGTACCACGGCCATTGGCGGCAATCAGATATGTCAAAACGGACACGGGCAACCCGTTGGCTGTGGAATAGTGTTTCAGCTGCATCCGCCGGCTAAGGCAGACGGCGATTGGACAGAGAACGTCCTGCACCGTTTCACCGACGGCAACGATGGAGCTGGCCCCAGTAGCGGGCTTACGTTCGACAGCAAGGGCGCACTTTACGGAACGACTGGAGGGGGCGGAAGTGGGTTTAACGGGACTGTCTTCCGACTGACGAAGACAGGCGGCGGACATTGGGCTGAAAGGATTCTCTACAGCTTCAGCTACGAGAACCCTGATGATGGCTCTGGTCCGGGCGGAGGCCTCACCCTTGACGACTCAGGCGACGTTTACGGCACGGCGGGAGGAGGGGGCGTTTACAACGGCGGCGTGGTGTACCGCCTTAAGCCATCTGGACTGGGCAAGACCTGGTCTCTTACTGTCCTCTACGCTTTCCAGCGTACGCCGGACGGCAGCGGCCCCGAAGCCCGCTTGATCCCCGACTCCACGGGCAACTTCTACAGTACGACATCGGGAGGCGGGACTTCGGGCAACGGAACGGTGTTTGAGGTCTTGCCCTAGAGGCGATTTAGCGCCGACTGTCGGCGGGGTGGTGACTAGCCTGGAGTCGGTATGCTCCCCTCAGTTTACGAAACCAGACCATTTCACTCAAATCCCTCAGGGAAGGCAGATGAGTGTAATCGCGATTTATCACCAAGTACCGAAGCAATGCATTTTGGGGATATTGAAGGGAGAGGAGGGATCTGGTTACGAGTTTAAAATTGTGCATTGGTTGCTCAATGAGTCGCTAACGTTTTAACCGTTCCCTTCGTCAAAATGTTCGGCGGTTGCGGCCTGAGGGCCCGAGGAATGGAGTGTCCATGAAAGGTGTCTTGCACTTGTTGCTGCTGTGTTCGTTGGCGCATGGCGCAGTTTGCCCAACGGGTCGACTGAAGGATCCAGCGACGCTGGTTCAGATCGAACACGCGTGGGTGCGAGCTGCGGACCAGCACGATGTGGCTGGGCTGGGATGCATTCTGGCAGACGAATTCGAGGAGGCTGACTTTACAGGCTCACTGATCGACCGTTCCGCAATGCTGGCGAGTGCCGCGAATCGGGGCAACGTTCAACCTGCGGTCGAGTTGTCGGACTTGCATGCCCACCTGTATGGCGATTTCGCGTATGTCCGTGGGCTGGCCGTGATTAGGAGTGATGACGGAAAACCTCCTGTGAAGAAGAGTCGCTTTACGGACATTTTTATCTATCGCGATGGGCGCTGGCAGTGTGTAGCGGGCCATGAATCGCATTTTCCTGAGGAGCGCTAGCAGATACGCATTGAGCCAGACAAATCGGGCCGACCTTTACAGTTGACGAAATCACATAGCACAAGTTTGCGCAGTCTGTTCGCCTTGGCTTGGGGGTTTTGAGCGTAATCGAGATTTATCGCCAACTGACGGCTACGCTATGGAATGAGTCCAAGAGTGGTGACTGTACCCACCTGCCGATTCACCAAGCGTGGCGGGATGAAGCGCGGGATGGTTCGCACCATTCCAGTGAGTATCAGAAACGCCACGGGAAATCCAAGGAACAGAGAAGCTAAGAAGCCGACCTCCACGCCCAGAGCGGGATAGAACAGCTTTCGGACACTGCCTACCCACAGCAGAGCCTGTGCTGCGATGATGGCGAGGGTAACCAGAACACGGCCGTATGTGGCGGACACGAACAAAGTCGACCCGCACTCTTTACAGTGTGCTCCCCGAAAGAGTTCTTTCCGAAACGTGACTTGAGATTGGCAATTCGGGCACTGCATCATCTTGCTTTTCGATGATAGGACGGCATCAATTGTACGCCCGCTCGGCGCTCAGTTGTCGTTAGCAGGCCATTTCACTCAAATCCCCTCAAGGAAGGCAGATGAGTGTAATGGGGAGTGGCTGTTGAAAAACTCGCTAGCGAGAAATCCGCAGAAATTTCATCGCGCTAGGATGCCCTATAAACGACGTTCTCGATTTTGGTGGACATTTTCTATACCTCAGCCGAGACCGTTTTTTCAAGAGAGGCGGTTTTTCAACAGCCACGGGATATTACGTCAATTGAAGATAGGCTCGGCGTGAACTCACATTAATTGAAGCACTTGCCCGCGAAAATTGATCACAAAAGGCTCGTCCTCCTCTCGTCTCTCAGGAAAAAGATTGAAACTCTCGGGTTCGGGTCGCCGTATCCTCAGCAGAGTTCGGCGCAACGAACGATTCGTGCTGGTGATAGGAGACGAGTATGCGCACAGCGTTGAGGACGGAATGGATTGGAGAAGCGTCGCCGCGTTTCCAGGCCAGGATGGCAGGTGTCTTTGCTTGGCTCGGAACAACTGAAGGATTCGCGATCTGGGTTCGCAGCCGGCTGGTTGTGGATAGCGACGCGGCGGCTACCGCGCACAACATCCTGGCGCACGAACTGTTATATCGCTCGGCCGTTGTGGGCGATGTCATCTCCTACGTTGTATTTATTCCTTATACGCTTATCATATACAACTTGTTTAGGCCCGTGAGCACGCGCCTCTCTTTGCTTGCAGCGGTCTTAAACTTGGTCGCATTGTCCATTCAATTTTCTATCTGCGTTTTGCTTCTGGCCCCTTTGGCCGTCTTGCAAGGCGCTCAGTCCTTAAGTGCAGTCAACGTGGACCAGTCGCAAGCGCTGGCGCTCATGTTTCTCAACTTTTATGATGATGGATACACCATCAGCATGGTGCTCTGCGGATTCTATGACCTCCTGATCGGATACCTCATTTTCCGGTCCACCTTCCTGCCTCGAATTCTAGGCGTGCTGCTGGCAATTGCGGGCTTCTACTACCAGATCAACAATTTTGCGGCGCTCCTCTTCCCCGCAATCGCGGCCCGTGTGGAACCCTACGTTTTCGTGGTAGGCATGGCCGAACTATTGCTAGCCCTGTGGCTCGTCGTGATGGGCGTGAACGAACAACGATGGAAGGAGCAGGCTAGCGCAGCGGGAGGAATCCGAGTGGAACTGTTGTAATCCGAATGTTAACTGTTGTAAGCAGCCATTACACTCAAACCCCCGCTCGCCCCCGCCCACTGCGAGCCGAGAACTCACGACCGCATCCACGGCATTGGAAGAAACCGGCGGAATTGATAGGTCTTTCCGCTGCAAGTCTGTAAAGCAGCGAGGTGTGGTTCCGCGTACAACCTCGCCGTGGGACCAAATGTTAAGCCGTAAGAACGGAGTTTTTACACGCACGGGCCGTGCTATAGTGCTCCCCCGTTTAGGTCCTCGCTTCTCGCTGAAATTGAGGTGCTCCCATGCTTACTATTTCGCCCCGAATGCCAAGCAATTTCTTCGCAGTTACGATCGCGCTCGTCTTTATGTTTTGCACGTGTGCCGAGGCCAGCAGCAAAGAGACGGTCCTTCATTCATTTGCTACTCACGACGGCCTGTATCCGATTGCTCCGCTTGTGGAGGATCCCGCGGGTAATTTCTATGGCACAACCCAGGGAGGTGGCGATCGTGATGCGGGCGCGGTGTTTCAGATCGCAGCCGGAACGGGCGTGGAAAGCGTCATTTACAGCTTCAAGGGCGGAAAGGATGGAGTAGATCCATACGGCGGGCTGGTTTTGGACGCGCAGGGCAATTTATACGGCACCACGATCATTGGTGGGGATTCCACTTGTTATGTCGGCGCCAGCACCTGTGGAATCGTTTTCGAGTTGAGTCCAACTGCGCAAGGCTGGAAGGAGAACGTTATCCATCGTTTCCAAGGTGGTAAGGATGGAGGCAACCCCTATTGCACGTTGCTCCTTGATTCATCCGGCAATCTATATGGCACAACTTCTTTCGGCGGGGACAACAACGGCGGTACCGCGTTCAAAATGTCACTTTCCTCTGGAAACTGGAAGGAAACCGTTCGCTATAGCTTCCCGTACGGCTACGATCCAGAAGTTGGCCTAGTTATGGATGCCAATTCAAACCTTTTCGGCACCGTCAACGGCATCGTTTATGAGCTGTCTCCGACTCAAAGCGGTTGGACGGAGAAGAACATATACCAATTTAGCCAAGGCGGAACATTATGGGGCGTCGTTCTCGACAGTCGCGGTCATTTGTTTGGCTCACTTTACTCGAATTTTAACTTCCGCTACGGCTCCATTTTCGAGCTGACTGAGAACGGTAACTCTTGGCAGGAAAATACGCTCTACTCCTTTACTGGAGGAACTGACGGGCGATACCCGTGGGGCAACATCAGTCTCGATGCGTCTGGAAATATTTACGGGGCAACCGTTTTGGGTGGTGATCTTAGTTGCGACTCAGGCGGGTACGGCGGAGCAGGTTGTGGCGTGATTTTCATGATTAAATCATCTGGCGAGGAGAGTGTTCTTCACACCTTCACTGGCCTGACCGAGGGAGCGAATCCAAATGGTGGTCTGATTCTCGATTCGGCAGGCCGCCTCTGGGGCACAACCCAGCTTAATGGTCCGGGCGGCCTTTTCGGGAGAGGTGTTGTATTTGACCTCACACCCCAAGGCAACGGTACATGGACCGAAACCGTGGTCCACGGCTTTGCCAACCCCGGCGATGGCGAGCAACCGTCGAGCCGCCTGGTGGCTGACGCGTCTGGGAATTTCTTCGGTACGACCCAGAAGGGTGGAAATCACAACTCCGGAACCGTATTCGAGCTGACCCGAACCGGTGGCAACTGGCAACACCATCTGATCTACAGCTTTAAGAACGGCAAAGATGGAGCGGCCCCCGTGGGCAGCTTAATTTTTGATAGCAGCGGAAATCTCTATGGCACAACGCAGTATGGTGGTGGATCGGGCCGCTGTCATTATCAAACGGGTCCCATACACTGTGGAACAGTCTTCAAATTGACACATCAGACTGACGGGAGTTTTACCGAAAGCGTTCTCTATGCGTTCAAAGGGAAGGCCGACGGAGCCTTGCCGCAGTCTGCTCTGGTATTCGATGCGCACGGCAATCTGTTCGGAACCACACTCCGAGGTGGTTTGAAGGACCAGGGTGCCGTTTTCGAATTGACTCCTACTGGTAATGGCTGGACGGAGAGTGTGATCTCGAACATCGGTGGGCACCCCGCGAGCACTCTAACAGTTGACTCTGCTGGCAACCTCTACGGAACCACTCAAGGTTACTATCTGCGCAAGGTTCAAGGCACCGTCTTCGAACTGATGCCTGCCCAGAGCGGCTGGACCGAGAAAGTTCTTCATTCTTTCACTGGCTATCCGGACGGTTCCCAACCGCTTGCCGGCGTCATTTTTGATGCGAACGGGAACCTGTTCGGTACTACCATCGCCGGTGGCTCCCATGGATTTGGCTCCGTATTTGAGCTCACGCCAGACGGAAATGGTGGTTGGCAGGAAAGCGTGATCTACAGTTTCTCCGGAAGCGCTGACGGGTTTTTTCCAACCGATCTGATCATCGACCCAACCGGGAAGATCTACGGCACAACCGCTGGAGGCGGAGGTGGTGGAGGAGGAATGTGCGGTGGTGACGAAGGATGTGGTGTGGTTTACGAGTTAAGTAACAGCACCGGTTGGTAGCAAACGTTGCTGTATGTTTCAATGACGGCGCCGATGGAGGATTCCCCGGCGGTGGTGTTCTTCTCGGAAGTGACGGTAACCTATATGGAACCACAGGCTCCGGCGGCAGTAACAACCTGGGTGTCGTCTATCAGGTCACTCCATAGCTTGCTCGTTTTTCGCAGCGACTAAGCAGTCACTCGGTTGCCCATGTTATATCCCCGATGCACTCGTTGAGTTAGTTCCTTCACTGCGCTCGAACCGAATCCCTTTTCACCTTTCCACCAGGGGGGGCGCTCTACAACCCCTCCCTTTCCTCCTCCCGTCAAACGATTAGGTGGTTGGTATATGGCGACGGCAAAAGTGACCCCCCTGCCGTTGAGAACAAACGAGCCTGTCGTCAAACCGCATTTTCGGATCGTGCCATTTCGTGCGCGGAGTCGCACAGTTGTGCAACCTCTAGCGGATATGAGGTGAGTAGGTTCCACCATCTTCTGCGACCATTTGGCATGAAAAATGGTTCAGTGCTATACTTTGGCCCCGTCGCCAGAACATTCCCATTCCCGCTTTTCGGTTCCGCCAGTTGGAGGTAGAACCAGATGAGACCGAATGAACCGTGCTTCTCCTTGAACGAGTTTCTCATTCCCGTGCTTTTAACCCTTACGTTGACGACTTCAACCTGGGCTGTCCAGGAGAAGGTTCTGCGTAGCTTTATAGCCTTTCCCCATGGGGCCAATCCGGTGGCAAACCTGATTAGTGATGCAGCAGGAAATTTGTATGGGACTACCGCCAACGGTGGCGTCTACGGGTATGGAACTGTCTTCAGGTTCACGCTCGGCAAGAACGACACCTGGAACCAGACCGTCCTCTACAGCTTCACTGGCGGCAGTGATGGAGCCCTCCCACTCGCCGGCTTGATCTTCGACAACACGGGAAACTTATACGGCACGACCGTAACTGGGGGACCCTCGAACACGTGCCACTATTCCGTCATCGAAAACGGTTGCGGCGTAGTTTTCGAGCTCAGCCCTGGCGCGCACGGAACCTGGACGGAAAGGGTTCTCCATGCCTTCACCGGCTCTCCCAATGATGGGCAATACCCGCTCGCGAGTGTAATCTTCGACAGTTCTGGGAACCTCTACGGGACTTCTGGAGGGGGTACCGACGGTGCGGGCACGGTGTTTAAACTGACCCCAGGTTCCAAGGGAGTTTGGACAGAAACGATTCTTTATGATTTTAGCGGTGGTGCTGACGGAGCCAGTCCCGCAGCCAGCCTAATTTTCGATTCTGCAGGCAATCTCTACGGGACCACGGAATATGGAGGGGAGTCCAATTGCAACGGCCAAGAAAATAACACCTGCGGCACTGTTTTCAAGTTGACGCTCAGCGGCAGTGGAAAGTGGTCGGAAACTGTTCTGCACACCTTCACTTACAGTGACGGTGCCTATCCGTTGAGTAATTTGGTATTCGATTCGGCAGGAAACCTGTATGGCACCACGCCCGCCGGCCCTGGATCTGCATGCAACGAAAGTGGCTGCGGCACCGTCTTCCGTTTGACTCCCAAATCAGACGGCACTTGGACTCAAAGAATCATCTACAACTTCGAGGGCGGAACCGATGGAGTAGATCCAGTTGCTGGTTTAGTTTTCGACGGGTCCGGTAACCTCTACGGGACAACCGCCGAAGGAGGTTTTGTTGGCTGCTATGAGAACTGCGGCACCGTTTTCGAACTGAGACCCACATCAAAAGGCAATTGGTCCGAAACAGTCATTGCTCGCTTGGGGGCTGGAAGTGTGGATGAGTCAGGCCCAGGAAGTATGCCAATGTCAGCTGTTCTGCTTGATCAGCAAGGCAATCTTTATGGGACTGCGTCGTTGGGCGGAAACTTAGGCGGCGGATGCAGTAGCTACGGAATCTTTGGCAACTGTGGCGCAGTGTTCAAGGTCAAGCACACTGGGAATCAGCGATGGGAAACGAGCTTGGTGTACGCTTTTCCGCCAGGCATTCCGGGTACTGGTCCCACAGCCGGTCTCGTCTTTGACACTGCTGGCAATCTGTACGGCACCACCGGCACTGGCGGCAAGAACGATTGCACTTCCGGCGGCGATGGCGCTGATGGATGTGGCACAGTTTTCGAGTTGAAGCCTAAACCCGACGGTGGTTGGAAAGAGATTGTGCTTCACACTTTCAACGGCCTAATTGACGGCGCCGGACCGGCGGCCAGCCTCATCTCGGACACCTACGGCAATCTTTATGGCACCACATCAAACGGAGGCAGTCCGAGTTGTATCGGCCACGATGCTCCCTGCGGCGGTACTGTATTTGAATTGAGCCCCACCGTGCATGGCTGGAGGGAAACTGTGCTGCACACTTTCCATGTTAAAGCGGGCACTGAAAATGGTGATGGCGGGCGCCCTATGTCAGGTTTGGTAATGGACTCGGCTGGCAACCTCTATGGCACGACAACCTTCGGGGGTAGCCACAGTTCGAATTGCACGGAACAGCAGTACATTGGCTGCGGTACGGTATTCAAGTTGTCGCCCATGGGAGCGGGAAAATGGAAGGAAGAGTTATTGTACGTTTTTCAAGGTGGGAGCGATGGCTATAGCCCTTACAGCACTTTGATATTCGACAAGAACGGCGCGCTATACGGCACAACGTATATAGGCGGAGTCACCGGTAATGGTACCGTCTTCAAGCTGACCCCTGGTTCGGACGGGAAGTGGAAAGAAAGTGTGTTGTACAGCTTCCAAGGTTCTGGAAGCGGGGACGGGAGTAACCCGTATGCGGGTGTGATCTTCGACAGTGCTGGGAACCTCTATGGCACAACTTTGTTTGGTGGGAACCACTCCGATAACTGCGCGAACGGCGGCTGTGGCGTGATCTTCGAACTCTCACCAGGGGCAGCGGGAGTTTGGAAGGAAACTGTCCTTCTAGCATTTACGGGTGATCATGGCACCAACCCGAATGGCGCTTTGACGTTCGATGCGTTGGGTAACCTGTACGGCGCTGCTCCATACAACGGCACAAATTTCGGCTTCCTTAGCGGATCTGTCTTCGAACTTTCGCCAAGCTCAAAGGGTTGGACCGAGCATGTGCTTCATAACTATGGAACCGGACTAGACGGCAGCGGCCCCAACGGCGCTCTGATTCTCGACTCGGCTGGAAATATCTTTGGCACGACTGTCCAGGGTGGAACTGCTGGCGTTGCGGGCACGGCTGCGAGCGGCACGGTCTTTGAACTCTCACCTGGTTACACACATCTACCCTACGACCGGTGTTTTTGAGCAATCGCCTGATTGGATCAACTAAACCTTGGCTACGGGTGGCTGGCCCATCTTTACGTTTTTTGTAAAGGTGAGGGCTCATGCAGCCAGCGTCGCAATCTTCATCTTGGCCTCGCCCCACTGATTGATTCGCACCGCGCCCTCCTCCCCGAAAGCATAACTCCGATAGCTGCTCCACGGCCACTGCTCCGGCTCCTGCACCAGCCCTCGAGCCCACTGGATTGCGGTGCATGTAGCGCAGCTTCTCGATCCGCTTGCGCGCTGTCAATAGCGCTGGGGATGGTTGGACACAGAGCCAGCTTACTGTCGCCTGCAAAGAAATGCTGTGACATCCGACCTCGACAGTCCCCACCTTTACAAAGAGGAGGCTGTTACGAAACTCGACGTTTTTGTTACAGGTTGTGGTCAAGTCTAAGGCGAAGTACAACATCTTGCGATTCACACCGCGCGATTTTGAGTTTCGTAACAGCCTCAAGAGCGTAAAGGTGGGCCAGCCCCGCGGCTCGGTGAATTCTCAAAGAGTGTAATGGCCTGTTCTCGTCACTTGAGAATCGTAGCCTTGACTTCTTGATCCTAAGGGACGGATAATGAACCACTTTTCAAGGAGGCCTTGTGACACATTCCTCCAGGCCCCGTGAGACCGCCAACCTTTCTGAGTCGCTCCATCACCGCTTGGACATTTATGCAATGGCGGCAAGTGCAGCGGGAGTGGGGATTCTGGCTTTGGCTCAACCGTCCGAGGCGAAGATCGTCTATACGCCGGCGAATGTCCCGATCTCTGGCATCGTGAGCATCGATTTGAACCATGACGGAATCGTAGATTTGACGATTAGTTTGTTTGGTTACGACGCCGAGGCCTTTATGAATGCCACCTCGATTGGCCAAAATCGTGTGTGGGGCAGTGGCCATCTTGCTTCTCACTTACGCGCCGGTGTCAATGTCGGACCGAACCAGAAGAAATTCGCGAAGGGCATGCTTTGCTACTCAATTTCGCACGGAAAAAGGCATACATGCAAATTCATGAACGAGATTGACTTCCGCACGGGTTCCAATTCTACAGGTCCGTGGGCAAAAACTAAGAACGGCTACCTGGGGCTGAAGTTCTACATCAAGGGCAAGGTTCATTTTGGATGGGCTCGGCTACAGAGAGCAAGGCTGTTGAGTGACGATTGGGTACTGACTGGCTACGCTTACGAAACCATCGTCGGAAAACCCATAGTTACCGGTCAGAAGAAGGGCCCGGATGTGACCGTCGTACAAGCCAGCCTGGGCCATCTTGCGCGAGGTTCAGCGGCGATTCCAGCTTGGCGACTTAAGCAGACGACAATGATCACTCACTAGCTAGGGCGTCGCTTTTCGTTCAAAGGCCGGGCTCACAAGGTTCGGCCTTTACTATTGCCAACAATCATTGTGCCGTGAAAAACGCTGACGCCTGTTGCAAAATCGCGATAGCACTCACTGGCGTAGGTCTTGAGTCGCTATGGCGATTACGTCAACTATTGCGCCCGTTTCCTACGGCACAATCTTGAATACGACCCCGTCGTACTTATTGCCGCCGACGAAGGCCGTGCCATAGAGATTGCCGGCTGAGTCCAGGAGCAAAGTTGACAGAGGAATAGCCCCATCTTTGCCTCCAGTGAACTTATACAGCACGCTCTCGGTCCAGCCACCACCCGAGTTTGGGGTTAATTCGAAGACGGAGCCGCAGGTTGGCCCACATCCTGCCTTGCCTCCATTCGCCGCTGTTCCAAAAAGATTGCCAGCGGCATCAAAGACTAAGTCCCCTTGGGGATAAGCACCGTCTGCATTGGTGAAAGTCAGAAGGACAGTCTCCACCCAGCTTCCATGCGAAGGCGTAAGCTCAAACACAGTGCCATACCCCGCGCCTCCCCCTTGAGTTGTTCCGTACAGATTGCCAGCGGTATCAAAAATGAGGCCGCCTAGCGGCATTCCGCCATCGCCGCCCCCGCTAAAGTTGTACAGGATGCTCTCCTTCCAACTGCCGTTCGAATAAGTCAGCTTGAAAACTGTCCCGTTAAACGCTGTACCTCCCATCTGTGTCGTGCCATAGAGGTTTCCTGCCTTATCAAAGACCAAATCGCCGTAGGGGTAAGCCCCATCACTTCCGTGAATATTAGCCTGGAAGGCGTAGAGGGTGGTTTCGGTCCATTGTCCCTGGGCTCCCGGTGTCAGTTCAAAAACTGTGCCGAATCCATAATTTGCGCTATCGCTCGATGTAGTGCCATAGAGGTTGCCGACGCTATCCAGAATCACACCTCCGATAGGCCCAGCTCCATCGCTGCCGTTAAACACATGCAGTACTCTCTCCTTCCACCCACCGCCCGACAAAGGACTCAATTCGAACACCGTTCCGCAGCCTCCTCCTTTAAAACATGTTGGATTTCCGCCATTTTGCGTCGTGCCGTAAAGGTTCCCGGTTGCGTCGAAGGTAAGATTGCCAATCGGGTTCGCACCGTCGTGGCCGCCCTTGAAGACGTAAAGCACGCTGTAGCTCCAACCGGTCGAAGTGGGCGTTAACTTGAAGACGATGCCACATCCGCTAAACGCACCGGTGCAGTTTTTGGAACCGCCCTGCCAGGTTGTGCCATATAGATTACCGGCCGCGTCCCGCACCAGGTTCGAAGCGGGGAGCATTCCCGGTCTGCCTTGAAAGGCATGCAGCACGGTCTCCCGAGCGTACGCCCATTGACTAACCAACAGCAGCAAAGTCAGGGCGAGAATCGCCGCAACACAATTGGAAGTAGAGAAAACCTGCTTGGGTCTCATTCGGGATGCCTTTCTGGCGACAAGCTTTGTGGAGAAGTTACTGAGTGTAGAGCAGCGCAAAGCAGGTGAGAATTTTAGCACTGACCATTCCAGGCGAAGAATCGGGTGTTTGCTGTAGGCGTCTTCGCTACGCTGCCATCGAAAAGAAAAGCGAGACTTGCCCCTGACGATTGGCGTTAAATCCCGTGGCTGTTGAAAAACTCCGTTTTCCTCGAAACAGCGAAAATTTGGAGGATAGAAAATGTCTACGAAAATCGGGAACGTCGTTTATAGGGCGTCCTGACGCAATTTTATTTTTGCGAATTTTGCGGGAAGGAGTTTTTTCAACAGCCACTCCCGATTACACTCATTGAGGGGTTTTGAGCGTAGTGGCCCTGATTACGACAGTCGAGGATTACTTCCAGCCCCTAGCGACAAGGTTTTCCGTAAATCACACCATCCGACGGCTGTGCTTAACAACAGCTGCAATACACCAAATGAGCAGCACAGGTGACAGCAGCCAGGCTAGGGACATGACAACGTAGTTGAAGTCGTGGGGTCCTATTGAAATGTCCTTAACGAGCGGGACGAGGTTCGCAACACAAAAGGGAAGAACCAGGACACTCAGCAGCAGCGCTGGTGCAAGAATGAACCATCTCCCGGCATGCGGAAAACCACGCGACACGGCACCACCAATAATCAGGAAAATCGCCAAAAGGGATATCACCCAGCTGACACCCAAGAGAGCAATTCCCGTGGCGCAGCCTGCCGCCCCTGCTAACCATTGAATTCTGCCCGGAAGCACTCGTGAGGGCTCGCTCTGCCGCTGCTGTTGTATGCTGTTCACCCCAAATCGCCTTTGATACTCGACTAGGAGTGTAGCAGTGGAGCGCTCCTCGGGTGGATTACTGGCGTAACATCGATTTCATTCATTGAATCGCAGGTACGCGAAATTTCAGAAAAACTCGCCATCAAAACTAGGTCGTTTTTGAGGTGTTTCCAGACCTATCACTTGCGGAAAAGCTAGATAGGGAAAGGGTTTTGGGGTTGTGACCTCAAAATTGACACACGGTAGAGGTCACGAGTTAGGGCTTCCCTCCGCTTTCGCAGCCTCCGGGAATTGGATAACAAATCAGGCTTTGGCGGAGCTGAGGACGCGAGTTTCGGATCGCTATCCAAGAAAGTAGCAATCTGATGCCAGAAATGCCTACCTGTCGAGTGGGAACGAATCTGGGAACGGAACTCATTTCTGACAGCTTTAAACGGGCTCGACCGTTCCCGAGATGTCTGCTAACGCCTTGATTCGCCCTGCGTCAGCGCCCTTGTGTGATGCAGTCCACCCTCCCGCTTACGCTCGACCCGTTTTTCTCCAGCGTAAAGTGGAACCCTAGCTGCGCTTCGACTCGAACCGGAGTTCCATTCACCACGTAGGGATAAAAGCGCGATTTCTGAAGCGCCTCCTTGCTGGCGGCAATCAGCAGCGGATCGCCTCCCGTCGCTTCGGCGCTGACGATTTTTCCCGTCTCACCCACTTCGATGTTGAACCATACCTCTCCCTGAATGCCCTTCATCATCGCTTCATTTGGATATACGGGCATAACCTTGTGCTCGAACCTTCCAAGCATGACGTCCGTCGGGAGTGGAACTGGGTTTTGTGTCTGTGCCGGATTGTCCCGTTCCTCCGGGGGCCTGCTCTGAGCCGAACTGAGCAAAACGCCCAGAGTCACCAGAAGCATCGCGCACGCGGAAATTCGGAGCCACATGAACCCTCCATTGGAGTCCATCGGATGCAGAGAAATGTGAGCAGGTTGCCTCCAGAGAAACCCATCAGCTGATCGAGGTTAAGTTCGGTCCTTAATTTATTATCACCTCATCAAGCCTTGGATATGCCGTCAGTACGCTGGCCAGTGACTTTTTCTGACCCTGAATTCTCTCGGATTGCAGCCTTATACTCTGAAATTGATCGCGGATGATAGTCCATGCCGCTGCGAGGTCACCACGGTTGACTGCTTCTTGGATTTAGATTACTTCATAACGCCTCCACGACTTAGATAAATAGGGCGCACCAGGCCGTTGGCTGATGGATCGAAGCTTGACGCTAACCGTGACGCTGATGAGCCTTAGGCTGGTTAAACTATCGAAATGGTTCGGTATGGAACGGCGTACGTCGTCTTGCGGATTCGATTCCCACCTCTCCGCCAAAACAAGACGTTTAGCTAGGGGTGCGTTCCGTGCTCGATCGTTCGTGGTTTTCTATGGCGTGCGGTACTTAGACGCGTGCTAGTACCTTAAGTTCATTTGGCGCTAAATAGCATTTCTTGCCAAAGACCCGCCCGCCTGAAAATCCTAGAACGCAACTCGGTTTTGACCGCTCGAAACGCCACAGGGTGGGCTGTGGTCAGAGCTCCACGACATAAGCATTGCTAGGCGCGCTCTATCTGCGCTCTGTTTATCGGACTATCATCGCTTTTCGTGGCCTTAGGTGCCATCCACTGGCCTGCATCGTGTTGGAACTACGTTTAAGTGTTGATTCGAGTCCTACCTGAGGAGCCATTTTATTTCCCGCCCCGTGTTAGGTTTAGGCTGCCTTCTTCAAATCACGCGAGACGCCAGGTATAGCCCCAATTAGCCCAATTGAGAAACCCAGCCCAACGTGGTCGCACCATTCACGTCGCCACACGCGGTCGTTTTGTAGTCCGCCCGCGTACAGGTCCGTCACTGAATGTGGCGCGTGACCGAGCCACAATCCGATTAGGTCTTCAGGAACCCGAGCCCGACGGAGTGTTTCCGTTCGGAATCGTCGGAACGCGTGAAGGCCCACTCCTGCTGCCCGGTGAACATTCCTCTGCGCGACCGGTCGCCCGCTCCTCGTAGCGAAGATGTATCCGGTCTTGCCCTCCGCGAACACTTGCAGCAACGCTGCCAGTGGCTCTGCAATATCCACTTCGCGGACGGCAGCAGGTGTTTTCGGGTCTTGTTCCCGACCATGCCAGATGCTCCTCGTTACGTGAAGAACGCCGAAGTCTGGTGAAAAGTCGGAGGGTTTTAGTGCGAGTGCCTCACCTGCGCGTAGCCCAGTCCCCGCAAGCAAAGCGAAAAGAACCGCGAAGCGATATGCTGCGCGGATTGTAAGGTCGCCAATCTCCGCCCCGGTCACGGTTGGGCGGTGCTGCTTCTCCTTGTTGACGATCGGCATCCCTACAAAGTCGTGGTTCCACTTTCGCGGGTAAAGCTGTTCGCCCTCGGCGTCGACCACCGAAGCCAGAACCATCTTAGGGACCTGTGAATAGTTAACGATGGTTTTGGGAGCGAGCCCGCCCGCAGTCATTGCTTCGACCAGTTCACGCAGTGCGCCGTTGGAAACCTCCGCGAGCTGCTTGTGACCCAGCGTCGGAAGAACCCAGCGGTCGAGCGCGTGCCTCCAGCCAAAAATGGTAGCGGGTTTGACGGGCCTGCGCCTCCTAGTAGGTAGAGACGAGATCCACCGCTCAGCCTGCTCGCGAAACGTCATGCCCGGTGTTGTGGATGAGATGAAGGCGTCCTTATTATTAACGCCCTCGTGGTCGATGTGTTCGCGCAGTTTCCTCCGGGCAACCGTGCGCGTGGCACAGACACCAAGAGAAATCACCCGACGTTTCCGTCCTTCCGGGGAATCGAGCCAGTACCGGCCCGGACGTGTTTGCGAAGTTTGATGACGGACCAGTTCTCTGCGAGAGCCTGCTGCAGGATGGTGGAGGCGAGTCGCGCGTCGAAGGCCATCTTCGCCCGCCGAATCATCGGCCCTCCTGTGCCGTCAGGGTCACGCTCGTTGATGCGTGGTAGATGCGCCAGCGCAAGGTGATGAGTGAAGGATAGGCCCTTGACGCTGTCCTGTTTGTGGAAGTGTCGAGCGATAGCGTGGTATTGACGGAGAGTAGAGGCAGTAAGCCCCGTGACGGCGGCAGGCTCCTCATTCAACTTCTTCTGCCAGTCGCGCAGGTTTGCGAAGAAAACCCGCTTGCCCTTCTTTGAGTTTGGTGCTTGGCCAATGAACTCAGCGTCCCAAAAGGGCACTCCATGGGATCACCGATTTACAAATTCCAGCGAGGATTTTCCCTCTCAATTGAAACACTTTTGCCAGCTTGGGAAGCGGTAGGATACCCCTCGGCCAACGGCGAATCAAGGAGTTACACAAACATCGGGCTCCGTTTTTTCGCCGCTGGTTCGGCGCGCGGCGCGATTCCTGGTGTGCCACGGCGTGTCGAATCGTGAGCATGCGTTCGAGTGATTTCCTCTCTGCGCTGTGGCACCATGCTGGTTGTCCACCGCGGGGAGCACAACTTTCATGATCTTTCAACCTGTCATCAGTGACCACTTTTTGCTATCGTTCGGAGATGGACTGCGAGCGGTGTCTCACGATTCACGGGCCAGGTTGCGCCGCGTCCTACCACGGAAATTTTGGAGATAATGCAGTGACTCCGTCTCCGGAATCTTTTCGGTTTGCCCTTGATCCAGGAGTAGTACGGCATTGAGCGCCGTTACGACCCACAAGCCGACTCGTAAGGAGCCGATCAGAGGTCTCGACAAGACGTTCGCTGCACGGTCGACGCGAACCTCTGCCTTGCGCGCCATGGTAATGGCCGGTTTCAGCAAGAATGAGGGACTCGTTTCGGCACGGGACGGGTAACCATCAAAAACAGCTGCCCTTTGTTGTTATGATTTACTAGATTGTGAGTCACGATATCCGCACTTCAATCCGCATTGTTTCGTTTATTCTTTGCCTCATCCCTGCCGTCACTCGCGCGGGCTCGGCACGCCCTGTCAGTGCACGCCCCGCTGTCTCGACGGCGCCAGTCATCGTCATCGGATTCGTCGGTGGATTTGTCAGGCACGATGACATGGTCCATAGCGCGGTCCAAGTCGGTGCGCATCTGCGCCAGGACTACCCATCGGGCGTATCTGTGGAGGTTATTGAGAATCATCACCGGGAAAAAGCCCACGCGGAAATCGTTCGATTTGTGGACACCGACAGCGACGGTACACTATCGGTCGAAGAAAAGCGGAACGCCCGCATTATCCTCTACGGACATAGCTGGGGCGCCTCGGAAGCCGTTATGCTAGCGCGAGAACTCGAAAGAGAAGGTATTCCGGTGTTGCTCACCGTTCAGGTGGACAGTGTCCCCAAGCCCGGCGAGAATGATAAGGTCATTCCCGCAAATGTTGCGGAGGCCGCAAATTTCTATCAGCTGAATGGCTTTCTGCACGGCGAACCCCAGATCCGCGCTGCCGATCCCACACGCACGCACATCATCGGAAATTTCCGCTTCGAGTACAAAGGGAATCCGATCGACTGCAGGCAGTACCCCTGGTACGACCGTGTCTTCATGAAGGCTCACACCCAAATTGAGTGTGATCCCAAGGTTTGGACTCAAGTGGAATCCCTGATCCGTTCGACATTACTCCTGCAACACCAACACCAATGATGAATGCGTAGCGTATCGTCTGCTGTGAGATTGTCTGCTGTGAAAGAGAAGCGGAGCTCAGGAAAAAAGACGGCTACTGCAAGCTAGCCCGGGCTCGAATGCGCCTGTCATTCGTGGAGGACGGTGTGACCGCAGCTGCTCTCGGCTGAAGCGAGAGCAGGTACTCGAACAGCGCCAGATCTCTTTCCACGTCACGGGCCGAAGTCTTGCGGGCCGTGGCGGGCCGCAATTCCTGGTAAAGTCGCGCCTCCAAGAGTCTCGCGGCCAATTCCGACGAGTCGGAAACGCTCAGGATGTTGGCTCGCGAAATGCCTACTTGAGCCAAATTATCGCCTACGTGCAACTGCAGGACAGGCTGCCCGGAAGTATCGATTCCCGGGGTAGCGGTCGCTTGCAAACGCTCCCAGACTTTTACTTCCTTGGTTTTTCCTTCGTTCTTTCCTTCGTTCAAGTGATCAATCGAAGGAGTTAGGCTCAGTTCGTCCACTCGACTCTGGAAGAAAAGACGCTCATCGCGGGTCATGGGTGCATCCAACTGGCGGCGCGAATCCAGAATAAGGGCGTTTCGTGCCGGATCGAAGCGTCGATGGCCAAAATACTCCACCAGCAAACCCCCACCGACGTAGGGGTGCAACGCGACCAGGGGCAGCATATATTTCTTCGCTGCCATGACCGATTCCAGTACGCCGTGGATGGGCTTGCTGCGCCGTGCCGTGCCCGGGACCTGCGGCATCAGGAAATCCGAACTCTGTAACTCAGGATGGTGGTGGCTGTATTTCACAAGCATTTTCGCCATCTGCTTGGGAGTCGTGACGCCGAGATCGCCAATTACGCTGCGATGCAGCGCGTGTGGGTAATAAAAATCGATCACCTCGCGCACAAAATCGGCGCAGTTTCTCTTCACGAAGTTATAGCGCTCGCGGTTGGGCTGGCTGTTGAACTTGCCGATCAGCAGCGCATCTTGCTTCGGGCTGGTCTCGATTTCGAATCCGTAAATTGTCCGGTCATAAGATGACCCGATCATTTCATACCAGTTCCCCCCGGGCGTTCCGCCGTCGGGGCGATCGGGGGCAAGCGATTCCAGGTAGTCGCGACGGTATCGATCTCTGAGGAATGCGACCAGTTTTGCGTCGGCGAACAGCGGGATGGCTTCCGGCCGTTCAACCGCATACAGGTAGGGGATGAGAGGAATCGCAATCCAGTCGTAGCCCGCGATACCGTCGTACCGGCTCAGGACTACGCCGGATTCGCCCTCGGCACATGGACGCAGGGCTACCGGAGTCTCAGCGCAAACGTTGCTCAGATACACAGCCGCGTGGCCAGTTCCGGCAAAAGCGCCGTCGTAACTATACGGCTCTTCCAGAAGTAGCGTCGCTCCAGCGTGCGCGCGCGGAATGCTGCCGAGGCAAAGGAGCAGAATGGCGCATCTCCTCCCAAGACTCCACGAGCCTCTGCTCCGCGCCGCACACGATTTTGCGAAAGCCTGCATTGACATTCGATGACCAGAAGCCCCGTAGGGCTGCCTGACGCCCAACAAGGGGATAGACCATTGCCATGGCCAAAGCCCATCAGTCCTATTAACAAGGGGCTTCGTGACCGTTGCCAAATCTCGCGATAGGAAGATTCTTTCGGCTTGGTGCAGGAAATACCAGATTACTTTCGGACTCGGCCCATGAAGTCGCTGAGTCGGTTCAGGAGGGAGTTTCAGCCTATGCTACATCCGCCTGCAGAGCATTGGGAACGTGCTTCAGCTTAACGTGTGCGCGAAACGCTTTATAGAGCATTTCATTAGTTTCCGGTTGCGTATTCTGCGTATCAGTCGCGGCCTTTTCGACGCAGATGATCTCATGGCACTCAGGCACTTGCCAAAGCGATGGCTGGCGCGATCCATTCGTCCTTTGGTTCAAGCCAACCCAAGTCGGTCAATTCTGGTCTTTTCATGCCTTCAGTTTCCCACAGGCCGGATAGCTTTGCTAGCCCCATGGATTTCAAACTGCATCACTACCGACTCCGACGGATCCAATCCCATCACCGAGTCGCATTTGACGGCAGTTCCCCGAACCATCGCTCCACGTCCGCGGGTTTGTAATTAGACCCTCGCCGGCGTGGGAGAGTGAATTACGCGAAAGCTCGAGTTGGGGCAAGGGCAGGCAAACGCCTGCGGTGAAGACAGCCGGCGCGGCCGCCCAATCGACGCTGAGCTGCATACCGTAATACGGTTCTTCAGATACCGTATTCGCAGTACGCGAAAATCTCCTGGTATAGCCGCACAAATTGCCTGGCGTCCAAGTCCTGTCGTGGTTAATCTCAACATTGCCCAGAGTTTCCTTTGGCCCGCGACGTGCTCTCAGCATCTTAAGAATTGGAGGAGTTAGGATGCGGGTTACGACACGGACGCTGACGATGGGAGCCTCTATCGCGTTGCTCTGCTCTTTCGGCGTCGCTCAGAGGACCGCCCACCGGGAAGCCGTGCCTCTCAACTTGATGGTCGACGCCATGGAAAAGACGCAAGCCGGAGTTCGTCCACAACCTTACCAGGTGATTCGCGAGTACCGCCTATTCGGCGCCAACGAGTCGAGCGCAAATTCCGATGTGGTAGTGGAAGTAGATTTCAGGCCACCCGCCCACGAGGATTATAGGATCCAGAAGTCATCGGGCAGCAACCGAGGGCAGGAAGTTGTACGGCGTGTCATGGACCACGAGGTAGAAGCAACGTTCAATCAAGGCCGAACGGCCCTTAGCAGAGATAATTACGATTTCAACTACATCGGCGAAACGATTCTAGATGGCCAACCCTGTTATCTATTGGGGTTGAAGCCCAGGCGCAAAGAGAAAGACCTAATTTCGGGAGAAGTGTGGGTGGACAAGCATTCGTTTTTCGTGCGCCAGATTGAGGGAGAGATCGCAAAAACTCCGTCTTGGTGGCTAAAACAAGTTCGCGTCAAACTCGTATTTGCCGATCTCCAGGGGACCTGGTTGCAAATCAGTATGGAAGCCGTAGCTGACGTACGCATCGTGGGCCCTCATACCCTGACGTCACGCATTCTGGATTATCGTGGCGCAGATGTAGTGGCATCAACCAGCAGTCGCATGCGCTCCCCCGATCACAAACAATAACGGTAAAGCACCAATTTCTTCGACCACAGCCAACGAACAGCCAGTGCCCCCGGCAAACTGCAGCAGTTGGGTTCTAAATTTTGTATCAAACCGTCGTACTCCAGCTAGCGAACGCAACGCGGTTACGTTCGGGACTACAATTGAGTGTTGTTGGTCAGCGAGGTGCGCCGCAAGTAAATGGCGTGAGTTGTTCCGGGCCGCGCAACTTAAGACCAACCCGCTGGATTTGGAACAGCGTGTAACCGCCGCTCAGCAAGCGATAGACGCACGAATGCGCTAGTTGATCGTGAGATCGAAGAAAACAGATGCAGAAATGATGGATAAGCTGATGCGGTTCTGAAGTGCAAACCTCCGACACGGGATCGCCCGCAGAGCAGGCCTCGCTTCAGTAAAAGCACGATCGAAAAAAGCGAAAAAGAAGAAAGCGAGTGCAAGGAAGGGTCCGGTTGTAACCATGCGCAAACGCCTGATTTCTACGATTCCGCACGAGCGCTTGCCATTTGATAGGGGCGGGCTCGATCTGGCCAACTTGGCGACGGTGGAGATCACATCTGAAGATGAAGCGCATCCCATTGAATGTGTGCTGCAACTCGGCGAGCGACACGGCTGGCGCGCTGCCGAGCCCGGACCTCAAATCATCCGACTTCTGTTCGACCAGCCGCAAGAGCTAAAACGTATCTGGCTGGTCTTCGAGGAAACCGAAACCCAGCGCACACAGGAGTTCACCTTGAGATGGTCCCCGGATCACGGGCATTCCTTCCGAGAGATTGTTCGCCAGCAATGGAATTTCAGTCCTCCTGGGACAGTACGGGAAACTGAGGACTACACTGTGGACCTCTCTGACGTCACTGTGCTTGAATTAAAGATTGTTCCTGACAAGAGTGGCGGCGAGGCTCGTGCCTCGCTTGCAACCTTGCGTTTGGCTTGATAAGCAGGGGAATTCGCTGGGCAGAAGAGAAGAAACGAGGCATAAGGAATGGCTGAGCAGATCGTACGTTGTCCATATTGCACCCTGAGCGATCAGAGCGGGCCAATGTTGCAGCGACCGGAATGGTTCATCTGCGAACAGTGCGGCCACGTAGTGATCCCCGACGACTCAGATTTCAAGTGCTCCTGCCGCAACTGCCTAAAAGTGAAGCGAGCGGCTTGATTTGGTTGTTCTCATGATCAGCGGATGGGGAGAAGTTCAGTAGATGAAGGCTGTGGCAACAAAGAACGGACCGGGCCAAGAGAAACCTGCGGGTTGGGAACAACGGGAACGCTTCGGTGTGACGGTTGCGGTGAGGAGTCGCGACAAGAAACACGCAGACCGAATCGAACTGCCGGACTGAGAGATGAACACATGCGCTATCCAGTGCGGACAAGACGAACGCCATCGTTGTGCTGCGTAATCCGAGGCTCCTCAGCCGCTAACATTGGGGTCAACGGTTATTCCCCATTGCTTCAGCAGCCGTTCAGGAATGTAGCAACGGTCTTTGTTGCGCTTACACCACTGCCGCAATTCTTCCGAGGCTACACAAGTCTGTTCAGTCAATCCGAGTTCCTGGACCTGCTCTTCGAACGCAGTAGGAACAGCTAGAACGGGCTTAGGCGGCTTTCCCCAGTTCGGATTTCCGGGCGTACGAGCCCTGGTTCGCATAACGGATGTTTTCGTCACAGCCACACATGATACTCCGGCCCTGCTGGATTGACTCCTGTCGCACAGTGAATTCACTGTCGGAGTTGCTTATTCATTCGGCCCCGGCTGAAACAATCCCACAGGAGCTCGCACCTGTGGCATGACAATAGGCACGAGTGCGCTTACTCCGATATGGGTCGTTTCTGTCCCACGTGCGGCGCACTGGGCCGCATCCGACAAACGCATATTCGACGCTGGTCACGACGCGTCGTGCCAGCTCGTTGGCCGATATTTCTGGGCGCTGGGGAGCACATTGGGAAAATGCGGTAAATCCAATCAGAATGATTGAAAGTGCTACTGCTATGAGGCGGTAGGCCTGCCTCATTTCCCTTGGACGAGCAGCGCTGCGTTGGTTGCCACTACACAAACGGCGATTGCCAATGGTTGTTCAAGGCTAACACCCCTGTTTCACGCCTTTCAGCTGTACCACGAGCTCCATCATGATGAACTCGACCGGCCACAGAAGTGGTGTAGAATCGGCGTCAAGCTGGGAAGGGAGATTCGCCCGCCGCGCAGGACCGATCAGCGTGAAGATTTAGGGTTCCTCCGTGGTACAACTCCACGCGGGGATTCTCGGTTACACGCTGGCCGGCAGCAAAAGGTCACTGATGGTGATGACGACCGCTCGACCGTGCAAAAACAACGGGTCCGAGCGGCAACCGCAGCTCTTTCAGCCCTACCATTGCCCTACGTGCGAAAGTCTGCATCGAAGAAGCCTACAGTGTTTCCTTTAGATCAACCCGCGAGAAGTTGTGTCGTCTTGGAGCGGGCGAAATTTCCGGCTCGTGAGCCTCCGAGTCATACATGCCCAGCAAAACAAGGCTTTATTAAAGTGGCATGGTTTTTGCGGTGCATAAAATAAAAGTAGTGGGCTGCTCGTCTTTCGTAAGAGTGTTCGGCGTAAGAAATCTTCGTAAGAATACATGAAGAGATACCTATGGGAGGCGAAATCATGAAAAGCGAAAAAAGTGGATACGACCCATATTCTGCGGTCACGTTCCTCTTAATTGGCCTAGGTCTTGGGGCAGTTTTTGGTATGGTCTTCAATCCAAAGGCGAAACAAAGAGTCGGCCCAGAAGGGATCAACCGTCGGCGCCCTCCGGGTATGCAACCACAAGAAGAAGCGAAGGAGCCAGTGGCCTGACAGACTCGAGGTGCGCATGTGGTCCGCTTGCAAGACCGGTCCACATTTTTCGGTCCTTTTACGCTAATGGGCGCCATCGTATCCAACGATTTAAGGCGCACGAAAACGGGACAATTGAGGAAGTTGGATTCGCCAACTCCGACGCTGGAAATTTTTACCGTGGATCGAACATTCTTTCCAGTCATGAGTCCGATTTGGAGACGGCCCTTCCTATCGACGTTTTTGATTCAGCGATTTACGAAGTTTGGCACGTGTACTGCTCTACGCAGCTTGGACTGCTAAAGGAGGCTACTATGAGAAAGGCACTCCAAAAAGTAAATCCATTGCTGTGGGTATTGCTTTTGGTTTCTGCTTTACTTCTAAGCCCCGCGCTGTACGCGGAAAACGAGGTGATGGGAGAGATTCAGTTTGAAGGAAAATCCCATGTCGAAAAGACTTCTGGGGTGTGGGTTGACGGAGAGTATGTAGGCTACCTGAAAGAACTCAAGGGATCGAAGAAGGTTCTGCTTTTACCTGGTGAACACGTAATTACCGTGCGCCAGGACGGCTACCAAGATTTCACTCAGCGACTGGTTCTCCAGCCCGGACAGACGGAGATCGTTCGCGTGGCTATGGAGAAGGCCCTGACCGGACCTCTCCCTAGCGTGACGGCCACAGTCAAGATCGCGGTCAATCCCTCGAGAGCGGCGGTATTTTTGGACGGCCTTTTCGTGGGACACGTAGGAGAGTTTGAGGGCGTGGGTCGAGGGATGAGAGTGGCACCGGGAACACATCTGATCAGGATTGCGCTTCCAGGCTACCAAACTTTTGAGACGGACATCAATCCGATCGCCAATCAGAAGGTTGAAATTAAGACTGAATTGGTCAAGAATGGCGCTCCTCTAACAGAGCCCCTAGTCAACACGGAAACAGGTGACGCCACACCGCCGCCCGTCGCTCGTGAAGCAACTGCAGCTCCGCAGCATTGAAGAGCGCGCGGAGAAACAAAATAAATCTGGGGTGTTTGTGAGGACCGAGTGGAACTGGTCGTCGCTGGCGGAAGAGCACATGACCGGCGGGTTTTCGGGGCGATACTGCGGCGCATAACGGCGCTGCAGTACGTGCCGGATAGGGGAGTCGGCAGAGGCGAACAACTTGTTCGACAAGAGGTAACAAATGGGTAGAGGTCACGCGCCCGCCGGCGCAGTGCTGATGTAGAACAACAAGGTGTACGTTCCTGGGGCAGCGAAAGTGCATGAGACCCGCAAGTGTAAAAGACGCACTGGTGCGCACCTACGCTGATGTGGTTCAGAACCATACGCTGCAGATGGCAGCTGCGCTTGCGTACTATTTTGTTTTATCCCTCTTCCCAGCTTTGATTTTTCTATCCGCGGTGGTCGCATATTTACCTGTCCCTGATCTGTTCAACCAAGCCTTGGCTTTAATGGCAAGTTTTCTGCCCGCTGATAGCATGGGCCTCGTTCGTCGAGTCCTAGGCGATGTAGTCACTCCTAATAGAGGGACATTTCTCTCTTTCGGAATCCTGGGGACCCTTTGGGCCGCATCAGGCGGTTTTGCTGCAATCATTGAAGCGTTGGACACTGCCTATCAGGTCAAAGACGACCGCCCGTTCTGGAAAACGCGGCCTTTGGCTGTCGGTTTGGCCTTCATAATCGGAACCTTAGTTCTGATTTCCCTATCCGTAATGGTTGTGGGACCAAGATTTGGAGAATGGCTCGCTGGTAGAGTTCACCTTTCTGGACTGTTCGTTCTGCTCTGGCCTTACATCCACTGGACCATTGCAGTGGGGTTCACCGTCCTTGCGATTGAAGCTCTCTATTTCATCGCTCCAAACGTCAAGCAGCGTTTCCTGGCCACACTGCCCGGTGCAGTTCTTTCTGTGGGCTGCTGGATCGGCTTGTCGTATCTGCTCGGCACTTATTTTCGCCACTTCGGCAGCTTCAACAAAACCTATGGAACGCTCGGTGCCGCCATCGCGCTGATGGTCTGGTTGTACTGGACAGGCTTTGCCATGTTGGTGGGAGCGGAACTCAATGCGGAACTGGCCAAGATAAGCAACGAAGGTAAGCTGCAAGAGAAGCACGAGCCTCGTGCGGTTACAAGAATTGACCGTGCGGCTTGAACTCCCCGTTTTGTAGCGCCCTGCTTCTCTTACGCAGTGTGTTTTTGTCGCCCGCCAATCAAATCATCGAGAGGGGTAAAAAGAAAACGCAGATCGAGCAAGTGTTCGACGATCTGTAACAGGTTCGCGGGAGACTCGCTCTTGGACACAAACACATCTACCAATCCCAACACGGTCTCGGGTAGCTCATCATCGGCCGACAGCAGCACGATCGGAACATCGGGTTGACTAACTTTCATGCACTCTGCAACCACATCGCCGCGCATCTCCGGCATGTGATAATCGAGAAGCACCAAGTCAATGGGATGGGAAGCAAAGAGCTGCAGCGCTTCTACTCCGCTCGTGCTGGCTAGAACTTTGCAGCCGCTTTCTTCAAGCAGCATCTTTCGCCCTTCAAGTCCGCTCCACTCGTCATCAACGCATAGGATTAGAGGCCTTTTTGGCATGGCAATCCTTCGATTTGTCGGCAGACAAGCACGAGAAGACTTGTTTTTGGCGCCGTTCCCGAAGCAGCGCCTCTTCGCGAACAGTGGCACGAATCGTGCCAAACTCACAAAGGACACCGGAGCAGAACTTAGGTCCAAGAGGAGCCTAGGCATGTAAACATTACTCAGTAACGACGAACATCATGTGTGTAAAAACCGCGCGTGAGCATCACTTCGCATACAGACAACGATCGGTAATTCCCCATGCGAGACTCGTGAGGACCCTATCGATTCTAGAGAGTCTGACTTCCAAAGCTTCGAGATGACGTGTTCCTTGCCGCAAGAGAGCAAGCGGGATTACCTTTAGGGCAAGACTTGGTCAACACCGCTGTACTCAAGACCTTTCTTACCTCATTCGCACCAGTGGGCAGGTCGTTTGCTCTGGCGACACGCGACAATGCTCCAAGCCTTTCCCGACGCGATCGAGACAGCGGACGGCTAGGACCTCGGTTACGGCTGCGACAGCGCGGATACACGGGTTCGGTCTTCACGGTCAGCATCGACAAGAAGGGTGCCAAACGCGGCGGTGGCTGAAGACCGCATTCGGCCGCCCGCGGTTGGCAGAGTCAGTAGAACCGAGAGTAAAGTTAGACGGTGCACGTTCAACCACGCGCCCTTTTCGGGCCGACAACTCCTGCGCATGCAAGCGCATCACACATCGGCCTCTGGTGATCGGTAGGCTCGCGAAGCCGCGCTACTTCGCTCGCGGTAAGGCCGGCAGGTCGATACTTGCCTAAACTAGGTCACGTCTTCTTAATTGTTATGCGTCTGTCAGCACTGCTTTTTCTTCTATTCAGCGCGGCCGCCACTTGGGCTCAACTCCCATCCCAAGGTCCCCAAGTCGTCTATGAAGGCCAGACCGTAAGCGCAGTCGACCTGATCGCGAACCCCCATCGGGATGTGGAGCCCCTGCGGTCCCTTGTGGCCCAGAAAGCAGGACAGGCTTACTCACAGGCAAACGTGCAAGCGAGTATTGCCGCGCTTGAAAAGAATGGGGGCTTCAACAAAGTCGAAGTCAACGTGATCCCAGATCCCTCTGGACTGCGGCTCAATTTTATCCTCGAGCCCCCCTATTACCTTGGCATGATCGAATTTCCCGGTGTTGACAAGTACTTTCCCTACACGCGTCTTTTACAGGTGGTGAATCTTCCGGATGAAGACCCTTACGATAAGGCTCGCATTCCGGGCGCTGAAGCAGAGTTCCTGAACTTCCTTCAGAAAAACGGATACTTCCAGGCCCAAGTGCGTTCTGAGTCTCAGATCGACGACACGAATCAGTTGGTCAATATCAGCTTTTCCGCGCAACTCGAAAAGCAGGCCCGCATCGGAAAAGTTGAGGTGCAGGGTCCCGCCGAACCTGAGGACGCCCGCTTGCTTCGCACGCTGCGTTCACTCCGTGCCAGATTCACCGGAGCACTCCTGAAGCCGGGAAAGCCCTACACTACGGAGCGCATCAAGGCTGCGACAAACCTGATTAAAAGAACGCTCGCGCAGCAACGCCGTCTAGCCAGCACCGTTCACGAGGATCCGCCGCAATATCATGCGGACACCAATCTTGTGGATGTGTCCTTCCATGTTGAACTGGGTCCCGTGGTAACCGTTCGTACCACTGGTGCCCGCCTTTCTGCAATGCCTTTCATGTCAAAGCGGCAAATGAAGAAACTCATTCCCATTTATTCCGAGGGCACCATCGATCGCGACCTGGTGGAAGAAGGTCAGCAGAATCTCGTCGACTATTTTCAGAAGAAAGGCTTCTTCGACGTCGAGGTAAAGACCGATTTTCAGCGACAGCCAGGCCAGATCTTGCTGGTGTACGAAATCGATCGCGGAAAAAAGCATAAAGTCGATCGCATCTCCTTCCGCGGAAACTACCAGATTCCCGAAAAGGACTTGCTCGCCCAGGTTGTGATAAAGAAGTCTCACATCTGGTCGCACGGCAGTGTCAGCCAGCAACGGCTGAAGCAGAGCGTGAATAATCTGCAGGCCCTTTACCGGGACAGGGGATACGAAGGGATCAAGATCACTTCCCAAGTCACCGACCGCGAACCCAAGATCGATGTAGCATTTGAGATCGAAGAAGGGGCCCAAACGTTGGTCGACAACGTCCGAGTTACCGGGAACGGCAGCGTTCCCTATGACCAGCTTACCGCTCCCAAAGGCTTCGAGCTGCGATCCGGTGCGCCGTTCTCTCCACGGCGCCTGTCCGAGGACCGCAACCGGATCTCAGCCACATATTTGAACCGTGGATATCTCAACGCCGAGGTAAAGACGGCGGTGAGCCGCCACCAAGACAATCCCCACCGCGTGGACGTCACCTACGCCGTCACGGAACGGCAGATGGTGCGCGTCAGCCAAGTGGCATACCTGGGACAAAAACAGACGCGGCTCTCGCTCATCAGGAAAACAGCACAGATTCCTCGCGAATCTCCCATGGGAAGAGGTCAGTTGCTTGAGGCGGAAACCCGCCTCTATGATCTCAACGTCTTCGACTGGTCTAGCGTAGGTCCCAGAAAACCGATTACTGATCAGACCGAGGAAGAAGCGCTGGTCAAAGTGCACGAAGCTAAGCGCAATGAGATCATCTATGGATTCGGTTTTGAGGTCTCGCATCGTGGCGGGAATATCCCCTCGGGCTCCGTGGCGGTGCCAGGGCTTCCCACGATTGGCCTAGGCAACAATCAGATCGCACCCAGTCAGTCCACTTTCGCCAGCCCGCGTGGCTCGATTGAGTTCGCGCGCCGAAATATGCGGGGGCTGGCGGAGACTGCGAGCGCCTCTCTTCTGCTCTCGCGCCTCGACCAACTGGCGGTCGCTTCCTACGCACAACCGCACTTCCTGGCTTCGCAATGGAGTTCTCTGACCAGTTTCTCCATTGAGCACACGACGGAGAATCCGCTCTTCGCAGCTGGCCTCGGCGATTTGTCGTTCCAGGTCGAACGGCTCGTGAGCCGAAAGACCAACACTCGGCTCCAGCTTCGCTACGATTTCAACAAGACCATCCTGTCGCATTTGCTGGTTCCTGAGCTCGTACTACCGCAGGACCGCAACATCCACCTCTCCACACTCTCTGGCACTCTTATTCGTGACACCCGCGACAAGCCACTGGACGCGCACCATGGCGTTTACACGACCGTCGATCTGGCAATCACCCCTGTGGCTCTTGGCTCCAGCGCAAGTTTCGCCAGGCTCTTCGGACAATACGCCTTCTACAAACCATTTCATTCCATAGTATTCGCCAATAGCGTCCGTTTAGGCCTGGTCAAAGCTTTCGCGGGGAGCTTCGTTCCCACGAGTCAGCTTTACTTCTCCGGTGGCGGTACCTCTCTGCGCGGCTTCCCAATCAACCAAGCCGGCCCACAAAGCGTGGTGCCCTTCTGCAATGTTCTGACCGGTCAGTCGGGATGCGTCAACGTCACAGTGCCCCTAGGCGGACGGCAACTCTTCATCTTGAACTCCGAACTCCGCTTTCCGCTTGGGATCCTGAAAGATCTAGGCGGAGTCTTCTTCTACGATGGTGGTAACGTGTACAGCGCGATCAACTTCAACAGTTTCGTAAGTAACTACACGAACACGGTTGGAATTGGGCTGCGATACTCGACCCCGATAGGCCCCATTCGCATTGATGTCGGGCGGAACCTGAATCCTGTACCCGGCCTCAACCCAACCCAGTACTACATCACATTAGGTCAGGCCTTTTAGGAGAAGTTATGCCTTGGCGGCGCACAGTTGGTTGGACGCTCGCAGTTCTCGGAGTTTTAGTTCTCAGCGGAGCAGTGGGTGGATATCTGGTCCTGAAGAGTCGCAGCTTCCAGGAATACGCGCTTCGCACGATTGTGCAGGAGACGAACGACGCAACTGGCGGCCAAGCCGAGATTCGCAACCTCGATTTCGAACTGTCGACGCTCTCTGCCCATCTCTACAACATCACCCTTCATGGCAGCGAGCGTCCCGACCAAGCACCACTCCTCCAGGTCGACAAACTCACAGTGGGTCTCAAGATTCAGTCCCTGGTACATCGCAAGATTACGCTGGATGAACTTCTGGTCGACCATCCCGTGGTGCGCTTGGAGGTCGATCGCGAAGGCCAGAGTAACATTCCGCAATCTCCGCCGAGCAAGAACAGCAGCCACGCCAGTGTTTTCGATTTGGCCGTCGGGCACGTGAACCTAACCGGCGGCGAGATCAATTACAACGACAAGAAAACTTCGCTGGTCGCCGACGTGTACGATCTTGGCACGGAAATCCGGTTCGATCCTCGGGCTAGGCGTTATAGCGGCAGGATTTCGTACGACAATGGCCATCTGCGCTGTACGGGGTACTCTCCTCTTCCCCACAGCCTGATTGCGAAATTCAGCGCGACGCCCGCTGGTCTATCGCTCGATTCGGCCGAGCTCAAAGTTGGTTCGTCGGCTATCTCCCTCCGTGGGAATATGACGGACTACACAAATCCTGCGGTCGAAGGGGATTACGATATTCGGCTTCACACGCAAGACTTTGGCGCGATGTCGCGGGGTCTGACTCCATCTGGAGATGTCTCGCTATCAGGAAGGATCCGTTACCACGGAACAAGTGGCCAGCCACTATTGCGGAGCGTGTCGATCGATGGGCACATCGCCAGCGAAGCGCTTGTAGCTAGGTCTTCCGAAGGGCGCCTCGAGCTTCGTCGGCTCGAGGGCCGATATCAGCTGGCGAATGGTACGTTGCAGGCGCACAACATCGGCGCTGAGCTGCTTGGAGGCCAAATCAATGCCGATGTCAATATTCAGCATGTGGACACGGCGGCGGTGTTTCGAATTCGAACTTCCTTAAAGGGCATCTCGCTGCAGGCTGCGAAGCAAGCCATTCGCAAGGCGGAACTCAAACCTGTGGCTCTGTTGAGCAAGCTCGACGGTACTGCCGACATGTCCTGGGCGGGCAGCGTCCGGAACATCAGCGCCCGTTCCGACTTGAGTCTGCGGGCTGCTGCAAAGAGTGGGACGAATCGCTCCTACGGCGCGGTTCCCGTCGATGGATCCATTCACGTGACTTACGACGGCCCGCGGAATATCATCACCTTCCGCCAGACCACCCTCCACATTCCTTCGACAACGCTCACAGTAGACGGCGAGGTCAGCAACCACTCGAACCTGCAGATTCAGGCCAGGGCTGACGACCTGCATCAGCTTGCGGCATTGGCTTCGGCTCTCCACCCTGGTCAATCCGTAGCCATCGCGATCTCGGGTGCGGCCTCGCTGAACGCGGTAATGCACGGCTCCGTGCAGGAACCTCGCCTCGCCGGGCAATTGAGCGCACAGAATCTTCAAGTGCAAGACAGTCATTGGAGCAGCGCGAAAATCATGGTCCAGGCTAGCCCCTCGCAGATCACGCTACAGAACGGGTCCCTCGTAAATGCCCATCAAGGAAAGGCTACGTTCAGCGCCAACGTGGAACTGCGAAACTGGTCTTACCTTCCTTCCGATCCGATCGCTCTTCGCCTTTCCGTGCAAGAAATGTCCGTGGTTGATTTGCAGCGGCTAGCGAACCTGCAATATCCCGTTTCCGGTGATTTGTCCGCGGACATTTCGCTTCACGGCTCACAACTCAATCCCGTAGGAACTGGGTCTACGAAGATCGTGAATGCTCGTGCTTACAACGAGCCTGTCCAGAAGCTGGTGATGAAGTTCCACGCGGACAAAGGTTCTGTGACTTCCACCCTGGACGTCGGCCTGCCCGCGGGCTCGGCCAACGCGAGCCTCTCCTATACTCCGAAAACCCAGGCATACACCGTCCGCCTGGACGCTCCGTCGGTTGTTTTGCAAAAGCTCCATGCCGTGCAGGCTAAGAATCTGCCGCTTACCGGGACTCTGACGGCGTCTGCGAGTGGAGCGGGAACATTGGACAATCCCCAGTTGACTGCTGTCCTCGAACTGCCTCAACTTCAACTTCGGCAGAATTCACTCTCCGCAGTGAAAGCAGAATTCCACGTAGCCAATCATCGCGCTGATCTGACTCTGCATTCCCAGCTCGAGAACGCCTCAGTTCATGCACATGGCTCGGTGAATCTCAGTGGCGACTACTACGCCGAAGGCTCGATTGACACCACCAGCATACCGCTCGATGGGCTTGCAATGTACGTGCCCAGCTTGCCTGATGGCTTCCAGGGCCAAACCGAATTCCACGCAACGCTGAAGGGCCCTTTGAATGACAAGTCCCAATTCGAGGCTCACCTTACAGTTCCCACGCTGAACGCCAGTTACCAATCGCTGCAAATCGGCATCGCAGGCCCGATTCGTGCGGATTACTCGCATTCCGTCGTGACACTTCAGCCTGCGGAAATTCGCGGCACCGGCACATCTCTTCGGTTGCAAGGCAGCATTCCCCTCGACGGAACAACCGCCCCCAACCTCACCGCGCAAGGCTCCGCAGACGTTCGTGTACTGCGTATTATTGAGCCTGACGTGCGGAGCTCGGGAATCCTTTCTCTCGACATTCGCACAACTGGATCCGCGAAAAGCCCGGCAGTTCAAGGGCAGGTCCATCTGGAAGACGTCTCGTTATCGACTCCCAGTACTCCCCTCGGCGTTGAGAAACTGAACGGAACCCTCGACATCGGCAATGACCGGGTGCAGATCTCCAGTCTTACAGGTCAGGTCGGAGGCGGCCAGGTGTCGCTGGGAGGCTCCATCGCTTACCGGCCAAACCTGCAATTCAACATCGCCTTGCAAGGCAAATCGGTTCGTTTGCGTTACCCCGAGGGTCTCAGGACGTCGCTTGATAGCAACCTTGCATTCAGTGGCACGACGCAGGCCTCAACGTTGAGCGGGCGAGTGCTGATCGACAACTTGTCGTTTACGCCCGACTTCGACCTCGCGAAATTCAGTGACCAGTTCGGCGGGAGCACGGCACCTTCTCAACCGGGTTTCGGCGATACCGTCAGGCTCGCCTTTGCCGTGCAGTCGAAAGACAATCTCAGCGCGACCAGTTCGCAGGTGAGTGTGGAGGGACTAGTGAACTTGCGAGTGATCGGCACCGCCGCCAACCCAGTGATCATCGGCAGAACCAACCTGACCTCCGGTGAGCTCTTCTACCGCAGTGTTCGCTACCAGCTTCAACGCGGCATCATCACCTTCGACAATCCAAACGAAACTGAACCTGTGATGAATGTTTCTGTGACCACAACCGTGGAACAATACAACCTGACCCTCACCTTGCGAGGCCCCTTCGACAAGCTCACCGCGTCGTATGTTTCTGATCCTCCATTGGCCACGGCCGACATTATCAACCTCATTGCGCGCGGCAAGACCACACAGGAAGCGAACGCCGTCAGCCAGAGTACAGATTCGATGATTGCTTCGCAGGCAGCCAGCCAGGTCAGCAGTAGCGTGCAGAAACTCGCCGGCATCTCCAGCCTGCAGATCGATCCGCTCGTCGGCGGGAACAATCAGAGCCCCTCCGCTCGCGTTGCCATCCAACAACGCGTCACGAAGAATTTTCTATTCACTTTTTCAACCGATGTCTCTCAACCCGGAAACGAGATGGTCCAAGGCGATTACCAGATCAACAAGCGCTGGTCGGTCAGCATGGCACGCGACCAGACTGGAGGGGTTTCCGTAAATGGTAGGTATCACACAAACTTCTGATGGCCGTTGGCGGCGAGTGGGCGATGCTCGCAGCGTGGAACCGTTCGGACCGCTACGCTGCGCGATCGGGAGACTTTCCGTGGCCCGCCGTCTCGTCGCGCAATTGACCTTTGTCACTTCTCGTGGGCAGTTCCGCATCGAGTTCGGCTCCTATCAGTATGGGCAAACGATGTTCATTTGACTTTCCTGTTGTGTCAAAACAACAAGGGCAAGCGAGTCGAGGTAAGGACTTCGGTACCCTACCCGATGACTAAGCCGAAATTGCGACATATTTCGTCGAGCGATCAAAAGGCGCAAGCCGAGACCAACCCTGCCCGCGGGCGACGCGCTACCTTGTTTGCCTCCTCCGAAACTTGGTCACGGGCTCGTCCGAGCGACTCCCGGATTCGCAGCTTGGCTTTGTGCAACTGCGACTTCGAGTTTCCCACGGAGCAATCCAAGAGCTCTGCGATCTCCTGATGCTCATAAGGGCACGACTCACAGGCAACTGCCCTTCCGAGATGAAATCCGAGACTCGTTCTTGTGTGAATCGCGCTCAGGAATCCGGGTTACTACCCTTTCTAATTGCTAGTTCTAGGGGCGGCGCTGTATTGAGAGTGGGCCAGGCATCGTGACAGCATTTCACGAAAGATGGAGTTGCATCGTAGCTCGGTGGAGGTGCGTCACAGCAAGACAAAGGTGGTTTCTGACAGACATCGAAGGGACGACCGCCCTTAGGGTTGGTTGGCGTTTGTATGGGCGGGGATTTCAGGCTTGGACGTTGACGTTTTAGGCCGACGATTTCGCCTCTCAATCCGCGCAACCCGTAGCAGCAAAGCAACAGCGGGCAAACGAAGGATGATGGGCAAGAGGAAACAGAATGGCCATTCGCTCCATTCGTTCACTGTTGTTCGGCTCACTGTTCGCAGTTGTGATGCTGGTACTACCCGCCGCATCGTTCGCGCAGATCGGCATATCGATTACGATCGGCCCGCCTGCGCTTCCCGTGTACGAGCAGCCGCCTTGCCCGGCCGAGGGTTATATCTGGACACCTGGGTATTGGGCCTACGATTACGACGACGGCGATTACTATTGGGTGCCAGGTACATGGGTGATGGTGCCGGAAGTCGGTCTGCTTTGGACCCCAGGCTATTGGGGTTGGGGCGGTGACAGATTTATTTTTTATGAGGGGTACTGGGGTCCACACGTAGGTTTTTACGGGGGAGTCGTTTACGGATTCGGTTACTTCGGCGAAGGCTACGAAGGTGGACGTTGGGACAACGGACAGTTCTTCTACAACCGCTCAGTGAACAACGTGAACGTCACCAACATCCACAACACATATAACACTACCGTGATCAACAACACCACCGTGAACCGCGTCAGCTACAACGGCGGCAACGGTGGGATCAACGCGCGTCCAACGCCTGAACAAGAGGCTGCGGCACATGAGAAACATCTCCCGCCGGTCGCCGTTCAAACTCAACACGCCCAGGCTGCCCGCGCTAACCCGCAGCTGCGTGCTTCCGTTAACCAGGGCAAGCCACCAGTCGCCGCTACTCCTAAGCCGGGGGCATTTAAGGACCCTGCGGTCGTGCCGGCCAAAGAGGCAGGAGCGCTTTACCATCCTCCGGCCAATCGTGCCGCGGGCCAGCCAACCGCCAATACGCCCGCTTCGCGTCCAGAGAACAGCGTTCCTCGCCCCCCTTCTCCGGGCCACGCTAAGGATCTTCAGCCGCACGAGCGCCCTGCTCCTCCAAACACGGGAGACCCTAAACTGGACCAGAAATACCAACAACAGCAGGACGAGCTATACAAGAAGCAGGAACAGGAACACCAGAAACTCCAGCAGCAACAGGAACAGGAACACCAAGGGCTAGCGCAACGGAACGCGGATGAAGCGAGGAAGCAGCAGGTAGAACAACAGCACCAGCAACAGACCCAACAAATGGAGCAAAAACACGCAGAGCAGCAGCAACAATTGCAGACCAAACAGCAGCCAGCGCGCCCGAATGAGTCCAAGCCTCCGCAGGAGAAACCTTAATCGTTCATTGAGAGCGCCCGGGCTGGGGTATTTTCCAACCGGCTGATGCCTCGCCCGGGCGCAGGTTGTCGCTACGAGCTCAAACTTGGCGAAGTTTTGGGAATCCCGCTCATCAGATGCCGAGTTGGGGAGTATCAGTTTTTGAGTGATGGCGAGCAAGCCCGTGATGGAGGAATCCATGAAACTATTTCGTGTTGTCAGCACAGCAGCTCTATTCTTGCTTCGGAACTCCTACTGCTGTTTACTCACAGTATGTTCGACCCGTTGCATCCTGGCGTTCGGCTTGTCAGGCACATCCCTAGACAGAGAGCGCCCCTCATCCGGAATAAGAGCCTTCACCCGGACAAAGACTTGTTCTCTCTGATGGTCAGGAGAAATGCCCTGATTTGCGACAAGTCGATGAGATAAACTCTGCGGTTCGCCGCACACGCAACGAGCCCCTCGTCTCTGTCCGCGATCAAGACGGCGGCGTTGCTCTGCGGGGACTCATCCCAGAGCATCAGACATTTTCGGCAAATCCGACAATCCGAAACTCAAGAATGAAAGGCGCTCGACGAGGCCGGGAAATTCCTGGAACAGAATAAATTCCGGCGGGCTGTTGTTGCCTCCTTCGCCGAAATCGGCGGGCTGCAGGCGCCGATGTCGCTAACGGGAACTGTGCATTCAGGTTGCCCGAAGCGCCGGTCGCAAAAGTCACACTGATAGTGCATGGAGATCCTTGGAATGCCAGCCATCGAACCTCCGCAACGGCTGTGTTCCCGAATCCGTGTGTGCACGAGCTGACCACAGCCTGCTGTATTTTCGAATTATTACAAAACGATTCATTACGAATTAGCTCTTTTGGTTGCTCAGTACGGCCGGTGTCAGGTGAATTATTTCACTAACGAAGAACACCGGCAATTGGTTCTCTCACCGGATATTCGAGGAGGAGGAGGTCGGGACAGTTGAAATTGGACGTGCATTGATTTGTTCCAGCGTCAGCAGTGCTACCGGAAAGTTCGCGAACAACTCTGATGCCCGGACAAATAAAGTTTGCCCAGACCTCTCAGGCATCACGCTTTCCAGAGTGAATGCGTTTTGGTAGAACGGCGTCTGGTTGGCAAACGGAAGTTCCACTCGCGTGTCGTTCCAGACCGTGGGATCAAGAGGCGAAGTGGCGCCGTCTGCGAGCAACTGTGCGCAAAGCCTTGGTACCGCCACGATCGCAACAGAGTTGCCATCTTGCCGCGCAAAGGCAATGAGATGCTTCGCCTTCTCACCATGAATGGAGAGGGGCAAGTAATCGCCCTCCTGAAACAGGACTGGGCGCTGCTTTCGCAGGGTCAGCGTCTTCCAGGTCAGGTACAGCTTAATTCGTCCGTCGCTCATGTTCTCGTTCAATTGGCGGGCCTTCGATTTCAGGTGATCGCAAGACTGTTTGGACAAAGGCTGGAACTCCTGCAGAAGATGCTGGCGGCGCGCATAGTCGACTGGGTGGCGGTTATCTGGATCTACCAGGCTGAAATTCCAGAGCTCGTTGCCTTGATAGATATCGGGCACACCCGGCGATGTAAGCTTGATCAGTGTTTGTGACAAGCTGTTGAACATCCCTATGCGTGCGACCTGCTGCTGAAAGGGCACAAAGTCGGCTAGGAATTGGTCGGCGCCGCTAGATGTCAGGACGGCCTTAACGAATTTAGTCACCGCTTCCTCATAAACAACATTGGGGTTTGCCCAACTGGTTTTTTCTTTAGCTTCTCTCACCGCCTTCAGCATGTACTGGGTGACTCGTTCGCAGAACGGCGGGTGAGTTGTGCGTTCTGCTTCGAGAGGCCAAGCACCGACGAGGGTTTGATACAACAAATACTCGTCGTTCCGCGACGGTGCCTCTACATCAGCCACTACACTTTTCTTGTCCAGGTTCAATTCTCGCCAGCGGCGCACTCTTTTCCGCCATAGGAGCGGAATCTCGGAAAGCACGTTAATACGGGCTCGAACATCCTCGGAACGTTTTGTGTCGTGACTCGAAGTATCCAGCATGCTGTGAGGCCAGAGTTTCGCTTGCTCCTGAATCTTGCGATGAAAAACCTCCGTAGGCACACCAAATCTCCGTGGATCTCCACCGACTTCGTTGAGTGAAATCAGGCGGTGATAACGGTAAAAACTAGTATCCTCCATGCCTTTTGCCATCACGGCACTCGTGAACTGCTGAAACTTCATGGCAAAGCGAATGGCCGCCTTCCTGAAAACTGCCCCTTGCCCTTCTAATCTGGGAGCGAGTAGCACATCACGAGCAAAATCGAATACACTAGCGTCCGACCCGGCGCTAAGGCGCTTGGCGCGTTCGACGGCTTGCTCGGTGTACGCTTGGTCCGCCTCTGAGAGGTGATCTTCAGAGATGTAAGTACGATAGACGGGAAAACAAGCAACGATTCTACTGATGGCGTCACGCAAGCTGTTCACCGTGAAGTCACAAGTGTGACGATCGGAAAGCGCAATGCGGTTCAAAGCATTGGCCAGCACATTCAGTTCGCTGGCGAGGGCCGCATGCATGACGATCTTCTTGCTCCGGTAGAGTTGGTTGTCGAAGTTAATGGGACGCTCCACAAAATTCCGGTACATGCGGCTCATCCTGCCAGCGGCCGCTGGATCGATAAATAGACCATTTACCAGGTTCATGAAGTCGTAACCAGTGGTCCCGTGGACTGGCCACTCCTTTGGCAATTGCTCGTCTCCGGTGAGGATTTTCTCGATCACCACGTATAGAGACTTCGAGCCGCAGCTCTTATCTGACGTATCAGAACCCCGCCATTGCAGCCGCTGGAAGTATTGCCCAGGGTCGTAAAGTCCATCGGGATGATCGATGCGCAGGCCATCAACTTTACCTTGCCGAACGAGCTCGAGCACAAAGCGATGAGTGGTTTCAAATACCGCGTCGTTTTCCATGCGCAGGCCAGCCAGATCATTGATGTCAAAGAACCGGCGATAGTTGACGTCGTCCGCAGCTACGCGCCAATACGCCAGCCGATAGGCTTGGGCCTTGATGAGGGCGTGAAGATCATTGAAGCTCTTGGGATCGCTCGGCGTGCCATTTATGTGTTTAACGTTCTCATCGATGAACTCAGTTATTAGTGGCGAATTTGTGCAAAGCGTTGCCAGACGGCGCTTGTGGATCTCCTTGTCGCGGATACGTTCGGCGCGCTGCTCAGTTGCTGTTTCAGTCCGAGCGGGAAGGTGACTGAAAGCGGCGATTAAACTCTGGAGTTCCAGTAATTCACCGTTCTCGGGTCCCAACTCTTCCGTCAGACGGTCTAGATCCAGTCCCAGAATGCGAGCATACTCACTGGGATTTACTGGAAACTTGTGCTGGTAATAAAAAATGCTGAATTCCCCTTTCTCTTTGTCGAAACTCAATTTCAGTTCGCCACGATCGAGCACGGTGCCGTATTGGTCTCCTAGAACCGGCACCAATATCTTGCCTTCTAGTTCATCTTTTAGTGGTTGCCAATCGATGTCGAAGAAATCCGCGTAGTTGGAGGCCTGACCGTTCTCCAGGACATCTATCCACCACACGTTGTCACTGCCCATGACGCCCATGTGGTTGGGCACAAGGTCAATAATCTGGCCCATGCCATTTTCGTGTAGTGCGCTCACGAAACGTTCGAAGTCTTCCCTACTTCCGATCTCAGGATTCAGTGTGTTGTGGTCGATGATGTCGTAACCGTGGGTGCTCCCTGGCCGCGCCTTTAAGTAAGGAGAGACATAACAATGTGAAATACCTAACGCAGCGAGATACGGCACCAATTCGGCTGCTTGGACGAAAGTGAAATCGCGATTGAACTGCAGCCGGTAAGTAGCGAGCGGAATGCGAGGCGAACTCATGAGTGGAGAAGCCACGCCACGGACCAGGGCGGCATCTTTGTGTGTGTTTGTTTACGATCGAGTTCCGCTGTCATTGGGCTGGAATAAATGATCTGTCCGAGCGGACGTGCCGCGAGAGTCACGGGTACTGCGCTCAGATTTGCCGTCAGATTTAGAGTCTTAACATCGCCAATGTGCCATTCAACCGTAAGTACTCTGTTTTCACAAGCCGCAAAACTGGCGCATCCGGATCTAATGTTCTTCAGAAGAGGAACGATGGTTCTTTGCCTGAGCGCAAGCAGATCACGATAAAACTCTAACCAGGTTTGGTTGGGTGCCGCCTTCATGCTGCTCCAATCCAGCTTGGAGCGTACGAAAGTCTGCATGCTGTTGGGGTCGGGGATCCTTTTCCGCACATCGGGTGAATTAAACTGCGTGAAGCGTGCGAATTCAGCCCGTCTGCCCTCAGTCACCGCAGATGCCAATTCACCGCCGAAGTCACAAAAGAACAGGAATGGCGTCTTGGCACCAAATTCTTCTCCCATAAAGAGCAGAGGCGGAGAAGGCGCAAGCAGCAAAATCGCCATCGCAGCTTTTAGTGCCTGCTGGTCCGCGAGTTCCAGGATTCGTTCTCCAAACGCTCGGTTTCCGACCTGATCGTGATTCTGCAAGAACGAGACGAAAGAAGTCGGAGGCAGATCACGGCTGGGTTGACCGCGTACAACTCCATGGTAGGCGGACAGGTCACCTTGATATGCGAAGCCCTCGGCGAGACAACGACCTAACTGTCGAACTGGCTGTTGCGAATATTCGCGGTAATAACCGTCGCTCTCCCCGGTTATCAAGACATGCAGGGCGTGGTGAATGTCATCGTTCCACTGGGCGTCATACCATCGGGGGCAACCTTGTCCGTCGCGCTTCAAATAGTGGGATTGGTTGTCGGCATTTTCGAGCACCAGATGAACGAACCGTTTCGATCCAGACGTTTTCCTTACCGTTTCCGCTAACTCGGTCAGAATGTCGGGGACGGAGTCATCAACAATCGCATGCACTGCGTCGAACCGCAGTCCGTCAAAATGGTATTCTTCGAGCCAGTACAGAGAGTTGTGGATAAAGAAGTCCCGAACCACGCGACTTCGCCCGCCGTCGAAGTTGATCGCCTCACCCCACAGCGTGCAGTGCCGATTGGTAAAAAATTCGGGTGAATAGGCATGGAGATAATTTCCTTCGGGGCCGAAATGGTTGTAAACCACATCAAGAAATATCATTAGCCCCTTCTGGTGGGCTGTCTCGACCAAGCGCTTCAGGTCTTCCGGCTGGCCGTACGAGCTCTCAGGGGCGTATAGCAAGACACCGTCGTAACCCCAATTACGAGTTCCTGGAAAATCCGAGACCGGCATCATTTCAAGCGCGGTAATTCCTAAGTCGACCAGGTAATCGAGCCGCCGTTGAACACCAGCAAAGGTACCTTCCGGTGTAAACGTGCCCACATGCAGCTCATAAACAACAGCTTCTTCCCAGGGCCTGCCATGCCAAGTTTCGTCTCGCCATTCGAATGATGCAGGGTCGACGACCTGACTCGCACCGTGCACGTCTGACGGCTGAAAACGGGAAGCCGGATCCGGTACGCTCAATTGACCATCAATCTGGAATCGATAACCAGCACCAGCTGAGGCTTTGGTCGTGCAGAGCTCAAACCATCCTTCACTCTGCATTGATAGGGATAGGGGACGCGATTCATCGGCTAGTACGACGTCGACTCTTTGCGCCTTCGGTGCCCAGAGCCGGAAGCGAACTCCCCCATCCTCGCGGCACTCCGCGCCAAACGGCATTCGATGGTTACGCTTCATGCCTGCGGTCCTTACTGCGTACGTGATTTCTTTCGCGGTCTTCGAGCAGGACCAACGATCTCGCCTGTAACGGATAGCTCTTCCCAGAATCGTACAGTGTCGGGGCGCCATTCGAGCTCTGGCACGAGGTATCAATCAAAGTCACCCAACCCATTCCAGAAGCGACCGTGGGCAAGACGAAAGGAACCTGGCCATGGTGAGCGTTCATCAAAAGCAAAAAATTGTCGTCTATGATGGGACGTGCCCGCTCATCCTGCTCTTCAAGCCCTTCCCCGGAAAGCAAAACACCCATAGTCCGAGCGAACTCCTGCCCCCATTCCTCGTCGGTCATCTCGCGGCCATCAGGCATCAACCAGAGAATGTCTTTCACTCCGGCCCCCTTGATTGCGCGTCCTTGAAAGAAGTTCCTACGGCGGAAAACGGGGTGGTTCTTGCGTAGGGCAATCACCCGTCGGACAAAGGTCAGTAGCTGTTGGTCGGCAGCACCCTCATTCCAGTTGATCCAACTGATCTCGTTATCCTGGCAATACGCATTATTGTTTCCCTGCTGGCTGTGCCCGATTGAGTCGCCGGCAAGGAGCATGGGCACACCCTGAGACAGCAATAAGCTAGCCATGAGATTCCGCTTCTGCTGATTTCGGAGCGCCTTCACAGCCGGATCGTCGGTTGGTCCTTCAACTCCGCAATTCCAGCTCAGATTATTGTCGGTGCCGTCGCGATTTTCCTCGCCGTTGGCTTCGTTATGTTTTTGGTTGTAGCTGACCAGGTCCTGCAGCGTGAAACCATCGTGGGCAGTGACGAAGTTAATGCTTGCGTACGGCCGCCGCCCGCTGCGGGCATATAGGTCGCTGGAACCCGTGATGCGGTAGGCCAATTCTCCAATCTGTCCGCCATCACCTTTCCAATACGCTCTTACCACGTCGCGATAGCGATCATTCCACTCGGCCCAGCCCACAGGGAATTTGCCCACCTGATAGCCGCCCTCGCCCAGGTCCCACGGCTCGGCGATCAGCTTGACCTGAGACAGCACTGGATCCTGATGAATGATGTCGAGGAATGCTCCAAGGCGATCGACCTCGTGTAGTTCGCGCGCCAGAGTCGCGGCCAGGTCAAAGCGGAACCCGTCCACGTGCATCTCCAGGACCCAATAGCGAAGACTGTCCATGATGAGCTGCAGAACCCGAGGATGGCGCATATTCAGAGTATTGCCGGTTCCCGTGTAATCCCTGTAGTAGCGAGGATTATCGGGAAGCGGCCGGTAATACACCGCATTGTCGATACCACGAAACGAAAGCGTTGGGCCAAGTTGGTTTCCCTCCGCGGTGTGGTTATAGACGACGTCCAGGATAACCTCGATGCCAGCGGAGTGCAGTGACTTTACCATCGTCTTGAACTCGTTGAGCGTTCCAGTCGCCGAATAGCGCGGCTCTGGCGCAAAGAAACCAATCGTGTTATAGCCCCAATAATTGCGCAAACCTCTTGCGACCAGCTGGCGGTCGTCGATAAAACAGTGCACCGGCATCAATTCCACCGCGGTAATGCCCAGTCGCGTCAAGTGATCGATCACCGGCGCCGTCGCCAGACCGGCGTAAGTGCCGCGAAGAGCAGATGGGACTTCGGGATGACGTATGGTGAAACCTTTCACGTGCATTTCATAAATCACGCTCTGATGCCAGGGAATACGCGGCGGACGATCTGTTCCCCACGTGAAGGAAGGATCCACGACAACACTCTTCAGCATGCCCGGAGCGCTGTCTCGACGGTCAAATGATAAGTCCTCCTGTTTGTGACCGACCCTATATCCGAAATGTGAATCGCTCCACTTCAACTCACCCTGAATCTGCTTGGCGTAGGGATCGAGCAATAGCTTGTGGTGGTTAAAACGGAACCCGTTCGCCGGGTCGTAAGGGCCATGCACCCGATAGCCATACAACAGGCCCGGACGAGCTTCCGGCAAGTAGCAGTGCCAAACCTGGTCCGTTTGCTCGCTCAATGACACGCAGTGAAGTTCGCGGCGCCCGCTCTTGTCAAACAAACACAAATCGACCTTCTCCGCATGTTCAGAGAAGATTGCAAAGTTAACACCCTCGCCATCCCATACGGCTCCCAATGGGTAGGGCTTCCCCGGCCAGACGATCGGCGCAGTTTGATTCAGCAATCGGAACCTCACATGAAACACTAGAGAGTAGTGCCACCCTTTGTCGCTGGCTTACAGGCATCCTGTTCCGCCCGCGATTGTAACTGAAGAGCGTCATCGATGATCTGGCCGTCTTTCCTCAGCAGGCCGAATCAGTAATAGAAAAGAAGCCTTGCCCTTCAAAAGACATCTTATGAAACCAGCTCTAAGCAGCATCAAGAAGCTTCGAGACACTCTGCAATGGAATCCGGAGCCAGGACGGCCGGTTGTTGAGTTCATATCCCAACTCATATACAGCCTTGGTGATGACGTACGTATCCAATAGAACCGCGAGTTCTTCACGGCTCTGAGGAACAAAAGAGGCAGAGCCCGAAGTTCTCAGATACGTTTTCAAGAAAGTAGCAGAAACCCACGTTTGCCAATATTGCGCCCAGACATCCAAAGCATTGAGTCTTTCTTGCGTAACCCGTGGGCCCGTGATTTCTCCGAGAAGTGGCGCGTACGCCGCATAGTGAAAAGAGCGAAGCATTCCAGCAACGTCCTGCAAGGGAGAGTTTTTGTTTCGCCTCTCGCTCAAAGGCCGGGCGGGTTCTCCCTCGAAATCGATGATGACAAAGTCGTCGCCTGTGAAAAGCACTTGCCCCAGATGGTAGTCGCCGTGGATGCGACTGCGCATTGCGGAAATTTTGAACCCGTCAAGCAGACTGACGCGCTGGCGCAATCGCTGCTCGAGCTTCAGGACTTTGCTGGCTTCTTCTCGCACACCCTGCGACAGCCTCTCACTCTCCTGGCGAAGCGACTGAAATGTCCGGGCGATGAGATCAAGCGCGGATTTCACTAGCTCCCGCTGGTTTGCGCCCGTAAAGGGTTCAGGCGCAAAAGCAGGCTGGTCCCAGGTTGTGGACAGGGCAACATGAAGCTGGGCAGTTCTGACGCCGAGCAACCGGGCGGATTCAAGATAAGAGCCAATTCTTTGTTTTGCGTCAGGTGGAACCTCCCGTTCAGCCAGTGCCAGGATTGGGGCATGTGGCAACTTTCCGAGTCGAGTCCCGGCTGCGGATTGAGCTTGTTCATAGTATGCCGCGAGCGCCTTCAGAGTGTACTGCCATGCATCCCCGTGATTTGGAATGTACCCCTGGAGGATCCCCAGCGTGATTCGTTTCCCCTCGTTGTTGACATATTCCAGATGGCCCGCCAGCAAGGGCACGTTTCTGAACTCAGTCCTCTCCGTCAGAAATGAGCCGATCTCGAGGTCAGGATTGAGACCTTCTTCCAAGCGGCGAAACAACTTGAGCACTAAGCGGTTGGCATAGACGACAGAGCTGTTGCTCTGTTCTGCTTTCATCAGAGATGGCGCCAGTGGACCCTGCGATGGCTCCCAGATAGAGCGGAGCGCAGCACTCGAAACCGCCCGAACTTCACCGCGAACACCAGGAAAGCGGTCCCCTCGCGAAATTGCCCCCAGCAGAAAAGTTAGGAATGGCTGGTTAGAGAGTGCGTCATACAAAACAATCTTCCCTGAACTGCTTTCCCCTTTTATTTTTAGGGATGGAGCAGATTCTCCACCGGGGGATTGTTCCTCATCCATCGCCAATCGCAGAGGAAGCGCATACGTTTCTCCTAGCCCGGTCGCATACTCGATGTGAATCAGAAAGAGGTAAACCTGTGGATCAGTGGAGAGAAGCAGCACCACATCCGATATTTCGACGGATTGAATCACTCTCGCCTTGCTGCCGAACCAGCGACGCTGCGCTAGGAAGTCCGGGAGAATCGGCGGCAGACTCTTCCCAAAGGCCGCCAACAATTCATTCGTCGCAACTGAATTCGACATATCCCTTGGGGACCTTCTTCCCCAAATCTCTTTGTTCTTCCGTTACAGAAAATAATCGAAGTCGCGCTCAGTCCGCACGAGCCGCCGGATGCGGAAGATGTGCGCCGGCATCATTTGCGGATTGAGCTCGACGTAATTGTGAGTCCCGTGCCAGAAGTAGCGGGCATTGGTCAGTAAATCGTGCACTTGATACGGCTGGTGCGGATCGAGTTGAAACGAATCGACCGGCAAATCGACCCAGCCAGACTGAGTGTGATGAGGATCGAGGTTGACGACCACGACGATGATGTCGGATACATCCCCGGTCGTCTTGCTGTAAACAATCAGTTGATCGTTGTCGACCGGGTGAAAGCGCAAACTCCAATCGCCTTGCAGAGCCGGGTTGTCGCGACGTATGCGGTTCACACGCGCAATCAGGGCTCTCAGGCTATCGGGGTTATCAATATCCCAGTGCCGGATCTGGTACTTCTCAGAGTCTAAATATTCTTCGCTGCCCGGGCGAAGAGCCCGATTCTCATGGAGCTCAAAGGCCGGTCCGTAGATTCCATAGCTCGCGCCCAGAGTTGCGGCCAGCACCAACCGGATCATGAAAGCGGGACGCCCGCCGAATTGGAGAAATTCCGTAAGTATGTCCGGGGTGTTGGGCCAGAGGTTTGGCCGGAAATATTCACGTACCTGCGTCTGGGTGAGTTCGGTGAAATATTCTGTGAGTTCCGACTTTGTGTTCCGCCAAGCAAAATACGTATATGACTGCGTGAATCCCATCTGACTGAGCCGATACATAACCTTCGGGCGCGTGAAGGCTTCGGAAAGAAATAGGACCTCGGGGTACTCAGTCTTTATGCCGGCAATCAGCCTCTCCCAGAAATCGAATGGCTTGGTGTGAGGGTTGTCCACGCGGAAGATACGTACGCCCTGTTCGATCCAGAACCGCGCCACGCTTCGCAATTCTTCCCACAGCTCGCAGTTGTGCTCATTTTCGAAATATAGCGGGTAGATGTCCTGGTACTTTTTGGGGGGATTTTCCGCATACTGCACGGTCCCGTCCGGCCGCATGCGGAACCATTCCTTGTGCTCCAATACGTAGGGGTGGTCCGGTGCGCACTGGAATGCAAGGTCCATGGCCACCTCCAATCTAAATTCCTTTGCGCGTGCCAGTAGTCGCCGGAAATCCTCGAGTGTCCCAAGTTCCGGGTGAATCGCTTTGTGTCCACCTTCCTTGGAACCGATGGCCCACGGGCTTCCGACGTCCTCCGGAGCGGCCGCTTCGCTATTGTTCTTACCCTTTCGGTGCGCACGACCTATAGGATGAATAGGCGGAAGATAAAGAACGTCAAATCCCATGCCGGAGATGTACTCCAGCCTTCTCTCACAGTCCTGGAAGGTTCCGTGTCGTCCGGCTGTTTCCGCGCAAGATCTTGGGAACATCTCGTACCACGAGCTAAACCGAGCTCTTTCACGATCGACGACCACCGTAAGTTCTTTGTCGTAGATCGTGGCTTGGCTGCGATCGGCGTGCACTACCATCAGGGCGTTGAGGTCGACATTTGAAATCAGTTGCGCTGCCTGGTTGAGGTTTTGTTTCCCCAACCGCAAGAGCCCCCCAGCCCAGTCCGCCAAACGTTGGGCGTCCTCACCGCTCGCACATTGTGCAGCCGCTTGAACCAATTGCACTCCTGTGAGCACTTCTACGGAGATGTCCTGGCCGGCTTCGAACTTTTTGGAGAAATCTCTACTCCAGGATTGAAACGGATCCACCCAGGCCTTAAGCGTGTAGAGATGTATACCCTCCGCTGAGACAGTGAACTTGGCCTGCCAGCAATCGTTCACCAGCGGCTGCATCGGCACCTCTTCCCAGTCCCGCTGGGAAACCGGACGATGCAGCAAAACAGCACGCAAGATATCGTGGCCATCGGCATAGATGTCTGCCGTCACCTCCACATGCTCACCAATCGTGCGCTTAATCGGAAAACGACCGCCTTGAATTTCCGGCTTGACGTTTTCAATAACCACTCGCTGCACCAAAGACAATTCATCATTATCATCTTTGTCGAGTTCATCTACTTCCATCACAGCCTCCGAGAAGGCAACGTTCAATCGAAGCGTCAGCACGACCAGACATATGTGTTTTCCAGATGTGTGCCGCGGGACCGGCACGAATTTCTTTAACCTATCACATGGCAGTTCCAGACTAGAATCGGCCCAAGGCCAAGGTTTCGAAATCTGATTATGGCCAGCTTCGCTATCTGCTCCGAGGTGGCTTTCAGCGGATGTTCCGCTCACGGAAATTTCCAAACTCTTGCGTCCAAAGGATCTAGGCTCCAGCAAATCGCACATTGAGATGTCGGACGGCGAGATCGTGTTGCCTTCTGACAACATCACGCTGGTGCGGAACATCCAATCCGCTGTTCAGCTGATTTCCGCGTATTAGGTCAACGGCGTCTCGTTGCGGGTAGCCGAAGAAACGCTCGGGATCACGCTCAACACCCGCGAGAGGGAGCAGAGCAATGAACAAGTCGGAGCAGAAAATATTACAGGCGACGAGGAACGACGAAAGTAACGGCGTTATTCGCAATGACATTTCGTTGCTGACCGCTGACGACTTATTTTTGTTTAACCAAGGAACTCACTACCGCCTCTATGAGAAGCTGGGATCGCACTGCATCAAAATGCGGGGAGTGGAAGGAACCTATTTCGCGGTATGGGCTCCCAATGCCGAACACGTTTCCGTTATGGGTGAATTCAATGGGTGGGACAAGACGCAGCTGCCCCTGATTTCTCGGGGAGGGTCGGGGATCTGGGAAGCATTTGTGCCGGACCTCCACGCTGGCGTCCCCTACAAGTATCACATCGTCTCCCGCTATGACGGTTATAGGGTGGATAAAGCCGACCCGTTTGCCTTCAAGACTGAACCGCCGCCGAAGACAGCGTCCATTATTTGCGACTTGAATTACATATGGCGAGATCACGTTTGGATGCGTGACCGGCATCGGTACAACAGCTTGCAAAGGCCGATGGCCATTTACGAGGTGCACCTTGGATCATGGAGGCGTGCGCCCGAGGAAGGAGGCCGTTTCCTTAGCTATCGCGAACTGGCTCCTCTCCTCGCGGAGCATGCCCAAAAGTTGGGCTTTACCCACATTGAGTTCTTGCCCGTCATGGAGCATCCGTTTTACGCTTCCTGGGGCTATCAGACGACAAGCTATTTCGCTCCTACAAGCCGCTATGGTCCTCCGGAAGATTTCATGTTCCTGGTCGACTACCTCCACCAGCACGATATTGGTGTCATTCTCGATTGGGTCCCTTCCCACTTTCCTAACGACGAGCACGGGCTCGTGTACTTTGATGGATCCCATCTGTTCGAGCACGCGGATCCACGCCAAGGAATTCATCCAGACTGGAACAGTTACATCTTCAATTACGGCCGGAACGAAGTGCGGTCCTTCCTCATCAGCAGTGCCATGTTTTGGCTCGATCGCTACCATGTGGACGGTCTGCGCGTGGACGCCGTGGCCTCCATGCTCTACCTGGATTACTCCCGCAAAGACGGACAGTGGATCCCCAATCAACATGGTGGACGCGAAAACTTGGAGGCGATTTTCTTCCTCCGACAACTCAACGAAGAGGTCTATAAAGCGTATCCGGGCATTCAGACCATTGCTGAAGAGTCTACCGCGTGGCCCATGGTGTCCCGTCCTCTCTATGTCGGCGGCCTGGGGTTCGGACTGAAGTGGGACATGGGATGGATGCATGACACCTTGCAATACATGTCCTTGGACCCCATCTATCGCAAGTTCAATCACAGCAAGCTGACTTTTAGGACAGTGTATGCCTTCGCAGAAAACTTTGTTTTGGCCTTGTCGCACGATGAGTCTGTCCATGGAAAGGCTTCGCTCTTGGGGAAGATGCCTGGGGATGATTGGCAAAAATTCGCTAACTTGCGGCTGCTTTACGGTTACATGTACGCGCAGCCGGGCAAGAAACTGCTGTTCATGGGCGATGAGTTTGGGCAGTGGCGGGAGTGGAATCACGACGACAGCCTGGATTGGCAGTTGCTGGAATACCCTCCGCACCAGGGCCTACAGAAGTGGCTGACAGACGCCAATCGTCTATACCGAGCACAGCCAGCGCTGCACGAGATGGACAGCGATCCCGCCGGTTTCGAGTGGATCGACTGTAACGATAGCGAGCAGAGCACTCTGACCATGATTCGAAAGACGAAGACGATGGACGATCTCATCCTCATTGCTTTCAACTTCACACCTGTGCCGCGACAGAACTACCGGGTAGGAGTTCCTAGAGAAGGGTTTTGGAAAGAGACCCTGAACAGTGATGCTTTGATTTACGGAGGCGCAGGTTGGGGAAACCTGGGCGGCGTAGAAGCCGTACCAGTGCGTTCTCATGGACGTCCTTTCTCCCTGTCCCTGACTTTACCGCCGCTATCTGCCCTTTTCCTAACCAGCGTCAGAACCTAGAACCGAAAACTGAGTTCCGTTCGCACCGAGCTTGCGGTGACGAATGCGCGGCCGGAGAGCTTGAAAGAAACTTGTGGAGGGCCGCTCTCTCTGTAACATGGTCACAGTGGCTTTCCCATCCAGCATGCTATTGCTCCCAGTGCTGAGTTCTGCCGAACCGTGGCCGGATCGATCCGGACATTTTCTATCCCCCAATTTTTCGCTGTTTTGAGGAAAACGGAGTTTTTCAACACCCACAGGCCATTTCACTCATCCTAATGAAAGCAGTTGACTGCGCCAGGGGCGGCAATACCGTGAATACTGTAGACCCGCTGGCAGGCTGTCCGCGCATTCTGGAATCCGCCTAATCACTAGTTCTAGGGATTACGCTGTATTGAGAAGAGGGTGGTCTTGTGCCAGCATTCACGAAACTTTCGATCTCAGGCGTAAAAGCGTGGGTTCGGGACGGGCATCGTGCGTTCTTAGGACATAAAGTCATGCCAATTCGGATTTTGATCGCGGATGACGACTTGCCAATCCGACGCTTGCTACGCAGGATACTGGAGGATCGCCTGGGCTGGGAGGTATGTGGTGAAGCAGCCAATGGCAATGATGCTGTTAAGAAGACGAAGCAACTTGCGCCGGACGTCGCCATTATTGACTTAGCGATGCCTGAAAAGAATGGACTGGAGGCTGCGCGGGAAATCTTCAAACTCTGTCCCTTGACTGCCACGCTCTTGTTGACCGTGCAACAGGTATCGCCTCAGCTGGCGCAAGAGGCACGAAAAGCGGGATTTCGAGGAGCGGTGACCAAGGGCAGAGGGAGTGAAGTCGTGCGGGCCGTGGAGATAGTGTTGGACAACGGTACATTCTTTGATCTCGAAGGATCGCAGAGCATTTGTTCTGGAGAGTGAAGCACCGCCTGCCGCTGCGACACCTGCCACATGGGCCGCGTGGGCAGCCCGTCAAGTTATTCGCGCCGCGAACGAAAAACCGCGAAAGGAAACAATTGCTTCTTCCGAGGTGAAGGTCCGAAGGGCGTTAATCCCCTTCAGGCGAAGTGTCCCCACGTTCCTACGTTTGCGCAAGCTCAGAAATCCCCGGCTCTGTTGCCCACAAACAGATTCTCGGCATCACCGACAGTAAATCGAAATTCGAACGAACAGAACGCTGCTGTGACAGTCTAGCGTTTTTAGGTTCTACAACGACTTACAAGAACCGCGGGGACTGCCAAAGCACGCGGAAGTCGTACAAGACGCGGGAATACTCGCACCATCATATTGGCAGTCGTCGTCCTACTCGTGGTAGCCACAGTACTATTCCATAGGGTCGAGTTCAAGTGATGTATTCAACAGTTGGAAAGCTGAATCACCCAATGACTCGGCTGGATGTGCATGTGGGATGTGTTTGAAATGCCGGTCACGCATCTTGGAAACTTGAACACCCTCATCCTGCCCCACCCCGGTCTGCGCTGACTCCGGTGAACCAACCCGCTAGCAACCCCGCCCATAAGTGTTTTCTAACGCATTCGTACAGTGCGTACCGTATTGAGTAGAAAAAGGTTTATGCCCATCATTAGCGGTCTTCGTGGCTCTCGGGGGAGGGCTACCGAGTCGGAGGCGTCCTGGAACTGACGAGTCTCAGGACGCCGCGTTTCCTCACCTACGGACTGTGCAATGCTAAGTCCTCTCTCCTAACAGTGCGAACGGTTTTGAAAGGACACCTAGCATCAGAATTCGCGAACAACTAAGAACATCAACCATTTGTGTCTTGCTGCTTGCAGCTACATCGGCCTTCGCCCACCCCTTTAAATGTACCAGCGCGATTGAATCAAACTTCAACGGCACGGCTATTGCCGCTGGCGACTATGTTTGGTTCAACGCAGTGCTCAAGGTGAATGGCATAGGCAGCGCACCCGCGACGATATTTGCCACGCACGCGGGAATCACCTTCACGGCAAACGGTCACATGTATCAACTGACCGTGCCCGATTCCCAGATTACGTTTTCGAGTTCCATCACTCTCGCCACGACAGAGTTTACTAGGTTGTCCCACGAAATCGGCAACCCGTTAGGCTGGAAGACCGAACTGCCTTCGTCCGGGCTCGCTGGCAATGACCTGTTGACAGGTCTTACTTTCGCTGTGCCCGCTAGCGGTCTTCCAGGCGGGATTAAGGACGTGATCTGGCACGCCACCTTCTCCAGCGACACCTCTGGTCTCACGGTTAACTGGCAATGGGCCGCCGCTGTCTACACCGATTTCAGCCGGAAGTACAACGATCTGGGCGTCAAGCCAGTTGACGACAACAAAGCCAGCAAGTACAAGAACTCGGATCATGCCGGAACACCGGAAGACTTCAAAGCCTATGTAATTGGGGGTGGTACTGGAGGTGGTGGCTCTAACTTCACAGGGTCTTACAGCGGCACTGGTAGCTGTGCCCTAGTACGAAAGCCGAGCACTTCGCTTACGGTTGGATCGCGGTAGCGACGGGCAACGCATGCGCTCTTACCATTGCCGGGGACGATACGATCGGCTGGACTCGCAAGATGATGCCGGTCGCCGCATCGCCTGCTTTGTGGAGGTTATCCAAATGCATCTCCTGCGATTGTTCTTGACGGCTTGGCTTACCCTCGGGATCGTCTCGCTGTTCTTCCTGTTCTGGCTGTGTAAGAGAAGTGTGGTAACGGACCAGGAACCGGGAAGGCTGGTCTCTTTCAGCCCCCAAAGTACCGACAGCTCATCAGGCGAGGTTCGGGCCGCCTGAGTGTGAATCGAGAATAGTGCGGCCTGTGGGCTCTCCGCCTTGCGCCAGAAAGGTCAGTCCTCCCTTCGTGACGCACGGGCAAATTGGCTGCACTAAAGAGTGCGGTCACATGCTGATCGCCCTTTTTTCACGTGTTCTGGAGCGCTGCCTGACGCGCCATTCGTGAAGCTTGCCAGGAGCAGGATCGTTGCGGCGGTCAGACAGGTTTTGACGACTCGGGTACATGGACGGCAAGATTTGGGGCAGCGCGTAGTTTGCAGGTAGATCAATCCGCCACGTCGGATTCCTTTTTGTCCTTGTCGCCCTTGCCTACGATCTTCTTGCCCAACTTCCCTACTCCCTTGGCGCTTCCTTTGCCGATCTTGGCCGCGCCCTTCCCAGTATCGACTCCGACATCCTTGGCCGCGCCACCCGCGCCTTTACCCACATCAGCAGCGGCGTTGCCGGGGTGCAAGGTAACGAGATTGCCAGCGCCCCCTGCAGTGCCTTTGCCTAGACTCTCAGCCCCCTTGCCAGCACCTTTGCCAATGTCCTCACCGCCCTTCCCGACCTCCTTGCCGGAGCTAGGCTCAGCCCTTTGCTCCTCGTCCTTGTGCATGGATTGCGTTTGGGAGGTCCCCTGATCTTGAGGCGAGGGTCGCGCAACTGCCGGCATACTTAAAAAAAACAATATGCACGTCGCCACAAGAATCGAGGCGAATTTAGCCCTAATTTTCATTTTCTCTCTCCTGATGAATGCGAACTCATCGAGTTCAATTCCCATATAAATTATGGATGATGGTGATGCTCAGAGGGTTCGAAAGGAAAAGCTCATTTGTCACGAAACGTGCCTACGGTATTCGCTGTATTGCCTGCGTCCGATGTGCGCGTTAGGGTTTATCAACGCGTTCTTCGTTAGCGGTCTTGGGTTAGCGTCGGCGGCAAATCATCCTTAATAGCCGTGACATTCGGACCCTCACGACCGCTCCCCCACATACCGCACATTTCAGGCCGGATGATCTACAGCGTCCGGCCTTTTTCTTGCAGATGATTCGTAGCGAAGTAATTACGCGGCGGTGTTGAAGCGCTGGAGTTCGTCGTGCAGTTCGTCAATGCGTTTCCGCCGCTCTTCATATTCCCGCCGCTCCACGTCTGTTGCGCCGCCGAAGGTTCCCAATCCTACGGTGTCAATCTGTTTCTGAATGAGGTTGGCCGCAGGGATTTCGGTATCCCTGTATGCCGACACCTTACTCCTCGGTTCGGTGTGACTTGTCGCTCCCTAACGCGGATAAAGGGGGCAAGCGATCTAACATAAATGGTATATCGCGACTGCTATATGGTATGATGCCGGTCGCCGCGTCGCCTGCTTTGGGGAGGTTATCCAAATGCATCTCCTGCGATTGTTCTTGACGGCTTGGCTTACCCTCGGGATCGTATCGGTGTTCTTCCTGTTCTGGCTATGTAAGAGAAGTGTGGTAACGGATCAGGAACCGGGACGGCTGGTCTCTTTTGGCCCCCAAAGTACGGACAACTCATCAGGCGAGGTTCGGGCCGCCTGAGTGTGAATCGAGAATAGTGCGGCCTGTTGGCTCTCCGCCTTGCGCCGGAAAGGTCAGTCCTCCCTTCGTGACGCACCAAGTTGGCTGCACTAAAGATGGCGGTCACATGCTGATCGCCCTTTTTCGATGGTCCTTCGCTTCGCGGGAGTTCAACAGCAGTTCCAGCGAGGTAATGAGATGGTCCGCGACACCATCGGATTTTGAGAGAACGTCTTTGATACCAGCGGCCCGAGCATGTTTCGATAGTTCCTCGCAGTTGTGCATCGTAAGCATCACCATCGTCGTGGCAGGGGCAACAAGAGCAATCTGGCGCGCGGCCTCAAGCCCATTCATAACGGGCATCTGGAAGTCCAGGATCACTATATCGGGGGGAAGTTCCTTGACTTTCTCAACCGCTACCTCGCCGTTCTCTGCTTCACCACAGACTCGCCAAGTGCAGGATGCTTCGATGTTGGTGCGGATCAAACGCCGCACGATAGTGCTGTCGTCGACGATGAGAATAGAGTATGGCACGAGAGCCTACCTTTACCCTTGAAGGCTGCTGTTCGGGCCACGTCGTACAGGTCGACGGACGGCGACGAGGAAGGGAGAATGTAAGAATATCCTACTGTCCAACGTTTCCGCCTGCCGGATCAATACCCTGAATACCGTAGTTGACACCGATCATGACACACTAGTCACTGATGATGACAGCAACGGCATCCAAGGTGGGCGCACATCCAAAACTCTGCGACTGAATCACTCGCGGCCTAACCGCGCGTCACTGTGATAAACCAACTTGATGACCTATTTTTCAGGGTTGTTGATCGCCTTGTGCTTTGGAGTCTTTATTTTGTACACGGCTATTAAGGCCATTCACTTAAGCCATGGTGAAAAGCGGCGACTCCAAGTCCGATTCTGGTTGTTCGTTGCCTTCGTCGTTCTTATTCTCGTCTTCCGACGGTGGGTTGCTGCACACAGCGGCAGCGTCGTCTGGCCGCAAACACTAACCACCAACATTCTTGCCGACCTAGCGACGATAGGCGGCTTGATCTTATTTATTCAATCTCATCGCGCGCTCGGACGGAATTGGAGTTTCGAGGTTGTCATCCAAGAAAAGCACGAACTCATCGAAAAAGGACCTTATGCTTACATTCGCCACCCGTTATACAGCGGCCTTCTCCTGATGTTCATGGGCATGGCTTTGTTCTGTGGTCGGAAGGCGTGCATTGTCGTCTTCGTCTATTGTTTCTTCGGCGTATATTTCAAGTCGCAAATGGAAGAGCGTCTTCTGGCGAAAACTTTCCCTGCATATTCCGAATACAAGCGGCGTACCAAAGCCCTAATTCCTTTTATTTGGTAGTTGGCTACGATGGTTTGAGCGTGGCCAAATAGATCTCTATCTTTAGGGAGATATGTGATCGTCACCCGAGCCCAGCCGAAGTGGAGTTTGCCATGAAGAATGAACCGGAGTCCAAGGTAACGAGTTTTTACGCCCTTTCCGTCAGTGGCCCACGGACCACGAAAAAATGTTTTGGTGCTCGAGTTGTTACGGACAGAGCTAACCATTCTGGAATCGGGAGGGTTAAATTGCTTTTTAGGTCCGATTTCAACTCCGGCGCGGAAGGCATAGGCGTAATTGCCTTTCCCCATGACTTTGTTTGCGCCAGTAACTTTGGGACCTGATAAACGCGAATTCCGAAGGTGAATCCTTTGCCACCCGCATAGTACGTGGAGATCACAAAATCGTTGATTCCATCATGGTTAAGATCAATATACACAGGGTGGTGTGGCGATGTAACCTGATGGGTTCGCGTGTAGACAATCTTCGCCTCGGCAGGTCGCACCAATGCCAGCACTCCGGAAAATACTTTGGGGACTTTTTGAGGGAGTCTCCCCCGCAATTAGCAGCACTCAGTCACGACTGAAAATACCGTAAGAGCTGCATTTTCAGAATCAACCGTAATTGCCGGTAATTGGCAGTTTTGCCGTTCGTGCAACTGTTAACCGGAGGGTTGTAGGTTCGAGTCCTACCTGAGGAGCCATTCTTTTGCGCGCGCGTTCTTGAGCGATTCCGTAAAACTAACTGCCGTACTCCCTGGACGCGAGGTTCTTGCCCGTCTTTGCAGTTCCATTCGCGCGGAAAGCGACGGCGCAGTACAATTGCGTCTCCACGCCCGGAGCCAACAAGGGGAGCTACCCATGGGGGACGTACCCAACCGTACTGAGCCGTCCCAGGCTGTGTGGGACCAGATTGCAGAGAGCCGGCAATTCAAAGATCTGATGGCGACAAAGAAGATCTTTATTGTGCCGGCGTTTGTGTTCTTCGTTGTCTACTACTTCGCATTGCCGGTGCTGGTCGGGTA